>VOFH01000086.1_pt1 | contig 40278 bp, 41 predicted proteins | sample 5384091 | NCBI WGS metagenome assembly VOFH01 (sample SAMN12384727, study PRJNA508395) | human gut metagenome | isolation source: healthy gut G | host: Homo sapiens
TCAGTATTTAACAAGGAAGGCTTTCCGGTTGTAGACCATTATACTTATGTACTTGGTGGAGATGGATGTATGATGGAAGGTATTTCATCAGAGTGTTTCTCACTTGCTGGTACACTAGGACTTTCGAAGCTTATTGTATTCTATGATTCAAACAATATATCTATTGAGGGAAGCACAGATATAGCATTTACAGAAGATGTAGTTACAAGATTTAAGGCATTTGGTTACCAGACAATAGAAGTTGAGGACGGCAACGACCTTGAAGCAATCGGCAAGGCAATAGAGGAAGCTAAGGCTGATAAGACAAGACCATCTCTTATTAAGGTTAATACACTTATTGGTTATGGCTGTCCAGCTAAGCAGGGCAAGGCAAGTGCACACGGAGAACCTCTTGGCGTTGATAATGTGGCTGCACTTAAGGAAAATATTAACTTGGGCCTTTGCAAGGGTGATTTTGAAGTTCCTAAGGAAGTATATGACCATTACAAGGCATTAAAGAGCTTTGAGGGAAAGAAGGCTATTATCTGTGTGGGCGGAGGCTCAATGAAGAGATTTGGCTTTTTAGACAAAGCCGAGGCTTATTTGAAGGAAGCAGGTATGGAGGTAAAAGCTTTTTGAGGGAATTGAGCCGGATCCGTCAGTTGAGACAGTCATGAAAGGTGCGGCTGCCATGGCTGAGTTTGAACCGGACTGGTAGGACAGAGTGGTGCATTATGTACCGCTCTGTTTTTTGTTAAAATATAAGTATAAAAATTCAAAAGGATGCAACAATTTATCTTAAAATGTTGCATCCTTTGAATATTTGTTCTACTCAGAGAATACAATATGTAGCAAAATATAAATATATGGGTATGGTTACAAGCCTATTATCCGGATTACACAGAGGTCGGGATAACAGGCTTATTATTCACAAATGCGTATACAATAATGATTAATTTGCAAACAATTCAAACAATTCAATGTAACACGCAAGAGTAAGAAATAATTTAAAAATAAATTTAAAATAATCAAAAACAGAGTTGACAAATGTATAAGTGAGTGTTAATATACAATTACAAACAAACAAGACCTTAAATATATTAATAAATCGATATAACAACATATATTAATTATATTAAAGAAGACAAGTTCAGCAGACAATATATTAATACATAGAATATATCGATACCATTCATTAAGAATGTTAATATAGATTATAAGGAATTGAGAAAGGCAGGTATAATCCAATGGAAATATAACACATACCAAGCATTATTAATAATTATATTCATTGTAGAATAGATAATTAGGTAAAGTAATGATTTGGAGGAAGAACAATTGAATAACTTAAAGTAACGGTTACTATATTACATAGAGATAATATAGTAACCGTTTTTATATGTATTTTATATGTGTTGCTTTATTTATCATATACCTTTATTTTAATAATATTTGTACTATCAGCCATTACTGAGTATTCTAATTAACTAAAAATATATAAAATAAAAAAGGAACTGCACACTGATATTCAGTGAAACAGTTCCATATCTCATTTGTTTAATAATTATTTTGTATATCTTTCATTATATTCTTTAACTCTCTTCTGTATTCTGTCAACAGGATTAAGAAGGTCGCTGATTGAAGAGTCGTGGTTAAGTGTATCGATAAGGAGAGCCATATACTTGCTCATATCTACATTGATATACCAAGGCTTAGAAAGAAGTTCATCTGGCTGGTATACAAGGTTTGTTGTAAGAACCTTATCAATAATTCCGTTTGTATAAGCTTCATCAAACTTATCGAAACCGTTTGTGAAAAGACCAAATGTCGTAGCACAGAATACTCTGCTTGCACCTCTCTTCTTTAACTCAGAAGCAACATCAATCATACTTTCACCAGATGAAATCATATCGTCAATAATAATAACGTCCTTTCCTTCTACATTAGTACCAAGGAATTCGTGTGCAACGATAGGATTACGTCCGTTGACAATCTTTGTATAATCACGTCTCTTATAGAACATACCCATATCAAGACCAAGTACATTGGCAAAGTATACAGCACGTCCCATACCACCCTCATCAGGGCTGATAACCATCATATGTTCGCTGTCGATGTGAAGGTCGTCAACACCAAGTAAAAGATACTTGATGAACTGATAAGTACAAGATACTGATTCAAATCCCTTAAGAGGAATTGAATTGTGTACTCTAGGTCATGTGCATCAAATGTAATAATATTTTCAACGCCCATGGCTGTAAGTTCCTGAAGCATAAGTGCACAGTCAAGAGATTCTCTTCCTGATCTTTTGTGCTGTCTGCTTTCATAAAGGAAAGGCATAATAACATTAATTCTTCTTGCCTTTCCACCTGCAGCTGCGATTACTCTCTTAAGGTCTGCATAGTGATCATCAGGTGACATATGGTTAGTTGTACCACAGAGTGAATATTCAATGCTGTAGTTGCATACGTCAACCATAATATATAAATCGTAGCCACGTATAGAATCGTTAAGGACACCCTTACCTTCTCCTGAACCGAATCTAGGTGTGCTTGCACTTACAACATAGCTGTCTCTTTTGTATCCGCTAAAAGCAAGATTAGACTGATTCTCATGTTCTCTTTGTTCTCTCCATTGTACAAGGTAATCATCAACCTTTTCGCCCATTTTAGAACAGCTCTTTAATGGTACTATTCCTAATGTTCCGTATGGAATTGTTGCAGTATGACGTTCGTCTCGTGGCATTGTATTGTCCTCCATTGTATATGATTATAAATATATTGGGATATGGGTATTATCACCCACGAATGTATGCGGAGTGCTTTGCATTACCGCATATATATTAATTCGGTTATAGAAGTAATATAAGCATTTACAACTAACTGAATAAACATACATAGTTAAATATAATCTTAATTACATTATAAGTCAATCACTTTAGCATAATTAAAATGATTAAAATGACTTCTACAACTGAAATATAATTAATGATATGAATTATCAATTCTTAAGCATCTTGGTTCGTTTAAGGTAACGTATATCAGTTCCAAATAATCTTAGAATTGTATATGAGCTTATTATTCTTGAGAATATTCTTTCTGAGTAGAAATCCTCAATCTGTGAAATTGTAAAATTTGATGATATTATCACACTTTTATTGCGGAGAAGCCTCTCATTAATTACATAAAAAAAGTTTGGAATTAGTGTAAGAGTTGCTGCTTTCCGTACCAAGATCATCAATTATTAACAGGTCACATTCAAGAAAGTAATTAACATCTATACTGTTATCAAGGTTACGTCTGAAATCGCTGTTCTCAAAGCATTTAAAGAACTCAGTTGCAGTCAGGTATATCACACTGTGGTAAGTGTCTAATAATTCCTTAGCGATACAGTTGGCAAGAAATGTCTTTCCAACGCCGGTCTCGCCTGTTAATAACAAGTTAGAGAAACTATTATCAAAGGTCTGTACAAAAGACTGGCATACATCAAGAACTTTGTGCATATTATTGTAAGGTGTGAGCCCTGTGACAGGATCGACCTGTTTCTTATCGTACCATTCAAATGAAAATGTAGAGAAATTCTCACTTGAAGTTATGTTCTTAAGGTTAGAGTCTTCATATATAAGGTCAATAGCCTTTTTCTTAAAACAAGAACAACGTGAACCATTAACATAACCGGTATCGTGGCATACCGGACATGTATAGATATCATCAAGATAATCTTTTGGTTTGCCGATTGAGGCGAGTAATTCAGCTTTTCTGGCAATCAGCTTTTTGAGCTTTAAGTTATATTCATCTAAATCCGTGTCTGATGAATCAGAAACAATACGCCTTGAAGCTTCTTTCATAGAAAGCGTGATTATCTCATTCTCAATTAAACTATATTCAGGACATTTATTAACGACTTCGTTATAGCGTTCAGTCTGTAATGCCTGATTATGTGAGCGTATATCGTCATATACACGCATAACTGAGGCATATTGGGTATTGGTAAGCGGCATAGTTTAAACCTTTCTAGTTATTGTTGCTAAGTAGTGAATTGTACCAGTCATCAGACTTCTTGTCTCTTTGCTGGAAATTGTTAAAACGGTTGTTAGCCGGCTTTGAAGAAGCTGTCTGTTTAGGCTTTATATTGTTGCCAGCGGCATATGCGGCATCGGCTTTTTTAACATCTTCTAATGAGCTTACATTGGAATTCTTCCAGTTAGCAAGTATGGTGTCGGCATATTCAAAGCTTGGCTGGTGTATAGCTTTGATTGTCCTGTTGCAGGCCTCAATTATCATATCGGTATCAAAGCAGTAAGTGTCAGCCCATTTGGCAATCATAGCCTTTTCGTGCTGTGCAGGTTCTCTGTTAGATAGGCCAAATGCTTTCATAATCTGGTATACATAATCTGTGTGGTTAGAAGTCTCCTCTTTAGCTTCGGCGATTGTATGTATATTCTTGGAAGCCCACGAAAGAGCGACTTTTTCAATGTAGTTAATGCTTTTTTGTTGTGTTCTACACAATATTCAAAAAGATATTCAATAAGGTCAGTTGAAAGCTTCAATCCATCGTAGAAATATACAATGGAATTGGTTTCCTTAGTGGAAAGTGGACGTCCCATATACTGCTCAATAACGAACAGAAGCATTGAAAAGTTGTCATTAGCAAGAAAACCGTTAAGCTGTTCCTTTGAATAGGATACTTTTGAAGGCTCTGCTGTGTATATAACCTCGGTCTGTTTAATATCAGGCTTGGCAGCTCTCACAGTTTCAGTCTGGTATGAAGAAGTACTATTAACTGAAGCACTTTCAGCAGCTATTGGGTCAGCCATAGCATTAGCAGCTTGCCCAGTGTGCTTAATATCACGAAGTACAATGTTGGACAGGCCGTTGCCGGGACCATTAAAGGAAAGTGATATAACATCAAGGCTGTCCCAGTAACGCAGAGCTCTCATAATATCAGCTTCTGTCTGGTTAAATGTATCAGCAAGCAGGGAAATGCTTATGTTATTGCTTCGTAACGACATAAGGTGCAGAAGATAAAGGTAAACTTTTACAAATTCACCATTAGCACCAGGAACATACTCGCTGATAAAAATATTAGAAACGGATGTGTATCCTTCACTTGATTCTGTGGATAAAATTAAACTACTCATATATCTATGTTAATAAGTCTGTAAAGGCAGACTTACCCTCCTTGTTCCCACTTATTTGTGCTCATTATAGCATAGTGGATAATAAATGAAAAGCAAGCTAAAAAGCAGGTGGTTATCAATGTGGATAATGTGGATAATGTGGATAACTCGTGGATAGAATTAAGAAAAGTCAGTAAATTGCTGTATTTTTAACAATGTGATTTTTCACAAAAAATCCACATTCTTAAACCGTGCATAACGGGATAAAAATGTGGATAATGTGGATAACTTTGTTGACAAAATATAAAAATGTGTAAAAAATGGCTATTTTAGGAGTTCTTCGCCAATTTTATATACATCTCCGGCCCCCATAGTTATCAACAGGTCGCCGTTGATACAATTATTTAATAAAAATTTTCGATGTCCTCAAAAGATTCGTAATAGTAGCAATCTTTGCCTTCTGCTTTAATAAGTTCCATAAGGTCAGCAGAACTTATGCCAAGATTATCTGTTTCTCTTGCAGGATATATTTTGGCGAGCACAATATTATCAGCAAGGCTTAATGCTTTAGCAAATTCTGGCATCAAAGCTTTGGTTCTTGAATAAGTATGTGGCTGGAATACGCACCATATTTTATTATGTGGATAATTCTTAGCTGAATTAAGGGTAGCTGTTATCTCATCAGGGTGGTGTGCATAATCATCAATTACGGTGACACCATTGAATTCGCCTTTCTTTTCAAATCTTCGGTTAGTACCTGTGAAATGCTTAAGACCGGCCTTGATATTGTCTATGCTTATGCCAAGCTTAAAGGCTGCAGCTACAGCTGAAAGTGAATTGTATACATTGTGAAGACCAGGAACTGATAATTCAATTGTTCCACTATCTTCATTATTAATAAGAAGAGTATATGAACAGCAGCCATATTTGTCGTAAGTGATATTTGTTGCACTATACATACTCTTTTCAGGGTCAGAACCAAATGTTATGACTTCACAGTCAGTATCCTTATAAAAATATTCATAATTGTCTATGTCTGAGTTGATGATAAGTGTTCCGTCAGATGGAAGCTTTTCAGTAAAAAGCTTGAACGAATGACGTATATCATCAAGGTCTTTGAAGAAATCAAGGTGGTCAGCTTTGACATTAAGTATAATATTGATAGTAGGGTTAAATGATAAGAAGCTGTTAGTGTATTCGCAGGCTTCTGTAACGAAAAGGTCAGAACGTCCAACTCTTATATTACCGCCTATGCTGTTAAGTATGCCTCCTACTGAGATTGTAGGGTCAGCATCAGCAGCAAGAAGAATTTCAGTAATCATAGAAGTTGTAGTAGTCTTACCGTGAGTACCAGCTACATTTACTGCGGTATGGTAATTCTTCATAATCTGTCCGAGAAGCTCAGCTCTTGTCAGTGTTGGGATACCAGCATCAACAGCAGCTTTAAGTTCAGGATTATCAAGGTGGATTGCGGCTGTGTATACAACAAGGTCAATGTCACCTGTGATATTGTCAGCAGACTGTGGATAAGAGATTATACATCCGTCCTGCTGTAATTCAGTTGTTAAATCTGATATATGTGCATCAGAACCGGATACGGTAAAATGACGATCAAGAAGAATCTTTGCAAGACCGCTCATCTTATTCCGCCGATTCCGATAAAATGTACATGTATTGGAGTATTAAAATCAATTGTAAACATAGGAATTTCCTTTCTTAAACTAATTCAAGTAAGATTATATGCCTAAAAGCTTTTTTTTTCAAATTGTTTTGTTGTTAAGTACTTAAAAAATACTGATTAAGAAATTGTACGAAAAATTATCAAAAAAATGCAAAATTATTTTTACTTAATGGAAAATATATGATATAATTTATACAACTTAAGATAGTAAAATAAACATCAGAGGTGGTAGCATGATTAAAAAAGAAATGATAGCAATGCTGTTAGCCGGTGGACAGGGTAGCAGACTCGGTGTTCTGACGGCTAAGGTTGCGAAACCAGCAGTAGCATTTGGTGATAAGTACAGAATAATAGACTTTCCATTAAGCAACTGTATTAACTCAGGAATTGATACGGTAGGTGTCCTTACACAGTATCGTCCCCTTCGTCTTAATTCCCATATAGGAATAGGTATTCCTTGGGATCTGGACCGTAATGTAGGTGGTGTAACAGTTCTTCCTCCATATGAGAAGAGTACCAATAGTGAATGGTATACAGGAACTGCTAATGCTATCTACCAGAATCTTGAATATATGGAACAGTACAATCCAGAGTATGTTCTTATATTATCTGGCGACCATATTTACAAGATGGATTATAAGATAATGTTAGATTATCACAAGGCTAATAATGCCGATATTACAATCGCAGCTATGCCTGTTCCAATTGAGGAAGCAAGCAGATTTGGTATAGTTGTTACAGATTCGGACAACAGAATAACAGAATTTGAAGAAAAGCCAGCTAATCCTAAGAGCAATCTTGCTTCAATGGGTATCTACATATTTAAGTGGAGTGTATTAAAGGACGCACTTATTAAGCTTAAGGATCAGCAGGAATGTGATTTTGGTAAGCATGTAATTCCATATTGCTTCAATAATAATAAGAGAATATTTGCATACGAATATAACAGTTATTGGAAGGATGTAGGAACATTAAGCTCATATTGGGAAGCTAATATGGAACTTATAGATATTATTCCAGTATTTAATCTTTATGAAGAATTCTGGAAGATATATACAAGAACAGATACAATTCCACCACAGTATATTGCGGATAATACATTTATAGAGAAGAGTATTATTGGTGATGGAACAGAAGTATATGGAAGAATATATAATTCAGTAATAGGTTCTGGTGTTACTATCGAAGAAGGTGCCGTAGTCAGAGATTCAATTATTATGAATAATTCTGTTATTGGTAAGAATACAATCGTTAATAAGTCAATAATTGCAGAGGAAGTTGTTATAGGTGACAACGTAGAGCTTGGTGTAGGAGAAGAAGTACCTAATGTTAAACTTCCTAAGATATATAATTCTGGACTTGTAACAATTGGTGAGTGTTCAGTTGTTCCTGATGGAGTTAAGGTTGGAAAGAACACAGCTATATCAGGTGTTACAACTGTTGAAGATTATCCAGATGGATTGTTGCCAAGCGGAGGAATTATTATTAAGGCAGGTGAAGTTGAATGAAAGCAATAGGTATAGTATTAGCAGGTGGTAATAACAGAATGATGCGCGAATTGACTAATAAGAGAGCTATTGCTTCAATGCCTGTTGCAGGAAGCTACAGAGCAATAGATTTCGCACTTAGTAATATGTCGAATTCGCATATCCAGAAGGTTGCAGTAATAACACAGTATAATGCACGCTCACTTAATGAGCATTTAAGCTCATCTAAATGGTGGGATTTTGGTAGAAAACAGGGTGGACTTTATGTGTTCACACCTACTATCACTGCTGAGAGCAGCAGCTGGTACAGAGGAACAGCAGATTCATTGTATCAGAATATAGATTTCTTAAAGTCAAGCCACGAGCCATATGTTGTAATAGCCTCTGGTGATGGAATATATAAGCTTGATTATAACAAGATTCTTCAATATCATATTGAGAAGAAGGCAGATGTTACAGTTGTCGTAAAGAAGCTTGATAACAGAGCAGATATTGGAAGATACGGAGTTGTTGCACTTACAGACGAGGGACGTATAACAGATATTGATGAGAAGCCGTTAGAGACTAATCTTTCAACAGTATCAACAGGTATCTATGTTGTAAGAAGAAGGCTTCTTATTGAACTTCTTGAGAAAGCTGCTGAAGAAGACAGATACGATTTTGTAAGGGATATTCTTGTAAGATACAGAAATATCAAGAAGATATATGGCTATATGCTTGATACATACTGGAATAATATATCATCAGTAGATTCGTATTATAAGACTAATATGGACTTCTTAAAGAGAGATGTAAGAGATTACTTCTTCAAGCAGTATCCGGATATATATTCTAAGGTTGAGGATCTGCCACCAGCTAAGTATAATTATGGGGCAAATGTTTCTAACAGCCTTGTATCCTGTGGCTGTATCGTTAATGGTACAGTGGAGAATTCAGTGCTGTTCAAGAAGATATATATTGGTAATAACGCAGTTGTTAAGAATTCAATAATTATGAATAATGCTTATATAGGTGATAATGCTTATATTGAGAACTGCATAGTTGAAAGCAACAGCACTATAAAAGCTAACTCAAGATATGTTGGCGAGAATGGTGTTAAGATAGTTATTGAGGACAGCCCATCATATTATTAATGCCATTTTGATATTAAATAATTAATAAAAGCCTCCGGTGTATATAACACTGGAGGCTTTGTTAGTTATTTTTATGTGCCGGGGATGCATACTCGCACTATATTCCTTTATTACCCTTTGCTTTGCGGAATTGTGTTGGAGATAAGTGGTTGAGGTGTTTGAAGGCATCACCAAAATAGTTGCTGTTATCATAACCGCATTCAAGTGCAATCTCTGTTATGCTCATATCCGTTTCTAAAAGAAGTTGCTCAGAATGGTTAATTCTTATGGTATTGAGGTATTCCTTAAATCCAAATCCGTTAACAGCTTTAAACTTTTTAGAAAAATAAGATGGGTTCAGATGAAGCATATCAGCTATTTCATCAAGTGTAATATCTTTATTATAATTAAGCATAATATAATTCATAGCCTTTTGTACGGATACATCTGCGATGGATACAGTATCAACAAGGCTTGCAGGGGAAGCAGGCTTGTTATCACAGTACCGGCAGAGCAGTATTAACAGATTTTGCAGGTAATTCTTGTATACACAGGGTGAAAGAGCATTACTGTTCTGTCTTTCGTTAATCAGAACACTGAATATAGATAGGAATTCGTGCCTGTGATTATCCGGTATTGAGAAGAAGTGCATATAAAATGTATCTTTAAACTGTTCAAAGCCTAGTATGTCGATAAGGTCGCTTATATAATCGTCAGTGAATTCTATATAAAGGCGTTCGTGATAAGCGTTATTAAGATAAGTGGTCTTATGAAGCACGTTATCAGGAATAAACAATATTGTGCCAGCTTCCATACGGTATGTATTATCGTGTATAAACATATTGCACGAGCCATTCATAAGATAATAAAGCTCATAATATGAATGTGAATGGGCAGAGTGCATAGCATAGGCTGAATTATAAATCTGCTGTGATATTTCAAATCTTGAAGCCATAGAATACCTCTTTCGGTGTTGGGTGTGCTATAGGTAAAAAAGTTATTTTGCTAAGGAATAATAGCTTTTATATTTTTAGTATCTGCATTATATGATGTTGGGGTCAAAAGCCCCCACCTATGAGCAAGCTTATGCGGGTTTAGACCCTTTGACTCTGGTATCATTATATAATAATATTACACACGATTAGCTGTAATGTAAATGAATTTATAATTATATATTAATGACAGATTATTAGTGTATACATGTACATTTTGTATATACAATTAGCTTAAAAAGTGTTATTATAAATAAAGCTATAAGTGATTTTAATGTTAAATGATTATAATAGTGAATAACTTTAAAAGAGTAATGAGGTACGCATATGGGTACAGTGGTAAGACTTGAAGATTATTGCAAGTCATTCAAAAGTGCTGAGGTATTAAAGAATATTAACCTGACACTAGAGAGCGGGAAAGTTATAGGACTTAAAGGTAAGAATGGTTCAGGTAAGACAATGCTTATGAGGGCTATAAGCGGGCTTATACTTCCAACATCAGGAAAGGTATACATTAACGATAAGGAGCTTGGCAGGCACATTTCATTTCCGCCAAGTATAGGGATTTTAATTGAGAATCCTTCATTTATAAGCAATTATACAGGTTTTAAGAACCTAAAGATACTTGCATCTATCCAGAACCGTATTAGTGATGATGAGATAAGAGATGCTATAAGAAAGGTCGGACTTGACCCGGACGATAAGAGAACATTTAAGAAATATTCATTAGGAATGAAGCAGAGATTAGGAATTGCGGCGGCTATAATGGAACGCCCTGATATAGTTATTCTTGATGAGCCTATCAATGCACTTGATGGCAGGAGCAGGACTTATAAAGGGACTTTTAGATGAGCTTAAAGCCAATGGTTCACTTATAATAATTGCGTGCCACGACACAGAAGAACTTAACTATCTTTCAGATGAGATATACGAAATCTATGACGGCGAAATCACAGGTCATATAGAACACCCAGACGAAAAAGTATCTTAATGAAATAACTGCCATCAGTCTACTAACCTGATGGCAGTTTATTTTTCCAGCACACCTAATAATACACCCAATAATATATTCAATAATACATTGAATAACCTCCCCAAAATCTGTACAATATAAAATAATTATAAATCCCCACCAAAGGAAGGAACAAAATATGTATATAATAGCAGGATTAGGCAACCCAGGAGCACAATACGCAGGAACAAGACACAATGTTGGTTTCGCCTGCATAGATGAACTTGCCGACCAATATAATATAAGTGTAGACACATCTAAACATAAAGGTCTTATAGGAAAAGGTGTTATAGAAGGACATAAAGTAATTCTTGTAAAGCCTATGACTTATATGAATAATTCAGGCGAGTGTATAAGAGAAGTTATGGATTATTACAAGGCAGATATAGATGATTTAATTGTTATATTTGATGATATAAGCCTTGAACCGGGAAGGTTAAGACTTCGTCCAAAGGGAAGTGCAGGCGGACACAATGGAATTAAGAGCATAATTGCACACCTTGGAAGTGACCAGTTTAAGAGAGTTAAATTCGGAGTTGGGGATAAGCCAAAGGGCTGGGATCTTGCTGACTGGGTTCTTGGAAGATTTCCGGAGGAACTTTATCCAGCTTTAAGAGAGGGAACTAAGAGAGCCTGTGAGGCAGTAGAGTGCATAATGACAGAAGGTATTGAAAGTGGAATGAATAAATTCAATGGATAAGGAGCAGATATTTTGAACACATTTTTTTTGACCCTGTAAATAATACGGCGGCAGTTGAACAATTAAATAAAGAGCTTGGCAAAGACGGCGGAAGAACTGTGCTTATAAGCGGCTGTATTGATACACAGAAGGTGCACATATCAAGTGCAATAGCATCAGGATATAAGTATATGCTTATTGTTACAAGTGATGAAGCAAAAGCAAGAAAAATGTGTGATGATGCTTCATTTTTTAATAAAGAAGCAATATACTATCCAGCCAAGGATGCCATATTCTATAGTGCGGACGTACACGGCAACCAGATTACAGGCGAGAGATTAAGATGTATAAGCCGTATAATCAACCATAGCAGTACGGGCGAGGGAGTGCTTACAGTTGTTACAACTATGGACGGAATTGCAGACAGGCTCATACCTGTCGAAAGATTTAAGGAGGCAGTTATAACCCTTGATTATTCCAGCGAAATAGAACCAGAGAAGCTGGCAAAGAAGCTGGTGGCTATGGGCTTTGTGCGTACTGGAATGGTGGAGGACAAGGGACAGTTTGCAATACGTGGTGGAATTATAGATATTTTCTCATACACAGATGAAGCACCGGTTAGAATTGAGCTGTGGGATACGGAAGTTGATTCTATAAGAATGTTCGATGTTGAGAGCCAGAGGTCGATTGAAAGGCTCCAAAGCTACAGCATTTTCCCGGCTACTGAATATATATTTACAGAAGATGAGTTAAAAAATGGTCTGTACAATATTAAGGAAGAGTGTGACAGGCAGCTTGAGTGTTTTGATTATGGTAAGAGAAAGCGTACAAAGGAGCAGATTGAGGCGGGCAATAATCTTAACAAGCTTGTTGCAGATGTCGAGCGTACCGGTAATTATGAGAAGTTCACAGATACACTTGTGGCAGATACAGTTGGACTGGCAGAGTATTTTCCGGAGGAGAATACTCTTGTTGTGTTAGATGAGCCTAACAGGCTGAAAGAATGTAATGAGCTGACATTGTATGAATACAACGAGAGTATGAAGAACCGTCTTGCTGCAGGTTATGTGCTTCCAAGCCAGACTAATAAGGTCAAGGCTATGAATGAGATTATCAGTGATTTAAGGAATAATAAAAAGCTTATATTAACGACACTTGATTATAAGCCTGAGGGCTTTGAGATAGATTATTCTATGTACATCACGGCAAGAAGCATAAGCTCATATAATAACAGTTTTGAGTATCTCCAAGGATTTGGAAAAGTACAAGAAAAATGGATATACAACAATACTTGTATGCAGTTCAAGAACGAGGGCATTAAGAATAGTTGATGATCTGGGAAAGCTTGGAATTGCCAGCTTTTACAGCGAGGATTTTAATAAGGATTACGGAAGCGGGCTTATTATAGTGACATATGGGAGCCTGCATAAAGGCTTTGAGTATCCTGTTCTTTCATTTGTTGTTATTGCAGAGAATGATATATTCAGTGCAAGAAAGATGAAGAAGCTTAAGAAGAAAAAGCACGATGGAAAGAACATTGCCAGCTTTAACGAACTTAATATAGGCGATTATGTTGTGCACGAGAGCCACGGACTTGGTGTATACAAGGGAATAGAAAAGATACAGGTAGAGGTGTTGAGAAGGATTATATTAAGATTGCGTATGCGAATAACGGCAATCTATATGTGCTTGCAACACAGCTTGACCGTCTGCAGAAGTACGCTAATCAGGATACGGAGAAAAAGCCTAAGCTTAACAGTCTTGGTGGTGTTGAGTGGAAGAAGACAAAAGCCAAGGTTACAGGGGCAGTTGAGGAAGTGGATAAAGAGCTTGTAAGGCTTTATGCGATAAGGCAGAAGGTTGAGGGTTACAGATTTTCACAGGATACTGTATGGCAGAAGGAATTTGAGGAAATGTTTCCTTATGAGGAGACAGATGACCAGCTTAATGCCATTGAGGATACCAAGAAGGATATGGAAAGCGGCAGGGTTATGGACAGACTTATATGCGGCGATGTCGGCTATGGAAAGACAGAAGTTGCAATACGAGCTGCATTTAAGGCTGTTCAGGACGGCAAGCAGGTGGCTTACCTTGTTCCTACAACGGTGCTTGCAAGCCAGCATTTTTCAACATTTGAGGAGAGAATGAAAGGCTTTCCTGTTAATGTCGGTCAGTTGTCAAGCTTCAGGACAAGTGCACAGAATAAAAAGACGATTGAAGGGCTTAAGAATGGCACGATAGATGTTGTTATAGGAACGCACCGTGTATTGTCAAAGGATGTGCAGTTTAAGGATCTGGGACTGCTTATTATTGATGAGGAACAGCGTTTTGGTGTTGCACATAAAGAAAAGATTAAAGAATTAAAGAACAACATAGACGTTCTTACATTAAGTGCAACTCCTATTCCAAGAACACTTCATATGAGCCTTGTCGGTATTAGGGATATGAGTGTTCTTGAAGAGCCGCCGGTGGACAGACATCCGATACAGACATTTGTTACAGAACATAATGATGAGATGATAAGAGAGGCGGTTACAAGAGAACTTGCACGAAATGGACAGGTGTATTATGTATACAACAAGGTAAGGGACATTGAGGAACGTGCTGAGTATATACAAAATCTTGTTCCTGATGCGGTTGTTGCGTATGCACATGGACAGATGGATAAGCGTATGCTTGAAAAGATTATGTATGAGTTCGTCAATGGAGAGATAGATGTTCTTGTATCTACGACAATTATAGAAACAGGTATGGATATACCTAACTGTAACACTATGATTATAGAAAATGCTGACCAGTTCGGGCTTTCCCAGCTTTACCAGTTAAGGGGAAGAGTTGGACGAAGTACAAGAACGTCATATGCTTTTCTTATGTACAAAAGGGATAAGATGATATCCGAGGTTGCAGAGAAGAGATTAAGTGCTATAAAGGAATTCTCTGACCTTGGTTCGGGCTTTAAGATTGCTATGAAAGACCTTGAGATAAGAGGTGCAGGAAATGTGCTTGGAAAGAGCCAGCACGGGCATATGGCGGCAGTAGGTTATGACTTGTATTGTAAAATGCTTAATCAGGCAGTCAATAACTTAAAGGGCATAAAGAACGAATACAGTTTTGAAACTACTGTTGATCTGGAAGTTGATGCATATATTCCAGCTTCATATATTAAGAGCGAATACCAGAAATTAGATATCTATAAAAGGATTGCAGCACTTGAAACGAGGGAAGAATTGTCAGATATGAAAGATGAACTCTCAGACAGATATGGAAGTATTCCTTCGTGTGCTTCTAATCTTTTGATGGTAGCACTTATAAAGAGCAAGGCACATAAGATAGGAATTATGGAGATTAAGGGCGAAACTGCCGCTAATCCGGCAGGAGGTGCATCTAACTGGAGAACAGTTATGAATATATATCCTAAGGCTGATATAGATTCTGATGCAATTCCTAAACTTCTTGAAAGCTTCGGTGGGGCTTTGGATTTTAAAGTAAATGGAGTGCCACATTTTATATGGACAGTTACTAAAAGAAAATTTACAAGCCAGAAAGAATACCTTAACGGACTTTTAGATATGATGGATATTATGGAAGATGCAATTAGTACTTTACAAAATTAAATATAGTGGTATAATAATGACAATTTAGCACTTTAAAGTGTAACGCTTTAAAGTATAATAAAGCGTGTGCAGAAGCATATCAGGCATATGCAATCTTTTCCTGCACACTGATACTAGATTGAGAACACCCGGTGCGCGAATTATTTTCTTAGCTTTTACCGGGAAAGAATGGAGGATTACTATGGAACAGAAAGGCGAGTTAGTATCATTCAGACCAGATATTAAGGTCGTTGATTGTACACTTAGAGATGGAGGTCTTGTTAACAATTTTGAATTCAGCGAAGATTTTGTGCGCGATTTGTATAAGGCAAATGTAGCCGCAGGCGTTGATTATATGGAATTTGGATATAAGGCATCAAAGGAAGTCTTTAAGGTTGAGGATTACGGCAAGTGGAAGTTCTGCGATGAGAAAGATATAAGAGCTATCGTTGGTGATAATGATACAGACTTAAAGATTTCTGTTATGGCAGACGTAGGAAGAACTGATTACAAGAAGGATATAATTCCTAAGTCTGAAAGTGTTATAGATATGGTAAGGGTAGCTACATATATTAATACTATACCTGCGGCTATAGAGATGATTAATTACTGTGCAGATATGGGATATGAAGTTACTATTAATATTATGGCTATCTCTACAGCAAGTGAGAATGAGTTAGACCTTGCACTTGAACTTCTTGCTGCACAGAGCAAGGCAAGCGTAATCTACCTTGTAGACAGCTACGGTTCACTTTATCCTGAACAGATAAGAAGACTTGCAGATAAATATATCAGGATTGCTGAGAAATACGGAAAGAGAGTTGGTATACATGCACACAATAACCAGCAGCTTGCATTTGCCAATACTATTGAGGCGTGCACAATAGGTGTAAGCTATCTTGATGTTACAATGAGCGGAATGGGCAGAGGTGCAGGTAACTGTTATACAGAACTTCTTATGGGCTTCTTAAGAAATCCAAAGTACAGAATTTCACCAGTTCTTAAGTTCATTGAAAATCATATGGTTCCACTTAAGAAAGCCGGAGTTGTATGGGGGTGTGACGTCCAGTATATGATTACAGGAAATGCTAACCAGCACCCAAGAACAGCAATCGCATTCACAGGAGAAGGCAGAACAGACTACGACAACTTCTACACACAGATTACAAGCTATGAATGATCGCGAAAGCAATGAGCCGTGCCAGACATAATGTAAAGACACAGTTGTGCTTGCACAAAATTGTGGCTTTGCATTATGTCTGATAGGGCGAACGCCCGCGTGTCCAGTGCGGCGAAGCGGCGCTGGACTAATAGCGCGGCTCAAAAAGCTGTAAAATACATAAAAAATATACTTGTGAAATTATTAGATAGGCAAAATTTATTGACTTATATAAAATGTGGGTATAAAATATCCCTAATTTAATTAATCGATGGGATCCATTATAGTAAACACCAAAGAAAGAGTGTTATGCCAAGGGGTCAGCGTATTTACTGGTTGTCAGCGGTGTTGTAAGGACATTTTACAGCAAAGCAGACATTTATGGTTGGTATTGTAGAAGCTCCTGACAGTAAGGTGAGTAGACTGTCGAATACGAAAGGAAGTATAAAGTTATGGCAAAGAAAGATATTGATTGGTCTAATTTAGGATTTGGCTATGTAAAGACTGATAAGAGATTCGTAGCTAATTATAAGAATGGAGCATGGGATAATGGTGTTATCACAGATGATGATAAAGTCGTTATCAGCGAATGTGCTGGTGTATTACAGTATTCACAGTCATGTTTTGAAGGTATGAAGGCATACACAACAGAGAATGGTCACACAGTTATTTTCAGACCAGATATGAACGCAAGCAGAATGGCAGATTCTTGTAGAAGACTTGAAATGCCAGTATTCCCAGAAGATAAGTTCGTAGAAGCTATTGCTGAAACAGTAAGAGCTAATGAGGACTGGGTACCACCTTATGGTTCAGGTGCATCACTTTATATCCGTCCATATATGTTCGGAAGCAATCCAGTTATAGGTGTTAAGCCTGCTGATGAATATCAGTTCAGAGTATTTACAACACCTGTTGGACCATACTTCAAGGGCGGTGCTAAGCCACTTACAATCAAGGTTTCAGATTTTGATAGAGCAGCACCACACGGAACAGGTCATATCAAGGCTGGTCTTAACTATGCAATGAGCCTTCACGCAATCGTAACAGCACACGCAGAAGGATATGCTGAGAATATGTATCTTGACCCAGCAACAAGAACAAAAGTTGAAGAGACAGGCGGAGCTAACTTTATCTTCGTAACAAAGGACGGCAAGGTTGTAACACCTAAGTCAGATAGTATCTTACCATCTATCACAAGACGTTCATTAGTACACGTTGCTAAGGAATACCTTGGACTTGAAGTTGAAGAAAGAGAAGTATTATTCGATGAAGTTAAAGATTTTGCTGAATGTGGTCTTTGCGGTACAGCAGCAGTTATCTCTCCTGTAGGAAAGATAGTTGATCACGGCAAGGAAATCTGCTTACCAAGTGGTATGGACGAGATGGGACCTGTAACTAAGAAGTTATACGAAACACTCACAGGTATCCAGATGGGCAGAATCGAAGCTCCTAAGGGCTGGATTTATACAGTAGACTAATATTGCTGATGGTTAACAGGCTGGTTAGAAGCTTAGATAACTGGTTTATAGATGTTTATTACAGCTGATAATGTAATTATTATATTCGGTCAGAATGTTAAAAGTACGTTCTGACCGAATTTTTGTGTGATAAATGTATGATTGGTGATGGGGTTAAAGGCATATTCTGCAGCTCTTTAATATAAGCTGTGCAGAATAGTTGTGCAATTAACACTTACACCATAAAATGAAAATATAGATGGAGTAAACATATGTTGTTTAGTAGTAAAGATTTAAGGAAGCTTATAATTCCGCTCATGTTTGAACAGCTTCTTGCAGTGCTTGTTGGACTTGTTGACACACTTATGGTATCACAGTCAGGAGAAGCGGCAGTTGCAGGAGTTGCACTTGTTGATAATATCAACAGGCTTATCATACAGGTTATGGCAGCACTTGCGACAGGTGGCGCTGTTGTTTGCAGTCAGTATATAGGTAAAGGCAGGGATGATGAATCGAGAAAGTCAGGAGCACAGCTTGAAACTGTTTTGTTAATATTTTCAGTTATAATGACAGCATTTTCAGTTTCATTTACAAGACCATTACTTAAGGTGATATTCGGAACTGTTGAAGATTCAGTTATGGATTGTGCTGTGTTATATTTTGTGATAACAGCCCTTTCATATCCTTTCCTTGGAATGTACAATGCAGGAGCTGCAATATTCAGGAGCGTAGGCAACAGTAAGGTAAGTATGAATATAAGCATACTTATGAATGTGATTAATGTAGCTGGAAATGCTTTGTTTGTATTCGTATTTAAGTGGAGTGTAGCTGGTGTTGCACTGTCAACAGCACTTAGCCGTGTTGCAGCTGGAATAGTTATGACAGTACTTGTATGCGGAAAGACTAATCCGATAAGAATAGATCATATAAAATATTTTGTTCCAGACTGGATATATATAAAGAAGATTCTGACAATAGGTATTCCATCAGGCATAGAAAATGGTATGTTCCAGATAGGAAAGCTTATGGTTGTAAGTATGGTTGCAACATTTGGAACAGCATCTACAGCCGCTAATTCGGTTGGCTATACAGTTATCGATTTTGCAAATATTCCGGCTTCATCTATGGGACTTGCACTTATCACAGTTGTTGGACAGTGCATAGGTGCAGGGGAAAAAGAGCAGGCAAAAATGTATACTAAAAAGGTACTTAAATATGCGTATTTCGGCGACTGGATATGTAATATTCCATTATTCTTCTTAGCACCATTTATTGCTTCGTGGTTTAACTTATCAGGTGAGGCAACACAGATTACAGTAATGATTTTAAGATGCTTTAATGTGGTTTCATTATTTATATGGCCGCTTTCATTTACATTATCCAATCCATTAAGAGCGGCGGGAGATGTAAAATTCACAATGACAGCAAGTATTATCTCGATGTGGCTGTTCAGGGTCGGAAGCAGCTACGTCCTTGGCGTAATGCTTGGAATGGGAGTTCTTGGCGTATGGATAGGAATGTTCATTGACTGGGCAGCAAGGTCAGTATGCTTTGTTGCAAGGTTTGTTAGTGGAAGATGGCTTAAGAGAGGGTCATTGGCATAATTATGTAATTAATAGGCGTTTGCGAAACTCAGCAAAATTGATTGTTATTTGTACTGTGAACACAAGTAACCGCAATCACCTAATGTAATTAATAAAGAGAGGTATTATCGGGCCTATGGTATGGGCTTTCTTGACTGGCCAGGTGTGCACGGAAGGAAAGTCCATTTGAGTGGTCTGGCAATGCCTTTTTGTTTTTTAAATATTCTATTGCAATACATAGTGATATGTGGTATTCTATTTATATAGTATCTAATCTAAATATAATAATGTTTGATAGTAATATGTGGCAACCATATCGGAACTATATATGAAATCTAATGGCAATTCGCCAATATAATTCCAATATTTAAAATTTTAGTGCGAATAACTGACTATGGTGGATAAATGATAACCAATGAAAAGGAGGTTTAATGAAGTATCAGAGAGTAACCACACATCTTGCAGAAACAATGTCAAAGCTTGATGTAGATAAAGCAATGAGAGACGACTATGCTAAATGTATATTGGCAGACCCGCAGATATTAGCCAATATAGTAAAAAGTAATAGTGCCAGAATTCAGGGAATACAGCATAAAAGACATAATTCCCTGCATAGGAGAGACAATAGTATCACTTACAGTTCCGGAAAAGCTGTGCATTAAAATTGAAAGTGATGGAACCGAAGACGTAGATATAGAAGATGGAAAAATTATTTACGACATAAGATTTCCATTGTATTATAATAATAGAACAATTAAAATACTTGTAAATGTTGAGGCACAGAAAAGTATTTCATATACAAAGCTTGGTTATCATATCGAATCAAGAATGGTGTATTATATGGCAAGACTAGTGTCTTCACAGAAAAATGTAGAATTCATAAAATCAAACTATGATGACATCAAAGATGTATACAGCATATGGATATGTATGGATACAGAAGCCGATGAAGACTCTATAATAGAATTAGGCTTGCAGCCAAGAGTAATCTATGGCAATACAAGCTGGCTTCCACAGCGAAGCATAATGAATGGAGCGGTTATAAGAATAAGAAGCAGAGCAGATGTCGAAGAATCAAAAATAGGCTTATAGCAATGCTAGAAGTATTATTTTCTGGCAGGGCAAGACAGGATAAGATGAACCAGTTAGAAGAATACGGACTTGAGATGACAACAGAATTAGAAGGGTGTGTGAATGATATGTGTAACATAAGTGATTTGCTGGTAGAAGAAAGCGAGGAACGCGGAGAAAGACGAGGAATGGAACGAGGGGAGAAACAGGCGCGTCTTGACAGCATAAGAACATTAATGAGAAAGTTGAATCAGACAGCAGAAGAGGCAATGGATACACTGGATATAGAGGAAAAAGATAGGGAGACGTATAGAAAGCTGCTATAAATGCAGAAATAAAGAATCTGGTATTAATAAATTGTAATCTGGTAAAATAATGAATTAATTCTTGTTACATTAATTAGAGCATAGTCATAATAAATATAATAACGTCAGTAGTAGAAGGATATAAAGAAAAGTTGGCTGACAGACAGTAAGAGGGTTGTTGCTGCGGCAGCCCTCTTACTATGTTATTACGGATTAAATACCATCTTCATCTTCAGCATCATAATCTCTGCCGTTAGGGAAAAGTAAGGAATCATCGGAAAGTTCTTTTTTCATTTCATCGTAATCCTCTTTGACGGCTTTATATGGGGAATCTAAATCTGTATCATAACTCCAGCCAGCTTCCTCCATTTCATCTAACATCTCTTTTTTAGTCATATAAATTTCACCTCCGTTGTTTATAATTATAATTTTTATATTGGATATATTCAAGTTATACAATGTGATAATACTATTTGCTTGGTTATAAAAACGCACATAAAGTATATGTAGATAACTGCAAAAGAGCTTTTGAATTCAGTCGTACCGGTATACAATTAAAATTTAAGAGGTTTTTCATACAATTTTCATTACTTTTGTACAAATTATCTAAAATAAAACTGTATATACCGCCGAAAATATAAAAAATACCCAATGGGCATCTTGACCCACCAAGTTGGTTGTGCTAATATTAACTCAACTTTTGAGGTATTGGATAAAGGTTTAGTGCATAGTGACTAATATAGTGAATGAAAGCTGTATTCTATATTACTATGTGCAAGCCTTTTCGTATCTGATTAAAAGTGCGTATTAATGAAGAAGGAGGAATCCTAGTTATGAGGATTAAAAAGAAGTTAGGAAGATTGTCGCTTCTGTATTAGCTTTCTTAATGGTTGTAAGCCTTATTCCGGTTAATAGTCTTATGACAAAAGCTAATGCAGCTTCAAAAACTACTTTTGAAGGTGGAAAGACAGTCGAAGACGGAACTTGGAAAGGATGGACCTGGAATGTATTTGGTAGCAGTACAGATGTGACAAAGGCATTTGCTACAGATACAGGAAATGGAGGAGTTACATTAGAAGTAACAGGTGATAAAGGTAAGATTAATGGTTCAGCTAGTGATCAGGGATTAAATACATTCTTGTATGAACTTGATAAATCTTATGATTTTACAATCACAGCACAGGCTAAGGTTGATACATTAGCAGCAAATGCTCAGGCAGCCTTTGGTTTAACAATTAGAGATAATGTGGGAGCACATGGAAATACTGCAAAGTTAACAGCAGATAAGAATAATTTTGCATTTGTTGGTGGATATGGTAATCAGGCAGCAAGTGGACATGGTAATGCTGGATATAAGACAACAGCATTGGCACATACAAGATTAGGTGAATCACCAGAAGTAGGTGGAACATACGACCTTGCTATTCAGAAGGTTGGAGATAGTGTTAAACTTTATTTTAATGGTGAAGTTGCTGCAGAGTGTTCAGCAGATGATTTAATTACAGATAATGCAATGTATGTTGGATTATTTGCTGCAAGAAATGCTAAGGTTACATTTAATAATGTTAAGTTAGCTTACACACAGGACAGCTCATCAGTAAAGGTAACAACAAATGTTACAGCACCTAAGAAGACAACATACTGTGCTGGTAATACATATGAAGATGTTGATTTGACAGGCTTTAAGGCTACAGTATCAGTTGATGGAAAAGAAAGAGAAATCACAGCATCAGATTGTGTTGTTGATATGAGCAATGACCCATTTGCAGAAGTTACAGATGCTGGAAAGCTTAATCTTTTATATCTTGGACAGACAATAGAAGTGCCAATAACAGTTATCAAAGAAGTAGTATCTGATATGTATATTGAATATATGCCAGTTAAGACAGATTATATGGTAACTGATACAGCTCTTGATTTTACAGGATTAGTAGGTAAAGTTGTATATAATAGTGGTAGAACCTTCGATTTAAAGACACTTATTGATAGTAATGATACTAATACAAAAGTAAGTGATGTTGATTTCACAACTGCTGGAAACAAAGAAGTAACAGTAAGCCATACATATGGTGATGTTACAAAGGAAGTTGTTATTCCTATAAGCGTATCAGATGCAACAGTTAAGAATATTACAATAACATCACCTAACACAACAAGATTTTATACAGACACAGAATATGATGCAGATGCTTATGTAGAAGGTCTTACAATAACAGCTGATTATTCAGATGGTTCAGCTAAGGTTATTCAGGGTACAGATTCAGTTAAGGCTTATGTAAAGGCTAAGGCTGCTGAACTTGATACAACTAAGGCAGGCGAGTACACATATGTAGTAGAATACAATGGTGCTAAGGCTGAATATACACTTGAAGTTGTTAAACCTACAGTACATTCACTTAAAGTAGATATATATCCAACAACTACTACATACGTTAAGGGTGCTGACTTTAGTTCAGACGGACTTGAAGTAGCTGCTGTATATGATAGTGGAAAAGAAGTTGCAGTTGCTGGATCAGATGTTAAGGTCGATTCATCAGCATACAAGAAAGATGAAACAGGAACATATGACATTAAGATTTCTGCAACAGTAGAAGGAAAGACGCTTGAGACAACAATTCAGGCAACAGTAAGAGATAAGAAAGAATTTAAGTTTGAAGATCTTACTTGGAATTCAATTATATTTGGTCAGTCAGTTTCAAAGTCTAAGATGAGTATTGATACATCAAAAGAAGGTTCAGTAGTCATTGAAGCTAAGGAAGGTGCCGGTAAGTGTACAGATGATGGACAGGATGGTATAGCATATTATTATACAAAGTTAGATGCTAAGAATGATAACTTTGATATAACAGCTAACGTAACAGTTAATTACTTTATTACAAAGAAAGCTCCTGATGCTCAGGAAGGCTTTGGTATTATGGTAAGAGATTCTAACGGTAAAGATGGTGATGCATCAATCTACTACTCTAATTCAATTGCAGTCGGTGGATATTATGGTCAGGTAAATGTATTCGGTAGATATGGTGTTACAGATGGAGATGCATCTAACAGACATAATATTACAAGATATGGTAAGTATAATAAAGCATTAACATATCAGATTAAAGAGGATAAGCCTCAGACTTACGAATTAAGATTAAAGAAAGATAATTCAGGTATATATGCCTGGATGAAGGATACAGCAACAGGTGAATATGTTAAGGGCGCAGATGTTACAAGTGCAGTAACAGGTGAGACTAATCCAGGTGGTGAGTTAGAGAATATCTTCTATTACTTACCAGCAGATACATTCTCAACAATAGATGAAGATAATATGTATCTTGGTTTCTTCGCAGCAAGAGGTGCTAAGATTACAGTTGATACATCATCAGTTAAACTTAATGTAACAGACAGAGCAGCAGATGCTCCACAGACATTTGACAAGCCAGCAGCTACAAAGCCAGGTGTATCACAGACAACACTTAGCCAGACTTCATCAGAAAGATATGAATATGGTGTATCTGTTAATACAAAGGGACTTCTTACAGTTAAGCAGAATGCTAAGACAATTGTGAGCCAGCAGTCAGTAGAAGCAGGAACATATACATTTGATACAACATTAATTGTTGGTGATAACAGATTCCAGGTATACTTTGAGCCAGATGCTACTCAGAATATCACATCAGCATCACCAGTTGTAATGAATACAACAGTTAACCGTAGAATAATTGCTCCAGTTAAGGAAGCTATATATTGTTCTCCAACAGGTACTTCATCAGCAGTAGGTACTAAGGAAGATCCTGTAGATGTTCAGACAGCATTAACATACTGCCAGTCAGGTCAGGCTGTATATGCACTTGGTGGTACATACAAGCTTACTAAGACAACAGGTATATGGCATGGTAATGATGGTACTGGCGAAGACGGAATGAAGTACTTTATGGCAGCACCAGATAATACAGAAGATGTAATATTTGATTTTGGAGAGTTTTGTAGATAGTAAGTTTGTATCTAATACATTTGACTTATCAGGTGATTACTGGTATGTAGCTAATATGAAGTTTGCTAACGGTGGTGGTGTTACACTTGGTGGAAGCCACAATATTCTTGAGGGTTGTGATTTCTATGGTCACTCTAATTCAGGACTTTCAGTATCAAGAACAGATGGTTCTAACAAAAAGGCAGACTGGCCTTCATACAATCAGATAATTAATTGTAACGCATATAACAATAGCGATAAGTCACAGAACAATGCAGATGGTTTTGCTGCTAAGCTTACTTGTGGTGAAGGCAATGTATTTAAGGGTTGTATAGCAGCATACAATGCTGATGATGGATGGGATCTATTCTCTAAGGGTTCAACAGGAGCTATTGGAGCGGTAGAAATCTATGACAGCGTATGCTACGGTAATGGTATGTTATATTACAATGGTGCATTACATGACTCAAAGGGTGATGGTAATGGATTTAAGATGGGTGGTTCTGGTATAGCAGTTAATCACAAGATATATAACAGCTACTCATTTGGTAATACAGCTAATGGATTTACTAATAACTCAGATCCAATGGGAACTTATGTTAACTTAGTAGGTTATAATAATGGTGGTTCTAACTTAGAATTACATGTATATACAGGTGTTGAACCTCAGTTTACAGTAGAGAATGTTAAGTCTTATTCAGACGATACATACAAGGAAATTGTAGATGCAGAAGGTAAGGCATTACTTAATAAGACAGATAAGGAAGCAAAGGAAGATGTAATCAGCCGTTACTATTCACTCGAAAGTTTCTTTATTAACAAGAATGGCGAGTCAGTTAATAGTGAAGGTGCAAAGCTTACAGCAGAAGATTTCAAGAATCTTAGTGATTTCAAGAATATCGTTACTGGTGGTATTGATACAATGCCAGAAGGAAAAGGTGGTAAGGTTGTGTTAGGCGACTTCCTTCAGCTTGTAGAGGACAGACCAGAAGAGCATGTATGGGGTGAGTGGACAGTTAAGACAGCACCAACATGTACAGAAAAGGGTGTTGAACACAGATTATGTACTAAGTGTGATGCTGAACAGACAAGGGAAATAGATGCTTTAGGACATGATTTCAGCGATGAATTTACAGTTGATAAAGCACCTACAGTTTTGGAAGAAGGTTCTAAGTCTCGTCATTGTAAACACGAAGGCTGTGCTGAGAAGATAGATGTTACTTCAATTGCTAAGCTTACACCAGATACAGTTGCATCAGGTGATATGAAAGACATCGTAAGTGTTGTAGTAGATACTGATGACATAGAGTTTACAGAAGCAGAAAAAGAGGCAATTGCTAATGGTGCTGATGTAAAGATTGAAGTTGATGTTAAGAATATTGCTGACAGCGTAACTGCTAAAGATAAGAATGCAGTAGAAGGTATTATATCTGGTAATTATGTAGTTGGTTCATATTTCGATATAAGCATTATATTATCAGTTAGTAACGATAAGAGAACAATAACATCTACAGATAAGAAGATTGAATTTACAATTGCTCTTCCAGAAAATCTTATTAATACAGATTCTGCAGTAACAAGAACTTATAAGATTGTGAGAGTACACGATGGTGAAACAACTATCCTTGATGCAGCATTTGATGCAGCAACAGGTAAACTTACATTTAAGTCAGATAAGTTCTCAACATATGCAATCATCTATAGTGATGCTAAGACTGAAGGCTCAGGAGGGGTTATAGATAAACCATCAACAAGTGAGCCAGCAACTGGTAATCCAGAAACAGGAGAGAGCACAGCAACAGGTGATACAACTAACTCAGTAGTATATGTAATCTTAATGATTATGAGTGTTATGGCACTTGCAGGTGTATTCTTCTATGAGAAGAAGAGAAAAGGATTATCAAGATAATTAAAAAGTTTATCCGGTTAACCTAATATATAGTAACAAAAACTGCCGCTTTATGATTAACATAAAGTGGCAGTTTTATTTTTTTATAGATTTTTGATTCTTATGTGATAAAATTTAGGCTGAAAAAGTGAATTGAAACTATAATAAAAGAGGTGTTATGTGATGAGTGAAGTTTCAACAATGGAAAGAGTAATTCGTTCTGATGTATCAATGGAAGAATGTAAGAAGATAGAGAAGGTTCTTAGAAAGAACAATATTTCATATTTTGAAAGATGGAAGTTACATACAGGACTTCTTAGATTTCTTAATAATGATAAGAATGCCAAGTGTGATATTTTAGTTCATATGGATTCCTTTGAGAGAGCTAAAGCACTGCTTGCGGCAGGAGGCGTTATGGACGAATCAGTCAGTGAACATAAGGATTCAAAGAACTCTAAGAATAAATAATTATTAAGAATAAATGATTGATAGTAATAAGTAATTGTGAATAATCAATAATTGATAATAATCAATAATTATTTATGAATGATTGAACGAGAACAGAATACATATAGGTCAGGAATGGAGAATACTATATAATGAGAAAGAGCATAGTAAAAATGCTTTAAAGACGAAATCAGCCGTTATTATAGCTGTCATTATGAGTGTGTTGTTTATATCAGGGTGTGGGAAATCATCAAGTGTAAGCAATAATGATGTATTAGATACAAGCGAGGTTTCAACACAGGAAGAAACAACAATTGATACACACCCGTTTGACATAACAATGACATTTACAGGTGATATTAACATTGCGGAGGGTGAGCCGACAACTAAAGAACTTGATAAGAATAACGGAGATATTACTAAATGTATATCGCCAGAGCTTATAAAGTATATGAAAGATGCAGATATTACATTGGTTAATAATGAATTCTGCTACAGTGACAGAGGTGCACCTCTTGCTAATAAAATGTGGACATTCAGAGCTGGTCCAGAGAGAGCAAAGGTGCTTAATGCACTTGGAGTAGATGTTGCACAGCTTGCTAGTAATCATGTATATGATTATGGACAGGAGGCAATGTATGATACATTTTCTGCTTTAGAAGCAGTTGGGATTCCGTATGTTGGAGCTGGAAGAACGCTTGAAGAAGCAATGAAACCATATTATACAGAAGTTGACGGAAAGAAGATAGCTATCGTGGCAGCTTCAAGAGCTGAAAAGTATAAGATGACACCACAGGCTACAGATACTACGCCGGGAATACTCAGATGTTATGATACAGAGTTATTTGTCCAGACGATTAAAGAGGCCAGAGCTAATGCAGATTATGTAGTTGCGGTTGTCCACTGGGGTACTGAGCATACAACTGTGCTTGAGGACGTTCAGAGGTCTAGCGCAAGGGAATATATAGATGCAGGAGCAGATGTTATTATTGGCGGTCATAGCCATTGCCTTCAGGGTATAGAGTATTATGAGGATAAGCCAATATTTTATAGTCTTGGTAATTTCTGGTTTGATGAGTATAATGTTGATACAATGCTTGTGAATATCAGAATAAGCGGCAATGATGATGGTGATAAAATTTATGTATCAGTAGTGCCAGCTGTTCAGGACGGCACATTACAGGGCTGTGTGACACGTATATGCACACAGGAAGAAGATAAAAGCAGAATATTCAGCCTTCTTAATAAGGTGAGTATTAATGCAAATGTGGCAGATGACGGAACGGTTACGCAGGTTAAGTAAGTGTGGTGGCATAACGGACGGTATATGGCTTAGGTGGCGGCTGGTATCAGGGGCTTACGCCAGAATATTTAATTGGATATTGTTATAAAACAGATTGCAAAGAAAATCGCGGTTATTATCAAAAGTCAGGTACTTTGAGCACGCCGGTACTTAGGTGCTGTATTTTAGCACCTTAGTATCCGCTACGTGCGAGTAGCGAGAGCGTGCCTGACGTTGATGATAACCGCGATTTTATTTACTGTCGTCTGTTAGTTATTACTGTTATTTAGCTAAAGCATTTATTAGTGTCATATATTGAATGACTATCGTGAAGCAATGTGTATTAGTCTGTAGTATCTTTAAGCGACTGCATATATTCATCATAGATTCTGCAACAATCTTACTATGTGCCACAGCCTCTACAACAGTTCTTGCCCCATTAACGACATCACCAGATGCGAATATTCCCGGGCGTGATGTATGACCTGTTTCGTCAGCTTCAAGAAGACCACGTTTGTTGGCATTTAAGCCTTTAGTGCTGTTGACAAGTCTTGTCATTGGTCCCTGGCTTATTGAGATAATAACGCTGTCTGATTCATATAATGTGTCGCTTCCATCTACATCAGTGAATGAGCCATCTTCATTTTCTATTACATCTCTGAATATTACGCCGTTATCTTTAATCTCAACTGGTCGTTTGTTATATTCAAATTCAACACCTTCAAGAGTGGCGTAGCTGAATTCGTACTGGCTGGCAGCTACTTCTTTAGTGATAGAGAAGCAGGTTAGCCTGCGGACACCTTTTCTTATCGCTGTTCTTGCAACGTCCATAGCAGCATTACCAGCACCGATTACGATTACACGTTCTCCAAGCTTATAGCTGTCGGGGTTGTTAAGATAGTTAATTCCAAAGTGGACATTTCCAAATGTCTCGCCCTTTATGTGAAGTGTGTTAGGATTCCATACGCCAGTTCCTACGAATATAGACTTATAACCATCACGGAATAAATCTTCAATAGTTATTGCACTTCCTATAATAGTATTAGGACGTACCTTGATACCCTTTAATTCAAGATGGCGGTATTCGATATCGTCAAGAACTGATTTGGGAAGACGAAATTCAGGAATACCATATCTTAAGACACCGCCAATTTTGTCCTTGCCCTCAAATATAGTTACCTGATATCCATATCTTGCCAGGATAATAGCAATTGTAATTCCAGCAGGACCTGAACCGATAATAGCTACACGCATACCGTTAGATGGCTTAGGACCTTCTGTCATTTTGTTAGCATATGTAGTTGAGATATAATTCTCTATTGTTGAAAAATGTACAGGTGCTCCCTTACGTCCAAGAACACAATGCCCCTCGCATTGGTTTTCGTGGTTACAGACAAGACTGCATACAGTTGTAAGAGGATTATTTTCAAAAAGCATTTTACCTGCTTCATCAAGCTTGTTCTCTTTGAGTAACTTAATTGCCAGTGGAATGTTGGTGCTTATAGGGCAGCCTTTCTGACACTGTGGAACTTTGCATTGAAGACAACGATTGGCTTCATCCATAACATGTAATGCCATATATACCTGCTTTCTGCGCTAGTGCGCCATATAATAATAACCAGAATATATAGTCAGCAGGAAATGTTAGTGCCAACTAATATTCTGGTTATATTCTAGCATATGTGATTGCTTATTAAAAGAATAGATAATCTTTTCACAATTATTTGAAGATATTTCTGAATAATCTAACCAATATTGATTGTGAAGGTGCTAATGTGACTATAGTATCTGTGGTATTTAACATTCGTAGTACATACACGGCGATAAATAGCACCGCAGATAATATAAAGATACAATTCAACAGGCGGCTTAACCTGACGGAAGGCTTAATACGTCTGGTATTAACTATATATACGATAACACTTATTAATAGCACTGGAAGTGTAAGGACAAGAGGGTGATAATTAAGTGCAGCGTGTGTATCACCGTGAAGAATTGCAAGCACAGCTCTCGTCATACCGCAGGCTGGGCAGGAAATGCCTGTTATGAATTTAATAGGACAGCCAATATGGGTAAAATAGAGTAGTATAATAATAAGGAAGAAACAGGCTGATAATTTGAAAATGTTCCAGTAAGAAGATGTTCTGATGTTATGCCAGCGTATTGATGATTTAACAGGGTGTGAGCCGGCAGTTGTATTGTGCTGTGGGTTCAATGAATGTTTCATATTCTTAATAAAATCCTTAATATTAATAAAATTCTTAATATAATAAGTTACATTGTTAGAAATTATAATTGCCAATTATAGGTGCAAGTTAATTAATAAATATATAACAAATAGTGAAAAATATTACATATACACCTTGATAATAACGATAAGTTATATATTTTAATAAATTTTTAATTTTTGTGCATTTTACTCTATACAATTGTATTTTTAATGTATTTTCTTCTTATTATATAACATAATGGTATGTCTGCATACATTTTTTATATATGTTATAAATGATAAAACATAAAGAATTCTATGTAAAATATTAAAAAATAAATAAATGACCGATGGTCAGTATTGCTTGATATTCCTTAATTGTACTAACTTTTATACATAATAAATGCTGTATCATAAAGTCAGATAATACATATATTTTTATGTAATATTAGAAAATTATCATATCCATAATTAATTGAGATAACAAGTTAATGTACTAATATACATACATAGATTTGTATAATATGTTAAGATTAAAAAGTTAAGATTGTTAAAAATTAATTTATTTGCTTTACATTTCCATAAAATGGGTATAAACTTCGCAGTGAGAAAAAGAAAGGATAAGGAGATGGTTTTTTGAATGATTTAGCACAGAATCTTATTGAAGAGCTTCAATGTGAGACCGTCTTTACGATTCCTATTTTGGGTGGAATACCAGTATCTGAGGCAGTTGTGGTCACATGGATCATTATGGCAGTCCTGGTTGTAGTTTCATTTATACTGACCCGAAATCTTAAGGTGGATCATATAAGTAAAAGACAGGCTGTTGCTGAAAGCATAGTTACAGGTCTTATGAAGATGGTTCAAGGAATGGTTGGCGAGAAGGGTAAGGCTTATGTGCCGTATCTTACAACAGTTATGTTATATATTGGTGTTTCCAATATTATCGGACTGTTTGGATTTAAGTCCCCAACAAAGGACTTAAGAGTAACGGTAGCACTGGCACTTATGAGTATTATTCTTATTGAAGCTGCTGGTATCTATCACAAGGGTGTTAAGCGTTGGTTACACGGCTTTGTTGAGCCGGTTGCAATCGTAACACCAATTAACATTCTCGAAGTTGTTACAAAGCCACTTTCACTTTGTATGCGACTTTTCGGTAATGTATTAGGAGCTTTCGTTATTATGGAGCTTCTGAAAATGATACTTCCGGTAGGACTTCCGGTTGTGTTCAGTCTGTACTTCGATATATTTGATGGTTTACTTCAGGCATACGTATTTGTATTCCTTACATCATTGTATATTGATGAGATTACAGAATAATTAATTAAGAAAGCTTGTTGTGTAGGCAGATAGCCTATATATGAGTATATGTTAAGAAAAAGGAGATAAGATTATGAGTGGAACAATTATAGCTATTGGCGCAGGTATCGCCGTATTAGGTTCATTTGGTGCAGGTATTGGTATTGGTATAGCAACTGGTAGAGCTTCAGAAGCTGTTGCAAGACAGCCAGAGGCAGAAGGTAAGATTACAAAGACACTTATTCTTGGTAGTGCGTTGGCAGAGGCTACTGCTATTTACGGTTTCGTTATCGCCCTTATGATTATCGTTATGCTTGCTTAAGCATAATAAAAGCCTGCTTTGGCAGACAAATATAAAGATAACAAGAAAAGATTAAAGGAAAGGCAGGGAATAAGATGCTCCAGTTAGATGTTTGGAATGTTTTATTTACAGTTATTAACCTTTTAATTCTCTTTGTGCTTATGAGAATATTCTTATATAAGCCAGTTCAGAAGATTATTGCAGCAAGACAGGCAGAGTGCCGATAAGCAGTTTGACGAGGCTGCGGCTAAGCAGAGCGAAGCAGAAGAACTTAAGACTAAGTATGAAGCAGTTTTAAGTGATGCTGAAAATGAGAAGAAAAAGGTTGTTGCTGAGGCGAGAAAGACTGCTGATGAAGAATATCAGCGTATCGTAACAGATGCACACAAGACAGCTTCACAGATTAAAGATGACGCCGAGGCTGAGGCAATAAGCCAGAAAGAACAGATATTAAAGAAAGCAGAAAAAGAAATTGCAGATATGGTTGTAGATGCAGCAGCTAAGGTTGTCGGAAGCAATAGTGCCGATACTAATGCAGCACTTTATGACACATTTTTGAATAAAGCAGGTGATAAATAGTGATACAGACAGCAATTGATTATGCAAAAGAATTACATAAAGCTGGAATGACACACGAAGAATTATCTTCGGTGAAAGATATATTTGATGTTGTACCACAGGTTAAGGAAGAACTTAATGATCCTACGGTATCACTTGAGAAGAAGCATCTTGTGATTCAGAAAGTATTTTCTAAAAATGTAAGAAACTTCTTACAGCTTTTATGTGATAATAATGATGTTAATTTATTTGAAGAAGTATATAAAGCTTTAACAGAACTTGAAAAGACACCAGAACAGAAGGAAAGTTCAGCAGTCCTTACATATGTTGAAGCACCATCTGATGAGCAGCTTGCAGGTATTAAGAAGTTCATTGAGAAAAGAATTCCATAATCCTGATATCAAGCTTGAGATGGTTAAAGATCCATCTCTTAAGAGTGGATTTGTATTAAAGGTTGGCTCTAAAGAGTATGACTGGAGTGAGAAAGCACGTATTGACCAGTTAAAGAGCAGTATTGCCAAGGCGGTTGGCACAGGCTCGGCTACAGCAAGTGAGAAAGGTATTCTTTCAATCCTTGAAGCTAATATCGAAGATTTCCAGCTTGAAGTTAAGGATAAAGAGATTGGTGTAGTTAACTGGGTTGGTGATGGTATTGCCAATGTTGATGGAATTGACCACCTTTTTATGGTGAAATCGTTATATTCGACAGCGGTGTAAAAGGTATGGTTCAGGATGTCAGACGTGATGAAGTCGGCGTTATTCTTTTTGGTAGTGATATTGAAGTTAAAGAGGGCAGTAAGGTTGTCCGTACAGGAAAGATGGCTGGTGTTCCAGTTGGTGAAGGTTTCCTTGGAAGAATTGTTGATGCACTTGGTTCACCTATTGATGACAAGGGTGATATCCAGGCAGATGGCTACAGACCAGTAGAGTGTGAAGCACCTGGTATTACAGAGCGTAAGTCAGTATCAGTACCTATGGAGACTGGGCTTCTTTCTATTGATTCAATGTTCCCTATAGGACGTGGACAAAGAGAGCTTATTATTGGTGACCGTCAGACAGGTAAGACAGCTATCGCAACAGATACAATTATTAACCAGAAGGGTAAAGGCGTTATCTGTATATATGTCGCTATTGGACAGAAAGCTTCTACAATAGCCAAGCTTGTTAATACATTAAAGACAGCAGGTGCTATGGATTATACAACTATTGTATCAGCTACAGCAGCAGATCCAGCACCATTACAGTATATAGCACCATATGCAGGTACAGCATTAGCTGAATATTTTATGTACAAAGGCAAAGATGTACTTATTGTATATGATGATCTTTCAAAACACGCGGTTGCATATAGAGCAATATCACTTCTGCTTGAGCGTTCACCAGGACGTGAAGCTTACCCAGGTGATGTATTCTATCTTCATTCAAGACTTCTTGAAAGATCAAGCCGTCTTTCACCAGAAGCAGGTGGTGGTTCAATAACAGCACTTCCTATTATAGAGACACAGGCAGGCGACCTTTCAGCATATATACCAACCAATGTAATATCTATTACAGATGGTCAGATATTCCTTGAAAGTGAGTTATTCTTCTCAGGCCAAAGACCAGCCGTTAACGTAGGTCTTTCTGTATCCCGTGTTGGTGGTGCAGCACAGACTAAGGCTATGAAGAAGGCAGCAGGAAGTATACGTATTGATCTGGCACAGTACAGAGAGATGGAAGTGTTCACACAGTTCTCATCAGATCTTGATGAAAGTACTAAGAATCAGTTACAGCACGGACGTGCACTTATGGAACTTCTTAAACAGCCGGTTAGCCACCCATTCAGTATGGCTGAACAGGTTATTATATTAGTTTCAGCTAATGCACATATTTTTAGTGATGTTGAACTTGCGGATATTAAGACATTTAGAAAAGAAATGCTTACATTCTTTAAAGAACAACATTCAGATATTATTAATACAATTGAGTCCACTAAAGATCTCACAGATGAGACTAAGGAAGCAATTATAGAGGCTGCTAAGGAATTTAAGAATAAGTAATATTAATAAAAATGTGTGGAAATGGAGGATAAGCTATGGCGAATACTAAAGAAATTCAAAGCAGAATAAATAGTATTCATGATACAATGAAAATCACCAAAGCTATGTATATGATGTCCTCAGTTAAACTTAGAAAAGCCAGACAGAAGCTTGAGGATACAGAGCCTTACTTCTATGGATTGCAGGATCAGATAAAGAGTATTTTGTATCATTTTCCTACTATGCAGCATCTTTTCTTTGATAATAGAAATAGTGATATGCACGAGCAGATAAAGAAAAAAGCATTTATCGTCATAAGTGGTGATAAAGGAATGGCTGGTGCATATAACCATAATGTATTAAAGGAAGCCAAGAGATTGTGCGATGAGTCACAGGAATACAAGATATTTGCAATAGGAGAAACTGGCAGACAGTATTTTACTTCACTTGGTTATAATGTTGAGGAGTCATTCAGATTTTCAGCTAATAATCCATCAGTTCACAGAGCCAGAGTTATAACAGAAGACATAGTTGAGCGTTATAAAGAGGAAGAAATGGACGAGGTGTATATTGTGTATACACGAATGGAACGAGGAATGAAAGAAGAGGTCGAGGTTGAACAGTTACTTCCTCTTAAGACCAATCATTTCATTAAGGAAGAGTTAGTTGATAATGTAAAAAAGGGTAAAAGTAATGGTACTCTTTGAAGATTTTGAAGGCTCAGATGATTATTTTGTAATATATCCGTCACCAAAGGTTGTTCTTAATGATCTTGCATACAATTATGTAACAGGATTCATATATGGAGCACTTGTTGAGGGCTTTGCGACAGAAGAAAATGCACGAATGGTTGCTATGCAGGCAGCTACAGATAATGCAGAGGCTATGCTTAAGGAATTATCAATTGAGTATAACAGACTTCGTCAGGCAGCTATAACACAGGAGATTACTGAGGTTATAGGTGGTGCTAAGGCTCTTAAGAAGAAAAAAGATGAAGAAAGCAAAGGCGGGGAAAATAGCCGCAAGATATAGCAGAAAGAGGTGAATTCAGGTGGAAGAGATGAAAGGAAAGATAGTACAGGTTTCAGGACCTGTAGTCGATGTCGAATTTGAGGGCAGTTATCTTCCAGCAATCAAGGATGCACTTTATGTAATACAGGATGGGAAAAAGAAGACAATGGAGGTATCACAGCATATAGGTAATAACGTTGTAAGATGTATTATGCTTGCAGCTAGTGAGGTGCCTTTGTAAAGATATGGAGGTAACAGCTACAGGAAGCGGTATATCTGTACCTGTAGGTGAGAAGACTCTGGGAAGACTTTTTAACGTCCTTGGAGATACCCTTGATAATGGAGAAAAATTAGATGAAGAAGAACACTGGTGTATACATAGAAATCCACCAACATTTGCAGAGCAGAGCCCTGTTGTAGAAATGTTACAGACAGGTATCAAGGTTATTGATCTGCTTGCACCATACGCTAAAGGTGGTAAGATTGGTCTTTTCGGTGGTGCTGGTGTTGGTAAGACAGTTCTTATTCAGGAGCTTATCAGAAATATAGCCGCTGAGAGTGGTGGTTATTCAATATTTACAGGTGTAGGAGAGCGAAGCCGTGAAGGTAATGACTTATGGACAGAGATGAAAGAGTCCGGAGTTATTGATAAGACAGCTTTGGTATTTGGTCAGATGAATGAACCACCTGGAGCAAGAATGAGAGTTGCAGAGACAGGTCTTACAATGGCTGAATATTTCAGAGATGTTAAGAAGCAGGATGTGTTGTTATTCATTGATAACATTTTCCGTTTCGTTCAGGCTGGTTCAGAGGTTTCAGCACTTCTTGGACGTATGCCATCAGCCGTTGGTTACCAGCCAACTCTTGCAACTGACTTAGGTGAATTACAGGAGAGAATTGCTTCAACAACAAGAGGTTCTATCACATCAGTTCAGGCTGTATATGTACCAGCCGATGACCTTACTGACCCAGCTCCTGCAACAACATTCTCACATTTGGACGCAACTACAGTTCTTTCAAGAAAGATTGTTGAACAGGGTATATATCCTGCCGTTGACCCACTTGAGTCAACATCAAGAATTCTTGAACCAGATGTTGTTGGTGAGGAACATTACAACGTAGCAAGACGTGTTCAGGAAGTTTTACAGAAGTATAAGGAATTGCAGGATATCATTGCTATCCTTGGTATGGAAGAACTTTCAGAAGATGATAAGCTTACTGTATACAGAGCAAGAAAAATCCAGAGATTCTTATCACAGCCTTTCCATGTAGCTGAGAACTTCACAGGTACACCAGGTAAATACGTTCCAGTTGAAGATACTGTTAAGGGCTTCAAGGCAATACTTGATGGTGAAATGGACGAATATCCAGAAGCTGCATTCTTTAATGTAGGTACTATTGAAGATGTTAAGGCAAAGGCTGAAACATTAAAGTAGCTAAAGCTGGATCTGCTTCACAAGACAGGAAAGCAGACAGCTTTCTATGTCAGTGTAGTTTTTGCTTTGTAATAAACAATGAGGTAAAACCTTCGGCTCCTGCAAGGGCAGTCGCATTTTCACTTCGTAAAAAACAAGGAGGTAAATACCTCTGCTCGCCAGAGGACTCGCATTTTACTTCGTAAAAACAAGGAGGTATGAGTTGAATACATTTTCATTGAAATTAATAGCCTGCGATAAGGTATTCTACGATGGACCTTGTGAAATTCTTATATTTGATGGTTTCGATGGAGAGATGGCTATTATGGCTAATCACGAGCCTATGACCTGTAGTGTTGAAACAGGAGAATTAAGATTCAGAGTTCCAGGAGAAACTGTATGGCAGGAAGCTATAGTTTCGACAGGACTTCTTAAAGTTGAACACAACAAAGTTGATATAATAGTGTATTCGGCTGAAAGACCTGAAGAAATAGATAAGTTCAGAGCTGAGGCGGCGCTTGAAAGAGCGAGGGAACAGCTTGCACAGAAACAGAGCATTATGGAATATCACGTATCGACAGCCTCTATGGCGCGAGCTATGGCACGACTTCGTGGTGTTAAGAACCATGATGTATAGAAAGTTAATATATTATAATATGTACAGGGCTTGCAGGGCAGAAAATGTACCAGCAGGCGGTGTATGTAGATATTAATAAAATGTAAAGACACCATTCATTAGCGTGAAGTTAATGGGTGGTGTTTTTAAATGACTAATATATTAGATTTAATGAAAACTCCAAAAGATGTTAATAATGATATTGTAAAGAGAATGAGAGCAAGAAGAAAAAGAACAGAAGCTTACGCAGGCAGAGCTTAGCAGGCGTGCAGGCGTAAGTTTAGGTTCTTTAAAAAGATTTGAACAGACGGGAAATATATCACTTGACTCCCTTATTAAGATTGCTTTTGTTCTGAATTGTCAGGAAGATTTTGAAAGTCTTTTTGCTAAAAAAGGATATTCGTCTATTCAGGAGGTTATTGATGGTCAGCGTTAAGAAGCTTGATGTGTGTATTGCTGGTGTTAAGGTGGGCACTTTGGCAGTGACAGATAATTATTTGTGTGCATTTGAGTATAGTGATGAATGGCTTATGAATGGATATTCAATAAGTCCTTTTTCACTGCCATTAGAAAAGAAAGTATATATTCCTAAATCATATACTCCATTTGGTGGACTTTTGGGATATTTGCAGACAGCCTGCCTGACGGCTGGGGCAGACTTCTGGTTGACAGACTTCTTATGAAAAATAAAATCAATCCATATGAGGTAGACTCAATTAACAGACTTGCCATAGTGGGTAAAAGTGGAATGGGAGCACTTGAGTATTATCCGTAAAATATATATGAAATAGTTGCAAATGATTTAAAAGACTATATAAATCAATCTTACAAATAAGTATTAATTCCTATTGCACAAATATAAATACAATGTTATATTAGTATTAGAAAATATTGTAAAGCGTGAGTTATATACAAATGATAAACTATATTACTGTATATAGTGAATAGGAGGTGCAGCGTATGCCAGCTATACAAAGTCCGGGACAAAGAATTAATAATATGAGAGTTATAGAATTTCCATTATGGCTCAGAATTGTCTGCTATATTATAGAGATAATATTTGTATTATGGATACTTCGTTCGGTATATAAGTACATTGTATATCAGAAGCTTATAGCTAAGAGAAAGAATGAAGATGCAGTGCTGGTATCCAAAGTCAAAGAAGCATACCGAGAAGTAAAGGCATATAACACATCGTTAGGTTCTAACAGACCAGCACCGGGGTATGGAAGCACATCTAATAAGGGAATAGCTTATAGATTGTATTTTGATGTCAATGGGAAAGATGTTGAACTTGATGTAGATGAGAAGACATTTGATAACATTAAAGAAGGAGATAAAGGAGTACTAGATTACAAAGGCTGTGAGTTTTATTCATTTACAAAAGAATAGGACGATTATTAATAGAACGGTTATTGAAGAATAGAAGTTTCAGAAGATGTTGATGGCATCAATGAAAAGGAGGATTTTTATGGGGAAAGCTAAGAGCGGTAATAGCAATGTTTTAAAGGTTGTATCGATTGTGTCAGCGATAGTAGTGGTAGTCGGAATAATAGCTGTATTTGTAGCACCATTGATACCTGTAAGGAAGGTAGATGAAAGTGCGTACAAGAAGCTGGATAACAACGATGTATATGAGCGTGCATACAATATATATGGCGTACAGATATATAAGGACAGGGATAAGGCACTTGCGCAGTTTAAGGCAGATTATAATGCTGCTTTAGTGTATTTGGACGAAAAGCTTGGTCTGGGTGAGTTTAACACAAGCTATGATATGCTTTCACAGTATGGCGAGAATGGATGGCAGTATACATTTTCAGCTGATGAGAGGAGAGAGCTTGGGGAAGAAAAGGTCAATGAACTTAAGCAGAAGATGGCAGGAATTTCAGCATTTTGTGATATGTATGAGAATACAAACTGGCGTTATTATGTCGGACTGCAATAAGCAAAACAGGGGGTGATGCTTATGAAGAAAGGAAAATTATCAATAATAATACCAATATGTGTATTGCTGGTAGTAATAATTGCTGTTGTTTCGTGCATT
>VOFH01002898.1_pt1 | contig 40260 bp, 45 predicted proteins | sample 5384091 | NCBI WGS metagenome assembly VOFH01 (sample SAMN12384727, study PRJNA508395) | human gut metagenome | isolation source: healthy gut G | host: Homo sapiens
CATTCCCAATACATTTTCCTCCGGCCTGTCGTATATTTGTAGTTTAATAATTAGAAGCAATGGCAATTCAATTCAGCATACACATAACTTTCTGTTTATGAAAAAAAATATATTCCTACTCTTTCTACTCTTTACCGCCGTCTCGCTTCAGGCGCAATACCCGTTGCTCAGCAAAGATGCCGAGATCAGCCTATTGACAGTTTCGCCATCGGAAGACGAAGTGTACACGGTCTACGGACATACAGCTTTGCGGGTAAGAGATGCATCGAAAAAACTCGATACCGTATTTAATTACGGGATATTCGACTTCTCGAAGCCCAACTTCATCTATCGGTTTGCAAAAGGAGAAACCGATTACAGACTGGCAGCGCAATATACACGCGACTTCCTAATCGAATATGAGATGCGGGAAGCGAAGTCACCGAACAAATCCTGGATATCGATTCCGCAGGAAAAGCACGGATATGGGAAGCGTTGATGATCAATAACCGGCCGGAAAACCGCGTATACCGTTATAATTTCTTTTTCGACAATTGTGCGACGAGACCCGCTGCCATCATCGAGAAGCTGGCAGGTGGAAAAATAGATTATAACGTGCCGTTCAAGCAGCAGACGTTCCGCGATCTCATCAACTACTGTACGCGCAACAAACCCGGCTTACGTTCGGATGTGACCTGGCACTTGGCAGTCCGACCGACCGGATCGCGACTCCCCATGAAATGATGTTCCTACCGCCCTACCTGAAAGAAGCGTTCGGTACGGCAACCATTACCGGTGCAGACGGTTCTCGGAAGGAATTGGTAAGTTCAACCAAAACATTGATAAACGGACTCACCGATGACGTAAAACCGGATACGGGCTTCTTTACGCCGCTTGTCTGCTGTTGGGCCTTTTTCCTGGTTGTGCTGGCTGTCACATTCGTTGAATGGCGACATAAATCCTATTTCAGGATTGTTGATTGCATCTTGTTTTTCACAGCTGGAATAGCAGGAATCGTACTGTTTTTCCTGAGTTTCGTTTCGACACATCCATGCGTTTGCCCGAACTGGAATATTATCTGGTTACAACCTTTTGACTTAGCAGCTGTTATTTTGTTTACAGTAAAAAAGTTAAGAAAGGCCGCATATTATTATCATTTTATTAACTTTGCGGCGCTTACGCTGATGCTGGCTGGCTGGCATTTCATTCCGCAGCATTTAAATACAGCATTTATCCCGTTGGTAATGAGCCTTTGGCTCCGTTCGGGATATGGCGTTTACAGAAAAATATGGAACATCGGGTACGAAAAATATTAACATCGCTCATCGCAATTCTGGCAGCAACCAACCTGGAGGCTCAACAAAGCACTCCCAAATTGGTCGTGTGCATCACTGTCGATCAATTGCGGGGTGATTATATAGAATACTTTTATAATACATTCGGCGAGCGTGGTTTCAAGCGGTTGATGAATGAAGGACTGGTGTATAACAACATACGGTTCGAATTCTCAGACATAGATGAAGCCAGTGCCTTTGCCACCCTATTCACCGGAAGCAATCCTAACTTCAATGGAATAGCGGGAAAGAATATCTACGATTTTGACAAGGAAAAGGAAGTTTCGGTCTTATATGACCCGGACTATATCGGCAATTATACGAAAGAGCATTATTCTCCCCGGAAACTGATCAGCTCCACAATCGGAGACGAACTGAAAATCGCTTCCAAAGGCAGAAGTGACGTATATGCCATTGCTCCCAACCCCGAAAGTGCGATCCTTTCCGCCGGACATGCGGCAAACGGTGCTTTCTGGATGGACGATTACAACGGCAAATGGGCAACAACGACCTACTACAAAGGGCTTCCTTGGTATGTGGACCGCTACAACAACGGCCCGGAATCTCTGTCGGCACGTTTGGAGCAGATGACTTGGACTCCCTCCCTGTCACTGGATAAGTTCAATGCATTTCCGTACGTGTTAGATGAAATTCCTTTCAAATACACATTCAAGGAAAATACAAACGAGTGTTTCTTCAACTTGAAGACCTCCCCTTTTATCAATAAGGAAATCAACCGCTTGGCGCTTCAGTTCCTCGAATACGGGGCTTTCGGTACACGTTCCTGTCCGGATATGCTTGCCATCACTTATTATGCAGGCAATTATCGCGGCAATATGCATAAGGAATACACCCGCGAGATACAAGACACCTATTATCAGTTGGACAAGGATCTGGAGCAGTTGTTGGACAAGATCGACAAGAAGGTCGGACTGAACAACACGCTGATCGTCTTTACCGGTTCAGGATATTATAAGAGTGAAGAAGAATATCCTGACGGCATGCAGCTGACAAATGGCGAATTCCATCCGAAACGTTGCGTCGCCTTACTCAATATGTACTTGATGGCGATCTACGGCCAACATACGAATTGGGTAAAAGGATTCTATAACAACCATATCTATCTGAACCGCAAAGCGATAGAAGACGCGAAGCTGGAACTGACGGTCATACAGGAAAAGGCGGCCGAATTCTTGCGCGAATTCAGCGGCGTGCAATTCGTTGCAACCGAGAATGTCCTTCGTACGGGCAACTGGAATGAAAAGACTTCCAAATACCTGCACGGCACCCACCTTTCAAGCCGTGGTGACCTGATCATCGAGTTACAGCCCGGATGGACCATCAACAACGACGATCCGAAAGCGAAAGTAAAAGTAATACGAAATAATGCAGTTATAACCCCGCTGGTATTTATGGGCAACGGTATCAAGCCGGAACATATCTACCGCGAAGTAAAAGCCACAGAGGTAGCCCCAACGGTAACCCATGTGCTGAGGATCAGGCCACCCAATGCGTCCCTCAGCTTGCCACTTAGAGAATTGACAATTGACAATGGACAATTGACAATTCCATCTAAATAAATATCCATTGACAAATACAAACAAATAAAATTAGTAACCATCCAATTGAAATCGTCAATTGCATTGTCAATTGTCAATTGTCAATTGTCAATTTAATAAGTTATGGGATTTAATGAATTTATGACGAAGCTGTTCGGCAATAAGTCGCAGCGTGACCTGAAAGAAATCACCCCGTATGTGGACAAGATCAAGGCCGTATATCCGTCAATCCAAAAGCTCTCGAATGACGAGCTTCGTGCAAAAACTGATGAAATCAAACAACGTATCCAGGATTACGTAGCCGATGAACGCGCTAAAGTGGAAGAACTGCGCAAAGGCATCGACAACAAGGAACTGGAAGAACGTGAAGCGATCTGGGCAGAAGTTGACAAGATCGAAAAGAATATCACTGAAAAGATGGAAGTGGTACTGGAAGAGGTACTTCCAGAAGTCTTTTCTATCATGAAAGATACGGCTCGCCGTTTTTCTGAAAACGAAACGATCGAAGTAACGGCAAATGACTTCGACCGTAACCTGGCTACCAAATACGACTTTGTGGAAATCAACGGCGACAAGGCCATCTATCACAACCATTGGGTAGCAGGTGGCAACGAAATCACCTGGGATATGGGCCACTACGACGTACAGTTGTTCGGTGGTGTCGTACTGCACAAAGGCAAGATTGCCGAAATGGCGACCGGTGAAGGTAAGACATTGGTGGCTACTCTGCCGGTATTCTTGAACGCATTGACCCGCAACGGTGTACACGTAGTAACCGTGAACGACTACCTGTCAAAACGTGACTCGGAATGGATGGGCCCGTTATATATGTTCCACGGACTGTCGGTAGACTGTATCGACAAGCACCAGCCGAACTCCGACGCCCGCCGTGCCGCTTACAATGCCGACATCACATTCGGTACGAACAACGAATTCGGTTTCGACTATCTGCGTGACAATATGGCGATCAGCCCGAACGACCTGGTACAGCGCAAACACAACTACGCCATCGTCGATGAGGTCGACTCCGTGTTGATCGACGATGCCCGTACACCGTTGATTATTTCCGGTCCGATCCTCGCGGCGAAGAGCAGCTGTTCGAACAGTTCCGTCCGAACGTGGAAGTAGTCGTAAACGCACAGAAAGACCTTTGTTCCAAGATGCTGATCGAAGCCAAGAAGAAAATGGCAAGCAGCGATCAGAAAGAGGTGGAAGAAGGTTCTATCCAACTGTACCGTTCTTTCAAAGGATATCCGCGCAACAAGGCACTGATCAAATTCCTGAGCGAACAAGGCGTAAAAGCCCAGATGTTGAAGACGGAAGAATATTTCATGTCAGAAAACATGCGTCACATGCATGAAGCGACAGACGAACTGTACTTCGTGATCGACGAAAAAAATAACAGTATCGAATTGACCGATAAAGGTATCGACTTGCTGACCGGCAAGACCGATGATCCGACATTCTTCGTATTGCCGGATATCACCTCCCAGCTTTCCGAACTGGAACATATCCAAAACGAAGAAGAAAAACAGGCTAAGAAAGACGAATTGCTGGCCAACTATTCCGTCAAGAGCGAACGCGTACATACGATCAACCAGTTGTTGAAGGCTTACACTTTGTTCGAGAAAGACGACGAATATGTCGTGATGGACAACAAGGTCATGATCGTCGACGAACAAACGGGCCGTATCATGGACGGACGCCGCTACTCCGACGGTCTGCATCAGGCTATCGAAGCAAAAGAACGTGTGAAAGTGGAAGCTGCAACACAGACATTTGCAACAATCACCCTGCAGAACTACTTCCGCATGTATCACAAGCTGTCAGGTATGACCGGTACGGCAGAAACGGAAGCCGGTGAATTCTGGGACATCTACAAACTGGATGTTGTCGTAATCCCGACAAACCGCCCGATCGCCCGTAACGACATGAACGACCGCATCTACAAGACGAAACGCGAAAAATATAACGCCGTAATCGAAGAGATCGTCCGGTTGACCGAAGCAGGACGTCCGGTACTGGTCGGTACGACATCCGTCGAAATCTCCGAATTGTTGAGCCGTATGCTTACTATGCGTAAGATCAAACATAACGTCCTGAACGCGAAATTGCACCAGAAAGAAGCTGAAATCGTAGCGACTGCCGGACAGAGCAGTACGGTGACGATCGCCACCAACATGGCCGGTCGTGGTACTGACATCAAGCTATCGCAGGAAGTAAAAGCAGCCGGCGGTTTGGCCATCATCGGTACGGAACGTCACGAAAGCCGCCGTGTAGACCGTCAGTTACGTGGTCGTGCCGGACGTCAAGGTGACCCGGGTTCTTCCGTATTCTTTGTTTCTCTGGAAGACGATTTGATGCGTCTGTTCGCATCTGAAAAGATAGCCGGATTGATGGACAAATTAGGGTTCAAGGAAGGTGAAGTGTTGGAACACAGCATGCTGAGCAAATCTGTTGAACGTGCTCAGAAGAGGGTGGAAGAAAACAACTTCGGTATTCGTAAACGTCTGTTGGAATATGACGATGTGATGAACTCGCAACGTAACGTAATCTATACCCGCCGTCGTCATGCTCTGATGGGAGAACGTATCGGTCTGGACGTATTAAATACAATTTATGATACATCCGTTGCAATCGTCGACCAGCATGCCGATGGTGACTACGAAGGTTTCAAGCTGGAACTGTTCAAGACTTTCGCAATGGAATGTCCGTTCACGGAAGAAGAATTCAAGAACGGCAAAGCCGACAAGCTGGCCGATAAACTGTTCGATGAAGCGTTGCAGCTGTTCAAACGCCGCATGGAACGTATGACTCAGGTTGCCAATCCGGTGATCAAACAAGTTTACGAACATCAGGGTGCGATGTATGAAAACATCATGATCCCTATTACGGACGGTAAACGTATGTATAATGTTTCCTGCAACTTGAAAGAAGCTTACGAAACAGAAAGCAAAGCTATCACGAAAGCATTCCAAAAATCGATCGTCCTGCATACTATCGATGAAGCTTGGAAAGAACATTTGCGTGAAATGGACGAACTGCGTCACTCGGTACAAAACGCCAGTTACGAAAATAAAGATCCCCTGTTGATCTACAAGTTAGAGTCTTACAACCTGTTCAAGAACATGGTGGATATGATGAACCGTAAGACTGCTGCCGTCTTGATGCGCGGGCAGATCCCTGTTCGCGAAGAACCGACCGAAGAAGAAAAGCAGGCTATGGCTGCCCGTCAAGCAGCTATGGAAGAGGCTGCCCGTCAGCGTATCGCTATCCAAAGAGCTGAAGCCGAGCGCCACCAGGACATGAGCAAATATCGTACTGAGAAGACCGATATCTCCGGTAACAACAATCCGGAAGAACGTGCCCAGCAACAACCGCGCCAGGAACCAGTTCGCGCCGAAAAACGCGTAGGTCGCAACGACCCCTGTCCTTGCGGAAGCGGTAAGAAATATAAGAATTGCCACGGGCAAGGTTTATAATCCTATCCTGTAAGATCAAAACAAAGGCGGCTCTGAAGGTCGCCTTTGTTTTCTTTATAAATCTAAAAAAACATAAAATCCTTTTGTCTCTTACATTACACTTACTACCTTAGTCGAACTAATTTAAATATTACATTAAACCGGACGAAATTAAAGCCATGACTGCAAAAAACTATCCCGAAGTTGTAGCAAAGTACAGCGAATACTTGAAACTTACAAACTATGAAGATGAAAGCCGTATCTTTAACTGTGCATTTGCAGCTTACAATGCCAAAAAGTATGACGATGCCATCAAGTTCTACGACATGGCCATTCAAAAGGGCTATAAAGCGGACGACGCCTATGTAGGGACAGTCGCGAAATAGGCTTAAAATTATAACAAATTGATTGTCAATGTGATAAAAATTTCATATCTTAGCTACAGGAATTAAAAATTCCTCCGAACACTGGAAAAGTGACTTTCGGAGGAAATGAGCAAAAATAACTCATGGCAAAAAGTACGAAATTTATCTGACATTCAGCAAGAGATTGCATTTACAGAGTTTGATTTTTATCAGCGATACGAAGAGAGCTTCAAAACATCGGAACTTGGACGGATCAAGTCACTTCTTCCTCTTCGAGAGATGGCGATATCGTTCGGTTTAGTAGAAGAGAAGCCGAAGAGTTTGAGAGTGAAGCGAGGACGAAAGTCCTTCTTCACACCTGAGGGCAAGGTGGCGTTGGCGTTCTTGAAGATGTATACAGGATTGTCAGCTCCGAAGCTGATGGATGCGTTGAATGGAAACATCCATTATCAGATCTTCTGCGGGATCAGGATCAGTCCTGAGAACCAGTTGACAAACTACAAGCTGATCGACAGCATTCTGGTAGAATTGTCCAAGAAACTGAAGATTCAGGAGCAGCAGAAGGTACTTGCAGATGCATGGAAGCCGTACATGAAGAACCTTGATACTGTCTATACAGATGCCAGCTGCTATGAAAGCCTGATGCGCTTTCCAACTGACGTGAAGTTGCTTTGGGAATGTGTAGATAGAGCATACAAGATGATGTGCGGTATCAGTTCTCAGCTTGGTGAGCATCGAATGAGAACAAAGTACAATGATATCGACAAGGCGAAACCTTGGATATAGGAAGCAGCGCAAACATACTCATAAGCAGACCAGAAAGATGATAATGAGACTGCTTGCATTGCTGGGCAAGATACTGGGAGAAATCCGCAGACAGATGCGCGTCCATCCGGATGAAGAACTATTGAATTACAAGCAGTTGGATATGCTTGAGACTGTCACAAGGGTATATCGTCAGCAGAAGAACCACTTCAAGAGTGGTGACTCTCGTGAGAGTATCCCTAACCGTATTGTAAGTCTCAGCAAGCCTTACATCAGACCGATAGTCAGAGGCAAGGAGACCAAGATAGTCGAATTTGGAGCGAAGTGCAACAACATATTGATTGACGGAATATCGTTTATTGAGAAGCTATCATTCAATGCATTCAATGAAGGAACGAGACTTAAGCACTGTGTGTCATTGTCGAAGAAACTTACAGGCGTTGATGTAAAAAAGATAGGTGGCGACCAGGGTTACTCGGGTAATGACAACAGAACTTTCTGCAAGGAGAATGGTATTGAAACCTCATTCACTCAGAAAGGACGAACTGGAAAGAATGAAGTTAAGAACGCTACTAAACGAGAACTTGCACGCGTTCGAGCTACAGCAATGGAAGGCTCTTTTGGAACTCAGAAGGAGCATTATGGTCTGCGAAAGATTGCTGCAAGGATAAAATCGACAGAGATCATGCTGATCTTCTTCGGTATCCACACAGCAAATGTGGTAAACCTTGCAAGACGAGAGTCAGTCCAAGTAGCTCTTGCAGCCTGATGTTCCACGCATGGAACACGACTTTACGGGAGTGGTAGCTCCAGACGTGACTGAAAATGAAAAAATCGGCCCTAAAAACAGAGCCGATGATATAAAAAACGATGAGTATGATCGGAAAAATAAGGGAAAGTCTGCTGGTTAACTCAAATTGAAGGAATTAAATGACTATCCCTATGTAGGCAAAGCGATGTCTTTGCGTAGTCAGGACAAAGCTGCTGATTTTACAGCAACAGTTGAAGCTGGTCTGAAAGCAAATGCCCAAAACGCAAACCTCGAAAAACTTCTGTATGCTTATTGCATGAAGAAAGGACAAGCAGCCCAGAAAGCAGGTAAGACAGAAGAAGCAGAAGAACTGTTCAAAGACGTATTAGTTGTAAGTAACGCCAAATATAAAGGCAACGCTCTGTACAGCCTTGGCGTTATGTTCTACAATGCAGGTGCAAAAATTCTGGCCGATGCCAACCCGATCGCAACATCCGATCCAGACAAATACGCTGCTGAAAAGAAAAAAGCAGATGCTCAAATGGCAAAAGCAAAAGGTTATCTGGAACAGGCAGTCGCTTTGAACGCAGCCGATGCTAATTCCAAAAAGATTCTGGATGCTATCAATGCTGCTGCAAAATAAAGTATAACGCAATAATTAAAAGAGGACTGAAGTCCTCTTTTTTTATTTATACAAAAAGCGAATCATATAAATCCGTACGACAGAGATCCGGCATAATATCAGCCACACTCGGAACAACTATCGACCGGTGTTTATTCAAATGTTAATCCTTTCCAAATCGTCCGGTACATAAACGGTTCCGGAGAATGCCTGTGCAGCTTCACGCATATAAGATTGCTTGCGGGTATCCAAGTTACGGTCTTCGGTGTGATATAAGACCAAATTCTTCACTCCCAATTCCGCAGCCAATCTCCCGGCGTCCAATGCCGTACTGTGGTGCTTCTTATAAGGTTGGAAAACTTCCCGATCCTCATACAAGCAAAAGGCTTCGCATAAAAGCCAGTCCGCATTTTCCACATAAGAGCGGTTTATCACATTATAAGGTTCGTCTCCCAGACAGACAAACGACTGTCCGTCCGGCAGCTGCGTTCGAAATCCGAACTGTTTTTCTTTGGTGGATGCGATATCGAAACATTGCAGGCATAAACCTCCGGCTTCAAAGGTCTCTCCATCCTTCACCTCACGAAACTCGACTGCGCTCCCGATCAATGCGACGATCTTTGCCGGCAGCAATTTCCGGCAGATCCAATCCAGCACTTCCAACACCTTATCATGTCCATACACCCGGAAAGTGCCCGTATATTGTCCGGACAGCATTTTCTGCATAACGATACGGACCATCCAGACAGCCCCCAATATATGGTCGGTATGAGCATGTGTCACAAACATATCATGTATCTCGCTTATCGCGATTTCCGCTTTCTCCAACTGTCCCAATATACCGTTGCCACCTCCGGCGTCGACCAGTAAGATGTTCTTTCCGGTCTTAATCGTGAAACAGGTGTTATAACATTTTGTAACGGTAGCATTACCTGTTCCGAGCATAGTCAGTTCAGTAGTCATATTTTCAATCATAAATGTAGGTTTATCTATATTTTATTACAGTTACTTATTATCATTCCGTCCGGTCAAGCCTGTAAGCCCGATACTACTCGAACAAAATTCTAAACCTCGTCAATCCGTCCGCATACGTCCTAAGAGAAAAAGAACAGTTGTGCTTTTGAAGCACTTCGCGGATAAAGATCAAGCCGATGCCCTGACCACCGCGTTTGGTGGAAAAGAAAGGGCTGAACAACTTGGCCTCCGTTTCCTTATCAATGCCTTTACCAGTGTCGGCAATCTCCAGGCAAACCGGATTACGGAAGGTACGGATATAAATCTCGCCATCGTGGCCGATCGCCTCGGAGGCGTTCTTGATGATGTTGACCAATACCTGTTCGAAGAGTGAATTGTCCAGATTGACAATCGGCGAGACGGAGTCCAGCTCCATCACGATCCGGATATTCCGGTTCAGACAGATCGTTTCCATAAAACGTTTGCAAGAAAAGACAACTGCATTCAGCGGCTGTGTCTTGGTTTGCGGCTCCGGTATGCGGACCACATCTGCAAAATTCGTGATAAAATGGCTCATACTGTAACAACGCTCTATCGAAACGCTCAAAACTTCACAAATATCTTCCGTATCCTGCATCCCGCTGAAGGTCGCTTCAAGCGTATCCAATGTAGAAGTAATGCCAGCAGTCGTGTTATTCACCTCATGGGCAATCATGCGGATCACCTTTTCATACGCTTTCTTTTCGGCCTTGAAGACCTCCTGCGTCAACATTTCCACCAGATAGAACGAATGATGGAAGCCACGGTCCACAAATGATGAATGCGTACATTTATAGATATTGGCATCGTTCAGGCGAACTGTCTGCGAATCATACAAGGGGATCGGCTCCAGCTCTGCCGCCAAAGGTGAATCCAATTCCGACAGACGCTTACCCACAATATCCGGCAAGGAAGAGATCCCCAACATCTTACGAGCCGCCGGATTAACCGAAAGGACTTCCTTATCGAGATTCAACATAATCACTCCCATCGGTGAAGCATTGATCAGCAGATCCAGAAAATGATTCTGTTCCCTTAAATGCAGTCGTTCGTTCTTCAACTGTTCCATCATCTTGTTGAATATATCGACAATACGATCTGCCTCCTTCTGTCCCACACGGCTCAGACGGGAACTGAAATCCTGTTCCTTCAACAGCTCCATACCGTTCCCAATGATATGAAGCGGCTTGATGATACGGCGATAGAACACAGACAAATAGAGAACCGTCAGAAGTACGAGTCCTTCCACCAAGAAGAACAGGGAAACCGATTCCGTATAGAAAGCATGATAGGTAATGATTGCCAATACAGACAACAGCAATGCAGTCAATATCCAAAACAGTCCTTTTATTCTCATCAGCCGGGACGATTTACTTGTCTACAGGTATATCATATTTCTCTAGACGACGGTACAGGGCTGCCCGACTGATGCCGAGCGCCGTAGCAACGTGTGAAAGATTACCGGCATGTGTCTTCAGTGCCTGGAGAATCGTTTGCTTTTCCAACTCGTCCAACGTCAGGCCTTCAAGCGAAGAAGCAGCCTCAGCCTTTGCCGACAGCATCGTATGGAAGCACTGGCTCTCGAAATCAGAGGCTTCCAAAACAGCCTTGCCTGATACCAATATCGTCCGTTCCACCAAATTCTTCAACTCACGGATATTACCAGGATAAGGCAGCTTTTGCAGGAAGGTCAAGGCTTCCGACGAAAAGCGGACGGTAGGCAAGCCGTTTATCTCCGATTGTTTGTCGGCAAAATAGCGTACCAACAGAGGAATATCGTCTTTACGCTCACGAAGCGCAGGTAGGTGGACGGTTATCAAGTTGATGCGATAAAACAAATCTTCCCGAAACATGCGCTCTACCACCATTTCACGCAGGTTACGGTTTGTCGCGCTAACCACACGGATATCGACTTTGCGAGGACGGCTATCGCCCAAAACCTCGAACGTCTGGTCTTGCAGAACACGTAACAACTTCACCTGACAAGACAGTTCGAGATCGCCGATTTCATCGAGAAAGATCGTCCCTTTATTTGCCATCTCGAAACGTCCGGTACGATCGATATAAGCATCGGTAAACGCTCCTTTCTTATGCCCGAACATCTCACTCTCGAAAAGGCTTTGCGAAAGTCCGCCAAGGTTGACCTTTACGAACGGCTCCTTCGCACGTGAACTGTTCGTATGAATCGCCTCGGCAATCAGTTCTTTGCCCGTTCCACTCTCTCCGGTTATCAGGACTGAAGCGTTGGTCGGAGCAATCCGGGAAACCGTCCCCAGCACATCCATCAACGGAGCGCTCTGGCCTATGATCTTGTCAAAATGAAATTTATTATCGGCATCCAGGCGGTTCAATGGCATTTTCTGCTCCTTCTTCTGTTCACTTAGTTCGATCGCCGTACGGATAGATTTCAGCAGTACGAGATTATTCCAAGGTTTAGTCACAAAATCGAAAGCTCCTGCTTGCATTCCCTGTACGGCAAGCGAAATAGATCCCCATGCCGTCATCAGAATAACCGGGACATCGGGCTGGAATACCTTCACCTGCTTCAGTAGTTGTATACCCTCTTCACCGGTCGTAGTCAGTGTAAAGTTCATATCCATCAGGATAAGCTGCAACGTCGTCTGGCGTACGACAACCAACGCCTCTTCCGGCCCCGGAACAGCTTCCGGTTCGAACCCGGCTCGTTTCAACAAGAAAGTTAGCGAAGAACGAACGGCAGCATCATCGTCTATTATCAAGATCATTGATTTATGATTTCAAATTTATGATTTGCAAATTTATAGAATTAAATCAATCATCGCCTCACGATCTTCTCAAATTCCGCATCAAAAGTCTGGTCATTAATGAAATCATAAAGAGTGACGCTGCGTATATTGTAATAGTAGTTCCAATAGTCGTACAATTCCTGGATATGCTTCTGTTTAGCCTCATCCTTCGATTGTTGTGCATCGTTCAGGTCCAGAATATTGATCTTTCCGATCATGAATGTCTCGATAGAAGTCTTGTAGCGCTTCTCGGCAATCACATCAGCTTCCTGAGCGATCTCCAATTGGGCAGCCTGGTTATTAAAGTTTTCCACCAACAGGAAAATATCCTGATTGAAACTGATTTCCTCCTGGCGAATCTTGGACAATGTCACATCGCGGTTAGACTCGGCAACCTTCACTTTGCCCCGGCGCTTACCCCAGTCGAGAATCGGGATCGTCATGCCGACTTCCACCACCTGGTTTCCCTTTAACCGGTGATAGGCAGCATCAAACGTATGGTCTTTTCCGGTATAACCGATCGTGGCAAAAAGGTTGATACTGCGGCGGTTTCCTTTGGCAGCCGCGACCTCGTAATCGGCTTCCAGCTGACGACGACGAATATTCTTGGCGAACGAATTGTTTTCCTGTGCTTTCTGTAACACAACCTCATAAATCATCCGTAGAGAAGGAGCGGACTCCGGCAGGATCGGCTCGATCACTTCCTGTTCGCTCAACCCCAAAAAAGCACGGAGCTGAAACATATTGGCATTGAGACCGGACTGCGCCTCAGTCAACTTCCCTTTCATCTGCAAGGCAGACAACTTCAGCTGCATCAGTTCACTCTCGGAGATATGACCGATCTTACGCTTGGCAACAGCTATCTCGTACAATTTATCGGCATTTTCAAGGTTCTGCCTGGCAATATGCAAGTTCTCATTCGCCAGCAACAAATTGAAAAAATAACCGATCGTGTTGATCGTCACCCCTTCCACACTCTCGATATAAGCGGCTTTCGCTTCCTGATAGCGTACAGGCTCGATACGCCTTTTCCATTTCTGATCGTTCACACCGAAAATCGGTTGCGTAAGCGTCAACCCGATAGGCACGCTCATATATTCGTTGAAAGCCCCTTTCCCCAACTGCCGGTTGAAATCGAGAGAAGAGTTCAACGATATCTTACCACCTGTCAAAGCTATATTCTGATCAATCGAAATCTCTCCGTTCAAGCCGAGCGAATTATTTTGGACAAAAGTGTACGAACCATCGGACTGCTGGTATTTGGTATACTGTTTACTATAAGCTGGAAGCGTCCCTTTGAAGTTTATCTCCGGTAACTGGTCGGCAACATGTGTACGGTATTCCCAATAAGCCGTTTTCAGCTCGTTCAAGGCAACTGCAGCATCCACCGATTGCATTTGTGCCAAGTTAATCGCTTCTTTGAGGGTCAGCCTGACAGTATCTTGTTCCTGTGCCTGCAATCCGACATCCGATAACAGGAGAGAAATGATGGCTATATAGATCTTTTTCATCGTAATAAATGTTTTGATCTACCGTTGGCAAAGCTATGCCAAAAAGATATATAACTGATTATCTGCAACATGTTCCAAACAACAGTGTCCGAAAATGAACATAGTGTCCGTTTTTGAAGTATTATTAGTATCTTTGTCTCGTTCTCTCAAAACAATAAATAATATGAAAAACAGCGGCTTCACTTTCCGTAAACGACTAGCCAGTTTCCGGTATGCTTTTAACGGCATCCGTTTATTGATACAAAAAGAGCACAATGCGTGGATACATTGTTTTGCGGCTATTTGTGTGGTTATTGCCGGCTTTTTCTTCGGTTTATCCCAGACAGAATGGATAGCGGTCGTGATCGTAATCGGAGCCGTATTATCGGCAGAAGCAATCAATTCATCCATCGAATCATTGGCAGATTTAGTCTCACCCGAATACAACGAAATAATAAAAAAAACGAAAGACCTCGCGGCAGGAGCCGTCTTAATTATGGCAATAGCAGCCGCCATAGTCGGATCGATTATTTTTTTCCCTAAACTGGGATTCTGAATGACTATTTAAAAGAATAGTCCTTTATTTCATTGTTTTACAATTCTCTTTTCCTATATTTGTGCCATTATTAATTAAACATTAAAACAGGAGATTATGGCACGCACAGTAAATTATCCGAAAAGAGCGGAAAAAATTAAAGAAATGATTGATGATTTAGTAAAGGAAATGGGACATTCTCCACACAGAATGTCTAAAAAAGACAAAATCAAACTCATTGACATTGACTTTGAAAATATCGACGTTGTAACACTAATGCAAGTACAGGCACGTATCAGCCGCCTTATTCTTGAAAAAAGCAAATAAACGCAAATAAGACATATCTATAAATGAAACGAATTCTTACCCTGATTTTCATATTATTCGTTTGTTTATCGGGAAAGGCGCAGGAGGTTGAGATAAGCGGAAGCCGCAAGGCTGTCCGTACGTCAGGTGACGTGTTGGCGTTTGTAACGCCTGTAGCGAGTTTGACCACCGTATTGGTGTTGCAGGATTGGAAAGGATTGAAGCAAGGCGCTTTGGCAGGAGTTTCTACTATAGGTATGACATACGCCCTGAAATATCTGATCAAGAAAGAGCGACCGGACGGTAGCGACAAACATTCGTTTCCTTCCATGCACACCTCAGTTTCATTTACGGGAGCTGCATTCATCCAACGGCGCTATGGCTGGAAATGGGGAATTCCGGCCTATGCGATTGCCTCGTATGTCGGATGGAGCCGGACGTATGCCCAAAAAGCACGACTGGTGGGACGTTGTGGCGGGAGCCGCTCTCGGAGCCGGAAGCGCTTACATTTTTACCCGTCCGTTTGCCACGAAGCATAACCTGTCTATCAGCCCTGTTGCGAGTGATAAACACTTCGGCATATATGCTTCCATGACATTTTAGAAAATTAAGCCCGGCTTCACAGAGATCATAAAGCCGGGCTTTTTCATACAAACAGTGAGCCATATTAAGCCTTGAGCTTTTGAAATCCAAACGATTATGGATAAAGAATTACCTGAATCAGCATTAGGCATCAAGCCTCCCAAGTCGTATATCCGCGTCAGCAAAAGTAATCTGCCTGGCTACAAAGGCTATAAAGCCAGTGTCATCTTCCGCAGTACGATCGGCATTGAAACGATCGCCGAACGTATTGTTAAGAAAAGAAACGTATACGGTAAAGAAACCCTTGTCACGGCTTTCAATATAATCAAAAACGAAATCTATGAGGCCATCGAAGAAGGCTTTAACGTCGACTTCGGTTTCGGCCGTACGGAGATCACTGCAAGCGGTAGCTTCGAAAGCCTGGGCGAGAAGTTCAACCGCAAGAAACATACCCTCACGCCTTGTCTCCGTCCTTCGCCTCAACTGAAGCAGCGCACGGCACGCATCCCGGTCGAAAACATCACACAGGAAACGTTCGCCAATGCTCCGCGTCCGGCCTATGTCAGCCTCAAGATCGAACCTCGCACTGCTGACAGCACCGAACCTTACAACCAGCTTCCTGCCGGACGCCATCCGTTCATCTCGATCTACGGCAGCCGCCTGACGCTGATGGGCGGCCTGCCCGGCGTCGGCGTCAGGCTCCGGTGCGTCGCTACCGATGAAGAATATTTCTATCCCTCCAGCAAGATGTCCGTCAACTCGGTGAACCGCCTTTGCTTCCCCACCGACATCGACTTTACGCCCGGTGAATGGGAAGCGATCATTGGTAGCCAGTACACTCCTACTTATCATTTATATAAGAAGGAACGTTACGGCTATCTCACCTTTACCGTTGTGTGACACCTCGATGGTTACCTGCATTGAGTATGCCTCATAGTTATGAGGCTTATTACCTCATAGGTTTGAGGCTACACACCTCACAGGTTTGAGGTTTATCACCTCATAGCAATGAGGCATGTCGGATGCAGGTAACCATCGAGCCTGCAAGATATCTGTGTTCAGAGAGCTGCGCAACGCTTTGCGCTCTTTACATCACCTGCCGCCCATCGAAGAAGCGCACGGTGCGTGAGGTCTGGCGCGCCTGCTCTTCGTTATGGGTGACCATGACGATGGTGCGTCCGTCTTCCTTGTTCAATTTGTGGAGCAGTTCCATGACTTCAGCTCCCATCTTGGAGTCCAGGTTACCGGTCGGTTCGTCGGCAAGGATGATGTCGGGATTGCCGACGATGGCACGGGCGATGGCGACACGCTGGCACTGGCCGCCGGAGAGCTGCGTCGGGAAGTGGCGCATGCGGTGCGAGAGACCGACCTTTTCGAGCACGGCGACGGCGGCTTCACGGCGTTCCTTGGCGCTGACCTTACGGTAAAGAAGGGGCAGTTCGACATTATCGAGTACGTTCAGCGAATTGATCAGATGGAAAGACTGGAAGACGAAACCTAACTTCTGGTTACGGAACTCAGCCAGTTGCTTGTCATTCATATTGATCGTATTGATTCCGGCAATCTCGACCGTGCCGGAAGTCGGAGCGTCCAGTAGCCCGATGATGTTCAGCAACGTAGATTTACCACAACCGGAAGGCCCCATGATACTCAGGAATTCTCCCTTATTGACCGTCAGGTTCACGTTCTCCAGGGCAACCGTCTCGATTTCTTTCGTCCGGTAGATCTTCTCAAGATTTGTAAGTGTTATCATAATCGTTATTGTTTGTTGTAGACAGGGTTGAAGCTGCCCGTTGTTATTATATTCTTTGTATGTGCTTCCAATCGGCAAATTGCGTACCAAAGAAGTAAATATCTATTAATCAATTATCAGACAAAACACAATGTGTCCAATATTGAACACATTGTCCGTTTTTGCATCACTCGTAACGTAACGCCTCCGCCGGAGCCAATCGTACCGCCTTGCGCACTGGGAACCAAACACCTATACAGATCATGACACCCATCAGAAGATAGGTAAAACCGAAAGTCATGAGAAAACGCATAAATGTAAGCGGTTGGCGGTAAGAATCGAGCTGGTCCATATAAACCATATTAAAGGCAAAGATGATCAACAAGGGCAATGTAAAGGCAAGCAAACAAAGTCCCTCGGTATACATATAGCGTTCCAACGTGATACGGTGAGCCCCCAAAGCCATCCGGAGCCCGATCTCTCCTTTGCGGTTCTGCATACGAAGCCAGAAAGTGCCGATGATGCCAAAGAAGACATTTACCAACATAAAGACCATCAAGGAGATTTTGTTATTCGCCTCCCGTTCTTTCTGACTCAATTGCTGTTCACGGAAAGAGGAGATCGGGGTAATGCCGTAGACATAAAGATTGTTGACCTTCAGCCTCTCTCCCATTCCGTCCAGGAACAGGTTCATCTCGTTCTGCGTATAAGGACGTTTCATCCGAACACAGAACTCTGCGCTGCTGGCACCGAAGCTACTGACAGTTGAATTGTAAGTTTCACCTTCCAAGCACTGGAAATAAGAGGCTTCCGGACGTTCGTATTCGTTCGTGCGGATGGAAGTGGAAACCGCAGCGATCTCGGATGACAGATCATGACCGCCATGATACACGCGACGACCGACAATATTCGGGGCACCGTGATAGAAACCTTCCGCCATTTCCGGTGTGATCACAATCACGTTATGCCGTCCGGCAACCTTGTCGTAGACCGGTTCTCCGTCGACCGTCCGGATACGGAAAAGGCGGAAATATTCCGGTGTGACATTGCGCATTTGGAACGACTCCATATGGGCCGCATAGATCGTGTCGCCATCCACCGGCTTGACTTCCCTCCAGGAATTGCCGTTCGAATAGGGACAAGAATAGAAAGTGACACAAACATCCTCCACTTCCGGGTTCTGACGGATCTGAGTCATCAACCGCGTCAAATCTTCCGGATCGGACGAATGATAGAGAGAATCAGGCACGTAGCCCGGCGCCTTTGCATCCAAATCGCTTAACTTAAAACGCCATACGTTTCCGATATCGAAGCCTAAAGGAGCATGATATGTCCGGTAATCCACCCAGAACGTATCTATCATCATCCAGAGCACTGCAGCCACCACCGCCAACTCTGCAAATATCCAGCCGTTGCTGCGGCGCTGGTTCCACATTATCTTTAAAATATGTCTGATCATTGTATTGGATTTATTTATTGTTCAATGCTTCCACAATTTGTTCACGGGAGATCCGGATTGCCGGAAGGCCGGCACTCAGCAGATTCAACAGTAGAGTGAAGAAAAGGGCGGCGGCAAACAGGACAGGCTTGAAAAGCATCTCGAAAGTAACCACTGTATCCTTTGTCAAAAGGAACGACTTGCCGAGTTGGAGCAAGATAACAGACAGGACGATTCCGATCAAGCCCCCGATCAGAGTGATAATCAGATTCTCGCATAAGACCTGCATCAACAGACGTCCTTTCGTTGCCCCGAACGCTTTACGAAGCCCCACCTCGGAGCGGCGTTTTTGAACGGACGATTGGACGACACCTGTCAGGTTCAATGTCGGCACCAACAACAGGAACAACAACAAAGGAGCCGTTTGCGTCAGATATTCTTTCCATCCCCTCCGGATACCTCCGTCCATATCATTCGATCCCAACGCTACGTCCAAGCGGGAAAACACGAAGTTCATTCCTAAGACAAACTCACGGCCGGCAGCATTATAACGGCTGACCGCTTGTTTGATTTCCGCACGGATCGCCTCGAAATCACTTGCCGAATAAGCTAGGATAACCCCTTGGAAACTACCGCAGACACCACCGCACGACCTACCGTTCACATAATTCGTATTGCTGGTATAGGGAACCCAAACATCCGCATAAGCACTGTTGGCTGCCCGCGTCGGAGCTTCCACCACTCCCGTAACGGCATACGGCACATAGCCCATCAACACCTCTTTTCCGATCGGGTCTTCCGATCCGAAAAGCTTGCGGGCCAACGTATTCGTAATGACCACACGAGGCAAGCCGGAAATGAAATCCGCCTCCGTAAACGGTTTGCCGGAAATGAAGCGGAAATCAAAGACCTTCCAGAAACCGGGATCGGTATACTTTATCACATACTCCTCGAACAGCTGGCGGTCCGACAGCGAGACGATCACCTTGCCACTCGCTATCGCCGTCACCGCTTCGGGGGTTTGAAGCGGATAAAGACATTCCTTCACGACACCATCGGACATGGCGGTCGAATTCCGGGTTTCACTATCCCGTGAATCTGCCCGTATCCCCATGATATAAAGCATCCTGTCCCGGTTCGACTCCGGTCGAAAACCGACCAGCTTGATTTGGAACTGGAGAATCACCACCAGTATCATCGCAATCGAAAGTGCCGTTCCAAGAATCGAGATCACACTGGTAAGGCGATTCTCCTTCAATATCTGGATAGCTTGTTTAAAATACTGTCTGAACATGAGAAAAGATATTTACGATTTATAATTTATGATTTCTTGCTTATGGCCAATGATGAACATCCCATAAATCTTTTCATTCATAATGCAAAGCCTCCGCCGGATTCATCTTTGCAATCCTGCGTGCCGGGAACCAGATACCGAGCCAGATCATACCGGCCAGCAACAGACAACTGCTTCCGAAAGTGACAAGAAAACGCCACCAGGTGTAAGCCAATCGGTCTGTGTCCGGCAAATCGAAATAGAGCATATTGAATATAAACACCAAAACCACCGGAATCGTAAAGATCAGCAAGAAAAGACCTTCCACGTTCAAAAAACATTTCAATGTGCCACGGGAAGCACCAAGAGCCGAACGAAGTCCCATTTCACCGCGGCGATACTGCGTACGGAGCCAAAATGTGCCGACAATACCGAAAAAGACATTCACCAGCATAAAACCGACAAGAGCTATTTTCTTCTTCAGATTGTCTATACTGCTTTTCAGTATAACCGGACGTTGTTCCTCCAACGGGATGACACTCGATACATACAGGTTATTCACTGACAGCCGTTCACCCATTTTCTCCAGGAAACTATCCATATCTTCCATACGAAACCCGTTTCTCATGCGGACCAGACAGTCCATATTTTGAGGCTTTGCATCGGAAGCTGATTTGGCAATATCTTCGTCGGTCCTCATCAAATAATAGAAGCAAGGTTTGCTTTTCACATATTCGTTCTGACGGATGGGAGAGGTAACGGCAGCAACCGTTTCGGAAGTCGTACTCTTGGAACCCCATTTCACCTGCTTACCTTTGCCGGACCGCCCTTGGAAGAAATCAGTCTCCATATCCCCCGATATGACAATATCGCCTGTACTTTCCTCCACGATCGGACGTATCGGACGGCCCTCCCTGTCACTAATCCGCAAGACATCGAAATAAGAAACAGTCACATTAAACATCTGGTAATAATTGGCCTTTACGCTTGTATCAGCATCCGCCCGTACCAACTGGGACCAACTGTTCGACCAGGTATACGGACAAGAATTCATCGCCAAACATATTTCATCCACCTGCGGAGCCCGACGGATGTTGTCAACCAAACGGACCAGATCTTCTCCATCGGTAGTCGTAAGCAACGAATCCGGGACATATCCCGGTATTTCAGGGCTCATCTTGCCGATATTCACCTTATAAACATTCGTTATATCGAAGCCCAACGGCTTGTAATAGGTATACAGATTCACTAACAAAGAATCCATCATAATACATAACACGGCAAAAACCAATAATAGTTCCACAAATATCCAACCGTTATTCCGCCGTTGATGCCAGATTATTTTCAATATGTGCTTGATCATCGTCTTCTTAATTTATAAGTTAAACTATTCTCCGTCTTTCAGGGATATGACAATTTTCTGACGGGCAATGCGCATCGCCGGTATGCCTGCCGAAAGCAGATTCAGCAGTAAGCTGAAAAACAAAGCCAATAAAAACACAGCCGGCTGGAAAATCATATCCCCGCTTAAAGCCGTATCACGGCTTTGTAGCAAAAAATCTTTGCAAACAGGCAAAAGCAACAGGGAAAGGAGCAGACCAACCAGACCGCCGATCAACGTAATCACACTGTTCTCGTACAATATCTGGCGAACCAACACGCCGTAAGTCGCTCCAAATGCTTTACGCACTCCCATCTCCGCACGTCGTTTTTGCACGGCAGACTGTGTTACACCCAACAGGTTCAAAGCAGGCACAAGCAGCAGAAACAACAAAAGGCTACCGGTTTCCAAAAGATAATCTTTCACATCCACCTTACGTTGCCCGATCGAACCGATCGCTATGTCAAAACGTGTAATAGGATTCTCGAAGAAATTAATCTTCGCATCCTGCTTCATCCCGTTATAACGTTCTATCTGCTTCAACAATTCATGCCGGATCGCTTCGAAATCACGGCTGTCCTTTGCCAACAGGCAGATAGAAAACCAGCCGGCCATATTTTCGGAACTGGTATTCGTCATCAGGATACGGTCGGTCGTATAGGGGACCCACACGTCACCGAAAGCCGTATCGGCGGCACGGCTGACGTCTTTCACCACACCGCAAACCGTATAGGTTGTCAAATCGATTATCACAGTTTTTCCTACAACGTCTGTCGTTCCGTATAATTTCCGGGCCACACTCTCGGACACGACTGCTTGTGTAATCCCCGAATCAAAATCCGCTTGCGTAAATGGTTTACCGGTCAGAAAACGGAAAGAAAAGACTTTCCAGAAACCGGTGTCCGTATATTTGATCTGATATCCTTTATACATCCGTTTCCCTGGTATGGATAAAGGCTTCAACTGCATGGCATAACCAGAAACCGCTTCCGGTATCTCCAATGAATAGAAACATTCCTTCACTGCTTCAGGAGACATGTTTCCCCGGTTCCATCCATTACTGGTCTTCACTTCCGTCCCACTATCCACATACATCATCCGGTCGCGGTTGTTCTCCGGATAAAAATTGGCGAACTGTATCTGGAACACCAGGACTACCACCATAATCATAGCAATGGAGATGGCTGTACCCGCTATGGAAATGACACTGACAAGACGATTCTCCTTCAGCATCTGAATGGATTGCTTGATATATTGCTTGATCATAAAACTTACTATTACACGTTAATCTTCTATTTTCAATTTGTTCTTGTCTTTATAAGCGTTCATGTCCGAGACAATGACCTGGTCACCTTCCTGCAGGCCACTAACCACTTCTACATATTCGAAATTACTGTCTCCCAACTGCACTTTGCGTTTCAACAACTGGTTTCCGTTTACGACAAAGAGTTCGTATTCTCCTTTTCCCACATAATAAGAAGAGTTGGCAATGCGGAGCACATCGTCTTTCACAGCATTCATCACATAGACATCGGTCTTCAAACCGGAACGAAGACGCTTATGATTGTCTTCCTCCAATTGGACCGTGAAAGAGATCACGCCGTTCTTCGACAAAGGAGTAACATCGCTGACCGTCCCGTCCAGTTTTTCACTGCCGATCTTGATAACCGCCTTACTGCCGGCAGCAATACGGTCTCCGTAGGTATCGGCAATCTCACCTTCGATCTTGAAATGAGACAAGTCGGAAACGATTGCCACCTTCGCTCCCTGGCCTATCTGCGAGCCGATCTCGTTGTTCACATAGGTCAGGATCGCCTTACGAGGTGAACGGATTTGGGCATCTTCCAACGTACGCCGAGTTTCGGCAAGGCTTTTACGGAAGATATTCAGTTCCAGCTCTTTTACTTTCAGATCCGCTTCGGCCAGCGCCTGTTCGTTCTTATATTTCTGCTCGTCTTCCTTCAGTTTGAGGATACTCACATTATAATCAAGTTTCCACCTGGCGGACTTTATCGGTCGTACCGGCTCCCAAGCTGTCTAAATAGCGTTCGTTACGGAGTTCGACCGCTTTACGATCCAGCTCCATGCGGGAGACTTTCAGGTTCATTTCCATTTCCGAAAGTTTGTTGTGGTTCGTCACGCGTTGCTGTTCCAGTTGCAGGCTCTTCATCTGTTCCTCGTCCAACTGCTTGTTATACTCCGTCTCGGCGCTCTGCCAATCCAGTTTCAGGATAGGCGTGCCGACATCGACCGAATCCCCGCCTCGCTTATACACCTCCACAATACGAGAGTTGATCGGTGAATTGATGATTTCCTCAAACGCGGGGATCACTTTGCCAGACGCACTGACCGAAACTTCTATCACCACATTTGCTGCATTTAAAGGTTTGGAGCACTCATCTTCCAGTTTGCTCTTCTCTTATCTCTTCTTGCTTTTGAAGATTTATTCTTTGGACAGATAGACATAGGTTACACCTCCTTAAAATTCTTAAACAAGTCACGGACAACTGACATTCTCGGATCAAGTCCTGTTCTTCACAGTTACAGGACCCCGTATTCAAATTCTGACCACAAACTTTGCAAATGCCCTTTACAGTCTTCACTGCATAGGACTTTTCGTCGGCCATCCTATCAATATCTCATTATAGAGCATTTTGTCCACGTCAAGATGATATCCGTCAATGAAGTTTGATTCATCTAATCCTTCTGTCAGTTCTGCATCCGAAACATTCAAATCAACATGCTTCGTAAAGTTCAGGTCAAACTCCTGCTTCACATCTTCCAGACATCTGTCACATGGAATCAGAATACATATCTCTGTATCCAGCATTGAACGAGCAGTTCTTTTTTCCCTTATATGCTGCAACAACATGAACCGGTTCTTTACTGACAATGGAAATAGGTTACCTGTTCTGGACTCTCTTCCATCTCCAACTGCACCGTCTCATCAACTGTCTTATGCTGTTTCTGACAAAACGTCTGATAGGTTAATTAACATAATCATTACTCCTATTCATACCTAAACTATTATATCATGTAATCCTATTTGTCAACAAGATTTTTAAATATTTTTTCACCGGCTGCTGTAACAGTTATGTTCTCAAAGGGCTTTCCTGCCCTGTTAATAATCAGACTTTTTAAAATTTTTATATCTTATTTGAAGTTTATTTTACAAGTTCCAAGTGTCTCGCGTGCAATCGCAAGCTCTTCATTTGTAGGAATTACAAAGACTCTTACCTTTGCATCCAGGCTTTGTGATCTCACCCTGTTCTTTTCCTCTGAAGTCCTTTTGTTTCATTCGCATCAGGATCAAGTTCAACACCAAGATATCCCAGATAGCTGCATACCTGTTCTCGTACGATATCATCATTCTCACCGATTCCTGCTGTAAATACAATATCATCCACACCATTCATCGCTGCTGCATAAGCTCCGATATATTTTGCAACTCTGTATAAGCAAATACTTCCATTGCGATCTTTGCTTTCTTATCTCCTTCAGCCATTGCATCTGTCAGGTCACGGAAGTCACTGGAGATTCCGCCTGAGAGTCCGTATACACCGGATTTTCTTATTCAGTACATCTTCATGATGCCTTCGATATCAAGATTTTCCTTCTGTGCAATAAATTCCATGATCGCCGGATCAATATCTCCTGAACGGGTACCCATAACCAGTCCCTCAAGAGGGTAAGTCCCATGGATGTATCAACGGATTTTCCATTGAGTACAGCAGATACGCTTGCACCATTTCCAAGGTGGCATACGATGGTCTTTACTTCATCATATGCTTTTTCCATCACCTCAGCGCCTTTTTTAGAAACAAAGCTGTGGCTTGTTCCATGGAAACCATAACGTCTTACTTTATATTTTTCATAATATTCATATGGAAGACCATACATATAATGCTTTTTTTCAGGCATTGTCTGATGGAATGCTGTATCAAATACTGCAACCATAGGAGTTCCCGGCATCAATTTTCGCATGCTTCAACTCCGATCAGGTTTGCAGGATTATGAAGTGGTGCAAGATCATTACACTCTTCTACAGCCTTTTTCACTTCCTCCGTAATCACAGACAGAAGACGCAAACTTTTCACCGCCATGGACAATGCGGTGTCCTACTGCCCCGATCTCGCCAGGCTTGACAACACCAGTCTTTTCATTCGTCAGTGCATCAATGACAAACTGGATTGCCTTCTGTATGGGTCGGCATGGCCTTTTCTGAATTTTTCTTTTTCTCCGCCAGCCGGCTGATAAGTCAGACGTCCGTCGATTCCGATTCTCTCACAGAGACCTTTTGCCAGAACTTCTTCTGTATCGGAGTTGATCAGCTGATATTTCAGAGATGAACTTCCGCAGTTAATAACTAAAATATTCATTTTCTTTTATTTCCTGAAAATTTTGAAACAAATCTTACCAGTTTTCTTACTTATTCAGCCTGTGCCTGTACTGCTGTGATTGCAACAACACCTACAATATCTTCCGCACTGCATCCACGGGAAAGGTCATTGACCGGTGCTGCAATTCCCTGTGTCAGAGGACCGTAAGCTTCTGCTTTTCCAAGTCTCTGAACCAGCTTGTATCCGATATTACCGGCATCCAGGTCAGGGAATACAAGAACATTTGCATGTCCTGCAACTTTGCTTCCCGGTGCTTTGGATGCTCCGACTTCCGGAACGATCGCTGCATCAAGCTGCAGTTCTCCGTCAGTTTGCAAGTTCCGGTGCCAGTCCCTGAGCAATTTTTGTAGCTTCTACTACCTTATCAACATCTGCATGCTTTGCACTTCCTTTTTGTAGAATGAGAAAGCATAGCAACAACCGGCTCTTTTCCTACAAGAAGCGTGAAAGAATCTGCTGAAGAAATTGCAATATTTGCAAGTTTTTCCGGATCTGGATTCTGCTCCAGACCTGCATCTGCAAATACAAATGTTCCGTCTGCACCCATATCGCAATCCGGAACTACCATCAGGAAGAATGCGGATACCAGTTTTGTTCCCGGTTTTGTTTTCAGGATCTGCAGACACGGTCTCAGTGTATCTGCGGTAGAGTGGCATGCACCGGATACCATTCCGTCAGCATCCCCCATCTTCACCATCATTACCCCATAATAAAGGTAATTATTCAGAAGCAGCTCTTTTGCCTGCTCCGGTGTCATACCTTTCTTCTGTCTCAGTTCAACCAGTTTTGCAATATAACCTTCTGTTCTTGCATCTGTAGCAGGATCTACGATCGCAGCACCGGAGATATCATATGTACCTTTATTTTTCTCAATCTCTTCTTTGCTTCCAACAAGCACCAGATCAGCAATTCCTTCTTTTAATACTGCCTCTGCTGCCTTATAAGTTCTTTCGTCCTCTGTCTCAGGGAGAACGATTGTCTTTTGCAAGCTTTCGCTCTTGCCTTGATTTCATCAATAAATCCCCATGACTTTTGTGCCACCTTTCTTTTAATTTCACTGCAATTTATTATAATACAAAAGGTTTTTGTATACAAGTGGGTTTCATGTGCATTTTCAAATACAATTTTTCTTTTTCAGATCTTTTTTTATAGCTTTGTTACATATTTATCAATGTCAGACAAATTGTTCTTCAAAAAGAACAATCTCTGTCTCTTTCACACATTTTCATAGATGAAAAAAATGCTGTCACAATATTAAAATAAACCAGAATTGTACACGTATCCAGTATGGTCGTGATCAACGGTGCCGCCATAATTGCCGGATCAAGCCCCTAACTTTTTAGCCAACAGAGGAAGGACACATCCGATACATTTTGCCATCGATACAACAGCGAGCATCGTCAGTCCAAGTGCACCTGCGAGCATCACATTCTGATCATACATAATATAGATGCGAAGTCCATTTACAACCGCAAGCATCAGACCTACAACCACAGCTACCCGGATTTCTTTGAAAAGCACCCGGAAAATATCTTTTAAACTCAATCTCTCCCACTGCAAGTCCACGGATCACCAATGTCGAACTCTGAGAGCCACAGTTTCCTCCTGTTCCCATCAGCATCGGAATAAATGTGATCAATACCGGCATTACTGCCATGGCATCCTCATAATGCCCGAGTATCTCTCCTGTTACCGTTGCTGACAGCATCAGGAGCATCAACCATAAAGAACGGTTCTTTGCATGCTGAAATACTGAAGTTCCAAAATAAGAATCTTCATTCGGACTGACACCCGCCATAATACTGATGTCCTCTGTTGTCTCATCCTGCAAAACAAGCATGGCATCATCAACTGTAACAATTCCCACCATGCAGTCTTCATGATCCAGGATCGGAATTGCAACAAGTCCGTATTTGTTGATCTGATTGGCCACCTGTTCCTGATCATCCAGCGTTCTTGCATAAATAACATTCTCATCCATGATCTCTCGATCAGCCTGGACTCCCCCGCTGTCAGCAGATCTTTCACATCCACCACTCCGATCAGCTTTCTCTTTTCTGTCACATAACACGTATAAATCGTCTCACGGTTGATCCCCACCTGCCGGATTTTAAGGATCGCATCTGCAACCGTCATCTCTTTCCGCAGGCTGATGTATTCTATATTCATAATACTGCCTGCACTGTCTTCCGGATATTGTAACAGAGTATTGATCTGCTTTCTTGTCTCCTCATCCGTTGCCATCAGCAGACGATCCACAACATTGGCCGGCATTTCCTCCAGTACATCTACTGTATCATCCACATACATCTCATCCATGATCTCTTTTAACTCAGAATCCGTCAATGCTTCAAGCAGTTCTTCCCTCATATCACTGTTCATGTCTGTAAATACTTCTGCCGCTTCTTCCTTTGAAAGGAGACGGAATACCAGCATTCTCTGCTTCTTATCCAGTTCTTCCATGGCATCGACAAGATCCACAGGATGCAGATTTTCCAATTCCTCTTTCAGTTCTTTAAAATTACGTTCTTCTAAAAATTTTATAATCTGATCTGCAGCCAGTTTCTGTTCCTGCTCCATGTCTCTGCACCTTCTTCACTTAAATTTTGACCCTGCTATCTTTTTATAGTATAATAGGTACAAAAATGATATACAAGTATTAACTGATAGATATAGTATTGCAATAGGAGATTTCTATGAAAATTGTCGGTTTGATCACAGAATACAACCCATTCCATAACGGTCATTTATACCATATCCGCGAATCGCTCCGCATTACCGGTGCCGATGCTGCTCTTGTTGTTATGAGCGGCGATTATGTTCAGCGTGGTACTCCCGCCATTATGCCGAAACGTCTCCGTACTGAAATGGCTCTTTATTGTGGAGCTGGAGCTGTTCTTGAACTTCCGTCTGCTATGCTACCGGAAGTGCTGAATTTTTTTTTGCTCTCGGAGCAATTTCTCTTTAGACAGTCTCGGGATCGTCGATTCTGTCTGCTTTGGAAGTGAATGCAGTGATCTTCCTCTGCTGCAGAAGATTGCCGGCCTTTTTAGTCGATGAGCCTGAACAATACCGTGAAATTCTCCGGCATGAATTAAAGCTTGGCAAATCATTTCCTGCAGCACGACAGACGGCAGTCGTTTTCTGCACCGGCGATCCTCGATGTGCCGACATTTTAAAAGATCCGAATAACATCCTCGGCATTGAATATCTGAAAGCCTTAAAAAAATGCGGAAGTTCTATCCGTCCTTATACAATCCGGCGAAAGGGGCAGGATATCATAGCAGCCAACTTGACGAACTGTATAGCTCTGCTTCTGCGATCCGTTCCCTCCTGGCATATTCCAGCTCGTCCATTCATACAGAATTTGCAGGAGATGATTCCACAGAGCTTTCTATTTCCGATATTCTCAATGAACTGGGAAATCAGGTTCCAAAAAGTGTCTGGAACTTCTGTCTGATTTTCATAAGATCCAGTACCCGGTTTATCAGAATGATTTTTCATTAATCTTAAAATACAAACTTTTGAACAAGCATCCTGAAAGCCTCGTCCGTTATATGGATGTCTCGCCCGAACTCGCCGCAAGGATCTGTACCAGTTTAAATGATTTCTTTAATTATAAGCAGTTTGCCGGACTTCTGAAGACAAAGGAACTGACCCAAACCCGTATTAACCGGGCATTGCTTCATATTATGCTCGGAATCAAAAAGATTCTGTATCTGAATATATGAACAGCGGATATAACTTCTATGCACGACTGCTCGGATTCAGAAAGGACTGTTCCCAGATTCTTACCGAAATATCAAAAAAAGCTCCTGCCGCTTCTGACAAAGCTTGCTGAAAGCCGGGAACTCTGTGAGCTTGGACAGCGAATGCTGCGGGATGATATCCTCGCATCAAATTTATATACTTCCGTTGTGACAGACAAATTTAAGACAGCATTTCTCAATGAATATAAACAGAGGATAATCAAGATATGAAATTTGTAGTTGTTGGGGTGAAAATGTTTCGGCAGCCAGAAAGATTTTAATAGAAGAGCATCATATCCGCCCTTGCTGTTGCATCGCAGTGCAGGACCCGCTTTACCTCAGCCCGTTGACAACTTGTAACAGGAACGTGCAAACACTCGTGCAGAGGCACTCCTGTTTATGTTCCTTAACAAGTTGGGCAAAGTGTCTTCGAACGCTCCTTGTCAATGCACTGCTCACGCAACAGCAAGGGCGGATATTAGGCTTTTCAAATCAGAAAATTTTCCCCTCATGCCAGAACAGTTTCTCCCAACAAACACGAAATTCCAATAAGAAATAAAGAGCCGGATGGCTATCGACGAAGATAAATGCTCCATCAAATAGTAAATACAATATCTATTATCTGATATTTACGATCGAGTATCTTAGTCTATAGCCATCCGGCTTTTTTCTATTCTTTTAAATTTGTATTGTTGAGTGATACGCTGTGGAGTCAGAAAAAACTTCTTACTGTGACTACCAGCGGAAAGCAGGGTGTTCTGAGCAGGTGCATTAGCGTAGAGCGTTCCGAAGACACTTTGCAGCGTTTGTTAGAGAACGTAAATCGAGTGCCTTTGCACGAAGATTTCCACTTTCGAGTTACAAACGGTCAACGGGCTGAGGTAAAGCGGGCCTGCACCGCGAAGGAATATCTCTGCTTTCCGCGTCCGCTCTGCCACATAGAAGTTTTCTGCTTTCCAAGCGTATCACCCCAACAAATACAAATTTATAATCTCTTCGCAATCGCTTTAATAAACCCTTCACTGTTCAGTACCGTTGGATTTTCAATTGTTGTGATCAAAGCGAGGTCTTTTGTCATCTCTCCTGCTTCGATTGTGTCGATTGTTGCTTTCTCAAGTTTATCTGCGAAGTCCATCAGCTCTTTATTGCCATCAAGCTCTCCTCTTTTTCTCAGTGCACCTGTCCATGCGAAGATTGTTGCTACAGAGTTTGTTGAAGTCTCTTCCCCTTTCAGGTGTTTGTAATAATGACGTTGTACAGTTCCATGAGCTGCTTCATATTCATAATTTCCGTCCGGTGAAACCAGAACGGATGTCATCATAGCCAGAGAACCGAACGCGGAGGATACCATATCACTCATAACATCTCCGTCATAGTTTTTACATGCCCAGATGAAACCGCCCTCTGATTTCATAACTCTTGCAACCGCATCATCGATCAAAGTATAGAAATATGTAATTCCGGCTTCTTTGAACTGATCAGCATATTCTGCATCAAAGATTTCCTGGAAGATATCTTTGAATGTATGATCATATTTCTTAGAAATTGTATCCTTTGTTGCAAACCACAGATCCTGTTTTGTGTCTAAAGCGTATGTAAAGCAGCTTCTTGCAAAGCTTGCAATAGACTTATTGATATTATGCATTCCCTGTACGATTCCCGGTCCGTCAAATTCATGTACCAGTTCTTTTGTCTGGCTTCCATCTTCTGCTGTGTATACAAGTTCAACCTTTCCCGCTCCCGGAATCTTCATCTCGGATCCTTTATATACATCTCCATAAGCATGTCTTGCAATTGTAATTGGCTTTTCTTCCAGTTCTTTACACATGGCTCAATTCCTTTTACAACGATTGGAGCGCGGAATACTGTTCCGTCTAAGATCGCACGGATTGTTCCGTTTGGGCTCTTCCACATCTCTTTTAAATCATACTCATCCATACGCGCTGCATTTGGAGTGATTGTTGCACATTTTACGGCAACTTTGTATTTCTTTGTTGCGAGTGCGGAATCAACTGTTAACTGGTCATCTGTCTCGTTTCTGTGTTCCAGGCCGAGATCATAATATTCTGTCTTGAGATCAATATATGGCTCTAAAAGATTTTCTTTGATCATCTTCAGAGAATCCTTGTCATCTCATCTCCATCCATCTCGACCAGTGGGGTTGTCATTTTAATTTTTCCATTGTCTGTTTCCTCCTGCTTATCATTTATATTGACTATTCATTCGTAGTTCTGAATGAGTAATTCACGGATCCGATTTTCTGCCAGGCTATAACTCAGTTTTCTAATAGCCCTGCCTTTTCAAATTTTGTATTACATGTAAAATATGTTCATCAGCTAATTGTTCTGCCTGATCGGCATCTCTTTCTTTAATTGCCTGAAGGATCTGCTTATGCTCCCGAATTGATTTTTCTCGCCCGTTCTTCCGACACGATTGAATCTTTTCTTGCCGACTGGACATATTCATGGAAATCTGATAAAACTCTCGCAAGCATACGACTGCCTGATGCCTCATACAAAATTGTGTGAAACCGTCCGTCCAGCCCTGTCACCTGCTCTGTATTAAAAGCATTTCCTTTCTTCATTTGAAATTCTGATAACAGAATCGTCTCTTCCAGTCTGTCAATCTGTTCCTCTGTGATATTCTCCACAGCCCATCTTGCACAAAGCCCCTCTAATGTAGACCTCATATAATAAATATCCCAGATATCTTTTTCGAGATGCCATTAACATAAGCTCCTCTGTTCGGCACGATTGAAACCAGTCCCTCCAGTTCCAACTGACGAAGTGCTTCTCTGACCGGAGTTCTGCTGACTCCAAGCTCTTTCCCCAGCGTTGCTTCTTTCAATTCATCATTCTGCTTATATTTCCCTTTCAGAATATCTTCACGGATTCTCTGGAAAAACTCTTCCTCCGAGCGAATGTTCCTGATGCTCTTCCATTTTGTCTCCTCTCATCCTTTTTTTCCCACAGCGGGCAATGCACTGACCAACGATACATTCCAGTATCTCTTTTTTGCATTCTTGTATAATTGTATACAATTATACATCTTTTGTCAAGTTTCGATTCGAGAAATTCATTTATCCAGATTTTTCAAAAACATTCCTTGTCTTAAGAAACCCCAAAGGCACGTTCTTATGTAATCTCCATAAAGATCGTGCCTTTTAGTTTCGATAATGATTCTCCTCTGTGAACCCCTCTTAAATATTATCTTTGTGCTTTTTTAACTCCCATGCAGCAAGCAATAACATCGCTGAAATAACAAATAATAAAACTGGTCTTTCTGCATTCAGAGGATCGCCTGTCTTAACCGCTGTATCATCTTTTCCTGAAACTGAAGCATCCTTATTTCCTAATCCCTGATCTCCATTTGATGATTTATCAGATGTTGATGGCTGATCCGGTTTCGATGGCTGGTCAGGATTTGATGGCTGATCCGGTTTCGATGGCTGGTCAGGTTTCGATGGCTGGTCGGGATTTGATGGCTGATCCGGTTTGGACGGCTGGTCAGGATTATCTGTACCTGCATCATTTTTCTCAAATTCTGCTGAAACACTTACTGCTCCTGCCGGCATTACGAATGAATAGCTGTGATCTGCTTCCTCCGTAAGCTCTACCACGGAATCATCTTCCATTACTGCCTTTACACCCTTAAGTTTATATCCGTCATCTGCGGATACTATAATGGTGATCTTGTCCCCCTCTTTTGCCTTATCTTCCAGAAACCGTCAGACTTCCGTTTTCCGGCTGAACCACTGTAACATAGTAAGTCTTTTCCGGCTCCGGTTTTGTACTGTAATTCTGCAACGCTGCAGCCAGCTCTGTTCTTGCATTCTCTGTCTCCTCAAGTGTTGCAAGTTTATTATTTTTCAATGAAGAAGCATATACGGCTGCTTTTACAAGACTGGATTCGGATGAATCCGTTGACTCAAAATTGAGTCCATCTTTTTTTATTAACTCTTCTGCCTGCTTCAGCAGTGTATTTAACTGAGTTTTATCAACTGTCTCATATACTTTAAATTCCTGGATCATGTATATTCCTGCAGATGCATTAGATGCAATTCCTGCATTTTTTACATATCTTGCCTCAGTTGGTTTCATCAAGGCTTACTGTATTGAAGAAATCACCATTTCCGCGTTCTTTTTGCAGTTGTCCAGTTCTCTCCGTCATCCGATACAAGAATATTAAAAATCTTTTCCTTTTCCACCGTATCTCCACTGAATCTCAACTTCGCTGACTGTTCTGGTCTCTCCAAGATCCACACATAAAGAGCTGTCTGCATGATAGCCTTTCCAGAATGAATTCATCTCTGAAGTACTTGTATCCGGCTTCGCTGTTGTATCTTCTTTTTCAGTAAATGCATCTCCGTCAAATGCCTTAAAAGCGACGTTGATTCTTCGTTCTGCATTGTCAACTGCATCTCCTGATTTGTAAGAAGTACCGCCTGCTGCTTTATTCTGTGCAACATTCGTCTTAACTGTAGTTTCACTCCAGTCATCTGTATAGTATTCTGCCGCCTCTTCTGCTGACAGAGCCTGATTGTAAACCTGAAGATTTGCCATCTTTCCATGCAGGTTTTCTCCAATCTTTTCCAGCGGAAGAAGAACCGAAGAATTAAGTGTTGTTATTGCACCGCTTGCCAGTCCGTCTGCATCTGACTTCTGTGAAAGGAAGGTCTGCAACTGTCCATTTACATAAAGTTTCGTTCCTGGAATGTTCCTACGAGCATGATCTTTACTGTAGAATCATCGGTCGGTACTGTATAGTTGAAATCTCGTGTAAAAGTAATTTACATTGGCTGATAAATGACCGCTCTCTGTTCCTGCAATCTGAATCTGTCCATCATAACCTGAAAAACAGGAAGATGCGGTTGTATTTTGCAGCTTCTTCCGAATCTACTTTCAGGTCAAATGCTACTGTATATGGATAAGAAAGTGTCTTAAGCGGAGTTGTCAGTGCTGTACCGTCAAAAGACAAATATCCGTCTTCACTGATCTCTGCTCCATTTCCAAGTGTTCCGTTATAGCCGTTACCGCTTGTATCATAAACTGTCTTTCCATCAGAAGATACATTCTTGAAATCATAATCCAGTACCAGGGAGGAGTCTGAATCCGCCTGCATTGCAATGTCTGTCCCCGGTCCTTCTGCAAGTTTTGCAGCTCTCATCTCATACTGCTCAAATGTATCTGAATCATCCGTTCCTCCCCAGGTCTTTTTCGCTTACAATCGCTGTTGCTCTGAGGACTCTCTGGTGAACATCCTTTTCTGTCATACCTTCCTGGCTCTGATCTCCCCAGATAGCAGCCTTTGCTCCAAGAAGATTTGGCTCACCTAAAAGTACATTATTTGCTCCAAAAAAATCGTTGGATTCCAGTCATTGAACAAATATTCTGCATTTGGTACATCACGGTTTGTTCTGCCCGGATTTCCATATAAATATGCATCACGGCAGTTTACAATTCCATATCCCTCTGCTGCACGTGCCTTTGCATTCTCATAATTTGTTGCCCAGATATCCAACTGATAGTTGGACGTAAGATCCACATCAGAAAGTACGGTAGATGCTGTTGAGAACATTCCTGTTCCCGCACCCCACATTCTGATCTTTGTATCAGATCCCAAATTGCCCTGAATCGTCTGTCTGAGCTGATCCGCAAACTGTGCGAACTGGTCTTTCGGGGTATGATCCCAGTATTCATCCGCTCAATATGTACTACATCTCCTGAAATTGTCGGAGAATTGCCCTCTGTATACTCATTCCATAAAGTCTTTGCAAAGCGGAGTGCTCTTTCAGCATTTGCCCCCTGCAGATCCAGAAGCTCCAGACCTCCCCTTTGTAGTTACATTGGTACTTGTGCTGTGGATTCCTCCTTGCAGCCAGTCAATGCCATCCGGATTTTCATCTGCATACTTATTATATAAAAAAGTGAATGTCCCGGAAGATAGGGATCTCAGTCATCATATGAATCCCGAGACCTGAACATGTCTGCTGCAATTCCTTCCACTCTTCCTTCGTGTAGGTCGGATTGCCCTGATAATCTGCATTATTCAGATAATAATCCTCATTCACAAAATTGACGGGATTCCCGCGTGCTTCACTTCAGATGTCAGTGACGGAAATTCATCACTCTCCAGCCGATGGAATCCGGCATGTGTCTCATTGCTTGCAAACGCTGTATTACAGTTATCATTATCATTAATGTGGAGATGATATTCGTTCATCTTATACCACAGCATGATCTTGGCATAATCCTGAAGTTGTGACAGTCTGTATGGTACGTGCCACATCCAGCATGATTCCCCGTACCTCATAAGCCGGATAATCTCGTAATACCTTTTGGAACTGTTCTGTTGTCCTCTGCCTGATCCAGGATCTGCTCCACCGTGATCGTTCCGTACAGACATCCTGTATAGGTAGGTGCATAAATGTGAACCCCCTCATCATCAGTCTTTAACAGATAGCCTTCATCCCCAACTCCGTATGTATCATCGGTCTGTGACTCAATATAAATATCATTGGAAGAAGCCGGTGCATTTCCTCTTCTACAGTAAGATCCAGTCCTGCGATTTCCTTTTAAATCTTCCTGCATATTCCATGCTGCTTCGCATGAATCCCTGCATCTGCAGTATCATTATAAATAATCTTTGAACTTTCTGTCAGCTCAAAATCCCCCCTCATATCCATACCACTCCTGAAGACTTGGAATTACTTCCGGCTTTTCATTTGGAGCTGATACTTCCGAAATTTCCTTCCGGATAATTTCCGCTGTGATCCAGGATCGTTACTTCTATATTCTTCTCCGCATATTCATCCGGATTCTTTTTTATTCTCTACTCTGACAAGCAGCGTGACATTGCGGTCACCGATATTATAATCACTGATCTGACCGTCATTGCTGACTACATTCTCCAGGCTGCTGCCTCTCACATAGGCATTCACACCCCTGTCTGTTCCTGTATCTACAGTGATCTGTCCATCCTGAACCTTTAAAGAATCTGCTGTGATACCGGCCAGCGTTCCGTTCACATCTGCACTTTCATTCTGGGAAAAGATCTGGATTTCCCGAAGATTGACATTATTTCCGACTGCCTGTGCATTTACTTCTTTCCTGATATACATTAAGACATATCTTTTCAATTTTTTATCTGATGCCAGTGCCGGACTGCTGGCTGCAGTAATTGTATCAGTATTTGCACTTGTATCGGCAATATTCTGCCCTTCACCATTGGCAACCTGACCGTTCGCCGAAGGTCTGCTGACGCTGACAAGACTTGTCCAGTTATTCAGGTCAACATCCGTGCTCCCCTCTGTAAGTGTTGACTCATCCGCTGTATAAATCTCATATTCCATCGGCCATACTTTCACATTATACCAAAGCTTAATTGACGAAATATCTTCTTCCTCTGCATTTTCTCCCCGGTCGATCTGAATCCACTGAGCAGTCTGTTCTTCAGAATCCTTGCTGTTCCCTGATGCAGCTCCCCAGTTCTTCATATCTGCAGAATTCCACTGAACTGTTTCTGAGGTAACTCCATCCACAGCATATTCCGGTCCATAACCGTTCGCTGTGGATGGGGCGATCGCCGCCTTCCCTGAACAAGATTCTCCATCTGAACATTTTCTTCAGCATAAACTCCTGACGGAACGTATGCTGTAACACCTGTAAATACAAGTGAAAACGCCGCAATAAGAGAAATCAGTCTCTTCTTTTTCATACAACTTCCTCTCTTCCTTCTATTTGTATAATTCTCATATAACTCATTTGTGCAAATTATACTACATTTTGGCAAAAAATCCAATCAATTTATGCAATCTTTCTATAAATAAAAGATGTTGGGGGCAAAGCCCCCCAACAATGATGCCAACGGATTGTTTCGTGCTACGCACTCCCACAATCCTACCCGCTATTCGCATATCATCAAAAAAGCACCACCCCATGTGATATTGACACAGGATGATGCTTTTGACAACATTCGCTCTGTAATTATTTTCTCAGACCAAGTTTCTCGATCAGAGCACGGTATCTCTCGATATCTACTTTCTTGAGGTATGCAAGAAGTCCTCTTCTCTGTCCAACCATCTTAAGAAGTCCTCTTCTTGAGTGGTGATCCTTCGGGTTAGCTTTGAAGTGATCTGTCAGCTCGTTGATTCTTGCTGTAAGGATAGCAACCTGTACTTCCGGAGAACCTGTATCTCCCTCTGTTCTTCCAAATTCTTTGATGATAGCCTGTTTCTTTTCTTTTGCGATCATGTTCTTTTCCTCCTTAAATTTCTTGATATAACCGCCTGGCATTAAGCAATGGTCGGAGTGATCCGATTACCGAACACCGGCTGATTCATAACCTTTGCTAGTATAGCACAGGGGAACATTCTTGTAAAGAACTATTTTCCAGAATCATTTGCACAGAATCATTTCTGCATGTAACATGCCCTGATGAATACTCTCTGAATCCTGTCTCTGTAGCTATATCCTGATCCATCAGCTTTTTGTCAGTGGATGTTCTCGAAGATATTCCTCACCATATCGCATATCCTGCATCACGCACGCTTTCAGTTCTTTCAAAGAATCAAATCTTGTCTCCGGTCGCTCAAATTCCAGGAACCGGATCGTAATGTACTTCCCATATGCATTTCCTGCATAATCATAAACGTAAACTTCAAACAATTCTCTCTGTTCCTGCATTACCGTCGGCTTGACTCCTGCATTTCCCCACCACCATACCATGTTCCGTCAATCAGAACCTGGCAGGCATAAACTCCGTACCGCGGAAGAATCTTCCCATCCTGTGGTGCAACATTCATCGTTGGGAATCCCAGAGTACGCCCAGTTCCCTGTCCATGTTCTACAATTCCGTCATCTCATAAGGATATCCAAGAAGTTCCTGTGCCAGCCGGATATTTCCATGGGACAAAGCCTCCCGTACATAGGTGCTGCTGATCTCGCGGTCTCCCAAACATGCTTTTCTACCACATCAACAGTATAATCATATTTCTGTGCATATCGCTCCAGCATCTGATGATCCCCATGCGTTTCGATACCCGAAGGAGAAGTCCGAACCAACAACAATATGTGCAGCATGAAGTTTTTTCGTAAAGATTTTCTGAATAAATCGTTCAGCTTCCATCGTCATCAGATCTCCGGTAAAGGGATAATCGATCAGGTAATCCACCTTTCCAGCCAGCAGCTTTTTTTCTTTCTTCTTTTGTCATCAGACAGCTTCTCTGCATATCAAATGCACATACAACACTGACGCAGTCGTTTCCGCATAAAGCGGATCTTTTCAATCAGTTTCTGATGTCCTCTGTGAAGCCGTCAAATTTTCCAAGAGTTACGGCTGTTCTTTTTTCCTCTCTGAAAGCATCAATTCCTTTTATATACTGCATAATTACCTCAATTCTTCCGGGTCAAGGAACATTTTTACAAAGGTGGAACATTTTTTGTCTTCCATATACCGGTAAATTCCGATAAATGTCCCTTTGCATCATATACTCTGACCTTTTCACCCGGAGCAGAATTTTCCAGTTTCCGATAACTGGTTTCTGAAAAAATCATTTCCATTATAGGCTTTGGGAATATATTTTTCAGCAGGGACAACGGACTGTAATTCACTGAACATCTGATCCAGTGGGATCAGTGCATCTTCCAGCCTGCCATTTTGTGCAAGGTCACGAAGTTCCTCTAATTTCAGACTGTCTTTCAACTCGAATCGTCCGACTTTTGTCCTGGTCAGTTCTTCCATACAGCCACCTGTTCCGAGCAGATTTCCTATATCATGACAAAGAGGGCGGATATACGTTCCCCTTTGAACATGTCACTTCCATCCTTACTCTCGGCAACTGTATTTCTTTGATATGGATCTGATAAATGGTTACTTTTCTGCTTTTACGTTCTACTGTCTTTCCCTATCTCGCAAGCTCATACAGCTTTTTCCCATTGACTTTCAGTGCAGAATACATGGGAGGGATCTGATCGTATGTGCCTTTGAAGCTTTCAATCACTTTTGTCACTTCTGCTTCATTCAGATGGTCTGTCGGCTGTTCTTTCAGTATCGCCCCTGAAATATCCTGCGTATCCGTTGTCTTTCCCAGTAACAGTACCGCCTCATAAGTCTTATCGCGGTCTGTCAGAAGATCGCATAACTTTGTTGCACGCCCCAGACAAACAGGAAGCACCCCTGTCGCATCAGGATCAAGGGTGCCTGTATGACCGATCTTTTTCTGACCGGCAATCTTACGCAGAACGGCAACTACATCATGGGATGTATATCCTTTTCTTTATATACATTTATAATTCCGTTCATTCTTAGTCTTCCTGTTCTATTTTTTTCATCTAATTGCTTTTTCGATCAATGCTGTCAGATTATTGATGACATCATGGACGGAACCTTTCATCGTCACTCCGGCTGCACGGACATGACCTCCGCCACCGAAATATTTTGCGATCCTGCTTACATCAACCCGTTCTTTGGATCTCAGACTCACTTTGAAAGTCTGTGGAGCAGTTTCATGAAGAAACATCGCCACCTCTACTCCTTTTTGTCTGACGCATCTGGCTGACGATACCCTCAAGATCAGACGGTTTTGCCTGGAAAAATTCCATTTCTTTCAGACGCACCACTGAAACAATGCACCGTTGATCCAGCACCATAATGCTTTCCAAAAGTGCCCTTCCAAGAATCTGATTCTGCACATACGTCTTTTCATAATATGTCGATCCGTGATCTTTGCAGTATCGACCCCTTTCCGCATGAGCTGTGCCGCTGCCTCCATCGTCTCCGG
>VOFH01003214.1_pt1 | contig 40221 bp, 48 predicted proteins | sample 5384091 | NCBI WGS metagenome assembly VOFH01 (sample SAMN12384727, study PRJNA508395) | human gut metagenome | isolation source: healthy gut G | host: Homo sapiens
CAGGGTACTCCTTACTTGCATCATAATCTTCGGGGAAAAACAACAGACCTTTATTTTCTTATTTTCGTAATTTGTCCCATTCTGTCACTTTTTACAGTCCCCAATTGTAATTCTCCTGTTGAGGATTGATATGAGTAATTCTCACCGGTTCGAAAAATCAGACTTACTCCACCATAAATCACGAAATTCAAAGATATTCTGACGATTCCAGATACAGTACTTTTGGTCATCAGAAAAACAATGTACCGTATACGTATATGCGCCTTCAGTCAGTTTTTTTCAAGCGTCCCCGCATATCAAGCAAATAGACCCCCCTCGTCCATTGTATTCTCATCCCACAAAAGAAACCATTATCTTCTCATCCGGTCCAAAAATATCCTTATCAATATTACTAACCATCTTGCGAATCACTTTTCCGTTCCGTCGTCCATATCCCTTTGTAAAACATTCGGGCTTGCGCACCCCTGTAAGGTCTATCTTCCACCAATCGTATGCATCATAAATCAGAACTGCATTGCCATCCGCTGTCCATCCCGCAATTCCACAGGCAGGAGCAGGAGCTGGTTTATCATGCATTCTTTCAAAAACAGGATATCCGATAGCAGTAGAAATATCTGTTATTGTTCCTGTCATACCATCAAATTTGTTCCAGACTTGCGCTATCGGATCATACATTACAGCCCATTTACCGTTTACCGACCATTTCGGTATTGAACGATAGGCAGTTCCAATTTTTTTCCGTTCTCCTGTATGTATATCTATCGAATAAACATCAAAGGTACATCTTCAAAGCCATTCCCGTTGCATACGGTAAGGAGTGTCATCCGTATAAAAGCATATAACGAATTTCCTGTGCTCTGTCCGGGCCAATAAATCAGTAGTGGCAGGAGCGGCTTCCACCAACTTCCCAGTAGTTATATCGTACACATATTTAGGTAGATCCATCGACCGATACCGACTGCGTCTTTGCAGTGTCGGTACTTCAAATTCATTCCAGGTCCAAAGTTCCAATTCAAAACTTTTATCCGGTTCCGGCTCCTTTCTGTTTTTCTCTATCAGAGCAGAAGGTTTCAACTCAAAAGTCAGAAATTTGGCATAATGCGACAGATCTGTCCTCACCATCTCCATGCCGACAGGGACGGGAATCTCTTTTTATCAAAAACCAAGTTACAGACATTCTTCTTCAAAGAGAAATCATACCACAGAGAGTCTTTGACCCGAAAGAACCGTCCAGTAGTTTTTCGTCCAAGCTGAAAGCAGTCGGTTTCCTTCTTCACATCACTCTGGTAAAGCGTACGGTAAGGACCTCTCAAAGGTCCGTAGCACAAAAGTATTTCCTACAGACTGGTTACGAATAAAAAGCAATCGAACGGCCTTTATCGTAAAGTCTGTAATAACTGACACTATCTATATGAAAAGTAGTTTCTTTACGAAAATCACGTATTACCAAGCGACTGAAAGCAGGCGTATGCTTCACAGTATCTTTCGGAACAGCCAACACAGAGATGGAATACGGAGTTCCCTCCACCGGATTAAAATTCTCCTGATGACTCCACTCTCTCTTTTTACCTGAAGGTAACGCCATCAAAATTGTTTTTCCGTTCCGGTAGAATCTATATCCACATAATAAAGTGACTGGTCATTATTATAAAAACTAACCTCTGTCACTCCCGGCAATAAAATCTCTTTTCGTGTCCGAGTATCAAACAAATGCAACATCATTGCATCCTTATTCTCTGAAGTGCTTTCCATCAAAGAAACACGATAGGTCACCCATCTGCCGGTGGGTGAAATTGCAGGTGTATCGATTCGTTTCCATGACATACACGCTTCTATATCAAGCGGTTTTTTCTGAGCGTATCCATCCAGACCGAATACTGTCGCAAACAGTATTGCCATTTTTACCAACTGTGCCAATTTCATATTATTTCCTCCTATGCCTTATTTTACCATATATCTATTCAACTCCACATCAAAATCACCGGAATTATCATGTAGCAACAACCGCGAGAAGTGACGCCACATTTCATGTTCAAAGAATTCCTCTGATTTACCGAAAAAGCCATGAGTGGATTCGGGAAGTACATACATACCAAAATCTTTTTCGCTTTAATCAATACTTGCCAAACGCAATGTATGGGCCGGGTTTACCGTTTGATCCATCGCACCAGTAAATAACAGAAGACCATGCTTATAATTTTCACCAGATCCTGATTAGGACGGGTGCGGACACTGTATGTATATGTCTTATGCTCCACTCCCAAACTATCTTTCACAGTCTTTATCCTTTCATCCACTCCAAAATGAATCTCCACCCACCCTTTATTATAAATCCGGTTGTCATGGTTTCCTGCCGAAGAAACTGCCGCCGAATAAAAAGTCAGGATACGTACAAATGGCAGAAGCAGACATGAATCCACCACCGGAATGTCCGTAAATACCTACACGCTTGATATCAATAAACGAATAACGCTGTGCTAATTGCTCAATCGCATATTTATCATCAGCCAAAGGATAGTCACGCTGATTGCCATATCCATATGTATGATATGCCTTTCCGCGCATTGGTGTTCCGCCCCTATGCCCTACTGTTATGACTATAAATCCAAGCTGGGCCAAACGGGTATTGTAAGAATCATTGATTGTAAAACGAGTAGGAACATATTCGAAAAACGGACCTGGATATACATTAGATATAATCGGATATACCTTTGTCGAATCAAAGTCAGCGGGCTTCCACATTACTCCATAAAGGTCTGTCACTCCGTCGGCAGCCTTGACCTTGAAACGTTCCGGTGCTTTCCATCCCAAATCATATACAGGTTGCATGTCCGCTTTGTCCAATGTCATGATCACTTTACCATTACGGTTACGTACCACATTGACAGGGACTTGTGAAACAGTAGAATAAGCATCTACCATATAACGATGCGAAGGAGAGACACTGACTGTATGTGTCGCATTCTCAGGCGTCAACAAACGCAGTTTACCAGGATGATCCAGACTTGCTTCGTAGAACATATAGTAATAAGGGTCCCTCCTTTCTCACGTCCATAACCATAAAAAATAAAACTTACGTCCCAAAGTATCGATCTTCACAACCGGTCCGGCTACCCACGTCCCGTCCGTCACTTGATTTTTAAGTTTTCCGGTAGCTGTATCATACAGATAATAATGTCCCCATCCATTCCGTTCGGAACGGAATAAGATCTCCTTGCCGTCATTCAGAAATGAAACGCTACGCATCTGATAATCCAAATAAGGTTTATTTTCCTCATGAATGACTGTACGCACCTTACCGGTGGCTACATCTACCTCGCAAATATCAGCCTGATTCCATGGACGATTATATCGCTGAAAATAGATATACTTGCCGCTCTTAGTTACATACAGCACATCAATATACTGATCGGGCCAACGATTGATATCTAGTTTTTTACCTCACGTGTATCCACATCACCTAGCAAAAGCTCATATTGCGTCACATTTTTGTCACCGGCCAATTCTGCTTTATAGGTCACCAGTTCGGGAAAGGGAGTGCCTAAAAGAGTTGATCAGCCACTGTTCTCTCACCTTACGATTGTCTTCACGAACAGCATAAAAGCGATGAGTTCCCGGTATCCATCTGGCTTCTTCAGCCCCCGAAGCGCCCTTCAGTTTACCCTCATCCTCTCTGTTGAAAGTATAATCAGGTCCACCATCCATAGTCAACCGCACAGGAATCGTGTCCTGTCCTTTTTGGGGTTACCTACGAAGTAAAGGTTATCACGGCTTGCATAAAGCATGAACAGACTATCCGGAGAATACTTCATCCAGTAAGGGTCGGCATTCTCATACACCGGCTTCTCATCCAGCTTCTTCAGTTCCTTTGTATGAATATTATAAGTATAATAATCATGATCAAAGTCCAACCGGATCGTCTCATTGTCTTTTCTCAAACTTAAAGAAAAATAAGGGTCTACCGGAGAGTAAGCTTTCTTCGTATAAGCGGAAATTTTGCTCAAAAGTTCTGCATTGTCAAACAAAAAGTCTTCTTTCTTTCTTCTTCGGATTGACATAATAATACTTTCTCCTTCGCGAGTCATGAAAGTATAATAGAAGCAGTCGGTATTATTAATAAAAATCGGACGAACCTCTGTGGAATATTTAGTAATAGGATTCTTCTCCAACAGTCGGAACTTTTCCGCCAACTGATAATTCGCTTTTGTTGCGCCGGACATTTCCTGCGGAAAACACCACAGCCACCAAGCTTAGATATGTAAAGAGAACATGTTTCATAAATTCTTTAATACTGCATTATTTAGTACGTGTGATATCTCCCCAATAGTCTGCCCTGGGTATCTCCCAAAAGATATTTGGCAAAGAAACGGTGCATCTTGCTCTCAAAATAATCATCTGCCGACCCATAACCATGACCTGCTCCTGGAATGACCAACATTTCAAAGCCCTTTCCAGCCTCAATCAAAGCCTGCGCCACCCGGTAAGTATGAGATGGATTCACATTAACATCCATATCTCCGGTTACAAGCATCAAATGTCCTTTCAGATTCTTAGCTATCTGCATTGGACCTTACTCTGAACTTATATTCGTACTCCTTCTTTTCGTTTCCCAAACTGTCTTTCACCACCTTTACCACTTCTTTTACTCCATTATAACATTCTCCCCAACCACGGTTATAAATCGTATTATCATGATTACCAGAGCAGGAAACAGCCGCCTTATAAAAATCCGGATAAGTAAAAATGGCTGCGGCAGCCATAAACCCTCCACCGGAATGCCCGTAAATGCCTACCCGGCTGATATCAATAAATGAATATTCCTTTGCTAATTGCTCGATAGCATATTTATCGTCAGGTAAAGGATAATCACGCATATTACCATAACCAAAACGATGATACACCTTTCCACGCATCGGCGTATCCCCTCTGTGTCCCACAGAAATGACAATAAAGCCAAGTTGTGCCATACGTGTGCAGTACCCCTCGTTTAACGCAAAGTTCGTGGGAACAAAACCAAAATAAGGACCGGGATAAACCACCGAAATAATTGGATATTTCTTGTTCGGGTCGAAGTCTGAAGGTTTCCACATTACTCCGTAAAGGTCAGTCCGGTTATCCGCAGCCTTCACCACAAAACGTTCCGGTTTCTTCCAACCCGCAGCATACACTTGGTTCAGGTCCGGTTTTGCTAATTCCATAATTGTTTTTCCCATGTTATCTTTCAATAGAAAACGGGTTCCATGTCCACCCTCGAAAATATGTCGATAAAGTAACGATTGGATTCGAGAAAAGTCACTTTGTGCTGTCCATCTTCTTTTTGTAAGCAAAGTGGCCCCTTCACGGTCAAGTTTCGCCTTATAGAGCCGGTAATAAAAAGGATTGATGTCCGGGTCATCGCCATACCCATAGAAATAGACAGTACGTGCCAGTGTATCAACAGCGACTATATGCCCGCTCACCCAAGGACCAGAAGACAAAGCATTTTTCAAGTTCCCTTCTCCATCATAATGATAATAATGCCCCCATCCCGTACGTTCGGAACGGAACAATATATCCTTACCGTCGTTCAGTACAACCACATTTCGCGCGTGTGGATCACGATAAGGTTTGTCAACCTCATGAATCAGTTCTTTCACCTCCATTGTCGAAGTATTGACCGAGCAGACGTCCACTTCGTCCCATGTACGTTTGGTGCGTTCAAAAACACATATTTACTGTCCGAAGAGACTTGGAAAGCCATCACATACTGGTCGTTCCATTTCTGTATATTTGCTTTCTTCACAGTCTTTTCCACCACATCAATGATGACCAGTTCGTGTTGTGTCACATATTTGTCACCGGGATATTCATATTTGTACTTCTTCAACGACGGCTTGTCCGACAATGAATTGACTACCCAAAAGTCACGCAGTTTTCTTTCATCCTCCAGTACAACATAAACATGGCGGCTGTCAGGACACCACAATGCTTTGCAGGCACTTCCCCTTCTTCCTCATCTTCTCCGTTGCGTGCATAAGAAAAATTTTCCACACCATCTGTCGTCAACTGTACTTCCGTCGTATCCATCCCTAGTGCTTTATTTCCTTTCACATACAGATTATGGCTTCTGGCATACAATATATACCTTTTATCTGAGAAAAGTTCATCCAGGAATACATAGGTTCCGAATCATCCTCTTTCTTTTCCTCTCCCACCTCTTTTCAGTTTACGCGTCACACGGTTATAATCATACTTTCTGGAGTGATATTGAAAATCAAACGATTTTTGATCCTTCGAGAACTGCAAATGAAAGCTCTAATTTTGCCGGATTTACTACATCATGAGTAAAACGAGACAGCTGTACAGCCATCTCGTCATTATCGAAAAGCAGCTCTTTCGTAGCTGCTTTAGGTTCACATAATAATAGTTTTTACCGGACGATGTAGTAAAATCAAACCAAAATTATCAGTCTTATTGATTTCACGGGGATAAAGTGTCATACTGTTACTCGACAATTTTCCGCCCAATGTAAAGTCATGGTATTTCTGTGCCAGTTCGTAATTTGCCCGCAAAGCAGCGTTGCCACCAGTAGATGCTTGCCCCCACCCCTTCAACACGGAGAGACAAGGGAAAAACCAACAATTAACAGGTTCCTTAATGTCATAATACAAGTTTTAATTAAAAAGCAAAGCTCATATAATCCTCACCTCTGCCTATTTTATAAATCATATCCACTATCTTGCCAAAATTCTTATCTTTCTCAGGAGAATTTTAATCCGGGAAGAGCTGTTTACAATCCACAGTTCCCATACCATCCGCGTTCTTGAGCTCCCCTATTCCGAAAATATAAAACTGCCGTCTTCCAGAGCGACACCAAGCTGCCCACGATGCGGAGCAATACTGGAACCTTCTCCTGAAGATCCAAACCAGACAAAGCTTTTACCTTTGCGGGCAAAGTGACATCCAATTTAATCAGCTCCCTCTATTAGTTCCGTCATTACCATACTGACAATAATAAAGCTGATTACCGTCAGCTATGACTACATAACATCTGTTGTTAAACACCGCCATTCCCCTATAATCAGAAATCGCGCCAATCGAATACTCACAATAATCAGAGCATTTGACAGTTTTCGCCGTATTTACTGCTAATATAAAAAACGTAATTCGTATTGCTCCGAATCTTTATCCTTCAACAAAGCAACCCAAGTAGCTCTGCCGACGTGACATCGAAAAAAGCCAAAACTTTCAGCAACCCAATTCGCAGGTAATACATCCACAACCTCTTTCTCAATATTAGAAAAATTATTTGCATACTCCCCCTTCTATCGGACACATTTTACCACTTTCCGACATTGATACTTCGAATAACTGTACTTTCTGTATATGTACCATTAGTACCTAAATCAAGTATACCGACAAAAGAGTTATCTTCTTCTGTTAATGCCAGAACGCAGGATCTGCTTCCATTCAGCCTATAAGCTTCGAATAAATGGCTGAACGACATATTGTCATTCAATCCGACAGACGTATAGAAACTTGAATGAAAATCGCTGACATCTGCCTTGTTTGCCCAATAAATACGGCCGTTAGCATCCCGTACTGCCTTCATGGAGAAAGTCATACAGGCTTCTACCGGTGAAAATCCTTCCGGCAAATCATCTCTAAACTCTTGATAAGTATATACTTCACGCTGCAATGTATTTCCATTCAATTCCGCCCATTGTTTCTGTTGGACAACCAACTCGTCAAACAAAGTGACATTGCATAAACGATCATAGTCCATATATCCCAGATTTTCCATCAATCCTACCGGTTCTTCCCCAATTCAGGCACTATATCATGCATCACCTGGTGATATACCAAGGAATCTCGATTCACCACTTTTCCTTCATGCACCATCTGGTAAGTATGTGTGGCGGGTACTATAAAATGAAGTACCGAACGCCCGTTTTCATCAGAGAGAATCGTCCATCCACGCTGGAAGAGAGACCTAACCTGGACATATGTGGACTTTGCAAATCTGACTCTGTCTTATTATCCACCACGGCTATTGTTATCTCGTAAGTACCGCATTTGTCTGATTTAAACGTATAGGTAGGTTTTCGTTTCATCCGGTAATAATTTATGATCCATATACCACTCATAACTTACATCCGGAGCTACCGTATCTATGGTAAAGGTAAAAGCGGGTGCAAAAAGTCAGTTCTTCTCCCTCCACAACACTATAAGAGTCCTTGAAATTCTGAAAGTTATCTCTTGCTCCTTCCATGTCATTGATCTGCTTGTAATCATAATTATTATCATCATCCAAGCATCCGGAAACAAATCCGGCTAGCGCAGCTACTACTGCATATATCCATACTCTTTTCATATTCTATTTCAATTTATCCGGCTACAACCACTTCAATCACCACATCATTTTCATCCTTCAGCCAGTCTTTCTTATCTTTACCGGCATTCAATCTCTTAAGCGTATTTTTCAACTTTAATGAATATTTACGTAACACTTGCTTGTTCTTTCCATCGAACACCATATCATCTTTTTTCAACTCGTCCAAAAACATCTGGTATTTCTTTTTCCGAATAAGCTCCCAAATAATAACTTTCAACAGAATTTGCAGGATTGTCTGCCGTACCAATATCATTTACCAACCACCAGTCTGGCTGAAATAAACGATCAGTAACAGAAATAAGAGCACGGGCATAAACATATGAGCCCTGTTTCAATCCTTCCTCTCATCCACCTGCAAAGCAAGCAGCCTGGTCTCTTCAGCCAATAACGGAGCGTTCTTCAAAGTCACATAAATTGTATCCACAAGCAGCCCTTTCCTTATCCTACAATCTGACGGCAATTCATACAGTTCTTCAGGCAAGGTGGTGCGTTCCTTGTCCGCACTCACAGCAAAAGGAAAATCAGCGTCTTGAATTTTGCCGCTAATAGCCACTTCAATCGGTATTCTAGCATTTTCTCCTTCGTTATACACCTTAAAAAAGAAACCGTCGTGGTGTCTTTAGTCATATCTTTGTTAAAGCGTAGATATGACACTTCATTACTATTGACAAGCAAGCCCTGTTCTTCACATCCAACAAGAAAAAACAAGCCGCACAAATCAACGCTCCTAAAATCTGATATATAATTCTCATCTTATTTTATTTTAGCCAAAACTTATTTTATATTCATTTCTGATTCGGGAAGAGGCAATACAACATTCTCGTCCAAAGGAATTATCTCCTGCCCATTGTTCCACTTGTAAAACTTCTTATTCAGGCGTTTATACATATAAAGAATTTGCCCTCTCCCAAAAATTCGCGGCAAGCATCCTGCACCAATAAATTCACAAAATTCTCCTTTGTTTCCCCCGAAACAGCAGACTTAATCCCCGTCCCGTCCTAACCGTTTTCAAATATTCCAAAGCCTCATTCGGATTCGTTTCAAAAAACAGCCTCAGCTGCAATATAATAAATCTCGGACATACGAATCAGCGGAATAGTCTGGTTGCTTATCTTACCGTAGCTCACACTCTCCGATTGTTTATAATACTTCAAAGGCCGGTAACAATTATCATCTTTCGGCTCCAGCTGATAAACGAATCTCCAGTCTTCTTTCTGTTCTTCCGAATCATAAATACGCTCAACCATTTCTTTGCTTAGTGCCAGATATTTCTCATTACCACCCGAACCATCGTAAGAATGATTAATCGCCTGATCCCAGTCAACTAGTTCTGTCGGAGAATAAAGTCCGAATATAATGTCATTGTACATCTTCATATTACCTTTATCCCGTATATCACTCTCCGAAGTACTTGCTTTAAAGTAACGTTTGCTCTTATTCACCGTAATCAATTTCATAGCCTCTCCATAGGCCTCCGATGTTTTTCCTGCATACATATAGACTCTCGCCAATTCAGCTGTAACAGCATAATAATTCAATCGGTATCCTCTCATTACAAGAAATAACTTTTCGGCAGAAGTTGATGACTTAAAACGTGAAGAAGCATCCATAGCAGAGTTCTTGTCCACTTCCAGAAGAATATCTTGTGCTTTTTTCAGGTCAGCAACTATGTGCTCCAAGCAGTAGGTAACCGTCTGATGTTCGTTGACATAGCTCGGATATTCATCCACATAAGGAATAAATGTACGGTTATCCTGTCCATAGCCTACAGAAGACGGTGCAGGAGCATACATTCGCAACAAATCAAACTGTATAAATGCTCGAAGACCAATCGCTTCTCCTAGAATCATTTTACGTTCGAGTTCACGAGCATAAAACAGTGTAGAATCGGCTATGGCAGCCTGCTGCGCCAATTCATTACAATTGGCTACTATATTCCAGGCCGCATTCCACATCGCATCCGTAATAGGCACCAGTTCAGTATTTTTTGAAGTTAAAAGACGCTATTTTCTTCATGGCTTTTCCACCTCCCTGAGTCCCGGAGTCTTATCAAAATTATAAGACTGCCCCCAAGCATCGACTAATCCCCAAGTCAGATTGCTGCCATAAAGATCGAAAGAAGATAATTTGCGATAGATTCCGTTCAGGGCAGTACGGAATCCGTCACCGGTAGAGAACAGATATTCCTCCTTGATCTCATCAGAAGGATAAACATTCAGCCAGTCGGAACAGGAAGTCAGCGTTATGGCTGCAAACGCTGTTGAAATTAATGTAGTATATATTTTTCGTATCATAGTGTGTGATATGCTTAGAATTGTGCTTTAATAGAAAAATCAACAGTCCATGATTTCGGATAACTCAAGCCACGTTCCTGCCGGATAGAGTTCCAGTTGATAAGATCACGGGTACTGGCTTCCAGACGCAGCATATTCATTCCCAAATACTTCTTTATCCATTCCCGATTGAAATCATAGCTTAAAGTTAATGCACTCAAACGGAAATATGACTTGTCCTGCACGAAACGGGAAGTCGGCAAAGTAGTCCACTCTCCATCTTTAATGTTCTTGAACTGTGCAATGTCTCCCGGTTTTGCCAACGGTCAGTAAGCACACGCAGATCTACATTCTGACCGGCAATATCCGCATTCTCCACACGGTCCACCAATGTCTGGTTGTATTCCTGTCCGCCCCATTCATACTGGAAAGATGCAAACAGACTCCATTCCTTATAAGAGAGATTCAAACCTACCGAACCGTTGAACTTCGGTTCAGTATTTCCTACCACCACCTCTTGAGCGGCACTCCAAGTATCGGATACGGTACCATCACGATTTAAGAAAATCTCCTTGCCGGTAGTGGGATCAATACCCAATGAACGTACCGCCCAAATAGAGGTCAGTGACTGTCCTTCCTCATATTGTGCAATAGGTACGGCATATTGGCTGTTACTGCCCGGAGTATGAATTCCTTCTATCTGATTGTTCATTTCCTGCTGATAGAATTCGGCAACGCGTTGGTTATAGGCACGTTGCGAGTCAGATATCTCCAGAATCTTATTTTTATTATGCGCTATGTTTCCCCACAAAGCAACCAGCCAGTCACGATTACGGAAAACATCCGCACGCATCTGCAATTCAAATCCCTTGTTCAAGACCTTACCCATATTGTTCTTGTAAGTAGAGAAACCAGAAGTCGTCGACAAGCTGACATCATTCACTAGGTCAATTGTCTTTTCATAATAATAGTCAGCCTCCACTGTCAAGCGCTTGTCAAATAACATCATCTCCACGCCGAAATCGAACTTGTCAGTCTTTTCCCATGTCAAATCATTATTTCCCAATGCTTTAAGCACTGCACCGAACCCGGTAGCATACCATTCGTCGAAAAGCATTTCGTACATAGTGGTGGCTGCATAAGAAGGGAAATTGACTTTACCCGTACGGCCGTAAGAACCACGAATTTTCAACTGATCAACCACCTCCAGTTCTCTTTCACAAAAGTTGTACTTATGGAGATTCAATCCAAGACCACCGGAAAAGAACGGTGCCCAACGCTGGTTAGCTCCAAATTCGGAAGAACCGTCAAAACGGACGGAAAGGTCCAGCAAATAAATATCTTTCAACGTATAGTTAGCTGTCATCAGAGTACTGACCATACGTGAAGCACGCTCTGTCCGAGTCGGTTTTTATAGATCTCGAAGCGTAGTTAATGGAATGAAACTGTCCGGAAGGGAAACCACGATAATGCGCACTTGTTCCATCGGACGAACTGGAAGAAGACTCCCATCCTAAAGAAACATTCAAGTTATGAATCTGGTTGAAAGACCGGGTATAGTAAAGGAAAGCGTTGGCATTCCACCGCAAACTATTACCACTTTGGGTATAAAGGTCACCCGTCTTGTGAGAATCAGGATTGGAAGTACTAGTTCCGGCCACACTTGTCTTTGAAGAAAGCGGATCAATAAACTTTTCACTACTGGAATATTGACGAGTAACGCTGAACTGCCCTTTCGCCGTCAGGTAATCCGTCAGGTACCAGTTCAGACTGAGGTTGTTCGTTATCTCATCGTAAGCACTCCAATCATAACTGGCAAGGGTAGCTTCATAAAGCGGATTGTTCGCCTCACGCCCTTTGCTGTCCTTTGAGAAATCCAGCTGCTTCACCAAAGTGCCGTCATCCTCATACGGTGTGTCGTAAGGCTGCAAACTTGTATAGTCACTGAAGGAACCGTAGGGCGATTCTTTTGATTTGGTATGCGTAAATGATACTGTATTCTTTACCTGCAACTTTTCATGCGATAATCCAATGAAAACCCACGCTGTAACGATCGCGTCCCGAACCTTTCATCACACCACTGGTACCGTTGTAAGAGGCATCCACACCATAACGTAGGTTTTGTGTACCTCCTTCCACATACGAGCTGTGTTTGTGATCAAAAGCATTTCGAAGCGGAAGTACAGTCGAGTCCGTATCCACCCCGCGTTGTATTTGGGCAAGTTTTATATTATAATCGTTGATGCTCTGCCCGAAATTATCATTCTCGAACAATCCGGAAAGACGTTCTATTTCCAGTTTCTCGGCCGCATTAGCCAGATTATAGTCTCTCAGATCGGGCATTTCCAATGTTCCGGTAAAGTTATACGACACACGAACCTCACCAGGCTTGGGAGCCACCGTAGTGATGACAACCACCCCATTTGCTGCACGTGAACCGTAAATAGCCGTAGCTGCGGCATCTTTCAAAATAGTCATACTCTCAATCCGCGTCGGGTCGAGGTCATATACCTTCTCAATGCTCACTTCAAATCCGTCCATGATAAAAGTAGGAAGATTCGGATTATTCTGCAAGTTCGATTTTGACAACTGGTCTTTATCCAGATCTCTCACTCCCACCCCCGAACGCCCGCGAATATACATTTCGGGCAATGCATTCGGGTCGGAGCCAAACTGTATTTGTCATCAGTCGAAAAGAAGGGTCGAAAGACTGCATGGCATCAATGATGTTGGTTTGCGACACCTTACGCAGATCGTCTCCCGAAATCTGAGTCGAGCTACCCGTAAAACTGGTTTTCCGAACATTACTATATCCGGTCACCACCACGTCATCCAACGTTTTCACATCATCAACCAATACAATTTCCAACGCCTTTTTACGAGTGGCATCCACCTGAACCGTCTGCTTCTTCATCCCAATGAAAGAAACTTCCAGAGCGACCTTGTCACTGTTCACATTCAAGGTAAACTCACCCTCAATATTGGTCGAAGTCCCCGTACGAGTACCTTTTCACCAAAACACTGGCTCCCGGTATCGGCTCACCGGTAGCGTCTACTACCATACCATGAACACGCCTGTCACCCTTATCGGACTTCATCTTCGGATGACAACAATCCCGTCTTTCACCACATAATCAAATCCACGAGGATTCAATATCAACTTCAGAGCCAGTTTCCATTTCTCATTCTTCACATTGACTGATACATGAGCAGCCCCTTAAACATCTGTGAATTATACAATAAATTCACTCCTGTCTGTTTTTTACTGCATTCAGAGCGGTCTCTATCGAGACATCACGCAGACTCAAAGTCACCGTCTTATCCTGAGACGGCAAAGCCCATGTGCTAAACGTACAGCACACCACCGCTAATAAATATAGCAGCCATCGTTTTCTCTCATAAGTTACTGATTAAACTTTATCTAAATATTCTGTTTTTATTCCGCTTCTTTCATCGTGCTACCATAAATCAAGATATTCCGGCCACTGATCTTATAAGTCAGATCACCGGTCAGTTCAATGCTTCAAGGAATGAGTTGATTGTTCCGTAGCGCTTCAAACTACCACTATAAGTTATATTGCGTAAATTTTCGGTTTCATAATATACTTGTATGTCGTACCAACGTTCGAATGTCTCCATAATTTCTCTAAAGAACGATTATTAAAACATACAAACCTTCTACCCAACCTACATACTCCTCCAGATCCACCGCACGTTTCTCGAACCATTAGCCGAAACAATTGCCTGTTCACCCGGCAAGAGGGTGATAACTTCCGCATTCGGTGCAGAGGGAATTGTACTTTACCACGGACCAATGTCGTATAACAGGCAGAAGCATTGACATAAGCATTGACATTGAATGCAGTACCGAGCACAGTCACCTCGCCAAAACGAGTCTGTACGACAAAAAGGATGTTCTTCATTTTCAACAACGTCAAAATAAGCCTCACCTTCCAAAGCTACAATCCTACGTTTGCCGGTGAAACGCACAGGATAGGTCAACTTGGAACCTGCATTCAAATGAACAGTCGTTCCATCCGCAAGTATTACCGTGTTCTCTCCTCCACGCGGTATGACCAGTTCATTTGATTTTTCCGGTTGCTCTTCAACGTTTTTTCTTCGTGTTGTGTTGCAGCGGTTGTTTGATAAGACAGTACTCCTTCTTTATATTTTACTTGAATGCCATCTACTACCACATTTACTTCTTTTTTATCCACATCAATGACACTGCCATCGGTCAAAGTCAATTGTGCCTGTTGTGTACCCGGCTGGATCAAAGTCTTATTTTCTTTTTCCGGTGAAGTGTAATTCGACACATAAAAGAAAGTCCCTATTGTCAAAATGACAACAGCGGCAGCATATACCATCCGATGCGAAGAGGCGGCGTCTTTGTCCTTTCGGCTCAACTTGTCCTATCTTTTGAAGGAAAGACCGATAAGCTTTTCTCGATGAATATTTTTTGACGTTCCTTAAAGGCTGCGCTCAACGTCCCGCCATCCTGCAATTGAGTGTATATCTTCCGCAACTCGGACACTCTTCCAATCGCTTTTCAAGCTCTTGTTGCTCCGCTTCATCCGCTTCGCCAAGAAGAACTCTTCTCATCAAAACGGCATCTTGATATACATTTTCGAACTTATTCATCTTATTGACCATTTTAATTAAACAACTGTTTAATTTCTCTTTATTATAGATATACATAACCCATAAAAAGGGTGACAAAAAGATGATATTTTTCGGAAGAATAATATAAATACGAGATTTCAGCGACAGAAATATATCATTTTTTCACATAATAAAAGGGAAGGTAGTGCTTTTAAAAAAAAAACACAACTTAAACAATAAATAAAAAGAGAAACAAATATCAGATTGTTTTTCTTATTTTTAGAGAAATAAACAAAGAATTATAAAACTCATCGCATCTCCCATTTTTTCACGGAGAAATCTATAGCTGCGCGCCTTTTTTGGGTCTTGACGGTATTGATACTGATTCCCAAACGTTCCGCAATCTCTTCCCAAGTATACCCTCCGATTCTCAGTAAGATGATCCGGCGTTGCTCGCTCGGAAGCTCTTCAATATGGTGATACAACTGACGGATGATTTCTTCCTTCACCGTCAAAGCATAAATCATATCCTCATCTTCTACGCTTTCTCCTTCAGCAAAGGGAACTTAAAATGGTATCATGAATCTGATTGTTGCGTATATATAATAAGGTGTTGTTATAACAGGCACGATAGAGATAATTGGTGAGTTCTCTGATATCAGAGAAAGTACGCTTACCCTCCCAAATAGAAATAAACACCTCCTGGACCAAATCTTCCACCGCATCGGGAACCGGCAATATTTTGGAAACATAAACACATAAAGCAGCATAAAAACGATCATAGAAATCGCCCCATATCTTTTCATCCTTTCGATTGACTCCTGCTACTATAGTGTCAAATTTATCGTTCATACTGTCACACTACCTGCGAAAAACAAACAAAATTCATTAAAATTGCCGCAACTACTTACTTTTTGCGATATTTACAAATGCAAATATATTGTTTTTTTTCAAAAACATAAGCTTCGCCAAACTATAAAATAGAAAATAAAAAGTAACTTTAAAACCAACTCGACCGAATCCCTCTCTTTCAAAATATCCGGCTTGCACCTCGAGATTTTTTTCATTTCCATCTCTCATACCTCTCATAAATTAATGTAAACAACATATCATCAAATGATTATATAATGAGAGATAATTTAAAGTCTCGTATCTCTCATATTTTCCTGCATCTCTCATACTGCTTCTTTCCTTTCATAACAAATGCAACATTTTTCTTCTTTTTTATCAAGCAGCACTCTGTCTCACAACTAACAGACATTTATATGCAAGGAAGCATTCAAAAGCGCTTTATCAAGCTGCGCTCCCGTATTATCTATCGCCAGGGCAGACGCATTAAAAATTATTGTTCTGTAAAAGTTGTGACAAATATTTTTCATCCCATCCGGCTTTTAGTCTTTTCAGATTCATACTTCCTTTTGTTGTTTTATCCTTCTTTAGTATGGTAAGTGCCATCTTTGTTGCCACCGAAAAGTTTCTGGCTGCATTTTTCACCTTTTACTGTAGTCTTCCCGAAAGGTAACATCCAGTTGCCAATGAAGATTATTCTCAATAGACCAATACTGCCTGATGGCAGACGCAATCTCCTCCGGTTTGGTATTATCAAGTGAAGTTACATAGTATCTGACCTCTTGAGTATATTCTCCTGTTGCTACTATTGTCCTCTCCGACTTTATCCCTACAATAGACTTCAACCCCACAAGTTTCTTCTTAAACATTTTCTCCATAATAAATCCATAACTGACTACAGTGCATGTTCTTGTCTCAATCCTTCCATGTCCGGTGTTTTCCGACACATGCCTGGTGACTCTATTGATTATTTCATCTTTATCCTGATAATCGTCAATGATTTGTTTAGCCAGTTGATAATTTTTTTTCTTATTCTCCTTTATAGCTATAATATAATTTGCATCATGCTCAATAATGGTCTGGGGTATATCTTTCTGGCACCCCATCGCGTCAATTGTAACAATACAGCCACTTAGTTCCAAAGAGTTAATTAACAATGGAATAGCTGTAATCTCATTGCTTTTTATCATCTACTTTTACCTGACCTAAAGAAAGTCCATTAGCGGCAGACCAGGCGGAAACCATCCATAATTTGAATCCTTCTTTTCCCGTAGTATGTTCTCCATCACATTGGCTTGGACCACGCATGAGCTTGCCATCTATAGCTACAACGCCTTTCACCTCCTGGCAGACTTGTTTTACCCAATTACGAAAGATCAACTCAAAATACTCAGGCTTTATTATACTGAAGAATCTATTAAAAGTATCATGACTGGGGATGGACTCCAGGTCAGGTATGCGACTTTTGAAAAAAGTAATTTTCGCATTGCCAAATTCCTCAATCTCATTCCAGGATTGGGCGCCACAGATTACAGCAGCAATGGATATATAGATAATGGGTTCCATTTTATGTACTTTTTACGGTTCATCCTAGGATCTTCTATTGGTTTACAAAGGTCAATTATGCCAATTTTCATGTTAGTTTATGTTTTAATATATCTTATAAAGATAAGAAAAACAATCGACATAAACAAATGGTAATATACTAATAAACAATAACATAACAAAGGAATAGCAAAGGAGAATATAGTAAAAATATAATGCGTCTGCCCTGTATCTATCGCGCATCCAAAACCGTTGCACTCCAGTGAACAGATCATTGTACTCTAGTGAACAGTTCCATCTACTCAAGTGAATGATTCTATCCACTAACGTGGAACGAATGGAATGTCGCTTTTATAATCTGAAAAGAGCGCCAATCCAGGATAAGACTACAGAGTATTCATCTATGAAATAGTACTGCTAATGACACAAACGGGCATAAAAAAGAGCGAATCCATTCCGCTCCACCTTAAAGAATCCCCATTAATGGGATTCTTCTTTTTCTTCATCTTTCATTTACTTGTTACCTAAAAACTACTCTTTTTACTAATACCTAATAAAACAACCTTTTTTCCTAAAAACAATCTAAAAAATCTAATACCTTAAATTTATAAACTAATACCTTCTAATTTTTCACCTTTTAATTTTTCTTTTTCTAATACCTAAAAATCTAAGTAGTTTCACAACTACGATGCAAAGGTATAGCTGTTTTGGAAAATGACAAGAGACATTTTATTAAAAAATATATTTGAACTTATTTTTTTGACTTATGTCAAGAGATCAGATAAAAAGACAGGCTAATTGGCACATTGAACCTCACTGCTTATACTATTTTCTTTAATTCTTCTTAGCAAACCCTAGTTTCTTCAAAATTCTAGTAATTCCCGAAGTAGCAAAAGAAAGCATACGAGAACATATAGAGGCAAAATTCTTACTTTTTAGTAGAAAGTAAACCACCAAAGCAGCAAAAACAACTTTATTTTTTGAACAAACTGTATGTTCATAACCCGAAATCACGGCGTTTTTTTCAATCCGCCCATCCCCCTCCCCGATTTTTCGGAAGCAAAAACAGCTTGAGGATACAACTCTCGCAACTTTTCTGTAACTTTGCAGCGTTAGATAATAAATAAGATAGGAATGGATTTTAAGTACGACGTAATTGTAATTGGTGCCGGACATGCCGGTTGCGAAGCGGCAGCCGCTGCCGCTAATTTAGGTTCGAAGACTTGTCTTATCACAATGGATATGAACAAAATTGGACAGATGAGTTGTAACCCGGCAGTAGGAGGAATCGCCAAAGGACAGATAGTACGCGAAATAGACGCCTTGGGAGGATATATGGGATTGGTGACAGACCAGACAGCCATACAGTTCCGTATACTGAACCGTTCCAAAGGTCCCGCTATGTGGAGCCCGCGAGCGCAATGCGATCGTGCCAAGTTTATCTGGTCTTGGCGGGAGAGACTGGAAAATATCCCCAACCTGCATATCTGGCAGGATACCGTCTGCGAACTTCTGGTGGAGAACGGAGAGGTGACCGGCCTTGTTACAGTTTGGGGAGTTACCTTCAAAGCGAAGTGTGTCGTACTAACCGCAGGAACTTTCCTCAACGGACTTATGCATATCGGACGTCATAAGTTGCCGGGAGGAAGAATGTCCGAGCCGGCTTCTTACCAACTGACCGAATCCATCGCCCGTCACGGGATCACATACGGTAGAATGAAAACCGGAACTCCGGTACGAATAGATGCACGCAGCGTTCACTTTGATCAGATGGAAACACAGGATGGAGAATGTGACTTCCATAAGTTTTCATTTATGAACACAAGCGTGCGGCATTTAAAACAACTTCAATGCTGGACCTGCTATACGAATGAGGAAGTACATCGCATTCTTCGCGAAGGTCTGCCGGATTCCCCTCTTTTCAACGGACAGATTCAGAGCATAGGTCCACGTTATTGTCCGAGTATCGAAACCAAGATCGTTACTTTCCCCGACAAGAACCAGCATCAGTTGTTTCTGGAACCGGAAGGTGAAACGACGCAGGAGCTTTACCTGAACGGCTTCTCTTCCTCCCTGCCGATGGATATACAGATTGCAGCGCTGAAAAAGATTCCGGCATTCAAAGATTTAGTGATCTACCGTCCGGGATATGCCATCGAATATGACTACTTCGACCCGACACAATTGAAACATACGTTGGAATCGAAGATTATCAAAAATCTATTCTTTGCCGGACAGGTGAATGGTACTACCGGATATGAAGAAGCCGGAGGACAAGGATTAATAGCCGGAATCAACGCACATATCAATTGTCATGGTGGCGAAGCATTCACATTAGCACGTGACGAAGCATATATAGGCGTATTGATCGATGATCTGGTAACAAAAGGTGTAGATGAGCCCTATCGAATGTTCACCTCACGGGCAGAATATCGGATCTTGCTCCGAATGGATGACGCAGATATGCGACTCACCGAAAGAGCCTATCAGCTTGGCCTGGCCAAAGAAGATCGTTATCAATTAATGAAAAGCAAAAAAGGAAGCAGTGGAGCAAATCGTTTCCTTCGCACAAAACTATTCGATGAAACCTGCATTAATCAATGATGCACTCGAAAAGATAGGAACCACTCCTCTGCGTCAAGGATGCAAGTTGATAGAAATACTGAATCGTCCGCAAGTGACGATTGAAAACATATCAGAGCATATTCCGGCATTCCAACGGGAATTGGAAAAAGCGACAAGTTCCGGTGAAGGCCGAAAAGAAGAAATTCTCGAAGCTGCTGAAATCTTAATCAAGTATCAAGGATACATTGACAGAGAACGGATGATAGCAGAAAAGCTGGCACGATTGGAAAGTATAAAAATTAAAGGGAAGTTTGATTATGCTTCCATTCAGTCGCTATCTACCGAAGCCCGCCAAAAGCTGGTAAAGATAGATCCGGAAACAATTGCCCAAGCAAGCAGAATACCGGGAGTATCTCCAAGCGACATCAATGTATTACTGGTGCTTTCGGGACGATGATAATCGCGCAACGTTTCACGTGAAACAAAACATTTAAAGAAACGATATAAATCAATGATTATGAGCAAAGAAACGCTAATCAAAAGTATTCGGGAAATACCAGATTTCCCCATTCCCGGAATCTTGTTTTATGATGTTACGACATTATTCAAAGACCCGTGGTGTTTGCAGGAATTGTCGGATGTCATGTTCGATATGTATAAGGACAAAGGTATCACAAAAGTTATAGGCATAGAATCAAGAGGTTTCATCATGGGGCCTATTTTAGCAACCCGCCTGAATGCCGGCTTTGTTCCTATCCGCAAACCAGGCAAGCTTCCGGCCGAAACACTTGAGGCAAGTTATGACAAGGAATACGGAAAAGATACCGTGCAGATTCATAAAGATGCGCTGGACGAGAACGATGTAGTTCTGATACACGATGACCTGCTGGCAACAGGAGGAACAATGAAAGCAGCTTGTGAACTTGTGAAAATGCTAAAGCCTAAAAAGTATATGTAAACTTCATCATCGAGTTGAAAGACCTGAACGGGAAAGCCGTATTCGGCGATGATGTAGAGGTAGAATCCGTACTGACGCTATAATACTCCGCGTCCTCTGTGTGATGAAACCCAAAGAATGAGAATAAGTATACGTATGGAAGCGAAGTTCAATGAATATCTGAAAGGAATCGTAGCCAATCTTCCCGAAAAGCCGGGTATTTATCAATACCTGAATTCGGAAGGAACGATTATATACGTTGGAAAGGCTAAAAATTTAAAGAAAAGGGTCTACTCCTATTTCAGTAAAGAACACGAACCCGGAAAGACACGGGTGTTGGTCAGCAAAATCGTGGATATTCGCTACATTGTAGTCAACACGGAAGAGGACGCTCTCCTTCTGGAAAATAATCTGATAAAGAAATACAAACCCCGTTACAACGTTTTATTGAAGGATGACAAGACTTATCCTTCTATTTGCGTACAAAACGAGTATTTTCCCCGAGTTTTCAAAACGAGAAAGATAATAAGAAACGGTTCTTCCTATTATGGTCCGTATAGCCACATCCCCTCGATGTATGCGGTATTGGACTTAATAAAGCATCTATATCCTTTGCGGACTTGCAATTTAAACTTAAGCCCGGAGAACATTCGGGCAGGCAAATTCAATGTCTGCCTGGAATATCATATCAAGAAATGCGCCGGACCATGCATCGGGCTGCAATCACAGGAAGACTACCTCAAGAATATCGATGAAATCAAAGAGATTCTCAAGGGAAATACGCAAGAAGTAAGCCGTATGCTGCTGGAGAAAATGCAGACATTGGCAGGTGAGATGAAGTTTGAGGAGGCACAGAAAATAAAAGAGAAGTATCTTTTAATAGAAAACTATCGTTCGAAGTCGGAGGTGGTCAGCTCTGTCCTTCATAATATAGATGTCTTTTCTATCGAAGAAGACGAAACCAATTCAGCCTTCATCAATTACCTCCATATCACCAACGGAGCTATCAACCAGGCTTTCACTTTCGAATATAAGAAGAAGCTGAATGAATCAAAAGAAGAACTTCTGACGCTGGGCATTATCGAGATGCGAGAGCGTTACAAGAGTCAGTCAAGAGAGGTTATCGTTCCTTTTGAGCTTGATATGGAGCTGAATAATGTAGTTTTCACCGTTCCCCAACGGGGAGATAAGAAGAAGCTATTGGAACTTTCCATCTTAAACGTGAAGCAATACAAGGCCGACCGTCTGAAACAAGCGGAAAAGCTGAATCCGGAGCAGAGGAGCATGCGTTTGATGAAAGAGATACAACAAGAATTGCATTTGGAAAGGCCTCCATTGCAGATTGAATGTTTCGATAACTCGAACATACAAGGTTCTGACGCAGTGGCAGCCTGCGTCGTATTTAAAAAAGCCAAACCATCGAAAAAGATTACCGTAAATACAATATTAAGACGGTCGTGGGACCGGATGATTACGCTTCCATGAAAGAGGTGGTCAGACGACGTTATCAGCGCGCCATTGAAGAAAACGCTCCTCTACCCGACCTGATTATCACTGATGGTGGAAAAGGGACAAATGGAAGTCGTAAGAGAAGTAATCGAGGATGAGCTGCATCTGAATATTCCGATTGCCGGACTGGCAAAAAGACAACCGCCACCGTACATCGGAACTCCTATTCGGCTTTCCACCGCAAACAATCGGTATCAAGCAGCATAGCCCACTCTTCCGCCTACTGACACAGATTCAGGATGAAGTACACCGCTTTGCAATCAGTTTCCATCGCGATAAACGCAGCAAACGGCAAGTGGCATCTGCACTAGATACCATCAAAGGGATTGGAGAAAAGACCAAAACGGCTCTTCTAAAAGAGTTCAAGAGCGTAAAACGAATCAAAGAGGCCTCATTAGAGGATATTGCCGCCGTTGTCGGAGAAGCCAAAGCAAAAATAGTCAAAGAAGGATTATAATATTTTCTTCCCAATACACCGTTTTCTCTTCTTAATTTTGTAAATTTGCCTTTCATAATCATGAAATAAAAAAGAAGAGTAATGCGAATTGTTATACAACGGGTAAGCCATGCATCAGTCACTATTGACGGAAACTGCAAGTCTGCCATCGGAAAAGGAATGCTGATTTTAGTCGGTATCGAGGAAGCCGACGGTCAGGAGGACATTGACTGGCTCTGCAAAAGATAGTAAATCTGCGTATTTTCGACGATGAAAATGGAGTAATGAATAAGTCTATTCTGGAAGACGGAGGCGAGATTCTGGTCGTCAGCCAGTTCACGCTACACGCTTCCACCAAGAAGGGGAACCGCCCCTCCTACATCAAAGCCGCAAAGCCGGATGTATCCATTCCGCTTTACGAGCAGTTCTGCAAAGATCTGAGTAGCGCACTGGGCAAGGCAATCGGTACAGGTACTTTCAGGGGCGGATATGAAAGTCGAACTTTTAAACGACGGCCCTGTTACTATATGTATAGATACCAAGAACAAAGAATAACAGACTGACTAACCATCAGTAACAACCCTATTAATCACAATTATTAACCCCTAAGCACTAAAGAAATGACTCTGGAAGAAGCTCAAAACAAGTAGACCAATGGGTGAAGACATACGGTGTCCGCTACTTTAGCGAGTTGACCAACATGGCAGTCCTGACCGAAGAAGTCGGCGAGCTGGCACGAGTTATGGCACGCAAATACGGCGACCAATCCTTCAAGGAGGAGAAAAAGACAACGTTGAAGAAGAAATCGCGGACGTCCTTTGGGTACTTCTCTGCATTGCCAACCAGACGGGTGTAGACATCACCGATGCGTTACAAAAAGAGTATAGACAAGAAAACGAAACGAGATAATAAAAGACATATCAATAACCCAAAACTGAACGATCATGGAAGAGAATAACTCACAGCCTAGCAAGTATGATGCCGCACTGGCAAAGTATAACACCAATCTGAACGATGCGGACATCCAAGCTCGCGTAGCCGAACTGATCGAGAAGAAAGTTCCGGGAAACAATACGGAAGACGTTAAGAAGTTCCTGTTCAACTGTATCGACCTGACTACACTGAACAGCACAGATAGCGATGAAAGCGTAATGCATTTCACCGAAAAAGTCAATCAGTTTGACGATGAATACCCTGATCTAAAGAATGTAGCGGCAATCTGCGTATATCCTAATTTTGCCGCTATCGTCAAGAATACGTTGGAGGTAGACGGAGTCAATATCGCCTGTGTATCAGGAGGTTTCCCTTCATCTCAGACTTTCATCGAAGTAAAAGTAGCAGAAACTGCATTGGCAATCACAGACGGCGCCGATGAAATAGACATCGTCATCTCCATAGGAAAGTTCTTGAGCGGAGACTACGAAGGAATGTGCGAAGAAATAGTGGAGTTGAAGGAAGTATGCAAAGAACATCATCTGAAAGTAATCCTCGAAACAGGAGCATTGAAGAGTGCCTCCAACATCAAAAAGGCCTCTATCCTATCCATGTATTCGGGTGCAGATTTCATCAAGACATCGACCGGAAAGCAACAGCCTGCCGCCACTCCAGAAGCTGCGTATGTGATGTGTGAAGCCATCAAGGAATACTATCAGAAAACAGGAAATAAAGTCGGCTTCAAACCGGCAGGAGGCATCAATACGGTCAACGACGCAGTTGTTTATTACACCATCGTCAAGGAAGTACTGGGCGAGGAATGGCTCAACAACCAGCTGTTCCGCTTGGGTACCAGCCGTCTGGCCAATCTCCTCCTTTCGGATATCAAAGGCGAAGAAATCAAATTCTTCTAACCCCCAAGGGCTACATTAGCAATCAAATATGCCCTGCCGCGCTGGCTCCCGTCTTTACGGAAGCCGACGCGGCACTTTTTATATTAAGAAAAACTAAAGTTCGTTATCCTACAATTCAAAAATTCCTTATCTTTGTAAACGATTTAGCGATGAAAATATAGCTAACCAGTTATATTAGAGAACGTTTCATTTATTACCAACTTCCTGGAATTCGGCAAAATTCAAAGTTATGAAGGTAATAAGCAAACGGGTCTCACGCACCTTCATGTATATACTTTTGTTATATATCGAACGGAGCGTGGGACTGTTGCTTGTATTATCATAACGGCTTGCCGAAGCCTCAGGAGGATACATTGCAACAGTTCTCACGCTTTTCATAAATCTGAATGAAAGTATAGGATGGACGTATACACGAGAACCTTACGATTCAATCATAACCCTCTAAATCTATTCCTCAAAACCGAGAGGAAAAAAGGATTACGCATCGGCTATATGGAAGCCGCATTGGAAGGATTTTATCTTAATTCCATAGAAACCGGAATGCATCCGCAAAAATTATCCGATTTATTGTTAGAGAAATTTTATTGTAACGACACCGAATCCGTCACCGGATTATTCCAATTTCTGATCAATGAAGGCGATAGGGTCTCCTATCAAATCATGCTCCCTCACCTGCTTTTCAGCAAGCAATATACATGAGTTCGAAGAAATCATTCGCAAACGCTTTTCCGGAATAGAACGCTTCATCCGACAAGGAAAGAATCTATACAATTTTGTGAAGTATACAGAGGAAAGAAGAGACCCTATTATATGGATAAATGATTTGGAAAGAGGTATTGTCGGATGGGATATGGGGCTGCTCGTAGGATTGGTTCGCAGTGCTTTAGGAAGCGGATATATTACAAAAAAAGAAGCCTGGAAATACATAGAACAGGCCAATACATTATGCGCTGATGTACTCCATACACCGGAAGAAATAGATAAAAGCTTCCTAATAGGCAAAGCTATGAAATCAGAAAAGATAGAAGATTGGGATCGATTCTTGTCTTGTTATTCCCGGTTGGATAAATATCGAAAGTAATCATTTTTCGCGGTCCACCACGTAATTCAGATAGGCCCGGAGAGCTGTACATACATCCGAATCCGGCAAAGAGGCCAATAATCCAAGAGCTTTCTCTTTATACAGGTTCATGGTTTGAATTGCATATTCGATACCTCCGTTTTCTTTGATAAACGCGATCAAACGGGCTATTTCGTCAGGGGTAGCCGTACCGTCTTTCACCTTGATCGCAATCTCCCGAGCAGTATCGTCCTTCGTATTGTTCAGCACATAGAGAGCCGGTAAGGTCAACTTGCCTTCGAGCATATCATTACCTGTCGGCTTACCAATCTCCTTACTATCAAAGTAGTCAAAAATATCATCTTTAATCTGGAAGCAAATACCAATATACTCCCCTAGTAAACGGGCGAATTCGGCTTCTTCCTCATTTGCATCTACCGAGAGAGCCGCAGCCTTCGTGCAAGCAGCAAAAGAGCAGCGGTTTTCTTACGGATTACGTCAAAATAAACGGATTCCGAGAAGCTATGATTACTTACATTCGAAAGTTGAAGCAATTCACCGTCGGCAAGGTCCTGCCCCAGCAAAGAAACCAGTCGAATGATAAGATGGCTTTTCGTTTGCTCGGCGTGAACCAGACTAGTGGCAAGCAAATAATCTCCCGTCAACACGGCTACCTTATTATTAAAGATGGCATTTACGGATAGTTGACCACGACGTTCGGTGCTCTCATCCACTACATCGTCATGCACCAAACTGGCCGTATGAAGCAGTTCCAGCGAAACAGCCGCATGAAGGGTAGAAGGACGGACGACATCGTAAAGACGTGCCACCAACAAGACAAGAATAGGACGCATCATCTTACCATTCCTCTGCCGTATATGGGATACGACACTGTCGAGCAATGCATTCGAACTGGAAAGAGAACTATCAAAAAGTTTCTTGAAAGCCTCCAGTTCCGCTTCAATCGGAGTTCTGATAAGTGATATACTGTCCATTTACTACACAATTTGAGCACAAAAGTAATAATAAAACGCTTAATACGGTATTTTTTTGTACTTTTACCATGAAAAATTAATTAAATCTATGGATTCAGATAATAAATTATTTCTTTTAGACGCTTATGCACTGATATACCGTGCTTATTACGCCTTTATCAAAAACCCCAGAATCAACTCCAAAGGATTCAATACTTCAGCCATACTGGGGTTTGTGAACACCCTCGAAGAGGTGCTGAAAAAGGAGAACCCCACGCATATAGGAGTAGCTTTCGACCCTTCGGGACCTACATTCCGCCACGAGGCTTACGAACAATATAAAGCGCAACGCGAAGAAACTCCGGAAGCAATCCGGTTATCCGTACCTATTATAAAGGATATTATCCGCGCTTATCGCATTCCTATTCTGGAGGTTTCCGGTTACGAAGCCGATGACGTGATAGGAACACTTGCTACCGAAGCCGGTCGTCAAGGCATCACTACTTATATGATGACACCTGATAAGGATTACGGACAATTGGTAAGTGACAAGGTATTCATGTACCGTCCCAAACATACGGGAGGCTTTGAGGTAATGGGAGTGCAAGAAGTGAAAGCCAAGTTCGATATTAAGTCTCCGGCACAAGTGATTGATATGCTCGGTCTGATGGGCGACTCTTCGGATAATATCCCCGGCTGTCCCGGCATAGGCGAAAAGACCGCTCAGAAACTGATTGCCGAATTCGGAAGTATCGAGAACCTATTGAAGCATACCGACCAACTGAAAGGAGCATTAAAGACAAAAGTGGAAACGAACCGGGAGATGATAACATTCTCTAAATTCCTGGCAACTATCAAAATCGATGTACCTATCCAACTTGAGATGGATGCGCTCGTTCGCGAGCAACCGGACGAAGAGGCGCTTCGCTCCATCTTCGAGGAACTGGAATTTAGAACACTTATCGACCGGGTACTTAAAAAAGAGACTTCCGCTCCTCTCCCACTCTTTCCCGAAAAAGTGAAGGGATACAAGGCGATTTATTTGCAAATTTCACGGGCAACGAGCCGAGTGAAGCCAAAAAATCGAATCTAGAGACTTTAGAATCGCTCTGTTGTGACTATCAACTCATTGATACAGAAGAGAAAAGAAAGGAAATTATTCAAAAGTTACTTACATCTAAAATTCTCTCGTTAGATACGGAAACCACCGGAACGGAACCGATGGATGCAGAATTGGTCGGAATGAGTTTCTCCATTGCCGAAAATGAAGCATTCTATGTCCCGGTTCCCGCAAACCAAGAAGAAGCGTTAAAAATCGTCAATGAGTTTCGACCGGTATTCGAAAACGAAAGTTCGCTGAAAGTGGGGCAAAATATCAAGTACGATATGATTGTTCTCCAAAATTATGGAGTGGAAGTAAAAGGCCCGCTCTTCGACACAATGATTGCTCACTATGTTCTTCAACCGGAACTTCGCCACGGAATGGATTATCTGGCAGAAATCTATTTGCATTATCAGACGATTCATATCGATGAGTTGATAGGGCCAAAAGGTAAAACCAGAAGAATATGCGCGACCTTGCTCCGAAGGATGTTTACCGCTACGCTTGCGAAGATGCAGACGTAACGCTGAAACTGAAAAACGTACTGGAGAAAGAATTGAAAGAGAATGGCGCCGAACGTTTGTTCTATGATATCGAAATGCCTCTCGTCCCGGTATTGGTCAATATAGAAAGAAACGGAGTGTTATTGGATACGGAAGCGTTGAAACAGTCGTCCGCTCATTTTACAGAACAGATGGAACGCATCGAAAAAGAGATTTATGATCTGGCAGGCGAGACTTTCAATATCGCTTCGCCGAAACAGGTCGGTGAAGTTCTGTTTGATAAACTGAAGATTGTAGAAAAAGCCAAAAAGACAAAGACAGGGCAATATGTCACTTCGGAAGAGGTTCTCGAAAGTCTTCGCCACAAACATCCGGTGGTGGAGAAAATTCTGGAACACCGCGGACTGAAGAAGTTACTGGGAACGTATATCGACGCACTCCCCCAACTTATCAATCCACGTACGGGAAGGGTACATACCTCTTTCAATCAGACTGTCACCGCTACAGGACGTCTCAGCTCAAGCAATCCGAACTTACAGAATATCCCCATACGCGACGAGAACGGAAAAGAGATCCGTAAAGCATTTATTCCGGATGAAGGCTGTCTTTTCTTTTCCGCCGACTATTCACAGATCGAATTACGGATTATGGCACATCTCAGTGAAGATAAGAATATGATTGACGCTTTCCTCAGTAATCATGACATCCACGCTGCAACAGCCGCTAAGATTTATAAGACTGATCTGAAGGATGTGGATTCTGATATGCGCCGCAAAGCAAAAACCGCCAATTTCGGTATTATATATGGTATATCCGTTTTCGGACTTGCCGAACGGATGAATGTAGAACGAAAAGAAGCTAAAGAATTAATCGACGGTTACTTTGAAACCTATCCCGGAGTGAAAGCCTACATGGATCAGAGTATCCGGGTAGCTCAAGAGAAAGGATATGTGGAAACGATTTTCCACCGGAAACGTTTCTTGCCGGATATCAACTCCCGGAATGCAGTCGTACGCGGATATGCGGAACGAAACGCCATCAATGCTCCTATTCAGGGAAGCGCGGCCGATATTATCAAGGTGGCTATGGCACGTATTTACCAACGGTTCCGGGCAGAAGGAATAAAAGCCAAAATGATTCTGCAAGTACATGACGAATTAAATTTCAGTGTCCCTATTGATGAGAAAGAACGGGTAGAAGAAATCGTTATCGAAGAAATGGAAAAAGCATACCGTATGCACGTTCCCTTAAAAGCGGATTGCGGATGGGGAAAGAACTGGCTCGAAGCACATTAAAACCGATAATGCATCTTGCACCGCCACAGTGCATACCAGCAAAATTTCAAAAGGATTAAGTAATAACATTATTTAACCTGACAACCAGAAAGCAAGAAAAAGGAACACTTTTTCAACGAAGTGATTCATTCTATATCCGGCAGATTGACTGCCGGATATTTTTTTGTCACCAATATTGCCAAAAAGCAAGTCAATACTAACGCACAAATCTGACATTTTGATAATATTTCATCTTCAATATTGCATAAATACCAAATTAATATGTAATTTCGCAGCGTAAAACAGATGCAGTTATAGAAAAATGAAAGAATAACTCAAAAACTTAAATAGCCATGAAAGCCAAAGTATTTTTAAAGATGTTCGTTGTATCAGCAGTTCTTCTGGTTGCATCAATTGCCACTTCTGCGCGCAGCAATGATGGTCAACTGATCTACAATCCGGTAGAAGAAAATGGTATGACAATAGGACAAACCGTTTACAAAATGGACGGAAGTACCCTTGCTAACTACATGAAGTACAATTATAAGTACGATGATAGCAAACGGATGGTTGAAAGTGAAGCTTTGAGATGGGACAGTGACAAGGATGAATGGCAAAAGATTTACGAATCAACTATATTTACGAAGGTAAAACCGTCACTACCAATTACTATAAATGGAACACTAAAAAGCAAGCCTACGTATTGGTTCCCGAAATGACCGTTACGATGGATAATACAAATATGTAACAAAACTCTCTCTCATTCTAATATTCTAATAGCAAGGAATGCCGCTTCTGGTGAAGAAGTGGCATTTCACATTATATAATCGGATGTTCCACGTGAAAATACATTATTTATCCTGAATCCCAATCAATCTTATTATTTTTTTAATACCTTTGTACCCATATAAATATGAGTAACTGACCTAATGAGTCCACTGAACTTCACCCACATTCTGACACAGGCAGTCGATGAGCTATCGGAAAGCGAATCTTACAAAGGACTGTTTCATCAACACAAAGATGGCGAACCACTGCCTTCTGCTAAAGTCTTGTATGAAATTATCGAGCTCTCACGCTCTATTCTATTTCCCGGTTATTACGGAAATTCGACCATTAACAGCCGGACTATCAATTATCACATTGGTGTAAACGTTGAAAAACTATTTGATCTGCTGCAGAGCAAATTCTGGCCGGATTGTGTTTCAGTACTTCCATAGAGGGAAAATGCAACGCCTGCTCCGATTCCAAACGGGAAGAAGCAGCCCGCCTTGCCGCTAAGTTTATCAGCAAACTGCCCACCATGAGGAAAATACTGGCAACAGATGTGGAAGCCGCCTATAACGGTGACCCTGCCGCTGAAAGCTATGGAGAGGTAATCTTCTGCTATCCAGCTATTAAAGCTATCAGCAATTATCGGATAGCACACGAATTGCTGGAACTCGGAGTGCCCTTAATTCCCCGTATCATCACAGAAATGGAGCATAGCGAAACGGGGATTGATATCCATCCGGCAGCTAAAATAGGCAGTTACTTCACTATCGACCACGGTACGGGTGTCGTAATCGGTGCAACCAGTATTATCGGTAATAATGTCAAACTATACCAAGGTGTTACTTTGGGGGCCAAAAGTTTCCCGTTGGATGCTGACGGAAAGCCTATCAAGGGATTCCCCGCCACCCTATTCTGGAGGACAATGTTATTGTTTATTCCAACGCCACTATTTTGGGAAGAATCACTATCGGGCACGATGCAACTGTAGGAGGTAACATCTGGGTAACGGAGAACGTGCCTGCCGGAGCAAGAATCGTACAAACCAAAGCAAAAAAATAATATCAAATAATATATATGAGCGAACAATTCGAAATGATAGCCAAGACCTTCCAAGGACTGGAAGAGATACTTGCAGAGGAACTGACAACATTAGGAGCCAACGACATTCAAATAGGCCGTCGAATGGTTTCATTCAGTGGAGATAAACGTATGATGTATAAAGCCAATTTCTGCCTTCGTACTGCTATCCGCATTCTGAAACCAATTAAAAACTTCACTGCTAAAGATGTAGACGAGGTTTATAATCAGATACAAACCATTCCATGGGAAGAATATCTTGATGTAAACAAGACATTTGCCATTGATGCGGTAGTGTTCAGCGAAGAATTCCGCCATTCAAAGTTCGTTTCATATAAGGTAAAGGATGCGATTGTGGATTACTTCCGCGAGAAAACCGGGAAACGCCCGTCTGTCCGCATCAACAATCCGGACGTACTGCTGAATATTCACATTGCACAGACTACTTGCACTTTGTCTTTGGACTCTTCAGGAGAATCACTGCACCGTCGCGGTTATCGCCAGGAAGCGGTAGAAGCCCCGTTAAATGAGGTATTGGCTGTTCTCCGGCATGATTCTGATGACCGGATGGCGTGGAGAATGCGACCTGATTGACCCGATGTGCGGTTCGGGCACTATTCCTATCGAAGCGGCACTGATTGCAAAAAATATTGCACCGGGAGTATTCCGTAAAGGATTTGCTTTCGAGAAATGGGTGGATTTCGATGCGGATATGTTCGATGAGATTTACAATGACGACAGCCAGGAGCGTGAGTTTACTCATAAGATTTATGGGTATGACAACAATCCGAAAGCGAATGAGATTGCGACTCACAATATAAAAGCTGCCGGTGTATCGAAAGATATCGTGCTAAAATTGCAACCGTTCCAGCAGTTCGAACAGCCGAAAGAAAAAACAATCATCATCACCAACCCTCCTTATGGAGAACGTATCTCAACCAATGATTTGCTGGGCCTGTATCAAATGATAGGCGAACGTCTGAAACATGCATTTGTAGGAAACGAAGCATGGGTGCTTTCTTATCGGGAAGAGTGTTTCGACCAGATTGGCTTGAAGGCAAGCCAGAAGGTTCCTTTGTTCAATGGACCGTTGGAGTGTGAATTCCGCAAATATGAGATTTTGACGGAAAATACAAAAGAATTCAAGAGCCAGGAAGAGGGAGAAGAAAAGAAAGAGGCTGAAGGAGAGCAGGCTCCAAGATTCAGAGAGAGAAAAAGAATTTAAGCCACGCCGCGAGGGTGAGTTCAAACCGCGTCGGGATGGTGAATCCAGACCTCGCAGAGAGGGAGAATACAAGCCGCGCAGAGAAGGTGATGAGTTCAAAGGTGATGACAGAGATAGAAAGCCACGGGGAGAATTCCGCGGAGGAAGAGATTCAAGAGGGCCAAGAGAATTTAGGGGGAACCGGGAGCCGAGGATTCCGAAGAAGGAAGAGGAATAAACAAGCATCAATATTTAATTATACATTGACGCCAAATTGCCTATTAACTAACTGATAGACATATGAGGTCACAAATTGTGATCTCAAGTTCAAACAACAATAATGTTAAGTAATAGGCGTAGATAGTAAACCACCAATTAGACTAAAAATGAATGAATTAGTTATTATAGAAAACAAAATATATGAAATCAGAGGACAAAAGGTTATGCTTGACTTTGATTTGGCAGAAATGTATGAGATTGAAACAAAGAACCTAAAACGAACAGTAAAAAGAAATATAAATCGTTTTCCTGCGGATTTTATGTTTCAGCTTACAAAAACAGAAGCTAACTTACTGATAAACAACATAAGGTGCCAAAATGGCACCTTAGAAATAAACTGGTTTAGATATCAACCTTATGCCTTTACCGAACAAGGAGTCGCAATGCTATCAGGTCTTTTAAATAGTGAAAAAGCCATCGAAGTCAACATCAACATCATGCGAGCCTTTGTCCACATGCGCCAATACCTGCTCTCCCATGCTCCAAAACAGGAATTGGAAGAATTGAGGAAAAGGATTGAATACTTGGAAGAGGACATATCCTCCGACAGAGAAAGCTACGAGAAGCAATTTGATGACCTATTCACCGCTTTTGCCAAATTGAGTGCTGCCATTCAAATAAAGCAGACTCCTTTGGACAGAGTAAAAATAGAAGGATTTAAAACAAATAATAAAGAAAAGAGCAATGAGTAAAATTGGGAAAAGAGCTATTCTGTTATTGTTGGCACTACCAATCGGATTCAATGTTATGGCACAAGAAACCAAAAAGCCGATGCTGGAAGAACTGATTCCGGGCGGCGAGAGTTACCTCTATGCAGAAAACCTGTACGGACTGCAATGGTGGGGTGACGACCGTATGGACGAGAGCATGGTAACCGATTATCCACAAGTAAATACCTCCACCCGCATAGCGACACTGTTATTTCACCAATATCAGCTGGAGTCCTGACGAGAAAAGCGTTTATGTCATTGAACTGAACCGTGACCAGAACCATGCCCTGCTATGCTGCTATGACGCGGAAACAGGAGAGCCACTGAAAAATAACCCCCTTTACGAAGAGGAGCATACTAAATATGTAGAACCCCAACATCCCATCGTCTTTCTGCCATGGGACCACACGAAGTTTATCTATCAGAGCCAGCGCGACGGCTACAACCATCTTTACCTGATGGACACCAAGACTTCCATATATCCGGAATCACATGGAGCCGCGGCCGGAGGTTCTTACCGGGAAAGCTACAAAACCAGACAGCTTACCCAAGGCAACTGGGTAGTACAAAACATCCTCGGATTCAATGAAAAGACCAAGGAAGTCATCATCATGAGCACAGAGGTTTCCCCTTTGCAGAGCAACGCATACGCTGTGAATGTAAAGACAGGCAAACGCCGCCTCATCGGCAATAAAGATGGTATGCATCATGTACAACTATCCGGTAGCGGCAACTATGTAATAGACAATTATACTTCTTTCACCATTCCCCGGAATATCGAGATCGTTCCCACTTCCGGAAAGGGAAAGACTGTCAGCCTGTTGACCGCTACCAATCCGATGGAAGCATACAATATGCCCGAAATCACCGTCGGTACCCTCAAGGCAGCCGACGGCAAGACCGACTTATACTACCGCCTGATAAAGCCGGTAAATTTTGACCCAAACAAAAAATACCCGGCCGTAGTCTACGTGTATGGCGGTCCACATGCCCAGCTAATCCACAACAACCGCAACTATGACGCCCGCGGATGGGATATTTACATGGCACAACTGGGTTACGTCATGCTGACCGTTGACAACCGGGGCAGTGACAACCGGGGACTGGAATTTGAGAACTGTACGTTCCGCCAATTAGGAACCGAAGAGATGAAAGACCAGGTGAAAGGAGTGGATTTCTTAAAATCGTTGGGTTATGTGGACAATAACCGCATTGGCGTACACGGTTGGAGTTTCGGTGGTTTCATGACCACCAACTTGATGCTGACTTACCCCGAGTTATTCAAAGTAGGAGTAGCCGGCGGCCCTGTCATCGACTGGGCTTACTACGAAGTAATGTACGGCGAACGCTACATGGATACTCCACAAACCAACCCCGAAGGCTACAAGAACGCCAACCTGAAGCTGAGAGCCGGAAATCTGAAAGGACGCCTGGAAGTGATCATTGGCGCCAATGACCCCACTTGTGTCCCTCAGCACAGCATCAGTTTCCTCCGTGCCTGCATTGATGCCGGGACCCAACCCGATTTCTTTATGTATCCGGGCGACGGCCATAATATGTTCGGACGCGATCGTGTCCACTTGTATGAACGCATTACACGCTATTTTGAAGACCATTTAAAATAAACAAAAGATAAGATTATGAAACTGTTGCTATTAGGCTCAGGCGGACGTGAACACGCCCTGGCATGGAAGATTGCTCAAAGTCCCAAAATTGAGAAACTATATATCGCTCCGGGAAATGCCGGCACAAGTAATGTAGGCGAGAATGTAGCGATTAAAGCAGATGACTTTACAGCAATCAGGGAGTTTGTAGTAAAGAATAATATAGATATGGTAGTGGTAGGTCCCGAAGACCCGTTAGTCAAAGGAATCTATGATTATTTCAAAAAAGATGAAGCGCTGAAAAACATTCCTGTTATCGGGCCTTCAAAAGCGGGTGCGGTACTGGAAGGCAGCAAGGAGTTCGCCAAAGGCTTCATGCAACGCCATAACATCCCGACAGCCGGTTACAAAAGTATCACTGCCGCAAATCTGGAAGAAGGATTAGCCTTTCTGGAAACATTGGAAGCTCCATACGTACTGAAAGCCGACGGTCTTTGCGCCGGAAAAGGCGTACTGATTCTTCCCACCCTTGGAAGAAGCCAAGGAAGAATTGAAAAAAATGCTGAGCGGAATGTTCGGTAACGCTTCCGCCACCGTAGTGATTGAAGAATTCCTGAGCGGTATAGAATGTTCCGTATTCGTTCTGACCGATGGAAAGAACTACAAGATTCTGCCCGTACTTTGGATACTTGAGGCTTATCGTTTCAATCTCTCACCCTACGCAGTTTCTGCGGGGCACTGCTCGGCTGGATGTTGCCTTACTGGTTTCTGTTCGGACACGCATTCTTCTACAATGAGATGGACCTGTTCTACCGTCCTTTTATCGAGCTGTCAACTTTCGGAGAAGCTTTCCACCTACAAACCCTTCAGTCTTGGGAACTGGCGATATTGGGATATCTGCTTATACTGTTTATTGTCAGTGCTGTTCATTGTATCGCTGCCGGGTTTGAAGATAAGATACGCACACGCGCCTATCTGCAATTCCTGATAGACTTGACCATCTTCCTCTTCCTGCTGATAGCCATCCAACCGAATTACTGCAATGACCTGTTGCCATTGCTTATGATTAGCAACAGTATTCTGATAGGACACTTATTCGTACTGACCAACAGCAAAAGTTCGAATGTATTTTTCATCATTTCCTTAGTCAGTCTCACCCTTTTATTCGCATTCAATATATGGACGCTTTTATAGACTCAGCGATACAACTCCTCATAGAATGGGGACTTCCGGGATTATTTATCTCGGCTTTATTGGCGGGGAGCATCGTGCCTTTCAGTTCCGAACTGGTATTGGTAGCCTTAATCAAGCTTGGCTTGCCTCCTATCGCCTGTCTGTTGTCCGCCACTTTGGGGAATACCGCCGGAGGAATGACATGTTATTACATGGGACGCTTAGGCAAAATCGCCTGGATTGAGAAATATTTCAAGGTAAAGAAAGAAAAAGTAGACAAGATGGTAAACTTCCTGCAAGGGAAAGGAGCCATGATGGCATTCTTCGCCTTCCTCCCCGCCATAGGGGAAGTGATTGCCATCGCACTGGGATTTATGCGGAGCAACACATGGATTACGGTAGGTTCTATGTTTCTCGGCAAACTAATACGTTATATCCTTCTCCTATATGTGCTCGAAAGCGCATGGGATGCAGTGGCAACATAAGAATGTAAGAATATTAGATAACAAAACATTAGAGTGAGTGATGAAAAGAATTATTGAGAAAACCGATGATGGGAGCGCTACCCTGTTTGTTCCGGAATTGAATGAACATTATCATTCGACGAAAGGAGCACGCACGGAATCTCAACATATCTTTATTGAGATGGGACTGAAGGCTTCTGCTTCCACCGCCCCACGTATTCTTGAGGTAGGTTTCGGCACCGGATTAAACGCATGGCTCACCCTCGAAGAGGCCGAACAGAGCGGCCGACATATACATTACACCGGATTGGAATTATATCCTTTGGAATGGCAGACAGTGGAAGAGCTCGGATATGTCCGCAATGACGAACAATTATTGGTAAACGGTGAACTGCAACCATCCATCGAGCTATTCAAACAACTCCACACATCTCCCTGGCAAGAAGACGTACAACTCACTCCCCATTTCATCCTGCGGAAAATGGAAAAGGACGCAAATCAATTGAAAGTTGAAAGCACTTTCAACTTCCAATTCGATTTGGTTTACTTCGACGCTTTCGCCCCCGAAAAGCAACCGGAAATGTGGTCGCAAGAACTATTCAACTGTCTTCACGTTTTATTAGACGAAGGCGGGATCCTGACTACCTATTGTGCCAAAGGGGTTGTCCGGAGAATGTTGCAAACAGCCGGATTCACAGTAGAACGCCTTCCCGGCCCTCCGGGGGGAAAACGCGAGATATTGCGCGCCCGAAAAACAAGAAATGAGAAATAAGATAGAAAATCACGAAATAGAAAGAGCAATGAAGAAACAACTAAAAGATATAAGAAACCTATTCTTGGGAAGTGTCTGCCTATTATTGGCAGCCTGTGCCGGACGCCCGTCCCAAACCAACAGTTATGAAGAGAAACCTGTAATTACGGTTACGTTGGAGCCTCAACGTTACTTCACCGAAGCCATTGCGGGAGATAAGTTCAAAGTACTCAGCATGGTTCCCAAAGGTTCCAGCCCGGAAACATACGATCCGGTTCCCCAGCAACTTGTTTCTTTAGGGGATAGCAAAGCCTACTTCCGCATCGGATATATCGGCTTCGAGCAAACCTGGATGGACCGCTTGATGAACAATACGCCCCATATTCAGGTATTCGATACTTCCAAAGGAATCGACCTTATCTTGAACAATAACGACCACGGACATGGAAACGGACATAGCCCCCACGACGACCATATCCATGCTGTAGAACCGCATATATGGAATTCTACCGCCAATGCATTAATTATTGCAGGAAATACCTATAAAGCCCTCAGCCAATTGGATAAAGCCAATGACGCCTATTATATGGCTCGCTACGACTCTCTCTGCCAACGTATACAACATACCGACAGCCTGATTCGCCAACAACTTTCTTCACCGGAGGCAGCCAAAGCCTTTATGATCTATCATCCGGCTCTCTCCTACTTCGCCCGCGACTACGGACTGCACCAGATTTCTATCGAAGAAGGAGGAAAAGAACCCTCCCCTGCTCATTTGAAGGAATTAATAGATCTATGTCGGGCAGAAAACGTACAGGTCATCTTTGTACAACCGGAGTTTGACAAGCGCAATGCGGAAACCATCGCGCAGCAAACCGGAACGAAAGTTGTCCCCATCAATCCGTTAAGCTATGATTGGGAAGAAGAAATGCTGAACGTAGCCCAAGCACTTGCTCCGCAAGCTGAAGCAAAATAGAAGAATCAAGAACCTGCCTAAGCCATTTCAAGCAATGAAACCAATCATCGAAATAAAGAACCTATCCGCCGGATATGACGGCCGCACTGTTCTCCATGACGTCAATCTGAACGTCTACGAACGTGATTTCTTAGGTATTATCGGTCCCAACGGAGGTGGTAAGACAACACTTATCAAGTGTATCCTCGGTCTGCTGAAACCGACGGAGGGGAGATTCCATATTTTACACACATCTACGGAAGGGCCCAAAAGGGTCTGATATTCAGCCCTCACTGGCTATCTTCCCCAGTACAGCACCATAGACAAAAAATTTCCTATTTCCGTGGAAGAAGTGATCCTGTCCGGATTGAGCATACAAAAAGTCGCTCACCTCCCGATTCACTTCCCGAACAGAAAGAGAAAGGCAAACAGATTATCGCCCGTATGGGATTGGAAGGGCTCGAACACCGTTCTATCGGACAATTAAGCGGCGGACAATTGCAACGTGCTCTGCTAGGGCGTGCCATCATCTCGGATCCTGCAGTGTTGATTCTTGATGAACCCAGCACGTATATCGACAAGCGTTTCGAAGCACGCCTTTATGAGTTATTAGCTGAAATCAATAAAGAATGTGCCATTATCCTTGTCAGTCACGACATCGGCACTGTATTGCAACAGGTAAAATCCATCGCCTGTGTCAATGAAACGCTGGATTACCATCCGGACACCATCCGGACTGCCCCATCGAACTATTGGGACACGGCACACTGCCTCATCGGGTTTTAGGGGAACATCATCACCATCATTAAAGGAATGGCCCAAGGAAATCTCAACCATTAAAGCTGATAACAAGTGTTAACACCTAACGTCCAAGCTATTAATAGTAAACTTCCGTTGTATTAATAGTAAACTTGTTCTTCTCTAACAGGAAAGTTATGATTGAAAGGATAATTGACTATCCCAACTATAAATCGTTTATAAAATTGAAAGCTTTGATTTTTTATAATTGCAAGTTTCATTTATAAAAACAAAACTTGTCAATTATAGTTTATGACTAATGAAAAGGAAGTTTGTTATTAAGGCAAAAGAAGTTCAACAGGATAAAGGAAGTTTATCTAATACACCAGAGCTTATTTATTAAAGGACTAAAAATTTCCTTACTTGCCAACACACAAGTTCCCGCCTTCCGGAAGAGTGAAAGAGATAGTAAATCAGCCCTCCGTTACTTAATATTTCTTACTTTCTTCCTCATTATCCTTACAAATCACTATCTTTGCGACCTCATAATTTGTTTTTAACGAATAAACTACGATAGTGCTAATGAAACAGTACAGAACCGTAAACAACCTTATGGGTTGGCTTACATTCATCATTGCGGCA
>VOFH01002040.1_pt1 | contig 40179 bp, 56 predicted proteins | sample 5384091 | NCBI WGS metagenome assembly VOFH01 (sample SAMN12384727, study PRJNA508395) | human gut metagenome | isolation source: healthy gut G | host: Homo sapiens
TTGCTCCCTGTTCATCTCCGTGTGGAGAAAGTCGGACATCGTAAATATTCTTTTCTTTGAGTTTATCTGTTTTTTCTACGCAAAAAACTTCTGCAACCCTGTACAAAGAAAATCTGGTAATGAAATAATTTATTACTTTTCTCCGTCTTTGAGCTGTAATATAATCTTTTTTCCAAGCCTTTGATAAGACTTGTTTATAGTCATCGTCTTAGCTTCAAAGTTAAAATCTCTACCTGTTAATGCGAGTAATTCTCCAATACGCACACCACACCAGTAAAGAATTTCAAAGGCATAAAATGAATCTGGATTGCTGATTGCATCAGATCCATATATTCTCCAGTCCAAACCTGCATTTCTTTTCACGCCCCATGCTACCGGCTTTGAAGCACTGGGTTTGTCAAGATTATATAACCCACAGCATGATTAAAATGGCACTGAGCTGATTGTGGATACTTCGAAGATAGGTATCAGCGCAGTACCCATGTCCATCTTTAGAACGGTAATCAATCATGATATCCTGCCATTTAATGATGCCAAACAGTGGTATTATCAGATATGCATTTTTGCGCCGTTAAGGCATTTCTTGGCTCTAATAATGCTCCTTAGTAATCCAGGTATTATATTTAAGCCTGCCTATCCTGCGTATAGATTTCAAATAAAAGCCGCAAAGGTAATATTGAGGGTGCCTGATTTAGTTTCGATAAACTTTCGCTCCCATTTTAGAGCCTCCTTTCCTTTGGTGACAAAAACCTGTTTCTTTTTTCTTTTACATTTTTTCCAAGCTTTCATCCCTATATAATAGAATGAAACATACCAGGTTCCATTCTATTTGTATGGCATAAATATTCTCCTGTCATAAAGTTATTTCAGTAATTGGGTTTCTTAAATCTATTATATACCAAAATTTATCAGCAAAAAATAGAATTTATGGTATTTTATAAAAATGTTAAAATAAGTAATTTAAGCAATGTCATGTAGAAATGTACTAAAAAGTACTAATCATCTTAATTAAAGAAAGACAAAATTGCTTAAAAACGATGTAAAGATTAAAAGTGCTATTCAGTTAAGAAAAACGTCAATTAATTATACATTATATTTTATATATATTATTTATAAAAACAAATATTTATATTATTGTGATTAAATTAGAATAAAGAAGGGCTGGAATTCCGGCTTCTAAGTTTTAAGTATTTTGGTTCACATTATTTAGCAGTTCTAATTACATCACTGAGTGTAAACTTTTCACCATCAATGAGTTCTGTAACCGCGAACCTTGTAGTAGTATTTAGTACCCTTCTTCAGGTTCTTTTCTTGTTGTCCATGTAAGTCTTCAGAAGTTCATATCCGTAGTCTTTAGTTGATCTGCATACCTGGCATCCATCAACCTTTAAAGCCTGGGCTGACTTCTTCCATGAAACCCTTGTTCTACCTTTGTATGCCTTTGACCATGCTTTCGCTGTAGCTCATTTTCACACCATTCTTCAAGTATTCGTTATACTCGTCCTGTACAACCTTTAACGCTGTTTGTATTATTAAATCTTTAAACAACATTTAACTCAGAAGCTGGTATTATCACCAGCGCATAATCAGTGTATTCTGCAATATATGCATCAACAATTTCGCAGCCTTCATATATCTTATCCTTTTGTGATATTAAGAGAAGCGCATTAATAGCAGCTTTGACAGCTTTCAACTCTTCCGCTCTATCTGCAAGCTTTGTTTCTACGTTAGAGTGAATGATGACGCTTTGACTTCTCCTTTAGTTTCAAAAAATCTTTACCAGGATCTCTCTTATCGTTGATTGCTTTAATCATTCCTACAATTGTTTTCTACTGCATCTTTATCAGCAGCAGTAATTGTTTTTGGTAATGCTTTGACTGCATTTGATGTTTCTTACTTGCGTTATAAAGATCTGTAATAGCGTTAGTCAACAGATAAGGTATCCATTGCATTCCATGCATCTTTCAACGATCAAGCAGCATTCGCAGCTGTGATAGTTGTAGGAAGGGCTTTGATCTTATCTTCAACTGTTTTTCTTTCAGCTTTAATACCTTATTTTGCTCTTAACAGCATCTAATACAGATTTTGCCTTGTCATATAGAGCAGTGACTTCGCAGCAGTTCTTTAAAAAATTGTTTTCACCACAGAAATTCCTTCCAATAAGTTGCGTCATAATTAGTGAAGTCTTTACAGCATCACCAGTTAAACCAGAGTTTAGCAGATCGCTATTTTGTAAGTTTGCCAGTTAAAGCATCAAATTGCCTTAATGCTGCATCATACAACGCTTTACCTGAGTCCGCAGCACCTATACAGAATCAAGCTAGCGTCTGTGCAGCAGCAAGATCTGCTGGAATTGTAACTTTAGCCAGTTCAGCATCAGTCTTAGCAGCATCAATCTTTGCAATCAGCTCATCCAGTTTTTGCATTGACTTTAGCTAACTCCAAACTGGCGTAAAGGAATTGTATTTCAGAATTTTTTCTACAGTTGCTTTAGCGGTTCCAACCTTTATCTGCATCTAATGTAGCAAGGTTGCAGTTATCTTTGATATTACCTCTTCTGCAGAAATTGCAGCTTTATAGGCATCAGACGTTAAATCTGGCATGGGCAGTTTTAGTAGCCTTCTTCACTTCGGCATCTACTTTTCAGCATCTCTGGATAACGTTTCCACTCAGCATCTTTTCAGCTTTAGCATTTCTGCAGTAGCGTACTGATTTCTGAATCAGCAACAGCATTTACAACTTTAACAACGTTTGCTGCAATCGTTGATGAGATAGGTTCAACTGTATATAATTGTGCATCATTTAGTTTTTCTAAGGGCATCGATTTACAGTTCTGCGGTAGTAAAAGCATCTTTCACTTTGTTAATCTCAGTCATGTTATAGTCAGGTTTTGCAATCTCTGCTGCTAATAAGCGGCAGCTCTTTGCTACTGCAGCTTTTAATGCAGCTTTTGTGTTTTAACGTAGTAGCCTGGACTCGCTTCCTCGGTCAATCGTTAAGATTGTAGTGGATGTAAGAACATATACGCCTTCCACTGCGCTTTCTTTAATACCTGTTGTAGCATCTGTTACTTGCTGTTTTTGCCTTATAAGTTGAATTTACAGCAGCAGCATCTGCCGTTGAACAGCGTGTTACTAACTGCAGCAATCAAATCGTTCACAACCTTTAGTCTGATCATATCATGATGTGGCATCTTTTGCGTTGTAGTTGAATAAGCGTTAAGGTTAACGTGGTGTTGATGTTCTTTTAAGAACTCTGCCTTATCAAGTGATCAAACTGATACCTTGCAGCAGTGTCTTCATCAATTGCACCTGCCAGTTCAGATACCTTTGGATTGTAGGCTGAGGCTGGTTACTGTAGAATCAGCAAGCTGCCAGAATTGCATCACTCAGTTCGATGGCTTGACAAATCTTTTAACTTGCATCAGCAGACAAAAGCAGTCAGCTCCTTAACTCCCTCTGTTACTGATCAATTCTTCCTGCTGTTTTACATCAGCAGCAGTGAAGACAACTGACAATGCAAGAAGCACTGTTAAAAATTTCTTCATTTTAAGAATTCCTCCCTCTTTTTGTACGTTTTGTAAGATTATAGTTATGCGCTTGTTTTTGCACAAAACTTACAAATGAAATGATAGTTCACAATGATCTCGGGGAAGGGTGTGAAAGCGTTAGGAATTGCTGTAACCCATTATGCTTAGATAAAATTTTAGTAGTGAAAAAAAGGTTTTATCTTCAAAAAATGAGTTATTATGATAAAATATTTTCAAAAATAGTGAAATAACTGTTTGAATGGGGTATAATATAAGAAAAAGAAATAACAAAGGGGGATATTATGGAACGACAGATCATGGAGGAACTTATCCTGTGGAAGAGAAAGAAGAACAGGAAGCCTCTGATTCTGGTGGTGCCCGCCAGGTGGGGAAGACTTGGATCATGAAGGAATTCGGAGTCAGGCAGTTCAAGAATGTGGCCTATGTCAACTTTGACCGCAATTCCAGGATGCAGCGGGTGTTTGAAGGCGACTTTGATATCAGGAGCATCATCCAGGCCATCAACATAGAGACAAAAGGAAGCTGTCCGTCCAGAAGATACGCTGATCATCTTTGATGAAATACAGGAGGCGCCAGGGCCATCTCTTCTTTGAAGTACTTCTGTGAAGAAGCGCCGGAATATGCCGTCGTAGCGGCAGGCTCCCTGCTGGGTGTAGCAATTCACGAAGGCACGTCCTTCCCCGTGGGGAAGGTTGACATGCTGGACATCTATCCTATGAACTACAGGAGTTCTAGCTGCCATGGGGGAAGAAGGGGGCTTGCATCTCTGCTGGAACAGAAGAATTATACGATGATCGATGCCTTTTCTGAGAAATATATCAGATGGCTGAAGCTCTACTATTACATTGAGGCATGCTGCCTGAAGCCGTAGCAAGCTATGTTGACGAAGGGGATATCGTAGAAGTCCGTTCAATCCAGAAGGCCATCCTGGAGATGTACGAGGACGACTTCAGCAAGCACACAGACAAAGACATGCTGCCGCGGATCAGATGGTGTGGAACTCGGTACCCATCCAGCTGGCCATAAAAAGAGAACAGGAAGTTTTCTTCGGACAGATCAAAGAGGGCGCCAGGCCAGGGATTTTGAAACGGCTATCGAGTGGCTTCTGGATTGCGGACTGATCAGCAAAGCTTCTATCTGAGTGCAGAAGCCGGCCATACCATTGAAAGCATATGTGGAGTTCTCCGTCTTCAAGATCTTCCTGCTTGATGTAGGGCTGCTCGGTGCCATGAGCGATCTGGATGCGGAGGCAATCCTGGAAGGGAGCAGCATATTTACAGAATTCAAGGGCGCACTGACCGAGCAGTATGTACACCAGCAGTTGGTCTCCGATACTGAATATATCCCGTATTATTATTCTGCATCATCCCATAACGAGATCGACTTCATCATACAGTGCAGGGGCAGATTGTACCCATAGAGATCAAGGCAGAAGAAAATCTGCGTTCCCGGAGCTTGAAAGCCTACTGTGACAAATTCCATCCGGAAACTGCCGTTAGGACATCTATGGCAGCCTACAGGGAACAGGGATTGGTTGGTCAACATTCCATTGTATGCAGTCATGACAATTTGAAATCAAGCACTAAAAAGAGGCCGAAATCCCGGCCTCTTTAATAATTTCATATGCAGATTATTTGTAAATTCTGTTTGCTTTGTTGGAATAGTCGGAGTAATATGTCTTGCCATCAATTACTTTGTAAGCCCTTACTCTGTAGTACATTCTCTTGCCCTTCTTCAGGCCTTTCTTGTTGTCCATGTAGAGTTTCTTAGTCTTGCCCATATACTTGTAGCCAGACTGAGCCTTTGTTGATTTGTAGACTTTGTAACCGTTTATTGCATGAACGTCACCTTCAGCAATTCTCCATTTAACACGGATCTTATTGCCCTTATACAGCTTGGAGGATGCCTTGATTTTTAAGGACTCAGTTGCCTTGATTATTGACTCTGAATCCAATATGGAAATTGCAGCTTCTGCAAGCGTTAATTCTTTATACTTTGATTCAACTTACTTAGCTGCATCGTAAGGAAATGCATAATCAGTCAATCTTCGACAAATGCATCGTAAGCGGCTTTTGCCGCTATAACAACAGCCTGATCCGATAATGTCACATTTAGTTGTATTGCATTGATAGCTTTAATTACTGATGCTAGTTCAGCGTCACGAACATTCCCCAGAGTTGTGGTAATAATTGTCTTGAACGTAGAATCATTGCCGATTCCGTTTCCAAAGAGGTTATCCTTCTTTGCCAACTCAACAGCTGTTTCAATTTTTTCCTTCAATTCTTTTTACAGCTACCTTGTTATTCTTATCGAGCTGATCATAAGCAATTGTCAAGTTTTTCAGCATATCTGTTTTAACTTGGTCTTTTGCATCATTCAGCTTAGTTGATAATTTAGCATCTACTTTTCCACCAATATCCTGGTATTCTTTAGGGCCTTCCAGGCAACTTCTACAGCAGCAAGGCTAGCTTCTGTTGCGTTTGCAGGCAATGCATTAATAGTATCTTCTACAGTTTTTCTTTGCAGAAGCTTTTGCATCTACGGTTGGAAGAGGTGCAGCTACAGCAGTCGTATCGGTCTTCATTGTTTTGATTTCATTATCAGTGCGCGCGCCGGCTTCACCATAAATTTGAACGAGAACAGCTTTCATCTGAGTTTCAGTGAGTTGAAACGACGGGGTTTTGATGTATATGTAGGTAAGACTGAGAATGGAGAGGAAGCTCAATGCTTTGGATTGGATTCTGGGGAAAGTTAAATAATTAGCCTATAGGAAAAAGAAGGCCGGAATTCCAGCCTTCTTTAAGTTTTAAAGTATTCAGTTAAGCTAAATTATTTAGCAGTTCTGATTGCCTTTAATGACCACTGGGTGTAAACTTTTTCACCATCAATGGTTCTGTAGCCACGAACCTTGTAGTAGTATCTGGTACCCTTCTTCAGGTTCTTCTTATTGTCCATGTAAGTCTTCTTTGTGGTACCCATCTTAGTATATCCGCTGTTTCTCTTAGTGGATCTGTATACCTGGTATCCATCGACTTTGTATCCATAGGACTTCTTCAAGATACTCTGGTTCTGCCTTTGTAAGCTTTGGATGTGGCTTTCAGAGTAGTAGCTTTCACGCCTAACTTCAGAGTCTTGTTCTTATCTTTATCCACTATAGCTAACTTAGCTTCTGCTACCATTAGTTTTTCCAGATACAGCTTAGACACTGAACCGTTAACAATTTCAGCCTGCTGTGCTGGTGTAAGTGCGTCAAAAGCAGCTCTTGCGGCCTTCACCGCTTCTGCATCTTTTGATGTAGGCTCGGCTGGAACAGCAGCTAACGCATCAATCACTTCGTTAACCTGTGCTTTGCTAAGCTTTACTTCGAGACCTGTATTATCCGCAGACAAGCTATCCTCTGTTACTTTTGTAGCTCCCATTGTTTCTGTTACAGTATAGAGGTCACAGTATGCGTCAAAACCTGCCCTTAGAGCCTCTATAGCGTCTTTATCAGCAGTAGTAATTTTTGCTTTATCATTTAATGCTTTCAATTGTGCCTCAAGTGCATCAGATTCAAGTTTCTGAAGTGCTCCAATAGCTGCATTATAAACTGTACTCGTGTATTCAGTTACACCTGGCAACTTGTTGTATTCTTCAATTGCATTCTTAGCGGCAACAATTGCGTCTTTTTTGTGCTAAAGTTACTGGTGATTTAATTGCAGCTACTAATGCTTTAACAGCCTCAAGCTTAGTATCTAAATCTTTGTCACTAATAACAACGCTATCAACGTATTTTTTAGCTTCGGCTACTTTTGTAGCAATATCGCTAGCAGATGACGCTTCTTTAACAATCGCATATGCGTTGAACGCAATCTTTCCTTTTTGATCTGCATAACTGTTCCACTTATCACCAACAGTTACTGTTGTGACATAAGTACCTACTGCTGCATTTACTTTGGAATAATCTGAAGCTTCAACTCTTCCAACTACATATGCAATATACTTATCAAGATCAGTAGCATAGTTCTTTATAAATTCATTATAAAGAGATGCACCTTTCTCCCATTTTTTCTGAAGCTGTTCTGTAGTTGCAATCGCATCGTATTTCGCATAAGCATCAGTGTACACTTTCTTCAGTTCAGTTACGTCTTTTTGTCGCAAGTATAGATTTTCAGTATCTGCAACTAAAGCCTTTAAAGCTTCAGCGCTTTCTTTTGAATAGACATCAACTTTTGCGCTAGCATCTTCTCCGTAGTTGGCCACACCGCTTCTTTTTTCAGTAGGTGTATTCCATGGATTTGTTGTCTTTCCGGAAGTACTTCCGTCGTCAATCTTGATTTCATCAAGACCGCCTTTTGCAGCGTCTTTACCGTTAATAAAAGCAATATACTGGCTCTTCTTTTTGCGATAAGTCCAGTGCTTACTGTTGCTGTACCCTCCAGAGCCGTAGTAACAGCTGTACCATCAGCTTTAACATAAGTAGCTTCTATGTCTTTATTAAGATTGTCTGCCAAATCTGCCGCATCATAGTATGGTGCCCCATAAATATCAGTTAACTTTGACATTCTGTCAGCAAGCGCCTTTACTTCTTTAACAGCGGCAGAAGTTTTCGCATAGTTTGTCAATGCTTTAGTAGTAACTGCTAACTTACCGCTAGGGTAGCATAATCAATTGCATTCCCAGGTTAAATGTCCAAGCATTAATGATATCTCTGATATCGCTTGCTTTATCATTTACAGCTTTTGTTGTCTTCTGTGCATTAATCTGTGCAGTAAATGCTTCTAATGCACCAGCTTTTTGTTCAGCAAGCGCAGCCAGTTCATCATTGAGTAGCTTTAATTTTGCAGTGTCTACTTTTTGCCTGTTTGTTTAATTCAGAGATTCCATCATTCAATTCTTTTTTCAAGATCTACAAACTTAATATTGATTGCTGCCGAAATCTGGTTAATTGCTGCAGATTTTTGCTGCCTCAACAGTCTTATCACTTGAAAGATCGTCCTTAGTAGGAAGCTTTTCGATATAGTAATCCTCTGGAGCTGCTGCAATCTTGTGGCCATCAATGTAATCCTTCACAACTTTTGCAGCAGTCTGATATATTCCTATTTTTCTAAATCAGTGCCAGTTGCAGTGTTGATCTCTTCAATCTGAGCCTTTTTTAATGCCTTTACAAAATCATAAGCACTGTATTCTCCAGCTGTGATTTTTAAGTGTATCTGCACCATATTCACCTTTAGTGTTTCCTGCAATGACTGTTACTTTATATTCTTTCATGTCTGTAGAATACTTGTTTTCGTCATATGCATTAATCGCCGCTATTGCGCTTGTTTTTGATACAGGCGCAGCCTCTGCAAATAAGTCATCCATTGGATAAAAAGCGTTTCCACCATCCAAGGCACCAATTACAGCTACAACATCCAATTTGTCAATTTCGGCAAGACCGGCTTTTCTTACAGCTTCTATTGCTGCCTTTAAAGCGTCGTCTGAAACATCTGCGTCAGCAGACATATTTTGATTTCGTTATTTGCAGCCTCGTCTACAGCTGTTTTAGCTGCATCTGCTGCTTTTTTAATCTTTGCTTCTATGACTGCCTTAGCAATAAGGCCAGCACCCTCATCTTGAGCATTTCCTAGTTTCTTTGTTCCGTCACTTACCTTATCAAGGTATCCGTCTACAAATTTAAACTGGGATGTCAGGCTGGTTGCAGCTTTATCGATATCTTCTTTACTCTGTGTCACTTGGTTTGCGATAGACTGGGTTGCATCAACTTTGCTAACAGCAAACGCAGTACCAACTGTGTAAGTGAAGACAACTGACAATGCAAGAAGCACTGTTAAAAATTTCTTCATTTTAAGAATTCCTCCCTCTTTTTTTTGTACGTTTTGTAAGATTATAGTTATGCGCGTTTTTTTGCACAAAACTTACAAATGAAATGATAGTTCACAATGATCTCGGGGAAAGGGTATGGAAGCGTTGTAATTGAAATGATTTGTTGTGGGATTGGTGAGACAGCACGTAATTGTAAGGGAGATATGGCAGCGTCGCTCAGATGTTGCAGAAGATTCAAATGGAAGACCATTTTGGTGAAATCTGTGGTAGAATGGAATATATAGCAAGCGCACAGTCACTGAGAACGCCCAGGTGCGAAAGGCAAGTGAACATGGAATCCCCGGGTCTTTCGCACCTCAATATGGTGAAATGTGCAGGATATATGGCAGTGAATTATCATTTGGAGGACGTGGCAGTATAAAGGATCCCTGTATTTAGTACGTGTTCCGCCTATGATTACCATATATTGCGGTCGCATCCTCATGGATGCGTGGATTGAATTACCCGATAGGATACGGGGTACTCCTCGTATGTCTCGTCGCATCCTCATGGATGCGTGGATTGAATTCGCAGACGGAAGAAACACTCAATGACTTGTTTGCGTCGCATCCTCATGGATGCGTGGATTGAATTTACGACTTGTGCGCATCCAGCCGTAGTCAATATGTCGCATCCTCATGGATGCGTGGATTGAATTAGGGAGGAGACCGAGGGGCCTCCGCCCATTATTTGTCGCATCCTCATGGATGCGTGGATTGAATTTCACAATGATCTCGGGGAAGGGAGGGCGCTATATAACAAAATTTCTGCAATGATACGACATCAAGTAAAAGTATAGTGCAAAAACATAAAAAAGGTCAAGTGGGTATCCTTGACCTTCTTTCGCTATTAAAACTGCGTAACCCCCAAGTTACATTTTAATAGCTATTGGTGTTTGCTTTGAACAAAAGCAATTTATAGATTGTGAGACCAGTGTAATATCTGCAATCTATAATCATATTATACAGAAAAATCTAAAAAAAGAAAAAGACCATGTCTAAAATTGGAACATTTTGTTTGCATTTGACTACATAGGATTGGGTTTATTTGTATAGGTGACAATAAAAATAATTTGTGTTAGAATAATTACATTGATAAAACAAGAAAGGAAAGAAAACATGAAAAAACTAATGGCGTTAGTATTATCAGTTGCGATGGTGATCTGTGCATTGCCAGCGGCAATTTTTGCCGATGATACAGCAGCAACTGCAACTGACTTAAGCACTGCGACGATTGCCGCTATTGCAGATGTTACTTATACTGGTAAAGAAATCATACCAGAGGTGAAAGTAACATTAGACGGAAAAGAGGTAGCAGCAGCAAACTATGATGTTGCATACGAAAGCAACACAAATGTTGGTGAAGCGAAGGTAACGATAACGGGAAAAGCACCCGCTTATACCGGCAGCGTTACAAAGAACTTCAACATTATAGCAAAAAGCTTTCAGTAACTCAAATAAGCCGACAATCAACATACCGACACAATTGACAGGTGCCGATACAATTCGAGGGGTGAAAATCACTTGGAATGGAAATACTCTTGCAGAAGGAACCGATTTTGCAGTAGAGCAGCCAAAAGAAGCACTTGCCGCAGGAACAGAAACAGCGACAATTGAATTCAAAGGAAACTATGCTGGCACAGTTACACATCAATTCAACGTAGTGACCAACGATTTCAGCAAAGCTGCTGTATATTTTGAACAGATCAACCAGACATACACTTTTGATGGTACTGAGCAGAAACCTGCAGTCAGAGTGGAACTGGGCGGCAAAACCCTTGTAGAGAATACAGACTATACCGTAGAATACATGAATAATGTGAACGCTGGAACTGCGAATATTGTTGTAACGGGAGCAGGCTCCTATGCGGGAACAAAAGGTGTTTCTTTTACCATCAATAAGGCAAAATTAGCAGATGCTGTTTTGACAATCAGTCCGGATTCCTATGGCACTACAGGACAGCCTATCATGCCTACTTATACAGTAAAGCTCGGAGGATATGACCTAAAAGCTACAGATTATACAGCAAAAGCAACGAATAATGTGAACACAGGTACTGCGACATTGACTTTGTCTGCAACAGATGCAGGTAACTTTACTGGAACAATCAGTGGTACATTTACAATTGCTGGTAAAGATGTTTCAACATTAGACATCGCTTTGACCGGCGCCGATGATTTAAAGTATGACGGAACTGCAAAAACACCAGCAGTTACTGTAAAAGATGGAGCCAAGACTCTCGTCCTGGGAACTGATTACACGGTTACTTATGAGAATAATGTAAACGCAGGTACTGGTAAAGCCATCGTCAAAGGCATTGGCACATACGCAGGCGAAAAGACTTTGGAGTTCAAGATCAAAGGTGCAGCCAGCAAAGTGATCACAGGATACACCACCTATACGAGATATACGAACAGCGTTTTATTCAACCTAAATGCCAGAATTTCAACTGCTGAAGCAGGTGTTACTTTCAAAGTACACTTCAGCTGATCCTGAGGTTGCAACTGTTGATGAAGACGGATATGTGACCATCGTAAACACAGGTGTTGCAAAAGATTACTGTTGAAACTGTAGGAACAAAGACTTCCGATCCTGCATCAAAAGTAGTAACTGTCAAAGTGAAACCTGTAAAACCAGGCGTGGCGCTTTCAAAGCCTGCCAAGAAGCAGATCAAAGTACAGATTACAAAAAGTTAAAGGCGCAACAAAATATGAAGTTAGATACGGCAGAAACGGTAAGTATTATTCAAAATACGTTAAACATATTGACAGCAAGTACACTAAGACTTCAACAACTTTGAAGAACCGCACGTCAGGTAAGACGTATTACGTCAAAGTTCGCGCGATTAAAGTACTGGATAACGGAGATACCTTAGTCGGTAATTGGTCCGCTAATAAAAAGATTAAAGCAAAATAACTCACTTCTAAATTCATAACAAAACACGCAAAGCGGCCGCTCCTTCAGGAGCAGCCGCTTTGCATATCTTCAAAAAAAATCTCATTTGCATTCAATAGAATTTTCAAGTTATAATGATATTATAACTACGAGATGACAGTGATAGGAGAAAGATATGAAACACAAAAAATTACTACCAGTTTTGCTTGGCATCATGTTGATTCTGACCTTTACGGCTTGTGGAAGTGACGATAAAGAACCCGGGCCGCTTTTTAAATGAACTGAAAGAAGCAGAGTTTTATCAAGGTGAGCTTACTACGGGCATGGTCGGCGACACCATGAAGAATTCTTTCTTCGAATGGAAGGTGAACTCCGTCAAGACGGAGACAGAACTAAATGGTAAGTCTGCGGGTGAAGGTAAAGAAATACGTAGTTGCTAATATTTCGGTGAAGAATACCACAAAAGAAACCTTTGTAACAGGCAACTATGACTTTATCGGATACATGGAAGCATCAGAAGACGGACATTTGGACACGGCTGACAGTTTTACGACGATATGTACCCGGATGAAACCGAACTGGCAGCAGGGAAGACTTTGACGGAGATATCGTGTTTATCGTAGATGAAGATGTGGACGAGATCGTCATGGACTACATGGAGTTTTATGGGGACGAGAGCATAGGTAATACCAACTGGGTAGATCTCAAATTATAACTGGATTTTTCGTCTTTCAGGCCGGTACTCAGTTACCGGCCTGAAATATTTTGTCTTTGATCTGCGAAAGGGAAAAATTTACCCTTGCAAATGAGTATAAAATAGTATAAAATAATTGGAAACATAAGACGGCACGCGCGATTAAAAGCCGTCTATTTTCATAAGTAATTTGTATTTTAATATTATTTTAGAGAGGAGAACAACACATGGCCCACTATTTTAATGAACCATCAAGAACTTTCAACGAGTATCTGCTTGTACCAGGCTATTCATCAAAAGACTGCAGAATTGAGAATGTCAGCCTGAAAACCCCTATTGTAAAATATAAGAAGGGTGAAGAACCCAAGATTACAGCGAATATTCCACTGGTTTCAGCAGTGATGCAGGCCGTATCAGACGATAAGATGGCGGTAGCACTTGCAAAGGAAGGTGGAATTTCTTTTATATTCGGTTCACAGAGCGTGGAAAACCAGGTAGAAATGGTGAAACGCGTAAAGTCCTACAAGGCTGGCTTTGTTAAGAGCGACACCAACCTGAGACCGGATCAGACTTTGACAGATGTACTGGAACTGAAAGCCAGGACAGGCCATTCCACCATTGCGGTAACAGAGGATGGAACAGCAGAAGGCAGAATTCTCGGTCTGGTAACCAGCAGGGACTATCGTGTCAGCAGAATGGATCCGGACACGAAGATCAGCGAATTTATGACGCCGTTTGAGAAGCTGATTTATGCAAAGGGAAGGCTGCTCGCTGAGCGAAGCCAACGACATTCTTTGGGACAATAAGCTTAATGCAGTCCCTGTCATCGACGACAACCAGAGACTGACACACTTCGTATTTAGAAAAGACTACGACAACCACAAATCAAATCCTAATGAGCTTCTCGACGCTCATAAGAGATATGTAGTAGGCGCAGGTGTCAATACCCGCGATTACGAAGAAGAGAATTCCGGCTCTTGTTGAGGCAGGCGCTGACGTGCTCTGCATTGACTCTTCCGAAGGATATTCCGAATGGCAGCTGGACACAATTAAATGGGTGAGAGAAAGATACGGCGACACCGTCAAAATCGGCGCAGGCAACGTGGTAGATAAGGACGGTTTCAACTTCCTGGCAGAGGCGGGCGCTGACTTTGTCAAAATCGGTATCGGCGGCGGTTCTATCTGCATTACGAGAGAACAGAAGGGTATCGGCCGCGGCCAGCTTCCGCAGTAATCGAAGTGGCAGAAGCGAGAGACGAATATTTCAAGAAAACAGGCGTTTACGTGCCAATCTGCTCTGACGGCGGCATCGTTTACGATTACCATATGACCTTGGCTCTGGCTATGGGAGCAGATTTTATCATGCTGGGCAGATATTTCGCCAGATTCGATGAATCTCCTACGAACAAGTTGAACATCAACGGAAACTATGTCAAAGAATATTGGGGTGAAGGCTCCAACCGTGCCCGTAACTGGCAGAGATACGACCTGGGCGGCGACGCTAAGATGAAGTTTGAAGAGGGCGTGGACTCCTATGTTCCGTATGCCGGTTCACTTCACGACAACGTAAATCTTTCATTGAACAAAGTAAAAGCAACCATGTGCAACTGCGGCGTTGTGAGCATTCAGGAACTGCAGAGAGATGCCAAGCTGACATTGGTATCTGCGACATCTATCGTAGAGGGCGGAGCTCATGATGTTATTCTGCGTGACAGCAGCCAGAACGCAATCAGATAGTACTCAAAATTGCCTTTAACGGTGTTGGCTTCAGCTGTGCACTCCTCACGTACGTACAAGTACGCTCCGGGGCGCACAGCTTTGCCGCTTTGTTACAAACAATTTGTGAGCATGATCTGCATATATTTAGAAGCTAATTTAACATAGGAGTGTGTATGAACAAAGAACTGATTATCGTTTTGGACTTCGGAGGCCAGTACAACCAGCTGATTGCTCGCCGCGTGCGTGAATCTGGTGTATACTGTGAAGTTCATCCTTATAAAATTTCTATAGAAAAGCTGAAAGAAAAGAATCCGAAGGGTATCATTTTAACCGGAGGGCCCAACAGCGTCTACGGTGAAGACAGGTTAATTCAGATGAAGGTCTTTGGGAATTGGGCATTCCAATTCTGGGTATTTGCTATGGTGCACAGCTGATGACCCATGTGCTGGGCGGCAAAGTGTCTTTGGCATCGAGCAAAGAGTATGGCAAAACGGAGATTTTTGATCGACTCTAAAGAGAACCTGTTTAAAGACTTTGATGATACGACGATTATGTGGATGAGCCACAGCGACTATATTGAAAGACTGCCGGAGGGCTTCTGCGTCACTGCCCATACAGCGGCTTGTCCGATTGCGGCCATGGAAAATGCGAGCAAGAAGATGTACGGTGTGCAGTTCCATCCCGAGGTGATGCACTCGGTCAAAGGCAAAGGGATGCTGGCTAATTTCGTTTACGGTCCGTGCGGATGCAAGGGCGACTGGAAGATGGATTCCTTCGTGGAAGCGACCATTAGCGAGATCCGAGAGAAGGTGGGGGACGGCAAAGTGCTCTGCGCTCTCTCTGGCGGCGTAGATTCTTCTGTTGCGGCGGTGCTTCTGTCAAAGGCAGTCGGCGAGCAGTTGACCTGTATCTTTGTAGATCACGGCCTGCTGCGCAAGGACGAGGGCGACGAGGTAGAAGCGGTGTTCGGACCTGCCGGTTCCTATGACCTGAACTTCATCCGTGTCAACGCCCAGCAGCGCTTTTACCATAAGCTGGCCGGAGTGACAGAACCGGAGGCAAAGAGGGAAAATTATCGGTGAGGAGTTTATTCGGGTTTTTGAAGAGGAAGCTAAGAAGATTGGCGCCGTGGACTACCTGGTGCAGGGTACCATTTATCCGGACGTGATTGAGAGCGGCCTGGGCGAATCCTCTGTCATCAAGTCTCACCACAACGTGGGCGGACTTCCTGATTATGTAGATTTCAAAGAAATCATCGAACCGCTGCGCATGCTGTTTAAGGACGAAGTGCGTCAGGCTGGTCTGGAACTTGGAATTCCAGAGTATCTAGTGTTCCGGCAGCCATTCCCTGGTCCCGGTCTTGGAGTGCGTATTATCGGTGAAGTGACAGCAGAGAAGGTGAAAATCGTTCAGGATGCAGATGCAATCTACCGGGAAGAAATCGCTGCTGCCGGACTGGACAGAGAAATCAACCAGTATTTTGCAGCGCTGACCAACATGCAGTCTGTTGGTGTCATGGGCGACTTCAGAACCTATGACTATGCTGTAGCGCTGAGGGCAGTGACGACTTCCGATTTTATGACCGCAGAAGCAGCAAAACTTCCGTGGGAGGTGCTGGAGAAAATCGCCAGCAGAATCGGCAACGAAGTGGATCACGTCAACAGAGTGTTCTATGACTTGACCGGAAAACCGCCGGGAACCATAGAGTTTGAATAGATAAAATAATAAAGTGAAAACCACAAACCCCTTGCTCTTTCAAGATGTTTGTGGTTTTGTTTTAGTTGACGTTTCTAAGACTATGGGATAAAAATGATAACTTCAAGAGACTGCAGCTTTATTTATCACGATAACATTTATTCCTGCTCCGGCGATGGAAACGCTGATATTGAGCTTATCTTCGATATTTTCGATGCTGACTTGGGTCTGCGGTTCGGTGTTCAGCAGGTGAATCCACCCGTCTGGCAGGGGGAAACTCTCAGGAAACCCAAGCTGAGACATATGAGTGAAGATGGAATTGGCGTTGGACAAGGCATATTTAGCGATGACGTATTGTCCGGAGCTGACCGGAATGCTGAAATCTACATTGAGTTCGTCCATAAAGCCATTAATGACGTCGTTTGTTTCATACAGCCCTGCGCTTCGTGTGGACAGATGCTGGATATCTTCACTGTAATTTAAAACAATGATTGTATAGGAGTCTTCCTGCTCCAAATCGTTTTTATCACATAATAATACTTTCCCCAATAAAGCAAAGTGCCCTTGATATTCTGAAGCAAGCGGTATGCATAAAAGCTGGCTTGGGAACCAGGGCCGAAGTCAGACAGCCGGGACAGCCTTTGAGGATTTTCAATGACGCTCCTTGATCGCGCAGCCGGCAATGGAGGTTATTCTCTTTGATGCAAAATAGGTTTGAAAGATCTGTATCGCAGCAGCGATTGAATCGTATCCCGAAGAAGAACTGCCGCAGCCGCTATTTTCAAAATAGGTTGAAACATCATACCCTGAGAATGTCAGTCTGTTGGAAATCAAAGCCGTAGTGGTTTCGCTGTCACCCTGGCGAACCGAGAGTACGACTTTTGAGGCATTTAGTTCGTACAGCATGTTGAACAGCCTTTCGCCCATGACGCTGTAATCCTCGTGGGTGATTACAATTTCCAGTGAAGGGTGTATTTTCATAATCGAGTCAACCTCCGGAAGTACCTCGACATTCAGGTGGAGTCGGTTGATGACAGAGGAACTGTTTTCTTGGTCGCTGACAGCTGACAGGCATCGCCGTATGCAGCTGACAGCTTGATTTTTCAGACAAACCCTTAAACCTTGCAGGCCTTGTAGGGCTTAGAATGTGCGATGAGAACTGCTTTCGGTGCTCTTCAGGTGTATGTCCAAACCACTTGATAAAAACTTTTCGTAGTAGGATGTGGTAGAAAATCCTACATCTCTTGCCACGACACTTACTTTTCGGTCGGTCTGCAAAAGGAGTATTTCTGACATCTCAACCCTTGCAAAGCAGAGAAACTCTTGAAAACTGATGCCCATATAGTCTCGTATGAGATGTGAAAGATAGAATGTGCTCAGGTGTTCCATTTTGGCCAGGTCATTGAGAGTAATCCTGTCCGCATGGTTTTCGTACACATAATTTATGATACGGCTGATGCGTTCAACGATAACAGGATTGTCGTTTTTAAAATGAATGACAACCTGGCCTTCAAAGGCGAACAAATTGAAATACTGGTTGAGGTATTTGATGACTTCAATCATTTGATAGATACAGGTTCTTTTATAATTAAAATTTCTTCTTGAATAGTCCAGCAAAATGTGCAGCAGCATTTTACGGAGCGTATCCAGCTTAGGGTGCTTATCATTATTCACATATGTCATGAAACAAGCCTTATTCAGAGTCGGAAAATACTGTGTAAAAAGCGGTTGCTGACCTGTATGATTGCCACGACATTTTCTTTATCTGTGGCAGTCAGACCGTGAACTTCATGCCCATTGTTAGTAAAAATATCTCCTTCTTTTTTAAAAGATAGTTAGAACATACGTCTTTCGCACGAATTTCTCCTTTCAGAACATAGACGAACTCGACATCTTGATGATAATGAAAAGGATATTCTGTAACTTTTGCAATTCTTATGTTTATTGGAAAATCATCAAGATATGGTTTTTTCAAATAGCAAGTCAAACACCTCCTTAGAAATACATTATATACCAGACCAGAAAAAGGGAGAAAAGCTTTTTCCTCGTTTTTTTTTAGCAAAGTAATCAAGGTTTACAGCAAACTAATATCGAGTGTTTTAGTGAAGCAGAATGTAACCGAAAAAAAGCCTTTTGCTCGGTAAAGAACAGGATAATTTTGTGATTTCTTTGATTTAGACAGATATGTGGCCGTAAATTATGAGAATCTTCCAATCATTTTACGGCGCAGCATTGCGTTATTTATTTAAATTATAGCCTTTTCCTTGCAACAACACAATTGGAAATATCAGCAAGGCAATTCTTGTCTTCCAATCTAACATATTATATGATGAAAGAAGTTGAAATAACGGAAGGAGTACAATATGTTAACACCGAGAGTGAAGCGAATGAAGGAAAAGTATTTTGATACCATTCCACAAATCACGGCAGAGAGACTGGTATTAGCAACTGAAGCATATCAGAAGTTTGCCGGCGATGCGGTCCCTATTTTTAGAGCCAAGGTCGTTGACTACATCATGGAGAACATGACCACACTGATTCTGGATGATGAGCTGATTGTAGGAACAGCAACCAATGCATATAGAGGCGCCAGCCTGCACCCGGAATTCCAGTCAAGTTCATGGTATATCAGTGATATTGATGAATTCGGAACAAGAAAAAAAGGACCCGTATTATATTTCTCAGGGAAGATAAGGTGACGATTCTGGAGACCCTAAAATACTGGGAAGGAAAGTCAATGGAAGACCTGTCACAGACAGCGATGCCTGCCAAAATTCGCGAGCTTGAAAAGGATGACATCATTTGCGTAGGTCTTGAAAATGGTGTTTCAGGTGAAACGACATGTGACCACGAAAAGATTCTGACAATAGGGCTGAGGGGATACATCGAAGAGTGTCAGAGAAATATCGACAGCACTTTGCCGCAGACCATGGAAGAACAGGCTAAGGTGGATTTCTGGAAGGCATGCATCATTCAGTGCCAAGGACTGATCACTTATGCGCACAGAATGGCGGACGAAGCCGAAAGGAAAGCTTCTGCCTGCACCGATGAGAAAAGAAGACAGGAGCTTCTGACGATTGCGGAAAACTGCAGAATCGTTCCGGAGCAGCCGCCACAGACCTTCCAGCAAGCCCTGCAGGCAGTTTGGTTTGTACACGTTTATTTCTATATAGAAGTATGTACGACTGCATGTGGATTCGGCAGATTTGACCAGTATATGTGGGAGTTTTATAAAAAGGACGTAATTGACGAGAAAAGAACATCACACGGGAAGAGGCTCTGGAAATGTTGGAATGTCTCTATCTCAAAACCTGCAGAAGTCTACGAAGTGAGAGACAGTTGGTATGCGACCGCATTTGCAGGATATCCGATGTGGCAGATTTTAGTCGTCGGCGGACAGACACCAGACGGCAAAGATGCCTGCAACGATCTTTCATACCTTTGTTTAGAAGCGGCAGATGAGCTTCAGGTCAAACAGCCTGTCATGGCACTAAGAGTCTGGGAAGAAACGCCAGAGGATCTAATTCAGTTTGGCTGCCGAATGATTCAGGAGGGACAGGCAAATCCAGGTTTCTTCAATGACGACACTGCAATCAAGATTTCTCTTGGCAAAGGAAGAGGAAGTACCATAGAAGAAGCAAGAGACTGGACGATTGTGGGCTGCATCCAGCCAGGACCTGGCGGCGGAGGAACAGACGGTTCGCCTGATGCCGGTTACGTGAACATGGGCAAGATGATTGAATTCGTTCTGCACAATGGCGTTGATCCCGCCACAGGCAAACTGGCGGGGCTTGAAACAGGCGATCCTAGAGAGTTCAAGAATATAGAGGAATTTAAGGATGCGCTCAAGAAACAGATTCTGCATCATTACGATCTGATTAGAACAGGTTATAACCTGATGCAGAGCATCCATATGAACAGATATCCTGTAATTTTTCGCGTCCATGGTAACGAAGGGCTGCGTAGAAAGCGGAAAATCCGTGCAGCACGGTGGAGCAAAGTATTCGACTGCTGGTCTTTATGTCACTGGACCTGCAAATCTGGCTGACTCCATTGCAGCAGTGGAAAAGTGCGTATTCGAAGATAAGGATTTGACAATGGATGAGCTGATTAAGGCCTGCGACTCCAACTTCGAAGGACAGGAAAGGCTTCGCCAGCTTCTGCTGAACAACCCGGAGAAATATGGCAATAATCAGCAGCACGTCGACGGTATCTACAAGGAAATGATGGACTATATTGCAGATCACGTTCAGAAGTGGAACGACGCCAGAGGCGGTTATTATGCATTTGGCATCGATTCCCAGACAATGAACATTCCTCACGGTCAGGTAACGGGAGCGCTTCCTGATGGGAGACTTGCAGGGGAACCCCTTTGCGATGCTTCCTCACCGATGATGGGCAGAGATATAAACGGTCCGACAGCGACAGTAAAATCCGTTGCCAGCATGGTAGACGAAGCATTACATGAGGGCGCTCTGTACAACCTGCGTTTTGATCCAAAGGGCGTCCAAGGAGAAAACGGCCTGAACATTATTGAAGGCGTGATCAAAAACCTATTTTTGAAGACGGAGGCCAGCATATACAGATCAACGTAGTCGATAATGAAACTTTGAAGAAAGCCCAGGAAAAGCCGGAGAACTACAAAGGACTGATGGTTCGTGTAGCAGGCTATATGGCATACTTTACAGAACTTGATAAAAGCGCACAGGATGCGATTATCTACAGAACTGCGCACTTATCGCAGAATTAGGATAGCGGGGAGGATGTTTTAATGAAGAATGCCCCTGAAAGCGTTCTTGTGGGAAGCCTTCAGAAGTTCTCTGTAGAAGACGGGCCTGGAATCAGAACTACGGTCTTCATGAAAGGTTGTCCCCTCCGCTGTAAATGGTGCCACAATCCGAACTGATTGACTCACAGCAGCAGCTGATTCAGTCACCAAACAATTGTATCGGATGCGGATACTGTGTCGAGATATGCCCGCAGGGGGCAGTGACCATGAGCCCGCAAGAGGGCGTTGTAATCGACAGGAACAAATGCGATGTGTGTCTTGTGTGTGCAGACGGATGCTATGCAAAGGCTTTAAGACCTGTGGCAAAGTGGATGACCATAGATGAAATACTCTGCGTAGCGGAGCAGGATAAAGGTTTTTATGATAACACAGGCGGCGGTATTACAGTCAGCGGAGGAGAAATCCTCCTGCACGCCGAATTTGTAAGCAGGCTCATCGATGAAGCGGGCAGGCGAGGCATTAACGTGTGCATAGATACATGTGGTTTTGGAAATGCACAGGCGCTCATGGAGATGGCCCTCAAGGAAAACGTCACGGACATTCTTTACGATATGAAGTCCATTGACGAGGCCGTACACAGAACATACACCGGCGTCAGCAATCAGCTGATTCTTGATAACCTGAGAATGCTGGCGGCAGATGGGAGAACTGTGGATAAGCTGACCATGAGAATGCCCCTCATGAAAGGGGTAAATGACACTGACGACATCATAACGCGCACAGGTGAATTTTACAAAGAAATAGGCGTAAGGCAGAGTGAACCTGCTTCCATACCACAATCTTGGAATCAGTAAGAAAAGAAATGTGGGCGGCACGCAGGAAGAATTTGAACAGCCAACAGAAGAGCGTTTAACAGAAATAGAAATTTATTTTAAAAATGAAATAAATTTAAAGGTGGAAATTTTGGGTAGAGTATAAAAATTATTTATTGCTAGTTTAATAGGAAGGAAACACTATGGACGGAACTAATTTAGGAATCATCACCTTAATTCCAGCAATCAGCTTCTTAGTATTCGCGCTGGTAACTAAGAAGTGTATTCTAAGTATCATGTTATCTGGTATACTTGGATACATATTTTTACTACAAGGCAAAGCGTTTTTCATGCCAATGATGGATGCATTACAATCAGCAGCATGCGATGCAGACAACAACTATATCGTAATTATTTGTTTGTTATTTGGATGTTTTGTACAGCTGCTCAGACAGTCACAAGGCGCCGTAGCAGTAGGCAACTTGGCTAGAAATATGTCAAGTCAGAAAAAACAAGTATTATTTTTTGACCTGGTTATGCGGTATTATCATCTTCATCGATGACTATCTCAGCATTCTGGTTACTGCAAACTGTGTAATGACTCTTTCAGACGAACATAAAACGCCGAGAGAAATGCTCTGCTACATCATCAATACAACCTCGGCGCCAGTTTGCTTGATCATACCGATTTCCGCATGGGTCGTATTCTTCTCTGGCGTCTTTGAACAGCAGAAAGAAGCTGCAGTGGTTGGCGACAGTGCAATGAGTATTTACTATCATATCATGCCATATTTCTTCTATCCATTCCTATGTGTCATCTTCGTACTCCTGGTGATTTGGGGAGTCGTGCCAAAGATGGGCGGCATTAAGAAAGCATATCAGAGAGTTGCAGAAACAGGACAGCTTTGGCCGGCATCCAGCAACATGCAGAACCAGGGCGACGAACTGGGTGAAGTCATGGGTGCGATTAGTGACGATAGTGCAAAAGAAGAAAAAGAGGTAACGCCGCATCTTTGGGCATTTGTTGTACCGATGGCGGTGGTCATCATCGTAACCTTGTGGTTAGATGATATTCTTTACGGCGTAAGCTGCGGCATCTTCGCCTGCTTCCTCCTGTTCGTTCCAACAAGAATGATGAGCCTGGGAAAATTCTGTGACGCCTGCTACAAAGGTCTTGAGGATATGTTGTTTATAGCAGTGGTACTGGTTACTTCATTATTCTACAGAGAGTCCATCGGTCTCATCGGGTTACCTGATTACCTGATCGATGTTGCAGGCCCATATATGAGTGCAGAATGGCTTCCGGCAATTGCATTCATCCTCATCGGCTTGGTTTGCTTTGCAACGGGTAATATCTGGAGTGTACCGGCAGTATGTACCCCGATTATTCTGCCCCTAGCCGCTTCAAGTGGCGCCAGCATTCCGCTGACGCTGGGAGCAATTATTTCAGCGGCGTGCTTTGGTGCACAGGCCTGCTTCTATTCAGACGTAACGCTGCTGTCGGCTTCAGCTTGCCGAATCAATAATGTAGATTATGCAGTTGCACAACTGCCGTACATAGGAATTGTTACAGCAGTCTCGTTTATCGGATATGTAATCGCTGGTTTCGTTATGGCTTAAATAGCCGCAGGAAATACTGCTGGTAATGATAAAAACTTTTATGGAAAGATTCCGGTCAATTGAGCAATCAATTGGCCGGAATCTTTTTTCTCTTCCACCCTATAAGAACCTGCCGATTTCTTTTTACGCAGGGAATCCAGGTTAAAAGGCTTCGGTAGATGACTGTTCATTCCTGTTTTTCTGGTTGCTTCTACATCCTCTGCAAAAGCGTCTGCGGTCATTGCAATAATTGGGATGGTAGAAGAATCCTGGCGGGGCAGGGTCCTAATCTGGCGAGTTGCTTCATATCCATTCATATTAGGCATTTGTACGTCCATCAGGACAAGGTCGTAATACCGTTCACTAGACTGGCGGAACTGTGCTACGCCTATCGCGCCATCGGCAGCAGTCTCCACCGATGCGCCCAGTGAGGACAATAACTCAACGGCAATTTCTCTATTAAGCAGATTGTCTTCAACGAGCAGAATCCGTCTGCCCTGCAGTTGAGGCGAGGTGATTTTTTGCAAAACAGGCAGCTGGCCTGCCAAATAACGCTGAATTCCTGAGCACAAGGTGGATTTAAACAGAGGCTTTTGCAAGAAGCCGTTGACACCAGCAATTTTTTTGCCTCCGCTTCAATGTCCACCCAATCATAGGCGGAGGTAATTAAAATAGGCACATCTGCATCTGCCTGTCGTCGAATCGCAAGGGAAGTCTGCACGCCGTCCATACCGGGCATCTGCCAATCCAGCAGTACGAGATTAAAACTTTGACCTGACAGACGTTCCTGCGCCACCGTCTTTACAGCATCGGCTCCGTTCCAGCACCAGAGGGCTTCTGCGCCCAATTCCGCAAGGGTCTGTGCCAGGTGCTTGCACACGTCGATATCGTTATCTACCACCAAAACTTTTAGACCTTCACAGCTGATTGGTTCCCACCCAAGGGAGTCTATTTTTAAGGGCAATTCAACACAGAAGGTGGTTCCTTCGCCTAGTTGGCTTTTAACGCTGATTGTGCCGCCAAACAGTTCGGTCAGTTTATGGGTAATTGCCAGTCCTAGTCCGCTGCCTTCGGTTTTGTCCACACGGCTGTCGCGCTCACGCGTAAAGGCGTCAAACAGATAAGGCAGAAACTCTGGCTTAATGCCCATGCCAGTATCAGAAAAGGTAAAACGAAACAGGGAAGATTCTGGCATTTCACAGGAAAGCTCTTCAACTTCAAATGTAATTTTGCCGCCTTCTGGTGTAAACTTGGAGGCGTTCGATAAAATATTAATAAAGATTTGACGCAGCCGCAGAGGATCGCTGAACAATTCTTCATGCTCTACATGCAGAAGACGGACATCAAATTGCTGTTTTCGTTCCTTGACGGTGGGCTGCATAATCGCCACGACGTTTTCCAGTATGCTAGGCAGCGACACATGTTCCAAATTAATCACTATATTGCCGCTTTCAATTTTCGACATATCCAGTACGTCGTTGATGAGACCCAAAAGGTGCTGAGAGGACAGGGCGATTTTTTCAGGCAATCTTGTGTTTTCGTCGGATCGTTGATGTGCATCGCCGCAATCTCAGTCATGCCGATAATTGCGTTCATGGGTGTGCGGATGTCGTGACTCATTTGCGACAGAAAATTCGACTTTGCCCGATTGGCACTTTCTGCCATTTTCAGTGCCTCTGAAAGCTTCCGCTGCATTGCCTTGAGATCAGTGATATCCGTATATATCGTATAGATGACAGGAATCCCTTCAAATATTTCGTCGGTGAAGCGCCCCGTCACTCGTATCCAGGTCGTCTTTCCACTTTTCACTTGCATGGGACATTCAAATTCATAGCCAGGTTCCTGCTGCTGGTACGCTTTTGTGATGATTTCCCCATAAGGGCGACGGCGTCGGGATCGTTTTTAAAATATTCGTCCACGTGATTATGAAATGACGCCTCATATTCGTCCTTTGTATAACCAATCAGCTGATAAAAATAGTCGTTAGCCCAGAGGACGGTAAAATGCTCATCAAAGAGGTGCTTGCTTACACTGACGTTCATGAGCGTCATAAAAGCGTTATACTCATAATCCATTACCTTGTTCGCATAGTTTTTTATCATTTATACAGTCTCCTTATTACAGTGTAACACTACAGGTATTTTTTTCTCGTATTCTCCAATAGGAATCGGTTTGCTGAACAGAAAACCTTGGACTAGTTCCACGCCGCATGCCCGCAGCACATCCAACTGTTCTACCGTTTCAATTCCTTCCGCTACCACCTCAATGTGCATTCTCCTGCAGATTCCTATAATTGTTTCCACGACGGTCCTTGCCTTTGCGTTGTTGGCCACATCGTCTATCAGACTTTTATCCAGCTTGAGAACATCGAAATCCACTTTGGATAGCAGTGCTAGATTGGCGTACTCCGTTCCAAAATCGTCGATGGAGACTAAAAATCCTTCCTGCCTGAGTGCTTGAATCAGATTCTGCAGATCCAGAAAGTCTGCCACCTGGGCAGTCTCCGTAAGCTCTACCTCCAGGCAGTGTTTTTCTACGCCATACTTTTGGCACAAGGCAGAAAGCTGAGCAACAAAGTCTGGCTGAGAAAGAGAGCAGCGGGAAAAGTTGACCGAAATGGGAAGCGTGCGTACGCCTCTCTTTTGCCATTCCTGCAGCTTGCACACAAATTTGTTCAAAAACATAAAAATCTATCTGACTAACTGTCTGACTCTCCTCCAATAGCGGGAGAAAATTGCCTGGCAGCACCAGAGAGCCGGAGCGTGAATAATAGCGGATCAGAGCTTCTGCACCCACGGCAGAACCCTGAAAGGAGACTTTAGGCTGCAGATAGACCACAAATCGATCCTGGAGGATTTCCTCTCGCAGAATTTCCGGATCTGAGAGTCGCAATACCTCGTCACTGTGATGATGATAGCGTTTGCTGGCAGGATTTTTTGCGATAAAAATCTTTCTTGTCCTCGTACATCTGTGCATCGGCATCGGCCACAAGCTGCTGTATATCCTGATACTGGGTGGTCCACTGGGAGCCAATTGCAGCGCGGCAAAGCCCGCCGTTTCTAAAACGGCTGCGCAAAATAGAGACTTGATACTCGAAAGTGTCTCGATCCAGATTTAGGCAAATAATGACAAATTCATCTCCGCCTATACGATAGAAGTCAGCCGCTTGAAAGACTTCTCGCATCTGTCTGGCACACTCCGCCAGCACCTGATCTCCAAAAGCATGTCCTTTTTGGTCGTTGATATCCTTTAGGCCGTTTATATCCAAATATACGACCCCCATTGGACCAGACATATCGGAGAGTCTGCTGCAGTCCTCCATGTACCGATTGCGATTATAGAAGGAAGTGAGAGTATCATAGTAGCTCAAATGATAGAGTTTCTGCTCATCCTCTGTGCGGCGGTAGGCAAGCATAAGGAAATAACACAGTGTCTGTAACAGCGATGCGATGCTCCTTATGCGCTCCGGCGGCGGGTTGTCCACGCCTACCAGGCCAAAAAAGCTGGCCATCCAGTTCCATAGGAGCGGCTACAAGGCTGTGGATACCTTGGCCGTGCAATAGCTGGTATTCCTCTGGATAAGTTTGCCGCAGCTCTTCCAGGTCCTCTAGTATCACGCACTCCTGCCTGCTAAAAGGCAGGCTGCCAGCTTCGATGGAGGACATTGGAAGCGCCTGGAGCATCTCCTGCTGGGGGAGAAACGCCGTCTCTGCACCATTCATAATCATTGTATAGCAAGTTGTCGCGCACTGTTGCCAGGTAGGCACGGTCGGCAGCTAAAAAATATGCCAAGGTCCTTTAGCACAGCTGGAATGGATTTTCCGATATCCTGTTCCCGGTACAAAGTGCGTACACACGCCATAATCATGGATTCTGCGTCCAGAGCCGTTTTTAGAGACTGCTTTTCCGCCTCTGTCTCCGTAATATCAAAGGCAATCTCTAACCGCGCAGAACGTCCTTCCCACTGAATCAGACGGTCTTTCAGCAGGTAGTGCCTTTTTAGTGAGCGGGTTAGTAGTCTCCCAGGTATAATTCTCCCCGGATTTAAGAAAAGAGGTCGTACAGAAGTCACAAGGAGCGTCTTTTCCCTGTAGAGCTGTGTAGCACTTCTGTCCGGATAGCTCTGTAATACCAAAGGTTTTTCGTCCCGCTTCGTTTATGTACAGCAGTTCGTAGGTTATTGGATCGGCAATATACATCAGTTCAGAGACCTGGTCCATCGGAGCGCGCAAATCCTGAGACATCTGTTCTAACTTTTCACTTTCTACTCTGTTGGATTCCTCTGCTTGAATCAGCACCTTCTGTCTGCGAGACTGTATCCAAGCCAGCAGAGCCGCTAGCAGCAGAAAAACAGCGCCAAAGACAATCAGGATTAACTCTGCCTGCTGTACCTGTTTCTCTGCATAAATCTCCGCAGCCAAGACGGCTTGGTCTGCCAAAGAAAAATAGTTTTCACTGAGTGTATAGAGCCGCGTGCCATTCGCCCCCTGGCGTACTGCTCGGATTTCGTCCTTTAAACTATCCCATTGCGTCTGCATCTGATCGATCAGTTCCTGATAGTCATCGTCATCAAGACATTCCAGGCTGTTTTTTCCCTTGCCGGAAGCAAGTTCTGTAAGGATGCCATCTAGCCGCTGAAACAGCTTATCGTTGGGCTCTCCATGCAGTTCCTGCTTGACCAGCCGCTGGGTAGCTCCCCGCACTACGCCCGTATAATTGATGATCCGTGCATTTCCCTGAAGGCTATGGATTGTCAAAATCGAGAGCAGGCTGGAAACAAGTAACGCTATGGTGAGAAGCGTCGGTATAATTCGTCTTTGCATTACATCGCCTCCGATTAATTAGATTATTGTTCTCTAGTATCAGTTCATCGAGCAAAATACCTTGCTCATGTATATATGTCTTTGCGTTTTATTATAAAGCATTTAGCTGAATAAATAAAGCCCGGTTCAAAAATAATTCTATATGTCAACGGCATTGCTTACAAAAGATCTAAAAAGAAGTGCAGATTGATTTCGGTCTTGCCAGCAAGTATAATATAAAGTAATGAATCGAACTTTTTTTAGAAGAAGTGGAGAATGAATATGAATAGAGGAATTACCCGCCGTGAACGTGAAGTAACAGACAGAGATGAGATGATAGAAATCCTGAAAAAATGCAGGATTTTGCACTTGGGCCTCGTAGATGGCGATACACCTTATGTGGTGCCCATGAACTACGGCTATACCATGGAGGAGGGCAAGCTGACCCCTGTATCTGCATGGAGCAACCCAGGGACGCAAGATTGAGGTGATGCGGAACAATCCAAAAGGTATTTTTTGAAATGGAGTGTGATGTTCTAGCCTTTGACGGAAACGCAGCCTGCCAATACGGCACCTCCTACGCTTCTATTATGGGAGAAGGCAGGGCGGAGATTTTAGAAGATACGGAAGAAAAGAAAGAAGCCCTCTCCATTTTCATGAAATCTCAGACGGGCAAAGACTTTGTCTTTCAGGACAAGATGGTTTCTGTGGTTCATGTAATCAAAATACATGTCGCAGAATATACGGCAAAACGGCGGCCGCTGCCGCCTGCAATGCAGAAAGCGACAGAATAGAGGAGGAATCTGAGCATGAGCAAATGTACATGGTGTCAATCTGACATCCTTTCAGAAGCCTATCACGATGAGGAGTGGGGTATTCCGCTCCACGATGACCGTAAACACTTTGAATACTTATTGATGGAAGTCATGCAGTGCGGTCTAAGCTGGAATTTAATGTTAAAGAAGCGGGAGACTTTTCGAATGTGCTTTGACGATTTTGATTATGATAAGATTGCGGCATATGACGAACAAAAGATCAGGTCCATCATGCTGACAGAGAATATGATCAAGTCGGAACGAAAGATTCGCGCAATTATCAACAACGCGATACAGTATAGGAAGATCATAGACGAGTTTGGCACTTTTGATGAATTTCTATGGGCCTACAGCAAACACAAGACCATTGTATATCAAAGTCATCAAAAACAGCATGTAGCAAGCAACGAGCTGTCTGACCTAGTGAGCAAAAGAATTGAAACAGAGGGATTTAAGTATCTGGGTTCGATTACGGTTTACTCCCATCTGCAGGCCTGCGGTATCATCAACGATCACGAAAAGAAATGTTTTCAATATCAATATATTATGGAGAATTATCCTGTGGAAATTCAAGAATGAAACGAAAAGGACTGTCTGCAAAATGACCAAGGAAAAGATGATGATCGAGCAGAATAAGGCAAATGTAACTAAATATGGAGCAGCCTTTCTGAAAGAAGGCGAGGGACTATCATTATGGTATCGAGGAGGGCGAATCACAGTATTTGATAATCGCTTTGTACTGAGCATATTGGGAATAAACCGTATCGCTGTTTTCTATAAAGAAATATTGAAGATTGAGAAGGAACGCTACTGTCTGCATAACTGTATTACCGTATACTGCGTAAACTATCGCGTTTATATACAAGTTTCCGCGAGCAACAGGGATGAGTTATTTAATGAGTTGCAGAACAGGAAGAGCAATATTGGGGAACGATGAAAGAGAAAAGAAAACGTCCGCTTGATAAATTTGCTAAGACTTTAGATAACATCTGTACGATTGGACAGATACTCTGTTTTATTACTCTTTTTATTCTTGTAATTTTGTCATTTGCAAGACCGTCGGCTATAATGAGGAATACACAAGGAATAAACCTAAAGAGACAGCGCTCTAACAAAGAACGCCCTCTTTAGGTTTATTCTTTCTTCATTCTCTATTCTCTATTCTCTATTCTTTAACACATCTACCGGTGCCAGCTTTTCTGAGCCGTCTCATTAGAACAATACGAATCATCAGATAAGACAAGAGGATGCTGATATAGACGATAATAACAGAAGAATATCTACAGAGTAAATATTGCCTAGTAGAAATGGGAACTGTCTGGGGAATGAACAAACATCACTTTCCTCTAATTTCAGTGCCTTTTGAGCAGTTAAGCTACACGCCTTTGCAGGAATGCAGATGCGAAGATTAAACGACAGCAGTGATATTAGTATGGTTTATGACGAACTGCTTGAATATGACATTAGAAAAAATCACAAACCGCAGAGTTTAATAAGAGACTTCCTGGCTTTATAAAGCGGTTAATAAAATATGTGATTGTGCAAAAGTGAATTTGCAATGACTGGATAAACATGGTAAATGTAGACAAATATTAGTAGAAAGAGGCGAATGATTATGAACAAAGAAGTTTTAGATTTTGTCATGGAAAAAACCCATGAGCTGATTGACGCTGCAACCTGCAGCAGTGTGAGACAAAGGCAGCAGCTGAAAGCTGGCTTGCAGCAGTTGGAACAGACAAAGAAGCTGAAGAAACAAAAGAATTATGTAGCCGAGCTGGAAGAAGATATCATGCCTATTGACACTTTAATCGCCTTTGCAGAATCCGACGCAGGAGCGCAGGTTTTTGGAGCAGATGCCGCAGGTGTAGCAGCCCACGCAAAAGAAATCAAGTCTGCGGGAGCAAATTATTGCGACTGCCCAGCCTGCAATGTTGTGGCTGAAATCCTTGAGAAAAAGGAACTGCTTCTCAAATAAAAGCCACAATAATTTTATTATTTCTTTTATAAACTAACGAATGCCGATGTAACCTGCTTTTTATAGGTTTTGTCGGCATTCGTTCTTTCGTCAGATGCAGTTAGTACATATGATCTGGATCATTCCCGCCGCGTACTTTTAGATTACTCTTATACGATAAAAAAGTTAGTCTGTTTCATGTTTTTAATTTCATCTGGGGTAAGCTGGAGCTTGCTTACGAGGTAGTCCCCTATCTGTGATAGGGACCTTGGAAACTAGAGTTTTAATTGCATTTGGCTGATAGAAAAAAGGTGATTGTAGAAATCAAGCCAATTTTGTAGTATTGATCTTTTGTGAGGAAGGGCATGCAAAATGTCAGCAGATCAAAGGGGCGGCGCCGTATTGTAATAGACAAAGTATGTGCTGGCATCAGTGTAGGTAACATGGCCATTATAAATAAAGTCCGCATCATAGAAATTATTCTGATCATTCACATCAAAATAGAACATTGACTTCATAGATACATTGTCATTTTCAATGACGTGGCAATGTATTTTGCGTTCTCCGCCTTTATACCAATATAAATAGAGCCGGTCCATAAAGTATTTTTTCATAGCGAGCGGCGTGAGAACCTTCTTTTTCGACAGTGCCTGGCAATAAGGATGCAATATCAATCTCTAAATAGCGGCACCAATCGATGAGAACTTCTAAATCTATTGAAATTTCCCCCTTTTCGTACTTTCCAACGGTAGCGAGACTTTTGTTGAGCACTTTAGCGAGATCACTTAAGGTAAGCTGTTTCGCCTTGCGGTAAGTCCGAAGCTTGAGTCCGAGAGTCTCATAAAATGAATGATCAATAAAATGACACCTCCTTTTTGTCTGCATAAACAAAGCACAGAAACATTTTATATTATTTTAACATTGATTATCCGTCTTTGCCAGCGGATTTGTCGAAAATTTCTCTTAATAATAGAAAAAGCGTTAAAAATAAAGGCGTTTAATAACTGGTTAAATCGAAACCCTGAATAAAAACACAATTTATCGTATAACGAGAATTTTATGAATAAATTTTGCATTGAGAGTAAAACGGTGTGATTTTAACTGCAGCAGAAGTTAAGTTATAATTCTTAACAACAAAGCTTTGGAGTACTTACTACTTATGAACACGATAAAAGGAGAAACGATCATGAGCACTGACTCAAAGTTAAAAGAAGAATATTTGGAAGCTAGTTCTATTGACTGCTGCAGGTTCACTGATTTACGGACTGCCGTACTTTCGATCATACTATTATGACGCATATCTTGACGTTTACAATTTAAGCAACACACAGATGGGGATGTTTGGCTCCATGTTTGGAATCTTCGGTGCAATTTCTTATCTATTCGGAGGCGTATTAGCAGACATCATATCTCCGAGAAAGCTATTGTCTGTTTCGATGGTCTTATCTGGCTTAGCCGGTCTGTTGCACCTGTTGAATCCTAGTTACGGTATGCTTCTGGTGATTTATATGGTATGGGGATTCACAAGTCTGTTTGCATTTTGGCCAGCTCTGTTAAAAGCACTGCGGGGGTTTAGCCAGTGAACATGAACAGAGCAAAGCCTATGGTTTTATGGAAGGCGGAAGAGGTGTCGTTAACGCTATCCACTTGGCAATTACTTTGGCAATTTTTAATTATTTTAGTAAGGCCGCCAGCAATTTAGCGGGATTAAACGGAGTTATCATTTTTATTCTGCCATCGTGATTTTATTGGGCATTTTATCTTTATCCTGATGAAAGAAAGAGAAAATGGAGCGCAGCGGGAGAAATTCAACTTTGGACAAGTTCTTACCGTGCTGAAAATGCCAGCTGTTTGGATTCTTTCACTGATTCTTTGCTGTACGTATACGATGAATATTGCCTTTTACTATTTCACGCCTTATGCAACGTCTGCATTTGGGGTTACAGCTACAGGCGCCGCCATGGTGACCATGCTGGCACAGTATATTCGTCCATTTGCATCGGCTGGCGGCGGTATTATAGGCGACAAATTAGGCAGAGGCTCCACAATGGTAGTCGGTTTTTGGACTGATGGCTGTCTGCACTTTTGTCATTGCACTAATGAACGGCATGTCTACACCAATGTTTATTATTGTCTGCGCTGTCATTTACTTTGGTATGTATTTTAATTACGGACTGGTATTTTCCATGATGGACGAAGGCGGTATTCCTACCAACGTGGCAGGTACGGCAATCGGAGTTGTCTGTACCTTAGGATACCTGCCAGAGGTTTTCTGCCCGATTATTGCAGGTCGTTTCTTAGACACTTATCCAGAAACCGGGTATCAATACTTTTTCATATGTGTTGGCGCTATGCTGGTACTCGGTATTTTTGCTCTGGGTCTTTGGAAGAGACATCTGAAAAAATGGAAACTCAAAAAGTCGTATAAGAAGCGCTTGCTGGAAAAAAGGAAAACTTTAATATAAGAAGATAGGAATCATGAGGAGGAAAAATATGTTAGTATTAAGAAACGCAAGGCTGATTCAAGAATTGACAGAAGGACATGAAGATGGGCAGGGAGATATCGTCATAGAAGACGGTGTGATTCAGGAAATCAGGCCAGCGAAAACCGTTACAGCGCCAGAAGAAATGACCATGGACATGACAGGAAAAACGGTAATTCCGGGACTGATTGAAGGACACCTGCATTTGGATCTGTGTGGTATGGACACTTGGGAAGAAAAATGTGCAGCCAGATGCTTACCGGACCATGCGCTGCTTACGTTTAGCGCAGGATAATTTAAGAATGGGCTATACCACTGTCCGAGATTTGGGCGACCGCAATAATATCGTGCTCAGCGTCACAAAAGGCATTCGGGAAGGGATGGCCGTAGGACCTGATATCTTGGCTAGCGGCATGATATTGTCGCCGACAGAAGCTGGCAACGATTTCTTTGGCGGGATGTATACCGAAGCGGACTCACCGGACGAATTTACAAAAGCGGTACGTCGCCAGTATCAGTTGGGTGCAGATTGGATTAAAATTATGGGAACTGGCGCGATTATGAATCCAGGTGCAGTTCAGGCACGCCGATTCTCTATGAGGAAGAATTGCAGGCAGCCTGCCGGGCAGCCGCATATGTGGGCCTGCCAGTAGCCGTGCATTGCCACGGCGAAGAAGGTACAAAGATGTGTATTCGTTGCGGCGTCAGAACTGTAGAACACGCTTCGCTGCTGGATGATGAATGTATCCAGGATGTTCAAGGATAGTGAGCAGACTTTTCCGATGCTGACACTGTCGCCAAACGTTAACTTTCTGGAGTTTTCTGAAGGCAAACCGAAGCACTATGTCGAAAAAGCAAGAAAAATGTGGGAAAAGACAGCGTGAAAGCTGGCAGGCGTTACGAGAGGCGAAAGTTAAAATTGGTTGGGCCACGGACGCAGGGGTTTACGAGGGCAGCCACGGAAACGGCATTTATGAGTTCCGTGCAAGAGTTAATATGGCAGGATTTACGCCCCTGGAATGTTTGATACAGGCAACCAAAACAATTCTGAGATTTTAATGATTGATGATCAAGTGGGGACAATTGCCTGTGGCAAGAGGGCAAACCTAGTGGCCTTAGAAGGCAATCCGGACGAAAATATCGAAGTATTGAACCAAGTCGCACTTGTATTAAAAGCTGGCCAGGCTGTGCAGCGATAACTAGTGAAATAGGAGTGTATAGAGGAGTTAAGTCTTCTATACACTCGTTTTTAATTTGGGCCTGTTTGGAACATAGTTTATGAAAACATGGTTACAGAAGTGAGAGAAGTGATATAATGTTATCAGCTAATCAGTATTATCGTGGATATCATATTGTCGACGATGATGGATGATATAAATAATTTATGCAATTACTTCGTGTGATTTGAAGAAAGAGATGCATTGCAGAGATGAGCAGAAAAGTAAAAATAGGGGGATAAAATGAAACAAAAATTTGCAGTTGTGACAGGGGCGTCTAAAGGTATCGGTTTTGCTGTTGCAAAGTTTTTTGCTTGCAGAAGGTTATATCGTCTACGGTCTTTCGCGAAAGGCTGGTGCTTGAGGGAGTAAGATGGCTGACCTGCGATGTGACGCAGAAGGAGAGCGTAGAGAGCGCCTTTGCCCAGATCATGGAGGAGGCAGGGCGAGTGGATCTGCTGGTCTGCAATGCGGGAATCGGCATTTCGGGAGCGGCGGAATTTACCTCGGCAGAAGATTATACACGTCAGATGGAAGTTAACTTTGTGGGCACAGTCTGCTGTGCATTGCAGGTCGTGCCTTTGATGCGTGAGCAGAGAGCAGGCAGGATACTCTTCATTTCGTCGCTGGCGGCCATTTTCCCTCTGCCTTTTCAAAGCTTTTATTCGGCCAGCAAAGCTGCGGTCAACGCTTTCAGCGATGCGCTGGGACTTGAACTGCGACCCTTTGGGGTAGAGACCTGCACTTTGATGCTCAACGACGTAAGGACAGAATTCACAGATAACCGCCGAAAAACCGCAGAGGGCGACGCCGTCTATGGCGGCAGAATCAGCGCATCAGTAGGGAAGATGGAAAAGTCAGAACGAAACGGCATGTCACCAGATCAAGTAGCAGAGACGGCGTGTAAACTGCTTAGAAGAAAACATCTGCCCTCTCATAAGATTGTAGGCATATCTAACGAATTTCTTGGATTTTTGTGCCGCATATTGCCGACAAAACCTGATGCTGTATCTGCTGGGAAAAATCTACGGCTGATGATTACGAAAGGAGCAGGGTATGACGCTTTACCCATGGTATGTATTTATTACGGTAGCAGAACAGAAAAGCTTTGTAAAAAGCTGCCCGCATATTGAACGTTACACAATCAGCGGTGAGCCACACCATCGCGAAACTGGAAGCGGAGTACGGCTATTTCCTCTTTGTTCGAAATAGAAACAACGTGGAACTGACCACAAACGGAAAGCTGATGATGCCCTATGTGCGCAACCTGCTTGCATGTATGGAGTCTTTGGACCAGGAAATCGCCAACCTGGGCAATATTAGCAAAGGACAGGTGAAGGTGGCAGCATTTAACAGCGCCACCTTGTCCTGGATTCCGGAGATTTTGAAGGAATTTCAGAAGGAGTATCCCGGTATCAGAGTGATTGTAAGACAGGCCGGGGACAAGAATATCCAGCGCATGATTCAGGCGGGGAAGTGGATCTGGCCTTTGTCTCAAAAGACATGATAGACAGTAATACTCTGTTTTTTCCGCTGCACAAAACGCCCCTGGTCTGCCTGACACCGAAAGGAGTATACGCCGATCAACGGCAAGAGCATTACGGCGGAAGATTTGAGAGGAAAGCCTCTGATTCTGCAGTCAGAAGGATATGATACGGAAATGATTAAGTTTTTACGACAGAACAAACTGCCTGTCAAAGCTGATTTTAGAATCGAAGTAGATGCGACTTGCCACGCCTATGTGGAGAAAGGCTTCGGCTTCTGTATTGCACCGCTGATGACCTTTCACTGTAACCCGAGACGTGAGCGTGTGGCCCATCGAACCTGCTTACATGCGTATCATTGGCCTAGTGACCGTCTTCCCCGATTTTATTTCTCCTGCTGCCAGCCTGTTCAGAGACCGCATTATCAGATATATGTCTGAGTCACAATTGATGAACGTATAGAATCGTATTACAAAAAACTGCTTCAGTTTAAGCCGCTGAGGCAGTTTTTGTCCTCAAAAGGCCAATGCATGAGAATTTACTCAACTTAGCATGATTTCTTGATGTATCTGGCTGCTGGCGATTTGCAAGGGTGCGTTACGCAAGATCGGATAAAATCGCTCTTTCGCTTACGGAGACTGCCCGGTCAAAGGCGGTTTTGCGTAACTGCAGCCGCCTGGGCAAGGGTGAGTTACGCAGATTGGGCTGATTTGGAGAGTTTTGTTAAGCAGCCCGCGGCAGAGTGCCTGCAAATGCGTAACAGCCCCAGCCTGTGCTAGTGTCAGTTACGCAGATTGGGCTGATTTGGAGAGTTTTGTTAAGCAGCCCGCGGCAGAGTGCCTGCAAATGCGTAACAGCCCCAGCCTGTGCTAGTGCCAGTTACGCAGATTGGGCTGATTTGCGCAGTTTTGTTAAGCAGCCCGCGGCAGAGTGCCTGCAAATGCGTAACTGATGCACGCTAGAGTGCCATGTCAGAACCAATAGATGAGTAATTACTCATGTTTACATGGTTATAAATGCGCTTTTCTACAAGAAGAAATGCGCTTATAATAATGATAGCGACAGAAGATTCAGATAATTGGACTAAAAACACAAGGAGGTTATGATTATGAGTGAATTTTCAAAAAGAGTTTCTGTGATGGCAAATGAAGTTAAAAATTTAAAGGTTTTGACGGAGTCTTTAGTCTCGCCTGACATCATTTTTTGCCGGCGGCGCACCGGCAAAAGAAGCTTACCCCTTTGAAATCATCGGCGACATTGCCAAGGAAGTGTTCAAGCCGGACGCCAGAGGGTTCGGATCAGTGGTCTATGGAACGACCATGGGCGTAGTCGCCTTAAGAGAAGCTGTGCGAGATATTCTCCTAAAGCCCCGCGGCCTTGATGTGGATATCGACAACATCATGATTACGGCGGGCGGTATCCAGCCGATCAATATGCTGTGCCAGCTGTTCATCAACCCCGGCGATACCATTTTAGTGGAGACGCCTACCTTTGTGCATACCAGCATGATTTACAAGATGTTCCAGGCAAATCTGGTTCCATGTGAGATGGATGATGATGGGTTGGTCATTGCTGACGTAGAGGCAAAAATCAAGAAATACCACCCAAAGATGATCTACACCGTACCGACATTCCAGAACCCGACAGGAGTCACCCTGGCTCAGGATAGGAGAAAGCAGCTGGCGGAACTGGGCAGCAGATATGACATCATCATTTTGGAAGATGACCCTTACAGAGAAATCAGATACAGCGGTGAGGAACTGATTCCAATCAAAGCCTTTGACCAGACCGGAAACACCATCTTCGCAGGCAGCTTTTCCAAGATTTTCTCACCGGGCAGCCGGCTGGGTTTCATGGTGGCAAGTGACGAATTTATGGATAAACTCTGCAACATCAAGCTGGGCACGGACACCTGCACCAATACTATGACCCAGACCATCGCCGGCGAATTCTTCAAACAGGGGCATTATCCGCAGCACCTGGAAAGTTTGAAAAATTTGTATAGAAGCAGAAGAGATGCTATGGTAAAAGCATTAGACGCTTACTTTCCGGAAGGGACAAACATACCTATCCTGACGGCGGATATTATGTATGGGTGGAACTGCCGAAGGAACTGGATACAGGAAAACTAGCGCCGGAAGTGGCAGAGAAGCTCAACGTCTGTTACGGAGACGGTTCCATCTTCTTCAGTGAAGGAAATCCGGAAGGTGCGGGGAGCAATTGCATGAGAATGAATTTCAGCGGACAGCCTGAGGAAGTGATCACGGAAAATCTAAAAACTGGGCAATTTCTTCAAAGAGAAATTAGAGCAGGGAGGTACATCATGTTAAATCGTTTGAGAGAAGTTTGAAAAAAGGCGAGCAGGCCATCGGTACATTTTTCTGCATGAGCAACGTGGCTGTGATGGAGTGCCTGGGCTATACGGGGCTGGATTACGTCATCATCGACACAGAACACGGCGTCTTTGACACCCAACCCATGAGCGACTTGATCAAAGCTGCGGAACACGGCGGTATCACGCCCCTGGTGCGCATCGCGGATGTGACCCACAAGGAAATTCAAAGAGCTGTCGATAACGGCGCAGGCGGACTGATCGTGCCGTGCCTTCGGGATATCGAAGACATCAAAAAGCTGGTCGACCTGGCAAAGTTTGCCCTATCGGAAACAGAGGCTTCATCAAAAAAGCCGTGGCTGTGGGTTCGGCAATGAGCCATGGGCAGCGGGGGACGCTGGAAGAGTACATGGCAAACAGCAACGAAAAGGTTTTGGTGCTGCCTCAGTGTGAAACTGTTGAGTGCCTGGAATCCATCGAGGAGGTCGTCGCTTTAGACGGGTGGATGGCATCTTCATCGGACCTTTCGACCTGTCTATCACCATGGAATTCCCGCTAAGTTTGACAAACCGGAGTTCAAGGCGGCGGTGGGTCGCATTTTGAAGGCCTGCAAGGACGCTGGAAAGCCGTGCTTTATCTTTACCAACAACGCCGAGGAATCCAGGAGATACCTGGACGCTGGCTTTGACGCAGTAGCAAACAGCATCGACTCGGTAGTCATCACGGAGGCATACCGGTCCTTCGTGAACAAAACTGCGGCTAGCGGTTGGAAAGGAGGAAAAAATGGAAGAGAAAAAATATCCTCTCGTATTCAGGGGCAGTAAAGGAATGAGTTTGATTCCCCTGGTTGTCATGATTGCCTTCGCAGTCTACTTCTTTGGATTTGCGGGCGTTTACGACACCTTTGGCGCTGGCGCTGGGGGACTGGTGGCGCTGATCATCGGCAGCTTTCTTTGCTAAAAAATATTATATCCTTTTGGGACGCAGCCATCGGCGGTATGGCTGACGAACTTGGCAATGTCCTCGCGCTGATCCTGCTGGTAGTCGGCATCTTCGGCAAGATGATGACGAGAGGGCATATCGCTGAAGGCTTTGTCTGGATCGGCGACTCCCTCAACGTCAGCGGCAGCACCATTTGCGTATTTGCCTTTATCGTTACTGCTATCATCGCAACATCCACGGGAACGTCCATCGGCACGATTTTGACCCATGGTTCCCATCTTGATGCCCGTCGCTGCCATTATGGGAGCCAACATGAACGTTTTGATCGGCGCGATTATGAGCGGCGCGCTGTTTGGGGACTCCATCGGTCGGTATCTGACGTCACTATCGCATCGTCACAGACCCAGGAGTTCAGGGGCGGCGGCAGGCCGGATATTGGTGGTGTGGTCAAAGCTAGGATCAAATATTCCTCATCGCGGCAGCCCTGTCCATCGTGCTGTTCTTCGTATTCGGGGCGGCGGAGAGATGACGGCAGAGAGCAAAGCATTGCTGACCCAGTATTCCGACCCGAAGGGCTCTTGATGCTCATACCGATGATCGTTCTGCTGCTGGT
>VOFH01003761.1_pt1 | contig 40179 bp, 71 predicted proteins | sample 5384091 | NCBI WGS metagenome assembly VOFH01 (sample SAMN12384727, study PRJNA508395) | human gut metagenome | isolation source: healthy gut G | host: Homo sapiens
TAGCTTCATCAGATTCGAAATTACCCGTTCCTCTCATTTCTACAGAACCGTTTTCTGATTTTTTTGATTCGCTTATCCATCTGGATAAGGTGCTTCTTCCTACTCCCTAAGTTTGCAGCACATTCTTTCATAGTAAGGTTTGTATGTTGTTGTACATATCGTACAGCGTTGCTTCTAAAATCGTTATCAAATACTGGTTTCTTTTTGCCATTTTTACTCCTTATGTTACTTCTTTTACATGTATTATAATTGTATCAAAAACATGCATGTTTCTCTATTAGGACTGTCCAGTTTTATTCTAACATCAGTTTCCAGATAGATTAGCTGTTTTCCTGCAGATCATCCAGTTTCTGTTTTTCTTGTTTTATGTATTCTACCAGCCACGCATTGATATTTTCCCAGTGTTCCATCTGAAACAATGTCTTTAAAATTTCTTGCTTTTTCTTCACTTTGCTTGTCAGAAACTGTTCAAATTTCCTGGTGGAAGCACCATGACCTGTACAAACTGTTCATAGCGAAGTCCAATCAGTTCTTCTGCTTTTTCCTCTACATTTTTAGTTTTGGATTCTCAAAAAACGGAAGAAATTCTCCATTTACAATTTCACCGGCATCGACACTGCTTTTTCCATACTTTTTCTTTGTTTCGCTTTGTCTTTACCTCTACTTTTCGCACAAAACGATATCGTTTCCCTTTTTAAAGAAAATATAAATTCCACAAATGTATGTATATCATCACTTGCAAAGCGAGAGCGCATCGCTTCCATACTTTCCCTTTGTCCACCACTGCTTTTTCCAAACAATGCAAAGGTAATCGCATCTAAAAGCATCGTTTTCCCACTTCCTGTTTCTCCCTGAATCAAAAACAAATGATGGCTGGATATATCAGAAAATCAATTTCCTGTTTTTCAACATAAGGTCCAAACGCCTGTATTACTAATTTTTCAGGAAGCATACTCTTCCTCCTTTACCGCTTTCTGTGCTTCATAAAAAGCTGCATTTCTTCTTCATCTAGTTCTTCTTGAAACATATCCTTAAAAAACTGTTTCACAATACTGTCATCCTGCATGGCTTCCATTGTCTGTAAATCAACACCAATACGACTTTGTGTTTCCTCATGTATGCCGCTTAACTGTAAAATCCCTTCGTGAAGTTCTTGAAAATATTCCATCATATCGATCGTTGCCTGCTTATCTTCAATTTCTATTTTCACATAGCTTTGTGTATCTTTATCTTGTTTTAATTGTGTGTTGACATCCTCTAATTTTCCACCATATGTTTTTAATGAATGAAGAGGCTGTATACATTTTTCTTGAATTTCACCATTATCTGTATCATAAATTAATACTTTTTTCGCATAGGAAGCTTCTGAAAATGAGTATGGAAGCGGAGAACCACTGTAATATGCGTTCTGTCCTGCTTTTTGATGACGATGAAGATGCCCCCAAGGCAACATAGTCAAACTTATCAAATACCGTGGAAGAAACCATCCCACTCCCTCCTATCGTTGCGAAACGATCACTTTCACTCACGCTGGCATTTGCCATAAACGTATGCGCAATCGCAATATGACAGACTTCTTTCTTGTTTAATTTCTCCTCTAAATCGTTTTGGATACATAAAATGCTTCCTCTTCATCTTGGATTTCAACGCCATAAAGATTCGCAACTGTCTGCGGATGAAAGTAGGGGATAGGATAAAACCATGTATTTCCTAATATAAGAGGTTTTACTTTTTCTTCCAGTTTTCCATATACATGCAAACCCATTGGTGCCAGCAAAGCGGAACAGGATGATAAACGTACTGGTGAATCATGATTTCCCGCAATAACAATGACCTGCTTTTTTAACTCCATACAAAGCATATGCATGCACTTATCATAGAGTTCGATGGCTTCTTTACTGGCAAGTGTCGTATCGTAAATATCTCCTGCAATGATGATCACATCGATGTTTTCATCCATCACAATTTGTTTTAACTGTTCTATAAAATCATATTGATCTTCCATTAAACTTTGTTTATGCAATGCAATTCCCAAATGCCAGTCGGCAGTATGTAAAATCTTCATAAAAATATGCTCCTTTTCTCACGGTAAAAAAAAAGCAGAGCCAATCTGCTTTTAATCATTTTCACTTTCTTTTGGAGTCGATACCGGTGTTTTATCAATTGTAAAATCCTGATTATTCTCGCTGTAATCTCCAAAAGACCATCTCACAGAGAATGTATTATAACTTCCAGACTCCTCATTCCAGAATATTTCATATACCGTTTTTGCGGTTATGATTCCATTTTCTTCTTTTTCTAGTTGTTCCATTATATTGCAGATAATTAAAAGGAAGTTCTTCATCTAAAATCAGCATCTGTGGTTCTTTACCGGATTTTTTTCTCATAGGTATACGTCAATGTTATTTCCATTGAATTTTGTTTTGTTTTTATATCCTGATGGATATAAGTTACATAATTTACAAACACATTTGTACTCTTCTTTATCTGCTTTCCTTCTTCATCTGTTATTACTAAAGTAAATGTATTATTTCCAGTAGGAATTCCATACACATCTCTAGACAGTGATTGAGAGCTATAACTTGTAACATCTAATAGTTCACGATTTTCTAAAAAATAATTTAACACTTTCAATTGCAGACTGATTGCTCGTATAACTCCAGCTAAATTTATGTTTTGTGTAATGTTATTGTATTTTCCTTCAAACATAGTAATAACAGCATCCTGATTTTCTTCTTCCTGAACTGGTGTATTTGGATTTGAAATCATTTGCTGTGGAGAGCGATTCTTTAAAAAATGTATACAAAAAATAAAGATACAGATATCAAAACTAAGCTGCTCATTAAGATAATAAAAAATCCATTTTTCTTCCAAAAACTACGGAATCTTTCAAATACATCCTCCCTATTTTCTTTTTATTATACTATCTTTTTAAAGAAATACCACTCTTGACATAGGAAATCCAAAAGAAAAAAGCTCCTTCCCTAAACAAAGAGGAAAAGAGCATCTATATTCTTATTTTGCTGGCACTAAAGGAACTACAATTCCATCATATTCATCTTCAATGAATTTCTTAACATCTTCACTATTTAATGCATCAATCAAATCCTTGATTTTTTGATCATCTTCGTGTCCCTTCTGTACTGCAATGATATTTGCGAATGTCTGTGCAGCTTCACTTGTCTTATCTTCGGTAGCTAATACTTTATCAGAAATTTTTGCACTTAAAGCATTGTTTCCATTAACAACTGCATAATCCAAATCCTGAATATTTCTTGCACAGTTTTCCGCAACCATTGGTTTTACTTCTACATTTTTGGATTTTCCACGATATCATTAATTGTAGCATCAATTCCTTTTACCCTCTGTTAATTTAATGATTCCATTAGCTTCTAGTAGTTTTAAAGCTCTACCACCATTTGTTGGATCATTTGGAATACCGATAACTGCTTTTTTCTTTTACATTTAAATCCTTATGTTTCACAGAATAAATACCTAATGGTTCAAAGTGTACAGCAAATACACTTGTTAATTTTCCTTCTTCTTTAGCCTTAACCATCCATTCATCTAAATATGGTTTATGCTGGAAATAGTTAGCATCTAAGCTTCCTTCTGCTAAACCTTTATTAGGTAGATCATAATCTGTAAACTGTTTAATTTCTACGTTATATCCTTTTTCTTCTAAAACTGGTTTAATATGATTTAAAATCTCTGCATGCGGTGTTACACTGGCACCAATTGTCAAAGTTTTATCTTCCTTAGGCTGTGATGATGTTCCTGAAGCACATCCTGCAAGCAATACTGCTCCACATAAAGTTACAAATAATTTTTCATTTTCATTCCCTCTTCTTTCTTGTCTTTTTTGTTTATCCTATATTTTCAAATATGCATATAAGCTGCACATTCGACAAATACGGGCATGCTGTTTAAAATGATGTTTCATACTTCTATCCTCTTTTCATCATCCTAATGTGTTGTTTTTCTTTCTAAATAGTTTCCTAAACTTTGAATCAATGTTGTAATCAAAAGCAAAACAATTATACAGCAAATCGTTGTATCTGTTTCATACTGATATGCACCATAACGAATTGCGAAATCCCCAATACCACCGGCACCAACTGCTCCTGCCATACTAATATAACCAATAATTGCAATCAAAGTAATTGTAGTAGCACGAATAAGTGCAGGTATACTTTCTTTTTAAATATACTCGAAAAATAATTTCTATAGGAGAGCATCCCATCGCCTGACTTGCTTCAATAAGTCCATTATCTACCTCCGATAAAGCAGATTCTACCTGACGTGCGAAGAAAGGTACAGAACCAACAATAAGCGGGAATACTGCACCTCTAATTCCAATAGATGTTCCCATAACAAATCTTGTAACACTAATTAACGCAATGATCAGAATAATAAATGGAATTGCACGAAATAAATCAATAATTGTACTTAATATCGTGTATACAATTTTATTTTCCAAAATATTTCCTTCTTTAGTAACTACAAGAATGACTCCAAAGAAAGTTCCAAAAATCAAAGAAAATAATCCAGTAATTCCAAGCATCACAAAGGTATCTATAATGGATTGCCCAAATTCTGGCAATTTAACAATCAAATTAGGAAATAACTGTTCTAGCATTTGTTAATCACCTCCACATCAACATCATGTTCCTTCATATAATGCAAAGCCTCATCTACCTGTTCTCCACCAAGAATCATAATCAAATCTCCTAAAGGGATGTGATGAAGTACTTCCACATTTCCAAATATGATATTCGTATTTACATTAAATTTTCTGGAAATTTCACTAATTAAAGGTTTCCCTGTTCCAGTTCCTCCATAATGCAAACGAACCAGCACTTCTCCACTTTGTAAACGTGTTAGATCGGAACCTTGTTCTACCATTTCATAAATCTGACTTAAATTTGAAGTCGATGCAATGAAATTTCTAGTAACTTCTGCATGTGGATTTGTGAATATATCTACGATATTTCCTTCTTCCACTACATGTCCATTCTCCATTACAGCAACACGATCACAAATTTCTTTTAATAACTGCCATTTCATGTGTAATTAAGACAATTGTAATGCCAAGCTCTTCATTTACTCTTTTTAAAAAGCTTTTAAAATACTTTTTGTAGTTTGCGGGTCAAGTGCACTTGTTGCTTCATCACATAGAAGAACTTTAGGACTGTTTGCCAAAGCTCTGGCAATCGCAACACGCTGTTTTTGCCCTCCACTTAACTGTGATGGATAAGCATCTTTTTTCTCTTTTAAATCCACCAATTCCAGTAATGATAGAATTTTTTATCTTTTTTCTTCTTTGGAAAGTTTACTGTCTTTTTTAATGGAAAAGCAATGTTTGATACACTGTTCTGCTTTTCATCAAATTAAAGTGCTGAAAAATCATTCCGATTTTTTTTCGAACCTCTCTTAGTTCTTTCGCACTTAATGACATTAAGTCATCATCTGCAACCAGCACTTTTCCTTCCGTTGGTCTTTCCAGTAAATTGATACATCTTACTAATGTTGATTTACCTGCACCGCTAAAACCAATAATTCCAAAAATTTCTCCATCTTTAATATGCAATGTAACATCTTTAACCGCATGTACATTCCCTGCTGTTGAAGAAAATGTCTTACTAACATGTTCCAGACTAATCATAGTTTCCCTCCTGCATCAGCTATAAAAAAAAGCTTTCATCCCATAGGACGAAAGCTGACTTCGTGTTACCACCTAATTTTATCTATATCTCGCAATATAGACCTCTTCAAGTACGTTTTCTTATGAAAAGATACTCTATCGCTATAACGAGCGAACACGTTGCAGCCTCCTGAATTTCATTCGACTGCACAACTCCAAGACCATTTTCAGCAAATTCCCTTTATTTCCTTTCACCAAACGGAAACTCTCTAGAAAAGTTCCAATGCCTACTCTTCTTTTCAACGTCATTTTATATCTGCTTTAGATATTACTCCTTTTTATATATTCGTCAATAGATTTTTTCATTTATTTAATTTTGTACTTCAATTTATAAGTTTTCCTTCACTTTCATCATCAAAATATTCAGTATAGCTAAGTTTAATTTTCTTTGCAGAAGAGGAAATGATAAAAACCAGACAACCATGAATTTCTTCTTGCGGTTTCAATGCATACTCATCTTTCAACTGATACTTTACCCCAAAATTATTTTCTGCTTCAAACGGTCCATCTTCATCAAAAGTAATCATAAAATCATCTTTATACATCATTAAGATTTCATTCGTAATATTTTTAATAGATAGATGCAGCATTAAAAACTGTGCATCATCATCTACTACAAAATCATTTAATTCCTGCCCGCACAATTCGATTTTCATAAGCTTACATGTAAAAAAAGCGTTTGAAATTCATTGATCATCGCAGGATTTGGACTATAATCTTCCGTTAACAATATATTTTGACGTTCATAATTATGCTGAAGAATTTCCATACCTATCACCTCTTTACCATACTATATGATAAAGGAATGGAAAAATGTCGAAACATGCTTAAATGATTAGATTTGGAAAAATATGAACTCCGCTTTTTATAATATGAGAAAAATGACATTCCTCCATAACGGAAAAGATTTCATTTATATGATTTCCATAAACAAGCAAAACATCGCCTTGCCTTCCTTTTCTAAAACCCCGTATTTACCCCTTTTAAACATCTGGAAGGATATAGCGTTAATGCTTTTAATAATGTCATTGCATCTGTTTGCGAATGCAGATGTAATAATCTTGCCATTAAAAGCTGATCTTCTCCTTTCATGATAGAAGAGGCACTGCTAATACAAAAGCGTTTCTTTTTTCCATTTCTTTGATAAAACAACAACCTCTTTTACACTGCATAGCGGATATTTCATATTTTGTAAAGAAGTAAGTTTCCAGTAAACATCCCGGATATTAGAAGACAGTTGTGTGCATCCATAAGTTAATACCCCTTTTTACTTGCCAGATATAATTTTTTCGCGAAGTTTTCTTTCTTCATCAAAAGAGGAATAGTTAACATCTATATTACATTCTATAAACGCAGGAAAAGCAATTTGATTTTGTGCCATCAATGATACGTGTATCACTGTCAATGTATCTAGAACCATCTTCCTCTCCTACATATAAGATTTCATCATGATGAAATGCAATGGCTCCATGTGTATAAATAACATCTTCTCCTTTTTTCATCTGCATTGTATAAATCTTTTCGATATTTCGAATTAGCAATGTTGCTTTTTTTCATTTTATCACCCTAAACCTGCTGTACATTATAAGCGAAATATGTAAAAAAAGCTATGAAAAATTATTCGTTACTGCACATAAAAAGGACTACACGTCCTTTTTTTTTTCAATATTTCGTACATAAAATTTTTCATAGACATTCACAAAGAAATTGCTTTTCCCACTCTTATAATAGCGAACGATCATGATCGTCAACAAAATACCTGCGAATGTTGCACATAAACAATCCGTAATCGTATCATGAACCCCTTGAGAATAATGATTGATACAGTCATTATTAAAGAAAATCAGCATGGCATATTCATAAAATTCCCATAACTCTGCAACTGCAATATTGACTGCATTAATAAACACCAAAAACAGTGTAAAATATTTCTTTTCTTCAAATGCGTTTGTTTTTCGTATCGCAAAATACAAAATAACGGCAAGTGTTGTAACAAACCAGCCACTTGTAAAATGCAGCACCTTATCAAATCCAAAATAACTATACCAGCCAAACCACTTCCAATTAAAGAGGCAAAGTATACAAAAATGGTAGATATAATATAAATTTCATAAACCGGCTTCAACTTTAAAAGTTTAAATCCAATTGGTACGATTAATGGTGTTATACATGCGACCAATGTCATGCCAAGAGCTTCATAATCCTTTTTTACAAAATTCATATAAAATCCTGCTGCTAAAGTTAGCACATATATCGCAGCACATACATATAAAAACCTTTTCAGAAAGAGTTCTTTTTTATTTACTGTCAACATGTTTTACATTCTCCAGCATCTTTAATTTTAAATCCAGAAGCTTTTTACTTAAATCAACATAGTATGTCTGCGGATATTCAAAACGCTGAATCTCATCCCAGATCGTTGTAAATTCCTGTTCACTGTATGCACGCACATCTTTTAAATTTGGTACATCATAGACTAGTTCTCCATTTACAAATATCGGTTCCAACAAGTTTTTTACTGTATAGGTTCCTTTCTCAATGGTTTTATTTTTCCAGCTGTTCATCTGATGATAAATTGTCAAATCTTCATTTGGATCAAGCACTTCTCCATGCAATGTCATCAAATCCGCAAGTGCTTTTCCACTTTCTTTATCATAAATACGATACAAGTCTTTATATGCTGGATTGGTTACTTTTTTTCAATGTTTTCACTAACTTTGATTTTTGGAATCATTTCTCCATTTTCATAAATGGAACTCATTTTATAAACGCCGCCAAAAACCGGTGTTGATTTACTGCAGACAAGGTTTTCTCCAACTCCCATACTGTTGATTTTTGCCCCTTGCTGAATCAAAGATTGAATTAGGTATTCATCTAAAGAGTTTGATACAACGATATTGCAATCTTCCATACCAGCTTCATCTAATGCTTTTCGTATTTTTTTAGACAAATATGCCATATCACCGGAATCAATACGTACACCCTGCATACGATAACCGTTTGGCTCTAAATATTCTTTTTGCGACACGAATGGCATTAGGCAAACCACTTTTTAATGTATTATACGTATCCAGCAATACCGTACAGCTCTCTGATATGTTTTCGCATAAGCTAAAAATGCTTCATACTCACTGTCAAAAGACTGTACAAAAAGAATGTGCCATCGTTCCTAAAACCGGCATCCCAAACTTCTGTCCGGCATACGTTGTTGCAGTCCCTGCAACACCACCAATATAAGCCGCTCTTTTGCCCCATAGTTAGCAGAGTCAAAATTATGTGCACGACGTGCCCCCAAATTCCATAATCGCACGTCCATCAGCTGCTTTTACGATACGTCTTGCCTTGGTCGCAATTAATGTCTGATGATTTACACAAAGAAGCATTGCAGTCTCTAAAAGCTGTGCTTCAATAATTTTTGCACGAACGCGAATCAATGGCTCATTTGGGAAAACCGGCGTTCCTTCTTTAATCGCATAAATATCTCCTGTAAAAATGAAATGACGAAGATAATCTAAGAATTCTTCTGAAAACTTATGCAAAGAGCGAAGATAAGCAATATCTTCATCTTCAAAGTGCAGATTTTGAATATAGCCGATAATTTCCTCTAAACCTGCAAAAACTGCATAGCCTCCATTATCTGGATTTTTACGATAAAACAAGTCAAAAGTAACAATGCGATCCTTGTGATCACTGTTAAAATAGCACTGGCTCATCGTTAGTTCATAAAAGTCCATGACAAGACTTAGATTTCTTTCATCTCGAAAATCAAATTTATAATCCAAACTTTCCATTAACAATTTTCTCCTTTAAATCCAGCAACGACTTGAATTCCGTTTGCTTCCATATTTCGAATAGAAAATTCATTCCATTCAACTGCATCATGTACATCATCGATATGATACGTATCTATGCAGTCCATAGGAATAATCACACGCTTCTTAGTTTCATTATGCTCATTTAACCATGCATTCAAACATAAAGCAAACTGCATAATACAAATATCACTGCAGCATCCGCAAATGACAATATCCTGATACATAGGCATTCTTTTTTTTAAGAACTGCTGAAAATCGACACTTGTAAATGTATTCGTACTATTTTTATGAAACAGCTCGTGAACATATGGATGAAGTTCTTCTACGACTTCACTTTCCCTGGTTCCAATCACACAATGCGATGGATAGGATAGAAATTCTCTTGTTTTTGGCGGATGGGCATCTGCCACAAAGATTGTTCTTCCCACTTCTTTATCTAGTAAATCACATATTGGCTGAATGGTTTTCGAAATTGCTTCATCATGCAAAGCTCCTTCCTTAACAAATCCATTGATCATATCCACAACAAAGATAATCGGATCTTTTAACTGTGCAATATCCATCTTTGTATACTCTGTATAAACGCATCACTTGTTCTTGCCATGCAATGACCTCCCTGTACTACACATTTTCTTCTATTATAGACTTTTTTTTATGATTTAAAATAAAAACAATCAGAAAACACATATTTTATGAAAGTTTTATATAAGATATAAGATTTATTTTTTACAGTGACTTGTATAAACAAAAATGAGAGATGTACCAAACACCAGTGTATCTCCCATATCTTTACTTGTTTGATAGAATTATTTTTTAAGTTTTCCTACGTTATTTACTTTATCTTATTCATATAACCTGAAAGCTCATTTTTTTCAAGCATAGTACTGATACCATTAACATGATAGATTGGATTAAATCGATCCATAACCATAGTTTATTTAACCAATACATATAAAGAAAAATATTTAATAAAAACAAAGAGAAAACTGGAAGATACAAAAAGATACGATATAAGGAATTACTAGCATTGCCACAATACTTGTAAGCATGACCTTTTTTTTCCATACGTATGATATAGTGCCTGTAGTGTCATAATGCAAGGCACACTTAATAAGATATAGACAAGAAAAACTGAATGCTCGAAGATTTCTTCTTTCATCATGCCACAGATTTTGAATATAAGATGTATCTTTTTCCTGCGGTTCTTCTTTTGATAAAAAAACAGGGTTTGCGAAATACTGGTGGTTGTTCGTTCCTTAATATCTTCCCATCCAAGTTTTACAGGTTCTTGTTTTTGCTGGGTTGATTGCAAAGAAGAAAAATAGCCAACAATTGTTTCTTTCGCAAGAATACCACCAGAAGCGAAGCCACACATTCCCAGCGATTGCCAAAGCCCAGCGGTTCAAAAAGGAACGACACCTGTTTTGCCCCTTTCGCAAGCAAACTATCTTCTATATGCTGTGTTGGGCTGTAACTAAAGCACCATAAAATACACATGGCAAAAAGGACGATGCCACATGCTTTTTTTACATAGGCCTGCACTTTTTTGGCTTTTTTCCAGATAATTGACAACCGCGGCAATCGATAAGGAGGAACTTCCAATACAAAGATATCTTTTCTTTTTTTTCTGTCTCCATGATATAAAATAATACCAAATACAAGTGCAACTAGAATTCCTATACCGTATAAACAAACAAGTACAAATATTTCTTTATCTGGAAAAAAAGCTGCAAAAAATAAAGAGTATACTGGAAGTCTTGCCCCACAAGACATAAATGGTACAAGAAGAGCACAGCGTTTTTTTAATCCTTCCCCATCCAGTGTCTTGCTGGCATAAATCGCTGGCACATTACAGCCAAACCCCATCAGCAATGCCACAAAGCTTTTTCCACTTAAATGAAACTGACGCATGATACGATCTAACAAAAAAGGCAATGCGCGCCATATACCCACTTTCTTCCAATATTCCAAGGGCTATATATAAACATGCCATCAATGGTACAAAAACTTAATACACCGGATAATCCTACCAGTATACCATCCACAAATAATTGACGAATGAGCGGAAAATCTTGCAGAACAAACGAAAAACGCTCCTCCATACAGCTGCAGCATGTCATTGATCCAGTTTGTCCATGGCTTGCTGATATGAAAATACAAACTAGAAAAACAAGCATAAACAAAAAAAAAGATAGGCAATGCAAAGATGGGATGCAATAGTATTTTATCGATTTTCATACTTCTTTCATAACGCTTCTCTACATCTTGTTTTACATATTTTAATAAACTGTCAATCACATGAAAAACGTGTATTTTCTATGGTTTCAATTGGATATCCCTGCAGCATTTCTTCTATTGTTTCTTTATGGATACCCCAGCTATCTGCTTGTCTGATGGCTTCTTTTTTTCGATAGATCAAAGATAATGTCAATTGATGAAACTGTCTTTCCGTAAAAGATAAAGATACTGGTTTTGCCTTCTCCAATAGTTCTAATATCCGTATGTACACTTTTACCAAATCTTCATCAAGAAGCGGATAATATAATACATCTTTTCCTACCTGTGCCATAATGCTTTCTTTACACGTGCATAACAGCTTTTTATCAAAAGCACTGCATGCCAGAACCGGAATTTGCAATCTTCTTGCGATTTTTTGTGTTTCGATTACGATATGCTGCTTTTCTGCTTCATCCATAAAATTCAGCAGCATTACCATAGGAATCTGCAATTCTCGTAAATATAAGGTCAATAGCAGATTTCGCGCAAGATTGGTCGCATCCACTACATTAACAATAACATCAACATGATTTTCTTTTTAAATACGTTGTCGTAATACGTTCTTCATTATAACCTTCATCTAATGCATAACATCCGGGTAAATCAATAAGATGATACATGTTTTGTTTCCAGATAAGTGTTGCCTCTTTTTTTTCTCTACCGTTACCCTGCCCAGTTTCCTACCTGAAAATTGGAATGACTTAACACATTGATCCATGCACTTTTCCCCGTATTGGGATTTCCCGCAAACGCAATCGTATATTCTTTCATTGTCCAACCTCCACTTCTATCTGTTTCGCAATGTCTTTTCGAAGCAGCAGCCAGTTTCCTGCCGCCATAAAAGCAATGGATCATAAAAGGAGATGACATAATATAGCGTATTCTTCCTCCTTCATATACGCCCATAAAAATAGACGTTTTTTTAAGAATGGTTCCACATCAATATGTATGATCCTAGCGATTTCTCCTTTTTTTTAACTGATCTGCTCTCATATTTATCACCGACTTAAGTATATAAAAACAGAAGTTGAAAAATCGTCGGAATCTTTTGATGAAAAAAGGTTCTTTTTTATTTGATCATGAATATATTTTCAATAATTTGAAAATATGCGCTTTTTGTTTTCATTTCATCCAAAAGCGAGTATAATGAAAAGAATGAAGGAGGAGTTTTTATGGCTAAACTTGATGCTATTAAAAAAGCGGTTGTCATGCGCAACCCAAACGATGCGGAATTTATTCAGGCAGTTGATGAAGTATTATTGTCTTTGGAAAGCGTGGTAGAAAAACATCCGGAATATTTGGAAAAGGGTGTATTTGAACGTATTGTTGAACCTGAAAGGCAAATTATCTTCCGTGTTCCATGGGTTGATGATCAGGAAAAATACAAGTAAATCGCGGTTTTCGTGTAGAGTTTAATTCTGCGATTGGACCATATAAAGGAGGACTTCGTTTTCACCCAAGCGTAAATATTTCTATTATTAAGTTTCTAGGGTTTGAACAAATCTTCAAAAACTCTTTGACAGGACTTCCTATGGGTGGAGGAAAAGGTGGAAGCGACTTTGATCAAAAGGAAAAAGTGATGGAGAAATCATGCGTTTCTGTCAAAGCTTTATGACAGAACTTTTGTAAATACATTGGTGCAGATACGGATGTTCCTGCTGGTGATATTGGTGTTGGCGGACGTGAAATCGGTTATATGTTTGGACAATACAAACGTATTCGCAATGAATTCAGTGGTGTGTTAACTGGGGAAAGGATTGAACTGGGGAGGTTCTTTAGTTCGTACACAGGCAACTGGTTATGGATTATGTTATTTCACAGAAGCAATGTTAAACGATAAAACGATACCTTCAAAGGAAAACGAGTTGTTATCAGTGGAAGTGGAAATGTAGCCATCTATGCTGCTGAAAAAAGCTATGCAGCTAGGTGCCAAAGTGATTGCCATGAGTGATTCCAGTGGATATGTTGTGGATGAAAATGGAATTGATTTATCGATTATGAAAGAAATCAAAGAAGTTCGTCGTGGACGTATTCATGAATATACAGATATTGTAAAACATGCATCTTTCCATAAGGAAGGAAGTATTTGAGTGTTCCTTGTGAAGTTGCCCTTCCTTGTGCTACACAAAACGAATTACATAAAGAGGATGCTGAAATGTTAGTAAAAAATGGTGTCATTGCCGTTGCGGAAGGTGCTAATATGCCAACAACTCCAGATGCTATTGAAGTATTACAGGCAAATCATATTTTATATGCACCAGGAAAAGCAAGCAATGCTGGCGGTGTTGCAACAAGTGGGTTAGAAATGGCACAAAACTCTGCACGTTTATCATGGACATTTGAAGAAGTTGATTCTAAATTAAAACAAATCATGGAAAACATTTATAAAACCGTAAGTGCTACTGCCAAAGAATATGGCATGGAAGATAACTTTATGGCAGGTGCAAATATTGCCGGATTTATAAAAGTCGCTGATGCAATGATTGATCAGGGAATTGTTTAATATTCGTCACAAAAAAATACTATAAAAAAGATGTTCTTATCCTATATCTGACAAGAGCATCTTTCTTTTTATTTCTCCATATTTCGTTTAATGATAGAACTAATTAAATCTGCAGCCAATTTTGGATCATCGTTGCAGACGATATATTTATAGTTATTCATCATCTTCATTTCTTTTTCTGCTTTTTTGCTAAACGCTGCTGCAACAATTTCTTCCGGTTCCTTCTTCGACCGCGAATGCGATTTTCCAACTCTTCCATGCTTGGTGGAATAATGAAAATTGATACTGCATCCGGACATTTTCTCTAACCTGTGTTGCACCCTGCACTTCGATTTCAAAAGAACATTTTTTCCCTTCTTCACGAAGTTTTTCAACCTGAGCGATTGGTGTACCATAATAATTTCCTACAAACTCTGCCCATTCCAAAAGTTCTCCATTTTGAATTGCCTTTTCAAATTCTTCTCTTGTTGAAAAAATATAATCTACCCCATCCTGTTCTCCTGCTCTTGGAGATCTTGTAGTCATAGAAATAGAATATACAAGTTTCAAAGACTCATCATTCATAAAATAATTACGAACCGTACCTTTGCCAACACCGCTTGGTCCACTGATAATAATTAACAATCCCTTTTCACGAGCATAGCCCCTCCTAATTCTTTACAAGAATTTTACTCGCAGCACCTGGGAATGTCAAGTATGTTTTAACATAAACATTAAATACATTCATATAACAAAACATTACAAACCTTTATTTCCAATAAAAGTATATACAGTCCCATAAAACAATGTTTTATATGGTATAATAGAAAATTGAAGGAGTGATTAAAATGGCAATCGATGGATTGTTGCTTCGACAGCTGTTTAAGCAAATAGATAAAACACTGCCTGCAAAGATTTTAAAAATCCAGCAGATCAGTGACAGTGAATTATTATTTTCATTGCGCACAAATAAAGGAAATAAAAACTTTTAATATCAACACATAGTGTTTATAATCGTATAAATTATACGAATACTTCTTATACCACAATGGAAGTACCAAATAATTTTTGTTATGCTTTTTAAGAAAGCAAATTGATGGCGGAATTATAAAAGCATGGAACAGATTGGACTGGATCGTATTTTACATATGGTAGTTGAAGCTCGAAATGAAATGGGTGATATTCATGAAAAGAACCTTTATATAGAGCTGATGGGAAAATATGCCAATGTAATTCTGGTAGATGAGGATGGAAGAATTATTGATGCCTTAAAACGTATCCCCCATTTGAAAACAACAAACGTACCATCCTTCCAAATGTAATGTTTCAGCTTCCTGCACCTCATCTAGATAAACAAGATCCATATCACTACGAAAGCATTGATGTAAATGAATCTTTCACAAAACAGTTTCATGGATTTTCTCCCTTATTATCTAAAGAAGTACAGTATCGCATGATGGGAAGAACATACATCTTTTGATGATATTATGAGACAGATTGATGAATCCGATTGTGTATATATTAGTGATATACAGGAACAAACTTATTTTCACTGTATTCCATTAAAACATCTGCAAGTCGTACCAAGAACCTATCCACTAATGGAAGGAATGGATATCTTGTTTGCACAGAAAGAAGAAAAGGTGCGAATCAAGCAACAAAGCGGTGATTTGTTTAAAGCAGTAAGAAAAGAGCTTCATAAAAATGAGTCGAAGCTTCCAAAATTGAAACAAAGTCTTGAAGAAGCAATGGATTGTGATAAATATAAAGAATATGGAGATCTTCTGTTTGCTTATGAACATGAGATTTCTAAGCAGCCGATAGTAACGCTTCCCTCTTTTGAAACAGGAGAAAATATAGAAATTCCTATCGATATGCGTTTCGATATAAAAGGAAATGCAAATCGTTATTATCAAAAATATCATAAATTTAAAAGAGCACAAGTTATTTTACAAGAACAAATAGAGCTTTGTGAAAAGAAATTACTTACTTTACTTCTATGGAAATGCAGTTATCACAGGCCACTATACAAGATGCTATGGAAATTCGTGAAGAATTGTCTCGTCAAGGATATGTAAAAGCACAAAAACTCGTATTCGTAAAAAAGAAAAAGCAGGAACTTCCTCATTATGCTACCTTCGTTTTTGATGACTATAATATTTATGTAGGTAAAATAATTTACAAAATGATTATGTCACATGGAAACTAGCTAGAAAAACAGATACATGGATGCATACAAAAGATTTGCATGGTGCGCATGTTATCATTACGTTGGAAAATCCTCATGAAGAAGCACTTCGTCAAGGTGCTATGCTTGCGGCATGGTATTCAAAAGGTCGCTATTCCTCAAGTGTTCCGTTAATTACTGCAGTGTAAAACAATTAAAAAGAATACACGGGAATAAAGGAAGTTTTGTTTCTTTATCTACATACAAAACCATTTACATAGACCCAGAAGTTTCCATCATACAGGAAATGATTGATCATCATGAAAAAAAGGTAAATAAAAGAACAGGCCAAATGCCTGTTCTTTTTTTCATACCCACTCTATAACATTAAAACTCTTTTTATTTATAAAATAATTATTTAGCGTTTTTCTGAGCTTCTTTAACTGCATCTACCATATCGCTAATGCTGATTGTACATCCAGTTACTAAGTCTTCGTTTGTTGCTTTTCCTTCGTTGTTTAACTTAATCGCATCAACACCGTTTTCTTTAATATAGTTTTCTAAAGTTAGAACCTGTTCATACCATTCTTTTTGATAGGACTAGCTTTTTTTCATGTTATACTGTTCTTTTAATTCTTTTTAGTTTTGTCGCTGTCTTTCTGTTTTGTATCGATAGATACAGATGTGATTTTATCTCCATCAACTTTTACAGTAGCAGTTGTAACATCACCATTGCTTCCAGTTACGCTTGCGCTTCCTTCTTTTGCTGAACTACATCCTGCTAATACTACACCACATAATAATACTAATGCTGCTAATTTTTCATTATTTCTCTTCCGGTACATTCGATTTCTCATCAAGAAAAATGGAATATACTTTTTCCTTTCCTTAATTCAAACTTTACTCTAATTCTTGCTGGAATCTTGTTAAAAGATATTCCAGTATATGAATGGGCATTAGGATTTTATCATTGTATAGCTCATATGTCAATTAGTAAGGTTGTGTTTTTTCACAAGCAGAGTACAATAACACAGTTTGAAAGGAGTTAACAAAAATGGAATATGGTTTTATTTTTGATGTGGCTTTAATTTTGGCTACTACCAAAATTTTTGGAATGGCAACTCGTCGTGTCAAACTTCCACAGGTCGTTGGTGCCTTGTTAGCTGGTTTGATTCTTGGTCCTGCCTGCTTAGGTATTCTACGTGAAACTGAGTTTATCAATCAGGTTGCTGAGCTTGGTGTTATCGTCTTAATGTTTGATGCAGGTTTGAAACCGACATCAACGAATTGAAAAAATCAGGTAAAAGTTCATTTATTGTTGCAGCATTAGGTGTTATCGTTCCATTCGTTGGAGGATTTCTAGTTGCTCAGGCTTATGGATTAGGTACTGCAGATGTATTGAAAGTGTATTCATTGGTCTTATCTTAACAGCTACTTCTGTAAGTATTTCTGTTGAAACTTTAAAGGAAATGGGGCGTTTATCTACTCGTTCCGGTAACATTATTTTAGGAGCTGCCTTAATAGATGATATTTTAGGTGTTATTTTATTAACAGTTATCACTAGCTTCGCAGACCCTAATGTCAATATCGCAATCATGGCATTAAAAATAGTTGCTTTCTTCGTTTTAAGCGGTGTTCTTGGTTTATGCTTCACAAAGGATTCCGGTTTGGATGCAGCGTCATGACCGCGATTTAAGAAGATTTGCTGTTTTCTCTTTTGCTTTCTGTTTGCTTTATTCATTTATTGCAGAAGAATTCTTCGGTGTAGCAGATATTACAGGTGCTTTCCTTGCTGGTTTAATTATTTCTAATACAACAAGAGCAACTTATGTATCTTCTCGTGTTGGAATCTTATCATATATGCTATTATCACCATTGTTCTTTGCAAACATCGGATTAAAGGTTGTTTTACCACAAATGAACTTTATGATTGTTTCCTTTACGATTGTCATTTGTATTGTTGCAATCTTATCTAAAGTTATTGGTTGTGGACTTGGTGCTAAACTATGCGGATGTCCAAATACAAGAGCCTTTACGTGTTGGTGTAGGTATGATTTCTCGTGGTGAGGTCGCCTTGATCATCGCAATGAAAGGAATCGCATTAGGATTGATGGATGAACAATTTGTAGCACCTGTTATTCTTATGGTAGTAGTTACAACTGTTATTACGCCAATTCTGTTGAAAGTTGTATACAGTTCTAAATATGACTCTATTGACTATGAAAACAGTGAACTTGTTAACAGCTATGAAAAAGCTAAAGACTTTGAACGTGCTTCTCAGGCATTATTACGTCAGGATGAAGGTACATCAAAAATAAAAATATTATAAGATAAATAAAAAGGAAGATGAAAGATATCTTGGACTTGTCTACATATCTTGATCTTCCTTTTTTTAACTCTTGTTTACAGTAAATGAATGTGGTTTTTTATTTAAAAGAATTAAACAGATGCGAGACTGTCCTATTCCACCACCGATAGTTAATGGAAGTTCCTGCTGCAAGAGCATTTGATGAAATGGAAGCTTGATGCGATCCTCACATCCTGCTTTTTTTAATTGTTCTTTTAAAGACTTTGCATCAACGCGAATCCCCATACTGCTTATTTCAACCACACAATCCAAAATTGGATAGTAAAGTAAAATATCTGCGTTTAAATGCCAGTCATCATAATCAGGTGCACGTCCATCATGCGGTTTTCCACTCCTTAATTTATCACCAATCTGCATTAGGCATACTGTCTTATGTTCCTTTGTAATTAAGTATTCTCTTTCCTTTGGTGATTTATCTGGATATTTATCCTCTAACTCCTGTGTTGTAATATAAAATACTTCTTCATAAACAAAAGGTTCTAAATTTTCAAATACGATATCAGTTCACGCTCAGTTTCTTTCAATGCTTTTAAAATATGCTGCACTGTAATCTTCAAATATTCCAATGTACGCTGATTTTTATCAATGATTTTTCCCAATCCCATTGATCTACATAAGCAGAATGAAGATTGTCTAAAATTTCATCTCTACGTATAGCATTCATATCCGTATAGATACCTTTACCCACACCAATATTATAGCGTTTTAAAGCCATACGCTTCCATTTGGCAAAGGAATGAACAATTTGCATATCCTCACTGCTAATCTCTTTGATATCAAAAGATACAGGTCTTTCTGTTCCATTTAAATCATCATTTAAGCCACTGCTTTTTCTTACATATAATGGTGCAGAAATACGCATTAGATTTAAATGATGCGCCAATCGTTTCTCAAATAAATCTTTTTACATATTTAATTGCGACTTCTGTAGATATAACATCTAGCTTATTTTCATAATTTTTTGGTATGATTAAATCTTTAACCGCCATATCATTCACCTCTTTGTATGTTATTATACCTAAAAAAAAAAAGATACACAATGCAAGTGTACCTCATTTTTTATGCTTTAACTTTTAGACATGTACCATCAGGGCAGTGTCGTATTCAAATATTCAGCAATTGCAGCTTTCTGATCTGGTTTACAAGGTTTACATGTTCCTACAACAGTAACTTCCCCATTTACCAAAGCTTCTGCTAAGCCACTGCAGCCTGCATAACCACAGCCACCGCAGTTGTAGTTTGGAAGCATACTAGCTACAGTTTTCTACGTTCGTCTACTTCCACACTCAAAAACTTATCTGCAACTCCCTAAACCTAGTCCAAGGATAGCACCTAATACAAGCATCAGTAAAAGCGCTGTTAATACTGCATTTAACATGGTGTCAAATCCCTTTCTATAAATCATGTGCAGGGTTGTTGCAACAAGAAGTATCATGACAACCCTCACATTCTGCCTTTAAATTTTCGCAACCTTTAGGTAATGGTGTTTTATGATTTAGATAGAATACTAATGCATATATACCACCAAGGATTCCTAAATAAATGACTGCCTGTACCATACCTTATACCAGCCCAGTTAATCCACTAAATGCTAAAAGCCATAATAGCTGCTACAATCAGGGCAATTGGATTTCCTTTCCATGAAACTGGTGTATCGCATGCATCAGACGCTCACGAATCGTAGAAGATATATAATACCATTGTAAATCCTAAAGGAATAGCAATAGAATATGTTAACATTTCTGCAAAATCATATTTGAAAAAATATTATTTAATGTAACGTTTAATACAACACAGTTTGTTGTAATTAAAGGCAAATAAACACCTAATGCTTTATATAAAAGATGGACTAGTTTTCTTGATGATCATTTCTACAAGCTGTACAAGCGCAGCAATCACAAGAATAAATGTAATTAAGTCCATATATTCAAGTCCAAGTGGTTCAAGGACTTTTTATAATACAATCCATATGTTACAAGAGATGCTGCAACGATTACAAAAGTAACCGCAGCCCCCATACCTAAAGCTGAACTACTTTTCTTTGATACCCCCATAAAAGGACACATACCAAGAAACTGGTTCAAAACAACGTTGTTGATGAAAACAAAAGTAATCAGCATGACAAATAAGTTACTCCAATTCATAAATTATTTCGCCTCCTTTTTGTTTTTCTGCTGCCTTTTTCGTCTGATATGACTTATATGCTGCAAGTCCGGCAGCTAAACATGCAAATGTACAGAATGCTCCTACAGGCTGTGAGAACATACTAATTGTGAAATCATCTGGAATAATTTTTAAGGTAAAAAATATTCTGAGCTGCATTGAATGGATTATCAAAAGATAAAGCTCCTGTTGCAAGCAACTGTCGAATACCAGACATAATAACGATAGAAACTGTATCCCAAGTCCCATTCCAAGACCATCCAAAGCAGAATCAAGCACTTTGTTTTTACTTGCAAATGCTTCTGCGTCCAAGAATGATACAGTTAACAACGATCAGTGGAATAAATACACCCAAAGCTGTATCTAAGCTTGGCGCATAAGCCTTGATTAACATCTGAATAACCTTAACCAAAGATGCGATAATTACAATATAAACCGGAATACGGATTTCAGATGGTGTAATATTACGCATCAAAGAAATGATAACATTTGACATAACTAAAACTGCAATAACAGCGACACCCATACCAATCGCATTATTTAATGTAGTTGTAATTGCCAATGTGGAACATAGTCCCCAAATACAATGAGAATACAGGGTTTTCACGTAAGAATCCTGCAGTAAAATTTTCTTTACGATTCATTCTGTTCCACCTCCTACTTTAATTTATCAGCTTGATACTGAGCTGCTTCTTTTAATACCTTCAAGAACTGGCTTACTAGATAATGTAGCACCTGAAATTGTATCATTTAAGATTTCATCTGATGTAGCATCTTTTCCTTTTAAAGATTCACGGAAAGGTGCATCCAGTACCTGTGTACCTAATCCTTGTGTATCTCCATTGGAAATACCTACATAATCGATAACCGTACCTTTATCATCTAATGCAACAAGGAAAGTAGTTCCTTCTTTATACCCTGTTACCTTCATTTTAAAAAACATAGCTTTTTCCTTCAACTTTGAAGATTTTTTGAATTGTATCTGATACATCCTTTTCTACCTGTTCAAATGCTTCATCAGGTACATCTGGATATAATACTTTTAAATTATCCTTTTCTGCTTCCAGTTCATTGCGTGCAATAACTGGTGCAGTTAAGCTGTTTGCAATTCAAGCGCTGCTCCGGCAATTGCTGCTACTAACGCTAGAAATATGGTCAGATGTAATATTTTTTTCATACGCTAACCTCCTTACAGCCCTAATGCGCGCTGAACTTCGATCATAGCACGCATAGCAGATTTTGTTGTAAAAGTAGCACCTGAAACAACATCTTCGGTTGTATACTCAAATTCTTTACTTAAATCTGTATTTACAACATTTACTAGTTCAGGATTGCTTTGAACTGCTGTCTTAATAAAATCAGAATCATTACATTCAACAAAACTCATTTTTGTAATTTGATTATTTGTTTTTATCTACTGTAATTTCAAACACGTTATAAACATCTGGATTTTCATTTGCTGTATAACCGTGTGCCTTTACCGTATAAACAACTTCATTTCCATTCTCTTTGGTATCGGTAATGCTTGCATCCATACTTAGCATATCTTCATCTGTTGATGTAACTAAAGTAGGCTGAGGTGCTTCTTCAACTTCTTTTGCCTTTGGTTCAATGACATTTGCTGCAAGCAATACACATCCCATGCCAACAACAGCTACACTGCCAAAAATAATAGATGCTTTTTACGAAGTGCCAGCTGTTTTCCAGCCAAAGCCTGTTCAATCATAGGAGTTAGCATATTCATCAATAAAATAGAATATAAGCATCCTTCAGGAAGATTTGCTTTAATACGAATCAAAACAGTCAAGACTGCTGCTCCTAAAGCAAAGATACATTTTCCCTGTGCACTTGTTGGAGAAGTAACTGGATCTGTTAACATAAAGACAGCTCCAAACATAACTCCACCAGTCAATAGATGTAACAATGGATACCAGATAAATCAGGAAGACTTCCATAGAACCTACTCCTTTAAACAAAGCGATTCCCATTGCTAACACAAAGATACTTCTAAATATACTACTGGGATTCTCCAGTCAATAACTTTACGAATAGATAAAATAATACCAACGATTAAAATAACAAGAGCACTTGTTTCTCCAATTGCCCAGGGATACATACCTGTAAATAAGGTAGGCAATCCACCAATTTCATCCATCATAGTTGTAATCATTTCAGGATCTACAACCAGCCAGTTATAACTGGAAGCTATTACAGTTGTTGGTGTAGCCATTGTGATAATATCAGTAGAAGCCCCAACAAATGTAGCGAAGATTACAGCTCTACCTACTGCTGCAGGGTTAAAGATATTGTTTCCAAATCCCCCAAACAGCAATTTAGCAAAGAAGATGGCAAAGAAAGTTGCTACTCAAGCGCATAAAAAGAAATACTAATAGGACACATCATTGTCAAAATGATAGCTGTTATCCATCCAAAAGATCCACTTAAAAATTTCTTAATATATGCAAAATCAAATTTTTGTCCTTTTCTTGTAAAAAGGCAAATGCAATTTCAGTAAGCAATGCAACAATTACAGATACTGCCAATAGTTTTATTGCCTGCAATACATAACTTGAGCCATATTCTGTTCCATAATAGAAAAGAGAAAAAAGCAAATACTACTAATAAACCAATCATCAGCTCCAGCATGATTTGCTTTGTACTCTGTTTCTGGCGCAAGTTAGGTGATACGTTAAATGCAAACTTCATTTCTCTTTATCCTCCCTACTTTTTAGCCAGCTGCAGCTGACGTTTTGCTTTACGTACATTTTCTGTAACATCCAAACGTGATGGACATACATAGGTACATAAACCACACTCAATACAATCTACAGCGCATAATTTTTCCATTGTCTTTTTTATCTGCGGCTTTTACAGCCTGTGCGATACGTACTGGCTGTAGTCCTGCTGGACAGTGATCACTGCACTTTCCACAGCGCAAAGGAAATACTGTCATAAGGCTTATTTGCCAAAACCGTTAAGGCATTCATATTGCGATCAATAACAAATGCATCATTAACAATTGTTTTTCCCATCATAGGACCACCGGCAATCAATTTTACAGAATCTTCTGTATATCCACCACAAGCTGCAATAATTTCACTTGCCGGCATACCTACAGGAACAATTACATTTTTGGTTCTTTCACAGCAGTTCCTGATACCGTTACTGTTTTCTTAACGATAGCACGTCCATGTAATAATGCATCCCCAAATGCAATTGCAGTAGTTGCATTATTTACAACTGCTCCTACTTCTCCGAATGTAAACGATCATATTCTTTATGCATGATTTCACGCACCAATACACGTTCCCATCCCATTGGATACATCTGGTACAGCTGCTATTGAAACTCCATCCAGTCCTTTTACAGCTTCTTCAACAAAAGAAATCAAATCCTGATGTGTTTTTTTAATCGCAATGACAGCTTCTTTTGCCATTGCCATTTTTTCATAGCCATTAAACCTGTTACAAATTCTTCTTTCTGAGCAAAAGATCGTTTTGTAATCTGCTGTAATGAATGGCTCACATTCTACTGCGTTAATAATAAGTTTTTCTACGTCTTTCGCAAACTTATATTTAACAAAGCTTGGGAAACCAGCACCACCTAAACCGATGATACCCGCATTCATCATAAAATCAATCAAAGTTTCCTATCCGCTGTTTCATAATTCAACGGTTCAAAAGAAGCAACCTCTTTATACTGCCCATCATTTATAATAACAAGATGAGGAACCGGCTTCAAAGAAGCGTGCATTCTTTTTCAATTCCAGCAACTGTTCCGGAAACACTCGCATAAATTGGCACAAAAAAACGTTCTTTGCATTCGGCAATCTTTGTTCCTATGCAAACAGAATCTCCCTCCTGTACCAAAACTTCCAGATTTGTAGATGCTCCGCAAAACAAAGGAATATACACTTTTTCCCCTGCTTTCAACTCCTGTGCTTCTACGTGTTCTGTGAGCTCTTTGTGCCCTTGTATGTGCTGACGCATTGGTCCTTTAAACAATGACATCATTTTCACCTTACCTTTCTTATAAGCACTATTTTACTCCTGCAGTTTCTTTTTTTATCCAAGAAACATACCGGAACTATTATAACACTTTTATCTTTCCACTTGAAGAAAAAAAATAAAGAATTTGATAAGAATTTCACTTAATTTTTATATCTTTTTTTCTATTCTTACATAGATTTTTTTAACTTTTGTCTATAATGATTGCTGGTGATAATATGAAAAACAAAAAATGGAAACTTCTTCTGTTCATATGCAGTTTATGTATTAGCAGCGGATGTACACAAAAGCAGAATTTAGAAAAAACATTCTATGACAGCAACCAATCTTGGATTTGATACTGTTATTTCTTTTACTGCTTATACAAAAAATGAGAAAGAATTTAAAAAATATGAAAATGAGCTTTCAAAACAGATTTCCTACTACAACAAAATCTTTGATCGCTATAACTCTTATGAAGGTATCAACAACATTAAAACAATCAATGACAACGCCGGAAAAAACCAGTTGAGGTAAACGAAGATATCATAGACCTGCTAACTATTTCAAAAGAATATGCAGAGTTAACCAATGGAAAGTTTGATATTACTTTAGGTAGTGTTATGGATTTATGGCGAGAGGCTAGAGAACAGGCAGAAAAGAATCCTGATAACACCTTTGTTCCTTCCATGGAAGACTTGGAAAATGCAAAAGAACATAGCGGCTGGGATAAAGTACAGATCGATAAAGAAAAAATACAGTTTATTTAACAGATCCTAAAACAAGGCTTGATGTTGGGGCAATTGCGAAAGGATATGCGATTGATAAAACATCTCAGCATTTAAAAGAACTTGGCGTTGAACATGGATTTTTAAATGGAGGAGGCAATATTCGTCTTCTTGGCAATAAACCAGATGATTCAAACTGGGTTGTAGGCGTACAGATTCCCGATTTGACACAGCAGGCTACAGACTCTATTTCATCATTATCTTTACCTGGAAACACTTCTATTGTTACAAGTGGTGATTACCAGCGATTCTACGTATATGATGGAACCATCATGCATCACATTATTGATCCAGAAACTTTGCAGCCGGCAAGATATGCTAGAAGCGTGTCAATTGTATGTGATGATGGAACAGCATCTGATATCTTATCAACCGCACTGTTTACCATGTCACAGGAAGATGGTCAGGCACTTCTTGATAAAATAAACAAAGAAAAAGATATTCACGCTTCAGCTTTATGGGTATATGACAAGAACACACTTCCAAAACATTTGGAAAACAGTTATAAAACCAGAATATACGATTTCCTACAGCCCATCTTTAAAAAGAAAAAATTGTTAAATAACATGTAATCAAAAACATAAAAAGGAAGATAGATGTATGTAATCAAACAGCATCTTATCTTCCTTTTTATCATGTTTTATACTTTCTTTTTCATATCTTCTAATTGTTTTTCAACAATTGCATACTGCGAACGATAGCCTTCTAATTTTCTCTTTCTGCATTTACTTTTTGCTTCGGGGCTTTATTTCAAAGTTAGGATTACTTAGCATTCCTTCCCACGTTTAATTTCTCCTGTTAAACGTTTTAATTCTTTGCTAAGTTTTTTCTATTTCTTCTTCTACATTAATAATGGAAGCTAATGGCACACTTAATGTTCCATTTAAAATTGGACGAACTGCCATTTCTTCTTCTGTTGTTTCACTTACCCAGCTTGCATGGCACATTTTCATAAGAATTGCATTAATACTTTCATCACATGGCACAAGTTCATCTTTTTCATTTTTGATGATGACCTGAATATCCATACTAGGTTTTAAGTTATAATCTACTTTTTAAAGCACGTACTGCCTCGATCATTGTAATCAGCTGTTTTACAGAAGTCATTTCTTCTTCGCTCATCTCAACAGGAGCAGCAGTTGGCCAAGTTTCTAAATTGATACTGTCTTTTTCATGTGGAATGCTTAAATACAATTCTTCTGTTACAAATGGCATAAATGGATGCAGCATACGTACAATACCACTTAATACTGTAATCAAAGTAGATTTTGCTGCACTGCGAACAACTTCATCTTCGCTGTTTAAACCAGCTTTGCTTAATTCAATATACCAGGGAACAGAAATCATCCCAAATAAAACCATACAACTCATTACCAACTAATGCATATTCATATTTTTCCATGTTTTCTGTTACATTTTTTAACACTTCATTGAAACGAGCTAAAATCCATTTATCAATCATAGATGCATGACTTAAATCGATATCATCAACCTGCATATCTTCCCCACACTGCATTAGCGCAAAACGAGAAGCATTCAGATTTTATTTATGAAGTTCCAGCTAGATTCCACTTTTTCATCAGAGAAACGTAAATCCTGTCCCGGTGTAGAGTTTGTTGTCAAGAAGAAACGCAAAGCATCTACTCCATATTTATCGATAACATCCATAGGGTCAATTCCATTACCTAAAGATTTACTCATTTTTCTTCCTTGCGGATCACGTACCAATCCATGAATCAAGACATCTTTAAATGGACGGTTTTTCATACAGTAACGTGTCTGGAATGCCATACGTGCTACCCAGAAGAAGATAATGTCATATCCTGTAACTAACAAATCATTTGGGAAATAACGCTGTAAGTCTTCACTGTTTTCCGGCCATCCTAAAGTTGAAAAAGGCCATAAAGCACTTGAGAACCATGTATCCAATACATCTTCATCCTGTATCCAGTTTTCAATATCTTTTGGATCATCCATTCCTACATAAATCTCACCTGTTTCTTTATGATACCATGCAGGAATACGATGTCCCCACCAAAGCTGACGGGAAATACACCAGTCTTCAATATTGTCTAGCCACTGATGGAATGTCTTTTTCAAAACGTTTCGGATAGAAGTTAATTTTCTGATCTTCAATTTCCTGATTTTTTTAATACTTCTTCTGCCAGTGGTTTCATCTTTACAAACCATTGTTTTGATAAATAAGGCTCTACAATAACTCCTGTACGTTTCGAATGTCCTACCTGATGCATATGTTTTCAATATGATCGACAACACCTGCTTTTTCAAAATCTTCTACTAAAGCTTTACGGCATGCGAAACGATCCATTCCTTCATATTTTCCACACATTTCATTCATTGTTCCATCTGGATGCATACAAATCGGCATAGGCAAATTGTATTTTTTTGCCAACATGAAATCGTTAGGATCATGTGCTGGTGTACATTTCATAACTGCTGTACCAAAATCCATATCAATGTAATCATCTGCCATAATAGGAAGTTCTTCTCCATTGGCAGGATTAATCGCATGCATTCCTATAATATCTTTATATCGTTCATCATCAGGATGTACGAAAATTGCCTGATCTGCAAACATTGTTTCTGGACGTGTTGTCGCAACAACAAGCTCCTGTCCTGTTTCTACCACTTTATATTTAAAGTGATACATTGCACCTTCAATTTCTTTATGAATAACTTCAATATTTGATAAAGCTGTTTTGGCTTCAGGGTCCCAGTTAATAATACGTTCTCCCTGATAAATCAAACCATCATTGTATAAGTCAACAAACACTTTTCGAACTGCATGTGATAAACCATCATCCAGTGTAAATCGCTCTCTTGTATAATCTAATGACAACCCCATTTTTGCCCATTGTTTACGAATGGTAGAAGCATATTCTTCTTTCCAGTCCCAAGCTGCTTCAAAAATTTCTCGACCGATATCATAACGGGAAACACCCTGCTCTTTTAAACGTGCATCAACTTTTGCCTGTGTCGCAATTCCTGCATGATCCATTCCCGGAAGCCATAACATATCATAGCCCTGCAAACGTTTATAACGAGCTACGATATCCTGCAAAGTCGTATCCCATGCATGTCCTAAGTGCAACTTCCCTGTTACATTTGGTGGTGGAATTACAACACAAAAAGGATCTTTGCTTTTATCTCCTGCTGTAAAATAACCATTTTCAACCCGGGTTTTATAATGTTCCTGCTCTACTGTATTGTGATCATATTTCGCATCAAGTGTTTTTCTCATTTTGTTTCCTCCATTCTTTTTCACTTAATCGTTCTATCCACATATTGTACATTTTCCCATTTGATAGCATTTCTTTAACACATGTAATGTACTGAAACCCTAAAGATTCCAATAAAAAAATATGCAGTTTTTATTTTCTTTTTCTCACTTTCACATACACATTTTGATGTTTTTAAGAAGGTATAGACATGCTGCAGCATCTTCATCAAAGCCTCTTTCATATATCCTTGTTTCCAGTAAGCTGGATGAAGAAGCATTTCCACAAAAAGGCATTGTTGTTCTTCATATAAACGAAGATGTCCAATTACCTTGCCGCTTTGTTTTTTGTTCCATGACCCAGCATTGAAATAAACTTTTTTTCAATATAGGGAAGATACTCTTCATATAAAAGATTCCATGTCTGATCAATATTTTGCTGCTGTTCTAAATCAAGAAATTCTCTTGTTTCTTCCATGGAAAGGTATGCATATATATCACATACATCTTCTTCCTCTAACCCTCTTAAATAAAGACGATCTGTTTCAACAAAAGGCATCTGTTTAATCATAAGACTCTCCTAAAAAAACGTCCTGTAAAGGACGTTATCAACGTGGTACCACCTTATTTCACATGAATCTACTTCATGCCTCATATCCTTAACGCTGGATGCCTGCGAATATTCCTACTATTTTCAGAATACCTACTCCAAGACTACCTTCCATTTCCTGTGATACTTTCTTACACCAGCCGAAAGTTCTCTTTGCTCACTCAGAAACGTACTCCTTCTCTTCACCGTATGTACCTGTATATTATAAACAAATCTATTTTTTCTTTTCAACTATTTATTTTTTGATAAAATTTAAAAACACAGATTTCTCTGTGCTTTGTGATATTCTAAAACGATCTTCAAAAAATGGTTATGGCAATATTAACAAACTCTTAGGAACGATCTCTTTGTCATGATTATAAGTTCTTAATTTTGAAACATCTACATTATAACGTTGTGCAATCGTATCATATGTGTCATCGATTTTCGCCACAACCATGCGATAGGAAGTACAAGTGCAATCTGCATCTTCAAATAAATCTTCAAATTCTGCCACTTCATCATGTTCATTTTCTAAAACTTCTGTTTCTTCTTGGGCTTCATCAACATCACTTGTTTTTTCTTCTTTTAACCCTTCTGCCATAATTGTAAGATACAAAAGAAGAGCCCCATCATGTACTTCACCTTTTACCTCTTGTATTCGCAAAGTAAATGCAATATCACCACTTAATTTATGAGAAGGTGCCAGTACATCCATATCTAATGTCTCATGAATCTCTTGCGTATTTCCATCTGCATCTATATAATTTCCACTTACATACATAGGGCCTTTCGCACGGTTCTGTCTGCATATAAGATAATTGTTCATTCGCCTGTATAGAGATGAGTTGTTTTATTTTTGGTGTAAAGAAAAACTGTTTTTCTATCATCATTGTTTTTCATGTTCCATCCTCCCAGTATCAATATATATGACAAAAAAAATATGTAAATATGATAGAATAAGTGAGAAAAAAAAATAGAAATGAGGAGTATACAATGATAAAAATCGAGCGTACAAGTGTAATGAACTTTGAAAATGCGATTCGTGGAGCGAAATTGAACAGCTGGAATCGCATGGATTCTAGTTATGATGAAAATGGAAAATCTTCGGAGAAAATGAACGTTTAGTAGGAGCTGGAAAAATCGACATGGATTTTACAGCACCGCTATACTGGTTATGAGGATAAAGTCGCAACCGTTGCAAATTTCATCTTCGGAGAAAATGACTGTTTTATGAATATGAATAGCCTTACGTTTCAGTAGAAATTGCTGGAAAAAGTATGATCATGAAAATTTTCGACAAACATTTGTAAATTTTACAGCACATCAAAAAACGGAATTAGCAGATTGTTGACAAAGTGGTACTTATAAACAAGTATCGCTTTTCTTTTTTCTTAAAATTTAAAATTGTGCTTTTTATTAGATTTTGTACAGTTTTAGAGATGTTTTTCCATCTCCATCTGGACATTCTTTTTTAGATTATAACACGCAAAAATCATCAGCGACTGATGCTGATTTTTTGTAGCCCTCTTAACGACTGGTATATCTCAACGTGTGATGTTCTTTACAGTCTGCGAACACCCTCTCTATGCTTTCTTTACGCCTTGGATAGATTTCTTTCCATTCCGGTGTATGTCTTATCTCATCCATTACCTCCTCCCGGTATTCCTCCCATACATGACGTGTCACTACTTTCTGAAAGTTCTTTGATGATGTACATTTTTCTCTTAAAGGACAGTTCTCACAATCCTTTGGATTTGATTTGTATTCTTTATATCCAAGCTTGTTTGTCGTGCTATATGACAGCACCTTATTATTTGGACACAGATAACAGTCATATCCTTCATCATATACATACTCGTACTTCTTATAATATCCTTTCTTTGTCATTGGTCTTTTATAAGGCGCATACATTTTTTGCCCATTTTCTAATATCGTCTTACAAATTGCTGGTGTTATATAGCCCGCATCCAGACATACATTTTTTATTTGATCCATATATTTATCGTTTAATACTTTATACGCTGAAAAGAAAGATACGCTGTCATGTACGTTTCCCGCAACACATACGCTTGCCAGTACAAATCCATTTCTATCGCAAAATGTTTGATGTGAATAAGCAAAACATTTTTCTTTTTCACCTTTATGGAAACAGCCACTCTCCGAATCTGTTTTACTGATTTTGATATGCTTTGTTTGTATGTCCCTTTTCAGTTTTCCCGTTTCTTCATCAAAATTTAATTCTTCTTTTTCGTTTTTTTTAATTGGTTTCTTCCCATGTTCCTCACGATCCCTGTTTATCTCATCCAGCAGATCGTTTTCATATATCTTCTTCATAAGTTCAACTTCTTCATCTGTATACTTGTTTTTTATTCGCATTTGCCTTTTTGATGTGTGGAGTCTCCATATACAGTTTCCATATCTACAAAGCCATAAGAGATTGCCTGTTTCAATATCTGATCAAATATTTTTTCAAATACTTCGCTGTTACTATATCTTCGGATATAATTTTGACTCAGATAGAATAATTTGGTACCTTTTCATCCATGGAGATTCCTAGAAACCAGCGATATGCAAGATTTACTTGTATTTCTTTACAAGTCTTTCTCATTGAACCTAATCCGAAAATAATATTGATGAAGATCATTTTAAAAAGAACCCCAGGATCTATGCTTGGTCTTCCAACATCACTGTAAAGATTTTCTACAAGCGGGTAGATAAAACTCCAGTCAATACAGTTGTCTAACATTCTGACATCATGATCCTGTGGTACTAATTCTTCTATTGTATTTAATATAATACTATCGTTTTTTTTGTTTCTTTTGTCATTGCCATATGATATCACTCCTATTTTACCCACTTTTATTATACCATTTTAAGCATTATAAAAGGCAAAAGAACCATATGTTTTTGGGTAAAATAGGAATCTTTTTGCCTTTTTATTATATCATATAAAAATAGACTGTCGACACCTTGGATTCCAGCATTGATTGCGATAGTCGCATGTATTATTGCTACATTGATTTTCAAAAGAAAGATATGTTTCATTAAAAAGTATCGGCTTATTGAAGTCGATACTTTTTTTGACATAATACTGCACCTTTATTAGCTCATAGTTTCTTGTCCCCAACCCAATCTTTTCTGCATGTTCCAGACATACTTTCCAATCTGTTTGAGGACTCACATTTGTAAAATGATCATGATGATCTTTAAAGTCATGTGCATGGATATGTTCATCCAATAAACTTCCATTTGTTACATCCATCTTATTGCACATATCAGCACAAAGCCTGATCTAACGCAACTGGATCAAAGGATGCAAACATTCCAACATCAGGAATAATCGGCAAATCATTTTCTGGATGGCAATCGCAATACGGTGATACATCCATAACAAGATTTATATGGAAATTATCACGTCCATCTACTACTGCCATACTGTATTCCGCAATCTTTCGATTTAAATCATCATTTGCACTGGAATTTTTCGTTATAAATCGCATCAAAATTACAGGAACCTAAACATCTTCCGCAACCTACACAACGTTCATGGTCGATATGCGCATGACGATTTTCATCAAAGTAAATGGCATCCTGCGCACAATTTTTCTCACATACATGACAACCCCTGCATAACTTTGTATCTACACTTGGCTTTCCTGAATTATGCTGTTCCATTTTTTCCCGCTCTGGAACCACAACCCATACCTATATTTTTTAACGCTCCGCCAAAAACCAGTACATTCATGTCCTTTTAAAATGACTTAGCGAAATAAAAACATCTGCATCCATAATGGCCTTTCCTATTTTCGCAGTTTTACAAAGCTCTCCATTACGAACTGGGACTTCTATATCATCTGTTCCTTTTAATCCATCTCCAATCAATACATGACACCCCGTAGAAAATGGAGAAACCCATTTTCATACGCTGTTTCTAAATGATCAAGTGCATTTTTTCTTCTTCCCACATACAGCGTACAGTCGGTTAAAAAAGGCATTCCTCTAATTCTTTCACCACATCTGCAACAGCTTTTTGCGTAATTCGGACGCAGATAAGATAAATTTCCGGTTCACCAAAATGAATTTTAATCGCAGCCATTTTCTTATCAAAATCAATTGTTTCAATTCCTGCATGACGCATAAGTCTTTTTAGCTTTTCTAATAAATTCGTTCGGGGAACTGCACGAAAATCACACCAGTAAACCTTTTTTTTTTCTTCCATATTTCTCTCCTCTTTCTTTTCTTTTATTTTATCAAAAAGAGAAGACAAAAACACTAATCATTAAAATCTTGCATCATATTTTCAAAGAACATATGAACTCTTGAAATATTTCTTTCTTTTTTCTTCACTAAGATTTCTATAAAACTGTATAATTTCTAATTCTTCTTTTGTTACATTCATTTTTATGTTTTCTTCCATATATAGTCACCCTCTTATATATAGTATAGAGGAATACAGAAATTTGTCTATATAGCAAGTGGTATAGAAATCAGAAATATTTAAATAAAAGTAAAAAAAAACTGGAGTATTTTCCTTATTTTGGGAAAAATTTCCAGCTATTTAATTAATTTACGCATTTGACGAACAATTTGTACAAACTCTTTTTTCTTTAATGCGGAAAGACCATCCAGCTGACTTATATATTCAATTTCATCTTTCTCACTCACAATACGGCTTGGATGATGATACACAGGAAGCAGCAGAATCTGATCCATACTTATTTCCAATTCTTTACAAATATTGTTTAAAATATCCAAAGGAGGTTGTGTTCTTCCTGTAACATAAGACGAAATCGAACGTTGTGTAGAACCCACCGCATTTGCAAGTTCCTGCTGTCATGTTTTTTCTCTGCATACCTTCTCGAATTGCTTTTCCAACGATATGATTGATTTCTGTTAACGTTGCCATACTCCACCTCTTGTTTTTTAATTATAGGATACTTCTTATCTTTTTTCCTCTATTTAAGAAAAACAAAGTAAAATATGTAATTATTTCTTTATTTTAGAATTATATAGTATCTTTTTAAGGCTTATATGTATATTTATACAAAATCACATTCTATACTTATTCCATTTCTGTATAAAAAGAAGAAATATTACATCTCTTCTAATTTTTAATCGTTTCTTCTTCCCTTACCGGTGTACGACCTGTTCACAATATGTTTTTAATTTATGTATTGATGCTTCATCACTCGCAAAAACCTTCTATAAACAACATATCATGTTCATGATTAAATTGTACAAGAATACGTAAATATTCTCCCTAGATTTTCTACGATTCCTTTTCCATCGCAGTTTTCTGAGCATATAGAAAATTCTTCTATCGTTTCTTTTGATGGATGTTTTATAGCTTCCACATAATTGGAAACTTCCGCATCAAAAGTATAGGCATTCACTTTTACCATCCATTCCCATGGTGTATCTGCACTTTTGTATGGTGCCATAAAATGCATGGTCTGTGTACTTTTATCAAAACTTTTTCCGCAAATCCATCCATTGGGATATCCCAGTTTCCAAAGGATAATAGATTGTATTCTTCCTATATCCTGCATTATGCAGTTCAAGTAAATTTGCATGTTTGATAGCTTCCTGTCGATAAATTGCATTACATAATAAGCGATATTCCTTCATAGGCAATGCTTCCGTATCATCCTTTTCATATGCTGCCTCTAAATAATCTATAATTGTATTTGCCATTTTATCTGTAAATTCATTCATAGCACTATAAGAAAAGAATCCATCTTTACATAGAAGCGCTAAAGCACAATTGCGATAAAATCGTGCATCACGTTCTTGTGTATTCCAAATAAAGAAATCATTAGCTAGATCCTCTATATCTCGATTTAAAAAAATCTTCCAGGGAAATATATCCAAGTGGTGTTACAAGATGATTTTCTAGAGAAGATGGTCTGTAAAAATCATTATTCCAGCAAATCTCGTTTATTTCATTTTTTCCCGCATACTCACGAATATCTCTTAGCCAGCGATAAAATGTACCATATTTTTAAATTTTCAAAGTTTCTTTCCTCATAATATTTTGCAGGATCACTAACTTCCCATTTCATACTGTTATTATCCGCAATAACTTCATCAATAAAAGAGCACACATAAGCATGAAAACCGGGACCAGCTACATCACTTTCACTTGCCAGCGATACAAAACGTCCTTCATAACTGCACTCAATATAACCATAAGGACACACCTCAATAATAACGCTTGTATCATAATCTTCTATCTTTAACTGTTTCTTTTCACAAAGCTGTTTTAAATAAGAACTAAACTGTTCACGTTCCTCTTCTTTTTCTAATTTACTTTCTACTACAATTTCAATAGCCATAGTTTCTCCTTTCAAAAAGGACTGATGATTCACGCCCTACTCTACCCCTAGTACTCTCCAGCACATCTGATATGTTTCCTGTTTTAAAACAAAGAGGATCTTTTTGTATAATCAACACTTCGATCATATAAGAAGTCTTCAAAATTGCTGATACGTAATGTCATATTCGTTTTTAATGCCTCTTGAGGTAATTTATTTTTCTTTATAAGTTACCTTTAGTTTTATAATGTATCCAGAATTTGTAAATTTACCAAAATCTAATTGTGCCTCTTCCATGCTTTTTCGACACTAACCTGATCTACCTCTGGAAGATTTTCTTTTCCATATTCATTTACAATTGTAGAATAATTGCTGTAATAATAAGATTTCGCATACTGCATAAAAAGTAGCTACCTTATTACTTGGAATAAATTGCAGACCGCCAATATCTTCAGCAGATTTTTATTCGACAATGTGAAAAAATCATAAACAAAACTAATCGCAACCTGTTTTGCCTCTTCTTTATTATCTTTTTTTCCACTGCAGCACTTAAATCATTATATGCAAGTATCTGATTTTCTGTAGGATTCAAAGGAAGTATATTGCTGATTTTCAATCAGTTGTGTTTTTCCTTTGGTTCTTCCGTTATTTGTTCTTTTTGTTCTCTTCCTTTTTACTGCAGCCATTTACCATCAGAAATGAAAAGATGCAGCAGGAAAGCAGTACCATTTTACTATTTGTTTCATGAGTTTACCTCCATAAAGCGATTATAAGTATACCATAGATTTCCTTTAAAAACAATCCTCTTATCAATTTTAAGAATTTCTTCATGATTAAGAAAATCCTGTAAACATCTTACAGGATCAAAAGTTTTCATATACGTTTCCATTTCTTCTCTATAAAGGCCTCCACCTTGTGCTGTATTTCCTTTACAAGAGCCTTTTATGTGATATTCTGATACAAAATGATCAAATACATGCTTAACATCAAAATTACTTTGTTCATGCTTAGCAATCACAATATGCGCATTATCATAATCACGAGTTAAAAATACAACTGCCTTATGATATTTGTCACAAATCATTTGCGCCAAACGATGCATTCCTTTTGAATCAAATCTTCAAATGTTCTCACAAGAACTTCTTCCTTGCTGTTTCCAAGTTCTCTAGCCAGGGAAGATATATATTTATCTTTCCACTCATCCACATGTTTTTTCGAAGCTGTTTGTTTTCACTTAACAAACGGCTGACCCCTGTATTAAGATACAAATGAGAAACTGCCAATGTATCACTTGCCTCATCTAAAACACGATAGCGGCGTCTGATACAGTCAAGCAGCTGATCACCAACCAAATAACGAATCTTATAACCATTTTTTCGTCTTTTCAAATCCTTCAATAAACAGCATTTGCAAATAACGTAAAGATGGCACATGCATACATCCACACATTGTATAATCAATACACCAATTCTTACAACACGAAGATCTGAGCGCATGATTTCTTTATCAGTTAAATATTCATTTGCCTCTGCATGTGTCGGATATATATAGAAACTGCCAAATCATCACGAATCAAACCATTGCACAAAACCTGCAGTTCAATCGCCATTTTTCATTAAAATTATCAAAACTTAATTCTACATCATTTACCTCATCACTTACATGATGTGATAATGTTTTTACATTATATACATTTTGAAGAACAGCACTAATCAAATGCTGAGCCGTATGAATCTGACATTTACGAAACCTTTCATGAAGGTTCACGCTCATAAATACACTGCCTTCTAATTTTTCATCTAACAGATGCCATACATATCCATCTTCTTTCTTCAATCCATGGACCATATGGCGATCAATCATACCAATATCACTTTCCATTCCTCCCCCTTCCACATAGAATATGGTATCCTTAAAAGCATGCCAGTACATTCCTTTATCTTCTTTAACTTTAATAACTTCTGTTTGAAGCTCCTGTTTTAAAACAATTATCATACAATTTGTTGAACATAGGATCGAAACCTCCCTTTAATCCATAATTTTATTATATTTTAGCACATTTTTCTTTTTTTACACAAAAGAAAAGCATTTTCATAAAACTATATGCAGCACTTCTTTTAAAAAAAATAGATATTCTTTTCTAAAAACATATAAAACTATAACTCATAAAAAAGATGAATGTTTTTATCTCTTTTCTATCCCCTTTAAATCATGTATAATAATACAGAAAACAATGACAGGGAGGATTTTTTATGAATCAGGTTGCAGATCAATGGTTAGATTATGAATGTATAGATGCTGGAAATGGTGAAAACTGGAAAGATGGAAAGATATTATTCTAAGACGTCCTGATCCTCAGGTTATCTGGCCTGTTGATACAGAAGACAGCTTGTGGAAAAACCCTCATGCCCATTATCATAGAAGTAAAAGTGGCGGAGGCCATTGGGAGTATAAGAAAAGTTTAAAGAAAGCTGGACGATTTCATTTAAGGAACTTCGTTTCAAAGTTTCACCTACCGGATTTAAACATACCGGATTATTTCCAGAACAAGCTGCCAACTGGGATTTTATGATGAAGAAAATCAAAGACAGCAAACGCGATGATATTCGAGTATTAAATTTATTCGCTTATACAGGAGGAGCTACGATGGCTTGTGCAGCTGCAGGACAAGTGAAGTTGTACATGTTGATGCCAGCAAAGGAATGGTTTCTGGGCAAAAGAAAATATGGTTCTTTCCCATTTAGAAGATAAAAAAGATTCGTTTTATTGTGGATGATGTATTAAAATTTGTACAAAGAGAAAAAACGAAGAGGAAGAACATATCATGCGATCATTATGGATCCACCAAGCTATGGCAGAGGACCAAATGAGAAGTATGGAAATTAGAAGAGCAGTTATATCCTTTAATCTCTGCTTGTATGGAAATATTAGATGAAGATCCTTTATTCTTCTTAGTCAACTCTTATACAACAGGATTTCCACCAACTGTATTACATAATCTGCTAAACAGCACAGTATTAAAAAACACCTAAATGGATATTTAGAAACAGGAAATTGGTTTTACCTATTACAAAAAGTCACCACCATTCTTCCATGTGGTATTTATGGACGCTGGGTAAAAAATAAATGCAGTGAATCGCTGCATTTTTCATTATACGTAGTCAGCTTGGAAGGCTGAAGTTCTACCATTGAACTACACCCGCATTAATGAATAATATGGTGTCCTGGAAATGGGCGAATCGATTGAACGCCCGACCCACTGATTAAAAGTCAGATGCTCTACGCCTGAGCTACCGGGACATTTGCAATCCAAATTAAAATTGGCTGGGGCACCTGGGGTCGAACCAGGGAAATGACAGAGTCAAAGTCTGTTGCCTTACCGCTTGGCTATGCCCCACTATCTTAAATGAATGGTGGAGAGGGGCAGATTCGAACTGCCGAACCAATGGGAACTGAGTTACAGTCAGCCGCGTTTAGCCACTTCGCTACCTCCCATCATGGTGCCGACTATAGTTTTACAGCTTCAGCAACTGCTTTTGCCACTCGTTTATCCAATGCGCTTGAATAATATAATCTGCTTTTAATTCATCTTCTGAAATCGAAGCAATCCTCTACGCTGCAACAATTTTCATCTCTTCATTGATATCTGGCACGAACCGAAAGCACCTTTAAAAATGCAGGAAAGCAAAACATTATTAATCTGGTTAGGGAAATACTTACCTGTACTCAACAACAACGGCGCACTTCCTGCTCCATTGATGACAATATCCACAGTTCCCATTTCTTTATGTACAACTTTTAATGCATTCAACAATGCACTAGCAACTACGATTGCTGTACCATACTTGATCATCATGAAATACAGGAATATCCACAAACTTCTTTTTTAATTTTTCTCTATTTCAAACAGCGTGGAGCTGCAATATCTTCAAATTAATTCACGCCAAAACTTCCGCAAGCAAAAGAAATCGTTCTCACAATTTCTCTCCAACATCTTTGCTTCGAATACATAAAAGGAATTGCATCCACTCCCTCCAAATTCTTTGAATAAGACACATTTTCCTTCCATGACATGGGCATACCAGCTTCTGGTCCAATATCACCTAAACCTAATACAGCACTGCCATCGGTAATTACCGCAACACAATTCCCTCTTCCTGTTAACTCATAACTCTTATTAGGATTTTTCTGAATTTCAAACATGGTGCAGCAACACCCGGTGTATAAGCAGTACTTAAATCATCTCTTGTTCTATTTTACTTTTGAAACAACTTCCAGTTTCCTT
>VOFH01001943.1_pt1 | contig 40153 bp, 44 predicted proteins | sample 5384091 | NCBI WGS metagenome assembly VOFH01 (sample SAMN12384727, study PRJNA508395) | human gut metagenome | isolation source: healthy gut G | host: Homo sapiens
CCATCGGTATCCGGGCACTCTGCCGCCGTACTCCGCGAGCAGCACCACCGCGCAGGGCGTGCGGGTCCACGCGCCTTGGTGCGGAACAGGCCGCAGCTGCGTGACATCCTCCGCGATCTCCTCCTCGCTCACGCCGCTCCTCTCCGCGAAGCCTCGAGCGCCGGAAAATCAGAAAACAACTTTTCCGTCACGATGTTCACGCTTGCCGTCCGTACTACTGCGCAGGAGAGCCGCGTCGCGGAACAGCAGCTGTGTCATAAGCGTGTAGGTGCAGGGCGCAGACCGCCTCGGGATAGACCGCTGTCAGCCGCTCCGTCACCGCCTGCATACGTTCCTTCTTTGTCATGGCTCATTCCTCTTTCTAAGACACCGAGGAAAGCCCTGGTAGCAGGCATCAGCTTCCTCAGTCACTCTCGATGCTGCCGATGTTGTCTGCAAGTCTCTCCTGCAGTGAAGGCATCCTTATTGTTTTCATAGACTGAGACTGCGACCCTCGAGCGCCATCATGCGGCCCACTTGCCGCCGGTATTCCGCCATCATGCAGCCCACGCCGTCGCGACTTACCGCCCGAAAGCTCCTCTTGGATATCTGTAATGATGCCGGCCAGCGCGCCCACATATCCGCGCACCGCGCACGACTGCATGGACTGCACCGTGGTTTTCCCGATCGCCTTTTCCGGCCGCTCGATATCCACGCGCGGCAGCTTGGACGCCTTGAGAAACAGCGCTTCCATCGCCACCTTGATGCCGGGGAAAATCGCGCCGCCCTGATATGCGCCGTTCCGTCGATCGCGTCAAAGGTGGTCGCGGTGCCGATATCGACGATGATGAGCGGCCTGCCGTACTTTCACCGCGGACACCGCATTGACCAGGCGGTCCGCGCCTACCTCGCGCGGATTGGTGTAGCGGTTCTCACGCCGATATCCACATCCGCCCGGCGATGACCGGCTGCACATGCAGATATTTGCGGATGGCGTTGACAGCGTATACATCACCGGCGGCACGACCGCAGGCGATGATGACTGCATCGGTCTGGGTGCGGTCAGCCCGTGAAAATGATAATATTGGGAAATCTGCATGCCAAGCTCGTCCGATGTCCGCTCCGCGTTGGTGGAGATGCGGAACGAGCCGCAGAGCTTCTCCTTATCGTAAATGCCGAACACCATGTTGGTGTTTACGTCTATCGCCAAAGCATTGATCTTTCCCCTTACTTCCCACAAAACTCTCTTTCCGCAGCAGCGCGCCGTCCTCATCAAGCAGCTCGAGCGTGCGGACCATGCCGCCCTCGATGTCGAGCCGCGCATAGCTCGCCGGGCCGCCGCGCGCAGGCTGATGCTGCCGGGATTGCACACGAAAATGCCCTGTTCTCTCTCGGCCATCATGCGGTGCGTATGACCGAAAAACGCAAACGAGCAGCCCTCTTCCCTCGCCCTTGCGGGCACAAGGCCGCTGTGCAGCATGGATACGCGCTCCCGGTGGCCGTGGGTCAGGTACATGCGCACGCCGCCGACCGTCACGACCGCGAACAGCGGAACATCCATATCAAAGTCGTTGTTGCCGCGCACATGATAGATGGTAAGCGCCGGAAAAGCGCGGCGGATGTCATCCGCGTCATCGGTATGATCACCGAGATGGAGCACGGCGTCCGGCTTTTCGCGCTCGATGGCGTAAGCCATCGATGTTATACCCATGCGAGTCTGAAAAAACCAGAACCTTCACGCACTTTCCTTCCTTTCGCTCCGCGGCACATATAGCGTTATTTTACACCGCGAGACGGTCGTTGTAAAGCACAAATCAAAAATTCACAGGAATTTTTGATGAAAACTCCCGCTGTCCGTCCCGGCACGCCCCGCGCCGCAGGGAACTTTTCCGTGCCCTGCGCATACATTATAAGGAGAACCTTTGGAAGGAGCGATCTTCATGTCCGATACGAACGACATTCTGAGAAAACTTGCCGCCCAGGCAGGCGGCGAGGCCGCGCTTTCCGCTCTGGAGCGCGCGCTTTCGAGCGCCGACGGCCGCAGAGCAGTCAGCAGCCTTTCCGCGTCGCACGAGGCGCTGCTGCGCGCCGCCGCCGACCGTGCTGCTTCGGGCGACCTGTCCGCTGCCCGTGCGCTCGCACGCAGCCTCGCCGCCACTCCGGAGGGCGCAAAGCTCGCCGACGCCCTGCGCCGCAGCATGGGAGGGTCGAGCCGTGGATAACGATGCCCTTTCCGGCCTGCTGAACGATCCGGAAGCACTTCAGAACGCGCTCCGGTCGGTCTCCTCGCTGCTCGGTGCGTCCGATGCGGGCGGCGCACCGGACGCCGTCTCCCCGGCCGATGACCCGGAAGCACAGCTCCTCCCGGTCATCACCGGCATCATGCAGAGCGGCCGCGCCGCCGTCCGGCCGGAAAAGCGGGCGCTCCTGAGCGCACTGCGGCCGTTCGTCGCAGAGGACGTCGCGTCCCAGTTCGACCGGGCGCTCCGCCTCGCCGGCATGGCAGGCATGGCACGCGCCGCGCTGGGACAGCTCGAGCACCGCGCAGAAGGAGGCGAGCATTCTGTATAACCGTTATCTGGCCGAGAGCACGCCGTCCGCCGCACCCGAAACGCCGCCGCTTTCCCCGCTCCTGCCATCGCTGCCGCGCCTTGACCGCGACGCGCTCATCACGCTCGCCGCCGCCTTTTTTCTGCTGACCGACGGCGACCGCGGTACAGACTGGGAAAGCGTCATTCTGGCCGGCATCCTGCTGTTTCTCGGGTTCTGAGAGAAAAAGGGCGAGCTATGCGCTCACCCTTTCTCGTTTTTATCCCTTTTTCAGCTTTTCGGATGCAAGATCCGCCAGTCTTGCGTAATCCGCAAGGCTGAGGCGTTCGCCGCGGATGCGCGCGTCCAGACCTGCCGCCTCGACGAGCGCAACGATCTCCTCCTTGCTCATTGCGCTCGCGAGCACCGGGCCGAGGGCGTTGACGAGCGTCTTACGGCGCATATTGAACGCAGCGCGGACCAGCGCGAAGAACAGCTTTTCGTCGCGCGTCTCGACCGCAGGCTGCGCGAGCGGCGTGAGCTTCAGCACCGCTGAGTCCACCTTCGGCCGCGGCACGAAGCAGTCCGCCGGTACGTCGAACAGGATCTCCGCCTTCGCGTGGTACTGTACATAGATCGAGAACGCGGAATACGCCGATGTGCCCGGCGCGGCACAGATGCGCTCCGCGACCTCCTTCTGCACCATGACCGTGATATGCTCGAACGCGCCGCTTTCCATGAGTGCGGTGATCGCAGGGGTCGTGATGTAGTACGGCAGGTTTGCGCAGGCGACCGCCCTGCCCTCACCGAACTTCTCGCGGCACAGCGCGGCAAGATCGAGCGCGAGCACGTCGCCCTGCACGACCTCAAAGTTGTCGAACTCTGCCATGGTCTCCGCAAGGACCGGCAGCAGCGCACGGTCAAGCTCGACCGAAACAACGTGCTCCGCGCGGCGGCACAGCTCTGCCGTCAGACAGCCCATGCCCGGCCCGACCTCAACAACGTTCCCGGCCTCGCGCGCGCCGCTCATCTCCGCGATGCGCTCGGGAACCGTGATGTCGGTCAGGAAGTTCTGACCGAGCGACTTGGAAAAGTGGAATCCGTGGCGGCCAAGCACCGCGCGGATGGTTTCGATATCACATAAATTCATTGCATTCTCCCATAAAGTATCTCATTACAGTATCTTATGCCCGAAAAAAGCCGGCGACCCTGTGCCGCCGGCTTATCGTTTCTATGTATGCCCGCGCATTGCTGCGTGACGGGAAGGTTATTCCTCGCTCTCGATCAGACCATAGCCGCCTGCGGCGCGCTTGTAGACGACCGCGTGGGTGTTGTCGTTCTCCGAGTTGCGGAAGAAGTAGAACTGGTGATCCAGCAGATTCATCTGGAGGATCGCTTCCTCGACGCTCATCGGCTTGACATCAAATCTCTTGCGGCGGACTACGTCGAAATCGTCCTCAGCAAGCGCAGCCTGCTGCTCGGCGATCTTATCGAACGCACCCTCGCGCAGGCGCTTCCCGAGACGGGTCTTGTGCTTGCGGATCTGGCGCTCGATGCTGCTTACCGCACCGTCTACGGACGCGAACATATCGCTCGTCGTCTCCTCGGCGCGAACGACCAGACCGACCTGACGCACCGTAACTTCCACTGTCTGCTTGCCGCGCAGTTCGCTGAAGGTAAGAGTCGTGTCAGAGTCCTGCTGGAAGTAGCGATCCAGCTTCTCTACCTTGCGCAGCGCGTATGTACGCAGATCGTCGTCAATCTTCATTTTTCTCTCGACGATGGTGAACTTCATAACATCATCTCTAACGGGCGTAACCGCCCATGATACTTGCACCTTCCGGGCGGAAACCCTGACCGAAAGGCATATGGGGTTTTGCTATCTTCAGTATAGCACAACCTATGCAACTTGTCCAACAGATTTTACAAAGTTCACAGTTTGTTCAGTAAATTTAACTACATCCCTGCCGGGCGTATCAGATTTCGCCCTCTGCGTGGCGCGTTACGTGGCAGGAGATGTTGACGACGCACGGCAGACCTGCGATGTGCGTGCCGAACGGCTCGATCGCGCAGGAGAGCGCGGTCACGGTGCCGCCGAGGCCCTGCGGGCCGACGCCGGAGGCGTTTACCTTGTCGAGGATGCGCTGCTCCATGTCGGCGTACAGCGGATCTGCGTTATGCTCGCCCACGGTGCGCAGCAGCGCTCGCTTGGCAAGATAGGCCGCCTTGTCGCTCGTGCCGCCGAGGCCGACGCCGATCACGATCGGCGGACAGGGGTTGGAGCCTGCACCGATGCAGGCGTCCGCGATAAAGTCGATGATCTGCTCCTGCGTTGCCGCCGGAGTGAACATCTTCATCTTCGTCATGTTTTCCGAGCCGAAGCCCTTGGGCGCGACCGTGATCTTCACCCTGTCGCCCGGCACCATCGAGGTATACAGGATGCACGGGGTGTTGTCGTTGGTGTTCTCGCGGCGCAGCGGATCGCCGACGACCGACAGGCGCAGATAGCCGTCGATATAGCCGCGGCGCACGCCTTCCGTGACTGCGTCCTCAAACGAGCCGCCGGTCAGATGAACGTCCTGTCCGATCTCCGCGAACACGATGGCCATGCCGGTATCCTGGCAGACCGGAACGTCGTTCTCACGCGCCAGATCGCAGTTCGCGATCATCTCTCCGAAGATCTCACGGCCGAGCGGAGACTGCTCGCTCTGCTGACCGTCCACGAAGGCCTGCCGCAGATCGGCCGGCAGATAGTAGTTTGCGTCGATGCACAGCTTGCGCACCAGTGCCGTTACCTCAGAAACGTCGATTGTCCTCATCTTGTCCTCCTGTATTCCGGTGTGCCGTTTACGAAAACAGCCTTCACCTGGGTTGCAATATCGAGCGGTTCCCCGCTCCAGAGCACGCAGTCCGCGTCCAGACCGGCGCGCAGGCTGCCGATGCGGTCGTCCAGACCTGCGATCTTCGCCGGAACAGCCGTCACCGCACGCAGCGCATCGGTTTTATCCATGCCTGCGCGGACCGCGAGCATAACCGCTACCGGCAGCAGGCGCAGGGGAATTTCCGGATGGTCGACCGTGATGGCGGTCGGGATGCCGGCCTTCGAGAGAATGCCGGGCGCCTCGTCGGTCAGATTTTTGATCTCGGGCTTGGAGCGGTCGGTCATGTACGGGCCGCACACCACGGGGACATTCTCCTCCGCGATGAGGTCCGCGACCAGATGCGCCTCCGTTCCGTGGATGATGACCGGGCGCAGGCCGAACTCCTTCGAGATGCGCAGCGCGGTGAAAATGTCGTCCGCACGGTGCGCATGAAAATGCGCCTCGATGCTGCCGTTCAGCACCGGGAGCAGCGCCTCCATCTTGCCGTCGTAATCCGGCTCCTCGTGGTCGTCGTCTACCTCGGCGCGCGCCTTGCGCGAGAGATATTCGCGGCCCTTGTACAGCTCGTCCCGGATGAGCGCGGCGGTAGCCATGCGCGTGACCGGGGTCTCGTCCTTGTCGTGGTAGACCGACTTCGGATTTTCGCCGAGGGCGAATTTCATCGCAAGCGGCGCCTTGACGATCATGTCATCGATGCGCCGGCCGGCGGTCTTAATGAGGGCGATCTGGCCGCCGATGGCGTTCGCGCTGCCGGGCGAAACGCCTGCCGCCGTCACGCCGGCCTCGAGCGCCTCGCGGAAGGCGTGGTCCATCGGGTTGACCGCGTCGATAGCGCGCATCTGCGGCGTGACGGGATCGGTGTCCTCGTTGCCGTCCGCGCCCTCGAAGCCCAGACCGTCCTCATACAGACCGAGGTGGGAATGGATGTCGATGAGGCCGGGCGTCAGCACGCCGCCCTCGCCGTCGAGCACCTCGCTGCACGCCGGGGGCTCGCCCTCGCCGAGCGCGTCGATTTTTTCGTTTTTCAGCAGAATCCAGCCGAAAAACCGGCTGTTTTCGTCGTCCATTGTCAGAATGGTTACATTTTTGATCAGAATTTCTTTCATGAAAACCTCAGAATCGCTGTTGACAGATATGGTATTATATGGTATATTTATCATGGCAGCAGGGAAAGCTGCCATGCACCGTTCATATCTTTATCCCCACACTTCGGCGCCCCTTTTGAACAAGGGGCGCATTTTTTTGCGCCGGGACGGCTGTGGGTGCTCCGCGTCCGCTCATAAAAACAAAACCGAGGCAGTTCGTCCCCGGTTTTGAACCGGCCGCAAGCCGGTTTTACTGCTTATCTGCGGCGGCGCGAACCGTTCTTGCGGTCGGTCGCGTGACGCACGTCCGCCTGACGGCTTTCGCTGTCCGTCATGAACGCCTTGAGCTTATCCTCAAAGGTCATGGTAGAAGGATCCTTCGGCGCCTGCTGTGCACGGCCGCGCGGCGCGCCCTCGCGGCGCTGCTGAAAACGCGGCTGACGCGGCGCGAAACCGCGGTCCGAACGCTCATGCTGCTGACGCGGCTCCTGCGGCTGCGCCTTCTTGATGGAGAGGTTGATGCGGCCCTGCTGGTCAATGTTGATGATCTTGACCTTGACCTGCTGTCCCTCCTGCAGAAAATCCTTGATGTCGTTGACGAAGCTCGACGCCACCTCAGAGATGTGCACCATGCCCGACTTGTTCTCCGGCAGGGCTACAAATGCACCAAACTTGGTGATGCCGGTTACCTTGCCTTCTACGATCGCTCCCACTGTCAAATCCATATACGCTGTTTTTGCCTCCGTTTATTTTTAAGGGTAGCGCAGCTTTTTCGGCGCTGCCTTCACCTACCTGCTGGACGTGTCCACGAAAACACGCTCGCCCGGTTCCGCATAATTCAGTTTCGTGCGCGCAAGCTCGGAAATATCCTCGTCGGTCAGACCGTTCTGCAGCTGCTCGCGCAGGCTGTCATTGGCTTCCTCATAGGTCTGCACCTGAATGTTGAGGTCATCGAGCTCCTGCCGCTTTGCTTTGATCTGGGCCTTGAGGGTAAAGACCGTGCCAAGCGCATAGACAGCAAGCGCCAGCATGATCACCCGGATCAGAACCAGCCTTCCGTCACGTCTTGCCATTGTCTCACCTCTCCTGCCGCTGAACTGATTTGCTTTTTATTTTATACCTTTTTCGCGAAAAATGGAAGGGGGTTTTGCAAACTTTTTTGCGAATTTCGCGGATTTTTTCAGCGCTCGCCCACTGAAAGCACCACCGAACGCCCCTTCCGGCCCGGTGTGCGGCCGCACGCAGCGCAGACGCCGCGCCAAGAAAGAGCGGCAGAGCCGCCGCGCTCAGGCAGACCTGCCACAGCGCTCCCCCGGCGCACGCCCCGAGCAGCACGAACAGGCGCCACTGTCCGGCGGCGTTTACGATCGCGAACCGGAACGCAGCCGCAAGCATCAGCACGCAGAACAGCGCGTCGCACGCCGTCTCCCCCGCCCTGCCCGGGCAGAGCACGCGCCGCGCCGCGCGGAACACATCATAGCAAAGCCCCGCCCCCGCGCCGAACAGCACGCACTGCGCCAGCAGGATCAGCTGCTCGCGGTTGATATTCGCCGTCATCATGCGCCGAACAGGCGGCGCAGCACGCCTCCGCGCGGCGGGACGGAGTCGTCATATTCGAGCAGCGAGATCTCGCCGCGCACGACCGTTTCCCCTGCATCCAGCTGTAATTTTTCCACGTGCAGCCCCTGTCCGCGCACAATCAGCATGCCCTTCCCCGTCTCGAGCAGCACCTGCTCCTCGTCAAAGCTCTGCACATCGCTGACTCCCGTCACGCGCAGCTTTTCGCGTTCCTCCAGCAGAATGCTGTGCATCTGCGCGCCGTCGTTCTCTGCCATCGACCCGACCCCTTTCCGCAAAGCAAAAACTCTCTTTACACAGCAGTTATATGCGTGAAAGAGAGTTTTCAGAACCGGTTTTACAGGATTTCGCGGTACATTCCGGCGGCATCTGCCTTGAGTGCGTGCTCCGCGATCTCGAGCACCTCGACCTTCATCGTGCGCTGGCCGAAGGCGATCTCGATGATGTCGCCCGTCTTGACCTGATAGGATGCCTTGGCGGATTTGCCGTTTACCGTGATGCGCGCCGCGTCGCAGGCGTCGTTTGCCACCGTGCGGCGCTTGATGAGGCGCGAAACCTTGAGGTATTTGTCCAGTCTCATTTTGCGTTCACCTTGTCCTTGAGTGTGCGGCCTGCCTTGAACACCGGCAGCGTCGCCTGTTCGATCTCGATCACCTCGCCCGTGCGCGGATTGCGTCCGCTGCGCGCCGCGCGCACCTTGGTCTCGAACGAGCCGAAGCCGCTCAGCACGAGCCTGTCGCCCTGCATCATCAGGTCTCCGATCGCCGCGAACGCCGCGTCGATGACCTTTTCCGTGTCCTTTTTGGACATATCGGTCCGCTCTGCCACGAGCGAGACAAATTCATTTTTCTTCATCTTTATCTCCCGGATCTATGTTATTCTCTGTGTTCCTTCTTTTTCGCCTCGTCCCAGAGCGCGTCCATTTCCTCGAGCGTAAGCTCGGAAAGCTGTCTGCCCTGCGCCTTCGCCTGCTGCTCCATGTCCGCAAAGCGGCGCACGAACTTGTTGCAGGTCTTTTCCGCCGCACGCTCGGAATCTACCTTGACAAAGCGCGAAACGTTCGTCACCGCGAAGATGAGATCTCCGATCTCCTCCTCGACGTCGCCGTCGCCGCCAATCGCCGCGCGGACCTCGGCAAGCTCCTCCTCGACCTTGTCGAGCGCGCCGGAAACATCCGGCCAGTCAAAGCCGACCTTCGCGGCCTTTTTCTGGAGCTTCTGCGCACGGATAAGGCTCGGCAGGCTCTTGGAGACACTTTCGAGCGTCGAGGTGTCGGTCTCCTGCTTTTTCTCCTTGCGCTTGAGGTCGTCCCAGTTGGAAAGAATCTCGTCGGTCGAGCCGACCGTCACATCTCCGAAGATATGCGGATGGCGGAAGATCAGCTTTTTGCAGATGCCGTCCGCCACATCATCCATGTCGAACACGCCCTTTTCCTTCTCCATCTGCGCATGGAACACGACCTGAAGCAGCACATCGCCAAGCTCCTCCTTGAGATGCTCGGTGTCCTCGTCGTCGATCGCCTCGCAGACCTCATAGGTCTCCTCGATGAAGTTCTGGCGGATGGAATGATGGTCCTGCGCCCGATCCCACATACAGCCGTCCGGCGCGCGCAGGATCTCCATGATGCGCAGCAGGTCGGCTACGCTGTACTTGTCTTTCTGTTCAAAATCAACCATTTTCGTGTTTCCTCACTTCAAATGTAAAATATCTGCAATTTTTGCGCCGTGCGGCAGCAGCAGCACATCCGCCCGCTCGATGGCGCGGAGCGCGAGCAGCAGCACGCCGTAAACGAGCGCCGCCGCCGCGATGATCGCAAGAGTCGCGAGCTTGTCGAGTGCGCTGCCCGGAGCAAGACCCGCAAGGCGCACGAGCGTCTTTCCGATGACGACCACCGCGCCCATACCGGCCGTTGCCGCCAGAGGACGCACGAGCGTCCGGCCAACCGGCGGCAGACCGTGCGACAACCGCGCGATATGGAACAGGTTGAGCAGGGCGATCAGCCAGTAGCACAGCGCCGTGCTGATGGGCGCGCCTGCGATGGAAAAGCGCGGGTCTCCGATCATGAAATAGTCCCCGCACAGCTTGACCGCCGCGCCGAGGCACATGGAGACGAGCGGCAGGTCGATGCGGCTGTACGCCTGAAGCACCGCATTCGTCACCGCGACGAGCGCGACTGCCGGGACCGCAAAGCCGAGTATGCTCATCAGCTGACCGCCGAGCACCGTGCCCGAGGACAGAAAGATGCGCAGGATCGGGCCGCCGAGCAGGAAAAAGCCCGCCCCGGCCGGGAGCGTCAGCATGAGCGTCATGCGCAGCGTGGTCGAAAGCGTCCGGTTCGCCCCGGTCTCATTGCCCGCCGCGCGGGCGCTCGCGATGGTCGGCAGGACGCTGACCGCGAGCGCGGTGATGAGCGTCTGCGGCAGATTGAAAAAGTTGATGACGCCGGTGTAGATGCCATAGGTCTGCATCGCCTCGTCCGCCGCCATATGCACCGCCGGGCTTTGCAGGCGGCTCGAAATGAGCGCGACGTCGATCAGGTCGGTAATGCTCATGACCGAGGACGAGATCGTGATCGGGATAGACAGGCTGAGCAGCGTTTTCGCGAGCGTCAGCGTCGGCCGAACGGCCGGGTCGAGCGCGCGCACCCTTGTCTCGCCGCGCGAGAGCGCCGCCTGCACGAGCATGTACGCCGCCGCGACGACCTCTCCGATGGTGACGCCGAGCACGGTCAGCGCCGCGACGACCGGATCGTCAAAGCCGCGCCCGACCGCCCAGCAGGCAAGTCCGAGACCGATGAACAGCTTGCCGGCCGCCTCGATGACCTGCGAGACCGCCGTCGGCACCATGTTGGAGCGGCCTTGATAGTAGCCGCGGAACACCGAGAGGATCGCGACCATCAGCACGCTCGGCGCGATCGCCATGACCGCAAGGCGCGAGTCCTCGCTCTTGATCCATGCGGCGAACGTCCCTGCGCCGAAGAACAGCGCCAGCGAGCACAGCGCACCCACCGGCACGAAGATCCCGGCCGCCACGCGCACGATGCGGCGCACCTCGTGCTCCCGTCCCCGTGCGGTCGCCTCTGCCACCATTTTGGACAGCGCCGCCGGCAGACCGACGGTCGAGACCACGAGCATGGCGGTATAGATGCGGTACGCCGCCGAGAACATGCCGAACGCCGGGCTTTTTTCGCCGCCGATCAGATTTTGCAGCGGTATCTGGAAAAAAGCGCCGATGACCTTGACGACGAGACTTGCCGCCATCATGATAAAGGCGCCCTGCAGGAAACTCTGCCCCTTTGATTTTTTATGCAACGATGCACTCCCTTTCAAGCAAAGCAGGCGTGCGGACAGTATTTCATATCCGCACGCCGTTCAGACGATTATAGCTCCGTGCCGCAGCCGGGACAGAAGGAGTCCTCGCGGCTGCAGGTTCTGCCGCAATTCGGGCAGATGCTGACCGAACGCATGGAGGCGAGCTGGTCGCGCAGCTCGGCAAGCTGCTCCTTCTTCGCGTCCACTTCCTCGAGCTTCGCGTCCATGTCCTCGCTCGTCACCTCATCGCCGCGGTGCAGCTCGTAGACCATGCGGCCGATGTCGCGGAACAGCACGTCGCACTCGGTATTGAGATCGAAAATGCGCAGATTGAGGCGCGTCGCCGCCGCCATCTCGCTCGCCTTCTTGCCCGCCGCGTCTGCTGCGCGGCCGACCGAACGGCCCGTCCGGGACGCCGTATCCTTCACTTTATCCAGAAAAGACTGTAACTTCGTGTCCATTCCTGTCACTCCTTCTGACGAGACTTCCGGCAGAGGTCTCCCCTGCCTGTTTCAAGCCGATTATATCCTATCTTCCGAAAAATTGCAATGTTTCCGCCTGTCTTTTTACCCGATAAATTCATGCAGCACACTGTCCTCGGGTATGCGCCCCTGCCATTCGATGGGCGTGATCGTGCCGAGGATATCGTCTATCGGCGCAAGTCCTGCGTGCTCGAGCGCGTCTCTGTGCTCGCGGAGCACGGACGTCAGACGCGGCATCAGGATATTGACCTCATACGGCAAAAAAGTATCGATCGTGAGGTTGGCCTGCCCGCGGTAGGGCGAGATATACAGCCGCTCGCCCCGGCGGACCGAGTTCCACTGCCGCAGCGTCGCCTCGACCGGCGAGGAGCGGAACAGGCTGTCGCGCATCGCGCGGCGCAGAAAGCGCAGCATGTACGGCTCCAGGCGCGGCCCCTTCGGCGGAACGAGCGCACTCGCGACCGAGAGATAGATGCTCGTCGCGCGGTTTGCAAGGTCTCCCATGATGACCGGGTTGAACGAGTGGATGCCCTCGATCATGATGACCTCATCCCGTCCGAGCCTGACCGTGCGGTCATGCGGGATAGAGGTGCGCGTTTCGAAGTCAAAGCGCGGCACCGAGACCTCTTCCCCGGCGACGAGCCGCGCAAGGTCGTCCGACAGCCGTGCAAGATCCATGCACTCCGGACTTTCGAGATCGGGTACCCCGTTCTCGTCATCCATCGGCTGCTCATAGTCGGCCGCCGTGCGGTAATAGTCATCCATCGAGAGCATGTTCGCGTGCACGCCGGCCAGCTCGACGATGCGTGCGATCCGGTCGTTCGTCGTGGTCTTGCCCGAGGACGAAGGGCCGTTGATGAGCACGATCGGACAGTGCTCGCGGTTGCGCACGATCTCGTCCGCCGCCATGTGTATCTGGCGGTGATAGTGCTCCTCGCAGTCGCGAATGAAGCCTGCCGCATCGGTTCTGGCGCGGCGGTTGATATATTTGACCGTGTATTCAGACATAACACGCCCTCCTTACACTGAAATCGTTATTTTTTCGAAAACAGCAGCTTTTTCTTGCCGTTTGCGAGCCGGTCGGCTGCGCGGATATATTCGAGCGGGTACTTTGGGTTGTTCGCGCGCTCGATCCAGCCGGTATCGCGGTCGACGCGCTTGGAAACGCCGCCTGCGCCGAGCGACAGGATGGTCTGCAGCTCCTCCATCATGGTCACATTGTAAAAGCATTCGGTGCCCGGTCTGCACCAACCGACGTTCTCGTAGCCGCCTGCCATGAATTTCTGGCGGTAGAGATAGTACGGGCCGTAGCCTGCCTGCGGCAGCGCATGATAGGCGTAGTCCAGCATGCGCGAGACCGTCTCGTGCTGTGCGGCGGCCGCCGCCTTGTCGGTGAGGTCCGCGCCGCGCTTGATGGCGAGGGTGTGGACCGTGATATTCTCCGGGGCGAGCCCGATGAGCGTGTCGATGGTATGCGCAAAGGTCTCGGGCGTGTCGCCGGTCAGTCCTGCGATGACGTCCATGTTGATCTCGCGGAAGCCGGCCTGCCGCGCCTCGTCGAAGGCGCGCAGCACATCGGCCGCCGCGTGCTTTCTGCCGATCGCCGCGAGCACGCTGTCCTCCATGGACTGCGGATTGATGCTGACGCGGCCGACGCCGGCGTTTTTCAGCACGCGCAGCTTTTCCGGCGTGATGGTGTCCGGGCGGCCGGCCTCGACCGTATATTCGCGCAGCGCCGACAGGTCGAAGCTGTCCGCGAGCGCAGCGGTCAGCCGTTCGAGCTGCTCCGCGGACAGCGTCGTCGGCGTACCGCCGCCGATGTAGATGCTCTGCACGCGCTTTCCGGCCTGCCGGACGAGCGCCGCCGTCTCGCGTATCTCACCGCACAGCGTTTCGAGATAAGGCTCGATAAGCGCGCCCGACTGCGCGGTCGTCGAGGAAACGAACGAACAGTAGTAGCAGCGCGACGGGCAGAACGGGATGCCGACATAGAGCGAAATATCGTCCGGGCCGATCTCCTGATCCAGCTCCATCGCGGTCGCGGCCGCGCGGATGGTGAGCGCGGTGCGCTCGGGCGAAACATGGAAGCTGCTGCGCAGGATCTCCGCCGCCTCGCCGCGTGTCTTTCCCCGCTCGACCAGACCGCGCGCGAGCTTTGCCGGGCGCACGCCGGTGAGGCTGCCCCAGACCGGCGGCTCCTCGAGAAACGGTACGACCGCGTCATAGATGGACGTCTTAACGGCTGTGCTGACGGCACGCTTGCGCGAAAGCTCATCCAGACCCTCCGTCAGAACAGGAATGCTCCCTGCATGCGTCTCGCCGCCGATCGTCACGCGGGCGGCCGCGCACAGACAGCCGTCCCGCTCGGTGAGCGCGGATATGCAGATGTCGCCGTCCTGCTCGGTCTCGACGCGCGTCAGCGTCTCAGTCGGCAGCAGGTGCAGCAGCATCTCCTCCGCTGCGTGCTTCATCTCATGTCCTTCCAGTATGTATTTCATCGGCCTCTCGCCTGCAGCATATAGGGATTTGCCGCGCGCTCCTCGTCAAGGGTGGAGATCCCCTCGTGACCGGGCAGAACCTTGTAGTCTCCCTCGAGCTCGGAAAGGCGCTTCAGCGAGCGCAGCATGGCGGAAAAGTCGCCGCCCTCGAGATCGCAGCGGCCGCATTCATGACGGAACAGCGTGTCGCCGGTGAACAGGCAGTCGCCGATCCTGATGACCGACGAGCCGGGCGTATGACCGGGCGTGCTCATATAGACGGCGGTCAGGCCGCCGAAGGTGACGGCCGTGCCCTCCCCGGCCAGGATATCCGGCGTATCCTGCACATAGCTGCGCGCGAGCGAGCGGAACTGCCCCATATTGTCGCGGCTGAGCAGCCAGGTGTCCGCCTCGGGGCAGACGAACTGCGCCCCTGTCGCCTCGAGCACATCGTGCACCGCGAGGATATGGTCAAAGTGCGCGTGCGTCAGCAGAACGTACCTGACCGTGAGCTTTTCCTCCGCGACTGCGTGCAGAATGGACTTCGCGTTGTCGCCCGGGTCGATGACCGCGGCCTCGCGCGTCGCTTCGTCATATACGATATAGCAATTCGTGCCGACAACGCCGACAGTGAGCTGCATTACTTTCATAGTGATGTGATTCCTTTCTTATCTTCTCATGTCCTTCGTGTCCATCCAGAGCGTGACCGGGCCGTCGTTGAGCAGCTCGACCTTCATGTCCGCGCCGAACTCGCCGGTTTCGACCGGCAGGCCGCTCTCGCGGCAGCGTGCGATGAACGCTTCATAGAGCGGAATAGCGGTCTCGGGCCGCGCCGCGCCCGTAAAGCTCGGGCGGTTGCCCTTGCGGCAGTCGCCGTAGAGCGTGAACTGCGAGACGATGAGCAGTCCGCCGCCCACATCCGCGAGCGAGCGGTTCATCTTGTCGTTCTCGTCCGTGAACACGCGCATCTTGACCGTCTTGTCGGCCAGATAGACCGCGTCGTCCTCGGTGTCGCCGTCCGTGATGCCGAGCAGCACCAGAAAGCCCTGCCCGATTTTTCCGTGTACCACGCCGTCGATCGTGACCGAGGCATGGGAAACGCGCTGTACCAACGCTCTCATAAAGTATATTCTCCTGTCCTGTTTTATAATCAGTAAAATACCAAAACGCCACAGCCGCTTCGCCATGACGTTTCAGCATCGTAAAATCAGTTTGTGTCGACCGTTCTCGTCACGTCCACCACGCCCTTGACCGAGCGCAGGCGGCTGATGATGTTGTTGAGCTGGTGCACGCTCGTGACGTCCACCAGAACATTGATCACGCCGTAGCCGCCCTCCAGATCGCGCGCGGACATATCGCGCACGTTGATCTTGCCGGTCGCGAACACGAGCATGGCGTCGCTGAGAACGCCGATGCGGTTGCGCGTGGAGATCTGAAGGCCGGTCGAGAAGCGGTTGCGGCTGTCGCTGCCCTCCGCGACGTCCTCATCCCACCAGGCGCGCACCCAACGGTCCGGGTCCTCCTTCATGTGGACGTTGACGCAGTCGCGGCGATGGATGGACACGCCGTAGCCGCGCGTGACGAAGCCGACGATCTCGTCGCCCGGGATCGGCGTGCAGCAGCGCGCGAACTTGACCAGACAGCTGTCGATGCCCTCGACGACCACGCCGTCCGAGGACTTGCCCGAACGCACCGGCTGCTGCTCCTGCGGATGGGCCGCCCGTTCCGCCTGCTCGCGCTGACGGCGCAGCTTGCCGACGTCGTCCTTGACCTTGTTGAGGATCTTTGTGACCGTGATGCCGCCGTAGCCGATGGCGGCGTACATCTCGTCCAGACTCGAGAACGAGAACTTGTTGAATACGTTGCGGCGGACTTCCTCGTTTTCGTAGAAGCCGTTGTACAGCAGGTTTGCGCGCAGCTCGCGGTCGAGCTCCTCTCTGCCGTTGACGATATTCTCCTCGCGGCATTCCTTCTTGAACCACTGTTTGATCTTGTTGCGCGCCTCGGTGGTCTTGACGATCTTCACCCAGTCGCGGCTCGGGCCGTGCGCCTCCTTGGAGGTCAGGATCTCGACAATATCGCCGTTTTTCAGCTGGCTGTCGATCGGCGCGATGCGGCCGTTGACCTTGCAGCCGGTCATGCGGTTGCCGACGGCGGAGTGAATGGCGTAGGCCAGGTCGATCGGCGTCGCGCCGGCTGGCATGTTGACTACGTCGCCCTTCGGGGTGAATACGAACACCTCGTCCGCGAACAGGTCGACCTTGATATTCTTGATAAAGTCCTCGGCCTCGGTGTCCTGCTGCGCCTCGAGCAGCTGGCGGATCCAGGCGAACGCCTCCTCGCCCGCCTTCTTATCCAGGCCCTGCTTGTACTTCCAGTGCGCCGCTACGCCGTATTCCGCCATCTTGTGCATCTCGGCCGTGCGGATCTGGATCTCGAACGGGATGCCGGCGCGGCCGATGACGGTCGTGTGGAGCGACTGGTAGCCGTTCGGCTTCGGGGTGGAGATATAGTCCTTGAAGCGGCCCGGGATGGGCTTGTAGAGGTCGTGCACATAGCCGAGCACGTTATAGCAGTCCGCCACGGTATCCACGATGACGCGCACCGCGCAGATGTCGTAGATTTCGTTGATGGTCTTGTGCTGCGCATACATCTTGCGGTAAATGGAGTAGATATGCTTGACGCGCGCGGAAATGGTGTTGTTGATGTGCGCCTCCCTGAGCTTTTCGGAGATACGCTGCTGAATGCCCTTGAGGAACTCCTCATGCTGCTCGCTCTGCGCCTTGAGGCCCTCGACGATCTCGTTGTAGCCGATGGGGTCGAGGATCTTGAGCGAAAGATCCTCAAGCTCCCACTTGATGCGGCTCATGCCGAGACGGTGTGCGATCGGCGCATAGATCTCCATGGTCTCGAGCGCCTTGTCGCGCTGCTTGCGCTCGGGCAGGAACTGGAACGTGCGCGCGTTGTGCAGGCGGTCGGCGAGCTTGATAAGGATGACGCGGATATCCTTTGCCATCGCGAGGAACATCTTGCGCAGGTCCTCGAACTGCTCCTGCTCCTTGGAGTAGCGCAGCATGCCCAGGCGCGTAACGCCGTCCACCAGCTCCGCGACCGGCGTGCCGAACTTGTTCTCGATCTCCTTGTAGCCGAATTCGGTGTCCTCGATGCAGTCATGCAGGAGTGCGGCGCAGATGGAATCGGTATCGAGACCCATCTCGACCACGATCTCCGCCACCGAGACCGGATGGATGATATACGGCTCGCCGTTGCGGCGCTTCTGCCCCTCATGGGCGGCGGCAGCGCACTCGTAGGCGGCGCGGATCTTCTTGATATTGGCCTGCGGGTTCTGTTTGCTCACCCGCTCGAGCAGGAATTCCAGTTTGTTTTGCATAGTTTGTTCCCCCATTCGCTCACCCCGCCATGCTTTGCAGTGTCCGCAGCACGACGGAGCCGGAAATATCCGCCTTACCCTCGTAAGGCTTGAGGCAGACGTTTATCATGCCCTCTTTGAAATGGTAGCTGATGAGGCCGGACTCGGAAAAGACGTCGAGCGAGACGAGGAGCTTGCCGATGTTGATCTCGCGTCTGCTCTCCCAGGAAACGCGGCGCGAGAGCGCCCCGTCGGGCACGGAGAGCCGTCCGTCCTCCGCGCGGCAGACGATATGCCGCCAGACGGCGACAAGATCCTTGCGCTCGGGGAGCAGCCGCCGCGCCTCGAGCGCGGTCAGCGGACCGTCCTGCATCAGAATGTTGTAAAGATTGAGGATCAGCTGGTCGGCGCGGTGCTCGCACTCGCTCAGCTGCACGTCGCAGATGACAAGCTGCACGCTGCGGCGGTTATGGTATTCGTTGATCTCGAGATGGAACGCCGCGTCCACCGTGCTGCCCGGGACAAAGCCCAGTCCGCCGGCGCCCGTTCCGAACCAGATGGCATTAAACCGCGTCCCGTCCTTGGAGAGCGACAGGCGCACATGGCGGTCGCTCGAAAGCGGCGTGATGTCCTCGACGATCAGGTCCTTCATGCAGAACACAGGCTCTGCGTTCTGCATTCCGTACGGCTCGAGCATGGAAAGGCCCTCGATATTCTCGATGGTCAGCCATTCCTTTTCGACCATGCAGTCGATATGCAGCTGCGGAATGAGCTGCTGCCGGGTGACATGGGTCTCGGCATATGCCTTGAGGCGCGCCTTGAGCGCGTCGATATTGCTCTCATCGATCGTAAGGCCGGCTGCGAGCGCGTGGCCGCCGTAGCGGTCGAGCAGGTCGGAGCAGCTCGTCAAAGCGTCGAACAGGTTGAAGCTGCCGATCGAGCGGCCCGAGCCCTTGCCGACGCCGTCGCTGTCGATCGAGATGAGCACCACCGGACAGCCGTAGCGGTCGCACAGGCGCGAGCAGACGATGCCGATCACACCCTGATGCCAGCCCTTTCCGGCGAGCACGATCATCTTGTCCCCGACCGGATCGTATTCGCCCCGCAGCTGCGTGAGCGCCTGGTTCAGGATCTCGTTCTCCGTCGTCTGCCGCAGCTTGTTCTGCTCACACAGCTCGACGGCGAGCCGGATCGCGCGGTCCATGTCCTGCGTCAGGAACAGCTCGGCGGCGAGGTCCGCCTTGCCCATGCGCCCGGCGGCGTTGATGCGCGGCGCGAGCACGAAACTGATGGTCGAGGCGGTCAGGTGGCGCTCCGCCATGCCGGCCTCCGCGAGCAGGCGCTGCAGACCGATGTTGCGCGTCCTTTCCATTCTTTGCAGACCTTCCGCGACAAGAATGCGGTTTTCGCCCACGATGGGCATGACGTCCGCGACCGTGCCGAGCGCGACAAGGTCGGCGTAGCGGTCGAGCATCGCGTCCGTGTCGCCGTCGAGCGCGCAGATCAGCTTGAATGCCACACCCACGCCCGCGAGGCTGTCGAACGGGTAGGTGTCCCCGGCCTGCTTGCAGTCGATGACCGCTTCGGCCTCGGGCAGCTCGTCGTGGCACTCGTGATGGTCGGTGATGACGACCTTCATGCCGAGCTCGCGCGCGAGCGCGATCTCCTCGTTCGCGGTGATGCCCGAGTCCACGGTTATCATCAGGCGCGTGCCGCGTCGGTACAGCTCCTCCATCGCCTGCCGCGTCAGACCGTAGCCCTCGCTCAGACGGTTCGGGATATAATCGATCAAGAATGTCGATCAGGCGCGCGACGTCCGCCACATGCAGACCGGTCGTGGGCTCATCGAGCACGTAGATCGTCCGGCCGGTGCTGCGTTTAGACAGCTCCGTCGCAAGCTTGATGCGCTGTGCCTCGCCGCCGGAGAGCGTCGTGGACGGCTGACCAAGCTTGATATAGCCGAGACCGACGTCCATAAGCGTTTGCAGCCGGTCGCGGATCTTCGGCTGGTTCTGGAAAAATGCAAGCGCCTCTTCGATGGTCATGTCCAGCACCTCGGCAATGTTCTTGCCCTTATAGTGCACCTCGAGCGTCTCGCGGTTGTAGCGCGCGCCGTGGCACACGTCGCACGGGACGTAGACGTCCGGCAGGAAGTGCATTTCGATCTTCACAAGGCCGTCGCCGCTGCAGGCCTCGCAGCGGCCGCCGCGAATGTTGAACGAGAAGCGCCCGGCATTGTAGCCGCGCAGCTTCGCGTCCTGCGTGGAGGCAAAGAGGCTGCGGATATCGTCAAACAGCCCGGTATATGTCGCCGGATTGGAGCGCGGCGTGCGGCCGATGGGACTCTGGTCGATATTGATGATCTTGTCCAGATACTCCACACCGTCAATGCCGTCGCATTTGCCGGGGCGGAGCTTCGCGTGGTTGAGCTTGCCCGCAAGCGTTTTATATAGTACCTCGTTGACGAGCGAGGACTTGCCGCTGCCGGACACGCCGGTCACACACGTCATGACGCCGAGCGGGATCTGCACATCCACGTGCTTGAGGTTGTGCTCGCTCGCGCCGCGGATCACGAGCGCGTGGCCGTTTCCGGTGCGGCGCTGCGCGGGCACGGGGATCTTCTTTTTGCCGGACAGATACTGCCCGGTGATGGAGCGCTCGCAGCGCGCGACCTCCTCCGGCGTACCGGCGCAGACCACTTCCCCGCCGTGCACGCCCGCACCCGGGCCGATATCGATGAGATAGTCTGCCGCACGCATGGTGTCCTCGTCGTGCTCGACGACGATGAGCGTGTTGCCGAGGTCACGCAGCTCGCGCAGCGTGGCCAGCAGCTTTTCGTTGTCGCGCTGGTGCAGGCCGATGGACGGCTCATCCAGAATATACAGCACGCCCATGAGCGACGAGCCGATCTGCGTGGCGAGCCGGATGCGCTGACTCTCGCCGCCGGAGAGCGTTGCCGCCGAGCGCGCGAGCGTCAGGTACTGCAAGCCGACGCTCTGCAGAAAATGCAGCCGCGAGCGCACCTCGCGCAAAATGCTGTCAGCGATCTGTGCGTCTTTCTCGCTGAGCGTGAGCCGGTCAAGAAACGCCAGCTCCTCCGTGATCGGCAGCGCCGTAAATTCGGAAATATTCAGCCCGCCGACCGTGACGGCCAGCACCTCCGGCCGCAGACGCGCGCCGTGACAGTCCGGGCAGGCCGTCTCTGCCATGCAGTCCTCAAGCGATGCCCGCATGGCATCGCTCTGCGTCTCCTGATAGCGGCGCTCAAGGTTGCAGACGATGCCCTCAAACGGGCGGCGCAGCACGCCGCTGCCGCGATTTGTGTCGTAGTGCAGGGTGAGCTCCTCGTCCCCCGTTCCGTAAAGCAGGATCTCGCGCACGTGCTCCGGCAGGTCGCCGATGGGCGTTGCAAGGTCAAAATGATATTTTTCCGCCAGCGCGTCGTAATACATCCGGCTGATGCTCTCATCCTTGACGCCGTTCCAGCCGCTCGCGGTGATGCCGCCGTCGAGGATGGACTTCGACGGGTCCGGAATGATGAGCGCCGGGTCGATGCGCAGCCGCGTGCCAAGACCGCCGCAGGTCGGGCACGCACCGTAGGGGCTGTTGAACGAGAACATCCGCGGCGTGAGCTCCTCGATCGAGATGCCGCAGTCGTCGCAGGCGTAGTTCTGCGAGAAGAGGATCTCGCGTTTTTCCTCCGGGATATCCGCCAGCACAAGGCCGCCGGAGAGCGCGGACGCGATCTCGACAGCATCGGTCAGGCGGCGGTTCTGGTCGGGGCGAATGACGACGCGGTCGACCACGATCTCAATATTGTGCTTGCGGTTTTTATCAAGCGTGATCGTCTCCGTGAGGTCATAGATGCTGCCGTCCACGCGCACGCGCACATACCCGCCGCGGCGGGCATCGTCGAACACCTTCTGGTGCTCGCCCTTGCGTGCACGGATGACCGGCGCAAGGATCTGCACGCGCGTCGCCTGCGGCAGCGCCGCGATCTGATCGACGATCTGGTCGACCGTCTGGCGGCGGATCTCCTTGCCGCACTTCGGGCAGTGCGGCACGCCGACACGCGCCCACAGCAGACGCAGATAATCGTAGATCTCGGTCTTGACGTCGTGGTGCATATAGCGCACCCTGATGCCGGCGGTCTCCAGATAATCGGTCAGATCCTCCGCCATTTTCTTGGTGAGCGTCGTGACGAGCACCCGCTCGCCTCTGGCCGTTCTCGCGTTGATCTCTCCGATGAGGTCGTCGATCTGGCCGTCTACCGGACGCACAACGACCTCCGGATCGAGCAGACCGGTAGGACGGATCACCTGCTCGACGACCTGACCCGAGCGCGAGAGCTCGTATTCGCCCGGCGTCGCGGAGACATAAACGATCTGGTTCAGCCGCTCGTTGAACTCATCGAAGTTCAGCGGACGGTTGTCATAGGCGCTCGGCAGGCGGAAGCCGTTTTCGACCAGACTTTCCTTGCGCGCGCGGTCGCCGTGGTACATCGCGCGGACCTGCGGCAGGGTAACATGGCTCTCGTCCACGATCAGCAGAAAATCCTTCGGGAAGTAGTCTATGAGCGTGTAGGGCGAAGAGCCCGGCGCACGGCGCGACAGCACGCGCGAATAGTTCTCGATGCCCGAGCAGAAGCCGATCTCCTGAAGCATCTCGATGTCATACCGGGTACGCTGGGCGATGCGCTGCGCCTCGATCAGCTTTCCGTTTTCCTCGAAGTATCTGACGCGCTGCTCCAGCTCCTCTTCAAGATCCTTGATGGCCTCCTCGAGCTTTTCCTTCGGCGTGACATAGTGGCTCGCCGGGAAAACTGCAATGTGACCGAGCTCACCGAGCGGAACGCCGGTCAGCGGATTGATGCGGCTGATGCGGTCGACCTCGTCGCCGAAGAACTCGACGCGCACCACATCCTCATCCGAGTATACCGGCCAGATCTCGACCGTGTCGCCGCGCACGCGGAAGCGGTTGCGCTCGAAGGCGATGTCGTTGCGCTCATACTGAATATCGATCAGGCGGCGGATGAGCGTGTCGCGGCTGAGCTCCATGCCCGGACGCAGCGAAATGACCATGCTTTTGTAGTCGATCGGGTCGCCGAGCGAATAGATGCACGACACCGAGGACACGATGATAACGTCGCGGCGCTCAGCGAGCGCGGAGGTCGCGGAATGGCGCAGACGGTCGATCTCGTCGTTGATGGCGGAGTCCTTCTCGATATAGGTATCGGTCGAGGCGATGTACGCCTCCGGCTGATAGTAGTCATAGTAGGAGACGAAATACTCGACAGCGTTGTCCGGGAAAAACTCGCGGAACTCCGAGCAGAGCTGCGCGGCCAGCGTTTTATTGTGCGCGAGCACGAGCGTCGGGCGCTGTGTCTGCTCGATGATGTTGGCCATGGTGAAGGTCTTGCCCGAGCCGGTAACGCCCTTGAGCGTCTGCTCCTCCAGACCGTTGCGGATGCCTTCGACGAGCTTCGCGACCGCCTGCGGCTGATCGCCCGCCATCCTGTACGGGCTTACGATGTGAAATTCCGGCATTTGCCTGACCTCCCTCTGTTTCTCTTATACGTCGTGGATGCGCTGCATCGCCTGGCGGAGCGCACGGCTCACGAGCGGGCTGTCCGAGATCTCCGGGAACGGCACGGTCGGCTCGGGCGCGCCGTCGTGCGGACGCAGGCTCCTGCCCATCCAGAGAACGTCGCGCCACTGGCCGAACTTGTACATGCTCTCCTGATAGGCGCCCGAAATGACAAAGCCCATCGACTTGTGGAACTTCATCGAGCGCTCGTTGGGCGAGGTGATGCCGACATAGATATTATAGTAGCCCTGCATCGCGAGCACCTCGAACAGCGCGGCGTAGATCGCGCCGGCGATGCCGTGGCGGTGCCAGTCCTGCGCGACATAGATCGAGGTCTCCACCGACCACTGGTATGCCGCGCGGGTGCGGTGCGGAGAAGCGTAGCCGTAGCCTGCGACCTCGCCGTCGATGATGCACACGAGCCACGGCAGCTTTTCGGTGAACGTGCGGATGCGGCGCGTAAACTCCTCGAGCGTCGGCGCATCGTATTCGCTCGACACGGTCGTCTGGATAACGTAGGGCGCGTAGATGGCGAGCATTTCGGCGGCGTCGTCTACGGTCGCGGGACGCAGAATGATTTCAGACATATGTTTTCCCTCTTTTCGCTTTTCTCCGTGCAGACGGATGGTTTCGTCGGTCTCTTATTCTTCTATTATATCTCCTGCGCCGCCGCTCTTCAACTGATTTCTGCGCACCCCCTGCCAAAAATCGCACATTTGTTCGTGTCATTTTTGTGCGCTTTTGCCCGTCGAAAACCGTACAAACTGTGCCTCTCCTCGTTGCAATTTTCCCCCTCGGGTAGTATACTTATAGTCACTAAGCAAATTTCCGGCAAGTGTATTTTTCCGCGCCGCGCGCCCTGTTTTCCTGTGTCGGCGCAGCGCGCGGATGAGTGCAGGACCAAAGGAGGTATCCCGTATTATGATCCGTTACGGCTTTATCCATACCAAGGAGGACATCAAGTTTCTTGTGCTGTTCGCAATGGATCTTCTCCCCTTCCCCGTTACGTTCGAGACGGTGGTCGATCTGATTACATGGTGTGACGACGGCTTCGGCTATTTCGAGCTGAGCGAAGCGTTTTACGAGATGATCCCCACCGGCCACATCGACGAGAGCATCGAAAACGGCGCAAAGCTCTACGCCATCACCGACAAGGGCCGCGAGGCGACGCGCATCTTCGAGAAGCAGCTGCCCTATCCGGTGCGCGAGGCGGCGCAGCGTTCGGCGCTCCGCGTCGTGCGCCAGATCCGCCGCGACGCCGCGATCCATACCTCGGTCACCGAGCACGGCGAGCACGACCTCACCGTCCGCATGGAGATGGAGCAGGTGTTCGCTATCGAAATGGCGGTCGTCAGCCACGAACAGGCGACCATGCTCGAGCGCACCTTCAAAGCCAACGCCGAAGCGATCTACCAGAAGCTGCTCGGCGTTATGACGCAGGAATATCCCGATTAAATATCCCGATTAAAAGAAAGAAGCATCCCCGTGAAACACCTCAAACAACTCGCATTGCTGCTCGCGTGCTGCGTCGGCGGCAACCTGATCTCTGCGCTGCTGCACGGCGCCCTTCCCGGCAACGTGCTCGGTCTCACCCTGCTGCTCGTGCTGCTCATCTGCCGCGCGGTCAAGCTGCACCATGTGGAAGACACCGCCGATTTTCTGCTTCAGAACATGGCGTTTTTCTTTCTGCCGGCGTGCCTCGGCATTCTCGACATTTTCGCTGACATCAAGGGCGAGATCCTCGCCATTCTCGCGGTCTGCCTGCTCACGACGCTCTGCACCGCCGCCGCGACCGCTCGGACCGTACATATCGTGCTCAAGCTCCAGCACCGTGAAAATGAGGAGGCATTCGACCGTGACTGAAATTCTGACTTCCCCCCTGACATGGATGTTCCTGTCCATCTTCTGCTACGCCATCGGCGTGGCGATCCAGCAGAAAACCGGCTCACCGCTGTGCAATCCGCTGCTGATCGCGTCCGTTCTCGTCGGCGTTCTGCTCATCGTGAGCGGCACGACGTACCAGACCTATGAGGAATCCGGTCAGCTGATCTCGTTCTTCCTGACGCCGGCGACCGTTGCGCTCGCCATTCCGATCTACCGCAAGCTCGATGTGCTGCTGCACAATCTGCTGCCCATCCTGCTCGGCGCGTTCGTCGGCTCGTGTGTTTCCATCGGCAGCGTGCTGCTGTTCTGTCATCTGTTCGGACTGAGCGACTCGACCACGCGCTCGCTCATCCCGAAATCGGTCACGACCCCGATCGGTGTCGCGCTTGCGGATATGATGGGCGGCGTGACCTCGATCACCGCGATCGCCATTGTCATCACGGGCATTTTCGGCGCTATTCTGCTGCCGACGTTTCTCAAGTGCATCGGCGTGCGCAATCCGATGCAGATGGGACTGTCCATCGGCACGGCGGCGCATGCGGTCGGCACCTCGCGCGCGATCCAGCTCGGCGAGACCGAGGGCGCGATGAGCGGTCTTGCGATCGGCGTTGCCGGTCTGCTGACGGCGTTTATTGTTTCGGCGCCGACTCCCTTCGGTCGCGCGTCTAAATGCGAGGGTCCCACAGGGACGTTTGGTGCCCCAAGGCACAACCCTTGATCGAAGCGAAGCCTTTCGCAGCGACGGCGTTCGCGCCCTGCACCGAATGGCCGCGCACTGTTATGCGCGGCAAATCGCGCAAGCTGACCTCAGGGCCTTACAGCGTCCCAAAAGCGAACCGACGCACGGAACCGAGCCCCCGTTTCCCCCGTTTCGCCGCGCGACCGAAGGGAGTCGCGGCGCAAAGGAGGGTTTGGGGGAGTCAAGAGGGGGCAAGGGAACCATACGGTGCCCTTGCCCCCTTTTGTCCCCGCCGCCAGACGGCGGCATTTCCCGGCCGCCGAAGGCGGCCACTGTCCACGCCCTCCGAGGGCGTAAAGTCGCCTCCAGCGTCAAGCCGCTGTATCGGCGGAACCGCTTCCCCTCTGCTGAGGGAAAAGAGAGAAATTGCTTTTCCCTCTATCTTTTGATATAATGATACATAGAGGATAATCGCCGTTTTCCCGCGGCGCGACAAGGAGGATACATCAATGAGCATGAACGGCACGCTTCCGACCCCCGAGGACATCAAACGGGTCAAGGGACTCGGTTTCCTGCACGACAAAACCACGGCGGACTGCTTCAACGCGCGCGTCATCACGCGAAACGGCCGCCTTCAGCCGGACGAGATCCGCGCGATCGTAGACGCGGCAGAGAAGTTCGGCAGCGGCGAGATCGCCATGACCACCCGTCTGACCATCGAGGTGCAGCGCATCCCGTTCGCCAATATCGAGCCGTTCTGCGCCTTCCTCGCGGAGCACGGTCTTGAGACCGGCGGCACCGGCCCGAAGGTTCGCCCCGTCGTCGCCTGCAAGGGCACGACCTGCCAGTACGGTCTGATCGACACGGTCGCGTTTTCGCGTACCATTCACGAGCGCTTCTACAAGGGCTGGCACGACGTCAGGCTACCGCACAAGTTCAAGATCGCCGTCGGCGGCTGCCCGAACAACTGCGTCAAGCCCGATCTGAACGACCTCGGCGTCATCGGCCAGCGCGTGCCGTCGCACGACCTCTCCAAATGCCGCGGCTGCAAGGTCTGCCAGATCGAAAAGGCCTGCCCCATCGGCGCAAGCCGTCTGGGCGAGAGCAGACTTGACTGGAACGAGGAGATGTGCAACCACTGCGGACGCTGTGTCGGCAAGTGCCCGTTCGGCGTTGTCGGCGAGGAAAAGCGCGGCTACGCGGTCTATATCGGCGGCCGCTGGGGCAAGCGCACTGCGCAGGGCCGTATGCTCGCGCACGTATTTACGAGCGAGGAGGAAGTGCTCGAGGTCATCGAGCGTGCCCTCACCCTGTTCCGCGACGAGGGCAGCGCCGGTGAGCGTTTCTCGGACACAGTAAACCGTCTCGGCTTCGAAAACGTCCAGAACCGACTGCTCGGCAGATAAAAAGACATAATATATGCAGCAAAACGGCACGCCAAAGGCGTGCCGTTTCTGTTTTTGGTAAAATTCATATTCGCGATGCTGAAACAGCCGCGCGCCAGCGCACATGAAACAGCATTTGCGCAGCGAATCACGGCTTGTCGGAAAAACGAAGTTTTTCGACCAGTCTCAGCAGCTGCCCTTTTCCGAGCAGAACTCTACCTTTTTTCCTTCAAGGATCATGTTCGTCGTGCGAACAGCGCACATCTTGCCGCACATCGAGCAGGTATGACGCTCGGTCGGCGGAACCTGTTCATAAAAGCGCTGCGCCTTTTCCGGGTCGAGCGCAAGCGCAAACTGCGCCGACCAGTCCAGCTTGTGACGTGCCTCCGCCATCGCGTTATCACGGTCGCGCGCGCCCGGCAGGCCGAGGGCAATATCCGCCGCGTGTGCTGCGATCTTGCTCGCGACGATGCCCTCACGGACGTCATTCTCGTCCGGCAGGCGCAGGTGCTCGGCCGGTGTGACGTAGCATAGGAAATTCGCGCCGGCCTGCGCCGCGATTGCGCCGCCGATGGCGGCGGTGATGTGGTCATAGCCGGGGGCGATGTCGGTGACCAGAGGCCCAAGCACATAGAACGGCGCGCCGTGGCAGATGCGCTTTTCCATCTGCATATTCGCCGCAATCTCGTTCATCGCCATGTGGCCGGGACCCTCGATCATGACCTGCACGTCCTTCTCCCACGCACGCTTCGCAAGGTTCCCAAGCTCGATCAGCTCACTGATCTGACCGGCGTCGGAGGCATCGTCGATGCAGCCGGGACGGAGCGCGTCACCGAGCGAAATGGTCACATCGTATTGGCGCAGGATGTCAAGCACATCGTCGTAATACTCGAAGAACGGGTTCTCGTGGCCGGTCATCTGCATCCACGCGAACAGCAGCGAGCCGCCGCGCGATACGATGTTCATTTTGCGTCCCTCGCGCATGAAGGCCTCGACCGCGCGGCGGTTGAGGCCCGCGTGGATGGTCATGAAGTCCACGCCCTCCTTGGCGTGCGCCTCAACCACGCGGAGGAAATCCTGCGCGGTGATCTCGAGCAAATCCTTCTCAAGATAGCCGATCGCGTCGTACATCGGCACCGTGCCGATCATGGCAGGCGACATATCGATGAGCTGTTTGCGGAACGTGTTGGTCTTGCCGTAGTTGGACAGGTCCATGATGGATTCCGCGCCCATGTCGATGGCCATGCGTACCTTGCGCAGCTCCATCTCATAGTCCTTGCAGTCGCCCGAAATGCCGAGATTGACGTTGATCTTGACGTGGGTTCCGTCGCCGACCGCTTCCGCGGACAGGCTTTTGTGGTTGATGTTGGCCGGAATCGCAATCGTACCCTTTGCGACGCGTTCCATGATGAACTCGACCGGGCGGTTCTCCTTGCTGGCGACCGTCTCGATCTCCGGCGTGACGATGCCGCGCTTCGCGGCATCCATCTGCGTTGCATAATTTCTCATGGTTACTGATACTCCTTGAAGTGAAATTTATTGCTTCCGGAGCACGGCGTTTTCCGACGCATCGAGGCATGCGGTGCGCTCTGTCCTGATGCGTCCGCCGCGCTTCGGCGGCAGGCATTTAGCTTCCAAGGGGGACGCTGTCCCCCTTAGATACCGAACAAGTTCCCAGGGAAACTTGTCCGGATATCCCCCTCTCGTTTGCACAGCAAACGAGGCCGCGCCGCGGCGGCGCGGGCATCGGTATCAAAGTCCGGCAAAGCTGGACTTTGATAGGGAATTTTACGCGGCGCTCTGCGGAGCGCCTGTTCTGCCTGTTTCGCCGAAGGCGAAATGCGGCAGAAAAATCCGCGGCTTATGCACGATGCGCAGCTTTATACGTACAGATAGTCGGCCATTACGGGCTGGAGACCGTGCTCGCAGATTGCGTTATAGACCTCGTCGACCGAGCGGCCGTCCGAGATTTCAAACTGCTCGTCGCCCTTCTCCTCGCCCGAATGGCCGCCGATACCTACATCGACGCCTGCTGAGATCTTGGTCGCGGCGATGCCGATGATGTTGTCACGGAAGTCCGCGCGCTCGCGCGTCGAAATGGTGATGGACGCGAACGGCATGAATATGCGGTAGGCGCACACAACCTGCAGAAGCTGCGGCTCGTGTACGTCCTTCGGTCCCACCTTGTCGTTGTTGATGATCGGCCGCAGACGCGGGCAGGAGAACGCGATCTCCGCGTGCGGGTACTTGCGCTGGATGAGGTGGGCGTGCAGGCCGGTCGCGAAGGCGTCCCTGCGGAAGTCGGACAGGCCGAGCAGCGCCGCGAAGCCCACGCCGCGCATGCCGCCCATCAGCGCACGCTCCTGCGCGTTCAGGCGGTACGGGGAAGATGCGCTTGTGGCCGCCGAGATGCAGGGTCTTGTATTCTGGTCGTCGTAGGTTTCCTGGAATACGGTCACATAATCCACGCCGCACGCATGCAGGTAGGCGTATTCCTCTACGTTGAGCGGATAGATTTCGACGCCGATCACACGGAAATACTTGCGCGCGCTTTTGACCGCCTCGCCGATATACGAAACCGGCGACATGGAGCGGCTTTCGCCGGTGAGCAGCAGGATTTCCTGCAGGCCGGTGGCCGCGATCGCCTGCAGCTCCCGTTCGATCTCCTTCGCGTCGAGCTTGGCGCGGCGGATCTTGTTATGGCAGTTGAAGCCGCAGTAGACACAGTAGTTTTCACAGTAATTGGCGATGTAGAGCGGCGTGAACATCTGCACCGAGTTGCCGAAATGCTTCCGCGTTTCGGCTTGCGCGCGCCGCGCCATCTGTTCGAGGAAAGGCGCGGCCGCAGGCGACAGCAGCGCGGCGAAATCCTCGGGCTGCAGCACATCACGCTGCAGCGCGCGCTGCACATCCGCGGCGGTGTAGCGGCATTCGCGTCGTAGGCGTTCATACGGGCGATAACCCTCGTCCTGTATTTCCGAGCCGATGTCGTCCATGCCGGGCTGGTACGCCATGTGGTCGGTTTCGGCGGTGATATAGCTTGCGGAGACGATCTCCGTCTTGTTGTCGTTCATGAAAAAGTTCCTTTCCTGCGGTTTTCGGGGGGGACGCGGCTCAATCGTGCAAAAAGCCGGTCAGCGGGGAGGAGGCGGACGCGGTTTCGCGCACGCGCCCTAATCCGGCGAGATACGCCGTGCGGCCCGCTTCGATCGCCTGCCGGAACGCTGCCGCCATCGCCGGAATGTCGCCCGCGGTGGCGATCGCGGTGTTGGCCATGATGGCCGCCGCGCCCATTTCCATAGCCTCGCAGGCCTGGGAGGGACGGCCAATGCCCGCGTCCACAATGATGGGCAGATCGATCTCATCAATCAGAATCTGGATGAATTCCCGTGTCGTCAGGCCCTTGTTCGTACCGATCGGCGCACCGAGTGGCATGACGCACGCCGCGCCCGCGCCGGCTAGGTCGCGGGCAACATTCAGATCAGGGTACATGTACGGCATGACGATAAAGCCTTCTTTGGCGAGGATTTCGGTCGCGCGTATGGTTTCCTGATTGTCGGGCAGCAGGTATTTGCTGTCGCGCATGATCTCGATTTTCACGACAAAGTCGCCGCAGCCACATTCGCGCGACAGGCGCGCGATGCGCACGGCCTCCTCCGCGGTGCGCGCGCCCGAGGTATTGGGCAGCAGGGTCACGCCCTGAGGGGATATAGTCCAGAATGTTGGCCACGCCGCCTTCATTCGCACGGCGCAGCGCGAGGGTAATGATCTGCGCGCCCGGCGTGATGTACGGCGGCGTTGATCAGGTCGAGCGAATATTTGCCCGAACCGAGGATGAAGCGGGAGGTGAATTCATGCCCGCCCGAGAATCAGCTTGTCTGCCATAAAAAACTCCTTTTTTTGTGAATTTTTCTTGACCGGTCGAAAAGGTCGAATACATGTAAACTAAGGAGAAAAATAAAATTTGGGGTGAAAAAATGAAAAAGTTTATCGAGGAATTCAAGTCCTTCGCGCTGCGCGGCAACGTGATGGATATGGCGATCGGTGTTATCATCGGCGGCGCGTTCACCAGCATTGTGACCTCGCTGACCGATAACCTGATTAACCCGCTCCTCGGTCTCGCCGGCGGCACGGATCTGAGCGGTTTTGTGCTCAGTCTCGGCGGCATCGAACTCCGCTACGGCGCATTTCTGACCTCGGTCATCAATTTCCTGATCATGGCGTTCGTGCTGTTCTGTCTGCTCAAGGCGGTCAACAAGCTGACTGCGCTCGGCAAAAACCGGACGCGCCCGCCGCCCCGACGACCAAGAAATGCCCGTTTGCTGCAGCGATATCCCGATCGCGGCGACCGAATGCGCGCACTGCGCCTCTGAGTTGCCCCGTGAGGGAGTAAGCGCCGACCCCATCCGGAAGGGGGAACCCGCAGGCGCTTTTTTTTTTTGCCCGTTACGGTTCGTGCTCGCCTAGCAGCAGGCGCAGCGTCATGGCCCTGGTGCGCCGCGCAAACTGCGACACGCGGCGCCATCAGCCCCAGCCCGTCGGAGACATCGCTCATTCCGTCCCCGCAGAGGTACAGGCGGCCGAACCGCCGTTCCGTGCGGATGGCGTTGGCCGAGCCGAAGCCTGCCATGCCGCTGCCGGAGACGATAGGGGTTTTCGGCTGCTGTTCGAGCAGCGTTTCGATCAGCATGGCTTTCTGGTCGGGACGGTCGAACGCCTCGCATACCACGTCGCAGCCCGCGAACAGACGGGCGGCGTTTGCCGGAATGATGCGCTCGGTATACGTTTCGTAATTTAAGTATGGATTGATTGCCTCTAGTTGTTCCGAGGGGCGAGTGTTTTGGGGATGCCGATGTCTTTCATGGTATAGTGCTGGCGGTTGAGGTTGGTCACATCGACCACGTCGAAATCGACAAGCACTAGCCGGCCGACCCCGAGCCGCGCCAGAGCGATACGGCGATAGTGGGAGCCGAGTCCGCCCAGCCCCGCGATGCCGACCGCGGCGCGGTCGAGCTGCGCCTGAACAGCGGCGCCGTGCCGGCCGGAGAGCGCGTCGTGCAGCTCTTTCTGTGTTAAAACCATCGTATTCAGCCTCCGCCCACGAACTGTACGATCTCGACCGTGTCGGCGTCGCACAGCGCGTCTCCTCTGCAAAGCGGCTGCGCGGGATGATATGCCCGTTCTTTTCCACCGCCACGCGCTGATCGGGTCAAGGCCGCGCGGGACTGCACAAGGGCCTGCACGGTCAGTAACGCAGGGCAGGGCTGTGTTTGTCCGTTTACTTTCATCAAAATACCCCCCTCTTTTCCGCAAGAAAAAAATGCCTCGGTTTCACCATGCGGTAAAAACCGGGGCATTTGAATGTTCTGCGATGCGACAGCTTCCCTACGATGGTGCTAACCAACAGGTTCAAAAAAGGTTAGGCTCTCGCCCTCTCAGCCGCTCATCACGGCACCCTTGCTTGCAAACTCAGTATAGACCTGATCGGATACGGTTGTCAAGACGGAATTTTCACGGTATAATAAAAGAAACAAATGTTCGGTGGGAGGGGATGCTGTGGAACGCACGATCCTGCACTGTGACTGTAACGCGTTTTATGTCTCGGTGGAGACGCTGCTCGACCCCACGCTGGCCGAAGGGCCGAGCGCGGTCTGCGGCGATCCGGAAAGCCGGCGCGGCATCATCCTTGCAAAATGAGAAAGCGAAAGCGTTCGGTGTACAAACGGCCGAGACCATCTGGCAGGCCAGGCGTAAGTGTCCAGACTTACGCCTGGTCGCGCCGCACCGGTCGGAGTATGTCAAATATTCACGCCGGTGCAACGAGTTGTACCTACAGTATACCGATCTGGTTGACCCGTTCGGTATTGATGAATCCTTTCTGGATGTAACCGGAACGGCACATCTGTTCGGCACGGGGAGCAGATCGCGGACGAGCTGCGCCGCCGCATGCGCGAGGTAGGGCGGATGACGATCTCGGTGGGCGTGTCGTTCAACCGCGCGTTCGCCAAGCTGGGCAGTGATTACAAAAGCCGGACGGGACAACCGTGTTTTCGCGCGGGAATTACAAGGACAAGGTCTGGCCGTTGCCGGTCAGCGCGCTGCTGTATGTGGGTCGGCATGCGCTGGATAAGCTCAGCCGCCTGGGCGTGTATACCATAGGCGATCTGGCCGTGTGCGACCCTGCGTTCCTGCACGGCGTTTTCGGGAAAATGGGCGACACCCTGCTGTGCTACGCCCGCGGGGAGGACGACGAGCCGGTGCGCCCGTTTTACGAGGAGCGCGAGGTCAAATCCGTGGGGAACAGCATGACATTCGCGCATAATCTGGTGGGCGAGGACGAATGCCGGATGGGGGCTGACCGGCACTGTGCGACAATGTCGGCCGCCGCTTGCGGCGGCATGCGGCATGGTGTGCCAGACCGTGCAGCTCGGCATCCGCGATCCGGAATTCCGCAACCGCTCGCGGCAGGTCACGCTGGAACGCCCGACCAATTCCACGCGCGCGCTGATCGATATTCCATGGCCCTGTTGCGCGCGCACTGGCAGATCGGCAGGCCGATCCGGCTGCTGTCGGTCACGGCGGCGAACCTGCTGCCCGAAGCGCAGTCGTGCGAGCAGCTTTCCTGTTTGACGCAGCGGAAGCGCGGCAGGCGCGCGAAAAGCAGCGCCGGCTGGACCGGACGGTGGATGCACTGCGGGAGCGGTTCGGGACCAGTCGGTGGTGTTCGCCCACTCGGTAAAGAAAGAGGATAAGGAAAAGAAGAAAATAAGCCCTGACAGTATCAGGGCTTATTGCTCCTCAGCGGGCCGTCCCAGGCCTGACGCAGAAAGCGCGGCGGCTTCGTCGATCTGGCGCTCGGTCAGGCCGGCGTAGCCGAGCACCAGCGTGGCCCGCGGCGGCTTGACCGGCGGCGGCGTGTAATAGGCGGACAGACCGTAGACCCGCACCCCGACCGCGCGTGCCCGGTTGATCAGCTTCGCCTTCCAGCATGCCGCTGCGCATATGCAGCAGCAGGTGCAGTCCGGCTTCGGAGCGCGAAACCTCGTGCGGCAGGCCGGCCAGCTCCCGGTCGAGCGCGGCCATGAGCGCGTCGCGCCGCGCTTGGTACACCCTTGCGGCTGCGGCTGATATGCCGTTCGAAGCCCCCCGTGCGCATAAACGCGGCGAGCGTATGCTGGTCAAAGCTGGGTACGGTGGAGGAATAGAGCGAGAACTGCGCGCGGTAGCGGGCCATGAGCGCGTCCGGCAGCACCAGATAGCTGATGCGCAGGCCGGGCGCCAGGCTTTTGGCGAAGGTGTTGACATACACCACGCGGCCTGCGCGATCCAGCTCGCCCAGCGCGGGATGGGGCGGGAGGCATAGCGGAACTCACTGTCGTAATCATCCTCGATGATATACCGGTCCGGAGCGGCGGAGGCCCAGCGCAGCAGCTCGAGCCGCGCGCGCCGCGGGCATGACCGTGCCGAGCGGGAAATGGTGTGAGGGCGTCAGGTAGACCACGGAGGCGTCGCTCGCGGCGAGCGCATCCGCGCGCAGGCCCTGCTTGTCCAGCGGGATCGGGCGCGCTGTGATGCCGTTCACCGCGAAGATCTGGTACAGCTTGCGGTAGCCGGGGTTTTCCAATGCGTACACGGTCGCGGCCCAAAAGCTGGATGACCAGATGCATCAGGTATTCCGACCCCGCGCCCACCAGAATATTGTCCGGCGACACGTTGATTCCGCGAAAATCGTACAGGTAGCGAACGATCTCCGCGCGCAGCTCAGACGCGCCGCAGGGGTCGGTCGCGCGCAGCAGGCGGTCGGAGTATTCGCTCAGCACGCTGCGCGATAGGCGCGCCCAGGTGGAAAACGGGAAGCAGCCGTTGTCCACGATGTTGGTGCGGAAATCATAACGGCAGACCGGCTCCGGAGCGTTACGCTGCGGTGCCTGCGCAGCCGCAACGCGGGGGCGGGGCGGCCGGCACAGCGAGCTGACGCTGCACAAAATAGCGCGCCGCGGCTCGGAAACCAGATAACCTTCGGCCAGAAGCTGGCTGTAAGCGGTTTCGACCGTGATCTGACTGATGCGCAGGTTGGCGGCGAGCTGCCGTTTGCTGGGCAGGCGTTCGCCGCCCGCGAGCGTGCCGGACATAATATCCGCGCGCACCGCGCGGTAGAGTTGTTCATACAGCGGGGTTTTGGCGTGCGGATCGAGATGATAGGTGAGCATAGAACCTCCTTGCAGGGTGTGGCCAAAAGTGGGCTATTTGGCCGCCGCAAATGCGGCGGCTTTCTGTTATCCAGCCCATCAGCTCCGCATCGAGCTGTGTCTCATCTGAGAGAAGTAGATGGTGCGTCCATCGGTTGGGGTACGGCTCGACCGCCATCCAGATGCGCGGTGAGGATATCCGGTACGGCAGCCCGATGCTGACCACGACAGACGGCTCGCCGACCTTGCGGCGCGGCAGGGAGACAAATGCAAACCCGTGCCGGTTTTCCAGGGGTGATCTGGCTTTCAGCACGCGGATATGGGTATCCGGACGGGCAGCCAGCACCTTGGCGGCAAAAGCCTGGTACAGTTCAAGCTCGCGCGGGCGGCGGTCAAAAAAACGCAGTACATCCATCGCAGAAAAAATCCGGCATAGCAAATCCCTCCATGCTGGCATTGTTATCTTTACAATACCAGTATGAAGGGATAATGTCAATGATATATACGGTCACAGAACATGGTAGTGCGGGATGATATCCTCGTACCGGCCGTCTTTCCGGCGGAAGCCGCCCGGGATGACGCCGAGCTGTACAAAGCCGAGCCGCCGGTACAGCGCGAGCGCGGGCGCGTTGGTGCGGACGACCGCGTTGAATTGCAGCACACGGAAGCCGAGGTCCTTGGCGGCTTCCATGCAGTGCCGCACGAGCGTCTCCCCGATATGCTGCCCGCGCAGCCCGCTTTTACGGCATAGCTCGCGTTGCAGATGTGGCCGCATCGGCCCACGTTGTTGGGATGCAGGATATAAAGGCCGACGGCCCGGCCGCTCTCCTGATCGACCGCAACGCCGGTAAAGGACTGCTTGCTAAAGAACGCCAGACCGGAGGGATGATCGAGCGTCTCGGTCTGCGGGAAAGCCATGCCCTCCTCGACGACCTCGTTCCAGATTGCGACCGCCGCCGCATTCAGCGACGGCTCAAATTTTTTGACAATAATATCCATGGTGAAGACTCCTTTGGCTGCGTGTGGACACGGCGGTCAGACCAGTCCGAGCACGCGTACGATGTACAGCAGTACGGTCAGCGTCACCGCGCTGAACGCGGTGGTCACAACAACGATGGAGGAGGCGAGTTCCGCATCCCCGTGCAGCTTTTTTCGCCATAACGTAGCCGGCCGGAGGGGCGGGCGTGCAAGCATAATCAGGATGGTCACAAGCGCCTGCCCGCGGAAGCCCATCCAGACAGCAACCGGCAGGAACACGATCGGCAGGCCGACCAGCTTGATGAACGACGCAGCCGAGGTTGGTACGATCTTCTTGAACGCTTTGGCGCCCTCAAAGCTCGCGCCGATACTGAGCAGGGCGAGTGGCGTGGCGCAGTTTGCCAGCGCGTCGAGCGTTTTGGCCACCATGGCGGGGAACTCGACCTGCAGGAAAGAGAACGGCAGCGATCAGGATGCCGAGGATGATGGGGTTGGTGACTACGCCGTGAAGCGTGCGGGCCCGCAAGCCTTTTTCTGAGAGGGTCCGGCGGCGCTCAGCGTGAGCGCAACGACCGAGAAAATATTGAACAGTGGTACGCTTGCCGTGATCATCAACGGCACCAGGCCGGTGTTGCCGTAAAGGTTCATCATAAAAGCCATGCCGAGGATCGCCTGGGAGCCGCGGAAAGCACCCCGGGTGAACGCGCCGACCATGGCCTTTTGGCAGCAGCAGGCTCGCGCCCGCCCAGATCACGAAGAACGAGAGCAGCGTCGCGCAGAAGCAGAACAGGAAAAAACGCAGGTCGAACTGCTCGGCGATGCTGTTGGAGGAGATGCTGCGGAAGAGAGAAATGGGCAGCAGCAATTTGAACACCAGGTTGTCCATATCCTTCATCGTGGCGGGAGAGAAAAATGCCACCGCTGCAGCAACTTGCCCAAAATAATCAGGACAAAAATTGGTACGGTGGCGTTGAGACAGAAAATCAGGTTATCCATTTGCGGCGCCCCCCATTCCGGCCTCTTCCTGCTGGAAGAAGTCCGCAGCTTTTCCAGGCTCTGCGCCAGAATAGCAGCCTGCTCGGGCGAGAGCGTGTCCATGACCGACGCGATCATGCGGTCGTGGAACGCGCGGTGGTATTCGTAAGCCGCGCGACCCTTGTCGGTGAGCGTGACGTTGACCACGCGACGGTCGCTTTTGTCGCGCGAGCGCCGCACGAGATCTTTTGCCTCCAGCTTGTCGCAGGCCACGGTCAGGGTGGCCAGCGTGACGCCGATTGAGCGCGCGACCTCGCTCATGCGGATCGGCTCAAGCGCTCCGATTTTTTCGATGATATGGATTTCGGTGATCGAAACCGCGCTGCCCAGGCCTTCTGCCATGACGCGCTCCTCAATTTTATTGATGCGGCCGAACATATCGACCAGAAAGGAATTGAGCTGCTCTGCGCTGGCCATATATGCACCGCCTTCCCATCAGTTACTTATACTAACTAAATATTAGCATACCAAAACAAAAAAGCAATAAAAAGGGCTTCCCTTTGGGGAAGCCCGAAAAAACAGGGAAGCTCAGTCCGCGAGAAGCTGCTGCTGCACGGTTTCAAAGCCCAGGCGGGCGATGGTGTCCGAAAAGCGCTCGCCCTGCCTGCCTTGGTCGCGGAACAGCGTCAGCGCGCGTTCGATGACCGCGAGCACCTCGTCCTTATCGGTGAAAAAATGCGGTCGAGCTTGCGGCCCATAGCGGTGCGCTTGCCCCAGCGCCCGCCGATATAGACCGCATAGCCCTGCACCTTGGCGCCGACCACGCCGAACGGACACTTCTGGTAGCAGCGCCCGCAGTGGTTACAAGCCTCGCTGTTGAAATCCAGCTTGCCGTCGCCCAGCTTTGCTGGCGCCGATCGGGCAGGCCTTTTCAATCTGGCAGACCTTGCAGCCGCGGCACTTGTCCATATCGTGGGCGGGTACACGCTGGCCGATGACGCCGATATCGTTCAGGTCGGGCTTCACACAGTTATTGGGGCAGCCGCCCACCGCGATCTTGAACTTGTGGGGCAGGCGCTCCTCATGCCAGCCGATAAAAAAACTTGTCGTGTATCTCGCGCGAGAGCGCATGGTATCGATCAGGCCGTACTGGCAGGTGGTACCCTTACAGGAGACCACTGGGCGGACCTTGGCGCCGGTGCCGCCGGTCTCCAGACCAGCCTGCTCCCGGAGAAAAACGTCGCGAAGGGGCTCGATATTGTCATAGGGAACGCCTTGGATCTCCATGGTCAGGCGGGTGGTCATGGCTACCTCGCCGCTGCCGAAGCGCTCGGCGGCTTCGGCGATCGCGCGACTTTCCGCGGCGGTGATCTTTCCGTTGCGGGTGATGACGCGGCCGTTAAAGCAATCCTTTGTGTTCTTATCCCGCAGGAAGCCAAGCCCTTTAACGCGCTTGATATCCTCGGCGGAGGGGATCGTACCCGCTGTGTTCATAATATTCCTCCTTGTCCTGATGCGGTTGGGGCGCTGTGCGGCGCGCCGCGCCGGTACGCGGCGGCACATGTGAAAGGACCGCACACTGTCTTTGTTTTTATTGTAACAGGATTATGCGGGGATAGCAATTATAATCTCAAGCAGGCGTGGTAATATCAGCCTTTTACGGCATAGGCTCCCATGATTGGGGATTTATAAAAAACCAGCCTCCTGCGGAGGCTGGTTTGCCGGATGCTCATTCCGCGGGCAGGAACAGCAGGTTCAGGTCGACCGGCCCTTCGATGCCGGAAATCCGCCCCGTCCGTATACTGCCACATGGCGAAGCCGCCCGGAAGGGAGGGGCTTGCCTGCATAGTCCGCATACCAGACCGGATAGTGGTCGAGCTTTTCCATATCGTACATATTGTGCGCCCAGTCGGTATTGACATAGATCATGGGCAAGCAGAAGTCGGCCTTGTAAATGCGCCGGCAGAAAGCGAGCGCGTTCAGCGTCGCCTGTTCGCCGCTCAGGCCGTCCGTCCGCGTCTGACCTCGCTGAGTATTCCTCCTGGTCGTATACAACCGGATACCTCGACCGATAGTCGCGGATCAAATCGAGCAGGTAATCGGCCTCCTCGGCCTCGGCTTCGTTCAGGGCCTGGGAGTAAAGGTAGACGCCCACCTGCAGGCCGGCGTCCGCGGCGCCCGGATATTTTTTAAACGTATCGTCCGGCACGAGCCGGCCGGGTTTCATAGCCGCGGTAGGCGGCGCGGATGATGGCGAATTCGCGCCCGATTCCTTGACCGCCTGCCAGTCGATTTCTTGGAAGGTGGAAACGTTCGATGCCCGGCGAGGCGATAATATTTTTTCCGCTGTCCTCATATGTATAGAACGGGCTGCCGGTCCGCAGCAGGACATGATCCACCTGGATATTGCGCAGGCCGAGCGCGTTTTTGATGATGTGGTGGGCGTGGTGATGCCACGAATATGGTTACTGCGGTAGACACGAGGAAAACAGCGGCCAGGCGCCAACAGCAGCAGCCGCCTGGATTTTTTGCGCGGCGCTGCGGCCGGCGGGGGTAAAGAGGCTGACTCATAGACACCCTTGAAGCATTGGTTAGGGATATAAGGCATTATACCACAGGGAATTTTTTGTTTTTCCAAAAAAACGCAGGATTTCGACGATCAGGCGGTTAGACAGGCGGCAGGAGGGGAAGAAATGAAGCGATCGGTTGTGGAGCCGTGTTCGGCGTGTTGGGCGGCTTGGTCTACATGGGGGGATAGAGGTGTTGTGGCGCGGCCGCAGCCAT
>VOFH01003822.1_pt1 | contig 40098 bp, 49 predicted proteins | sample 5384091 | NCBI WGS metagenome assembly VOFH01 (sample SAMN12384727, study PRJNA508395) | human gut metagenome | isolation source: healthy gut G | host: Homo sapiens
AGTTCCATGATTGATACGATTACAGAAGACCAGCTGACCCCCCAGCAGGCCGAATTTTGGGTGCGCGCCCGCCAGGCGGTGGATATGAACAACTTTCCCTATGCCGTCAGCCTGCTCAAGGCCCTGGTAAAGCAGCTCCCCGGTTTTCTGGAAGGCCGCCAGGCCCTGCGCGCCTGTGAAATCAAGCTGAATCCGGAGCCCAAGAAGGGCGGCCTGTTCAGCGGCATGAAAATCAGCACCAGCAAGCTCACCTCATCCAAAAAGGATGCGGCCACCCAGCTCTCCTCCCTGGAGGACGAACTGGAAAACGATCCTTACAGCATTCCGGTGAATGAGGCGCTGTACGCAGCCGCCATGGAGGTGGACTTTCCGGACCTGGCCGCCTTTGCGCTGGAAACCATCCGCCAGGGGCATCCCGCCAACAAGAAAATGCTCCATATGCTGGCTTCCCACTATGTCTCCAGAGATCTTCCGGCCAAGGCCGCGGAAGTGTTCCACGACATCGTGAAGCTGGACCCCACGGACAGCGTGGCGGTGAAAAGCGAGAAGGACTGCATGGCCCGCGCCACGATGCAGCAACAGAAGTGGGAGGAGGCCAAGAGCTTCAAGGACGTGATGAAGGATTCTTCCGAAACGAACGCCCTGGACAAGAGCGACAAGAAAGGCCTTACCCGTGCGGAACTGGAAGAACGCCTGGGCCTTCTTTCCGCCCGCTATGCCCAGAACCAGCAGGATCAGGCCGTGGTGCGGGACATCGCCAACGTTTACGAACAGATGGAGGACTGGGCCAACGCCTACTCCTTCTATAGCTACGCCTTCAGTCTCAGCAACAACGACATCTCCCTGGAAAACAAGGCCGGGGAAATGAACGAGCGCCTGCGCAAGGCCCAGGTGGAGGAAATCCGCAAGCGCGCCGCCGCGGACCCGGACAACAAGGAGCTTCAGGAGCAGCTGGCCCAGTTCAGCCGGGAAGCCGCCGAACAGCAGGTAGCCCTGTGCCGCCAGCGCGTGGAAAACAATCCCACGGATCCGCAGACGCGTTTTGAACTCGGGCAGGCCCTCTTTGACTGCGGCAACTATACGGAGGCCATCCCGGAACTCCAGCGCGCCCGCAACAACCCCCATATCCGCATCCGCGCCATGCTGCTGCTCGGCAAATGTTATGACGCCAAGAACATGCACGACATGGCCCTTCGCCAATTGGAAGAGGCCAACAAGGAATTGATTGAAATGAATGACACCAAGAAGGAAATCCTCTACATGATCGGCCTGCTTTATGAAAAGCTCGGCAAGAAGGAGGAATCCCTGGCGGCATTCCAGCAGATTTACGATGCCGAATACGGTTACCGGGATGTGGCCCGGCGCGTAGAATCCTCTTATGGCAGTTAACGGCTGCCTGCCGCAGTTCAGATGGAAACGGATATCCCTTTGACGGGGTATCCCGTTTTTATGGAGGCAGGGGTGAATGCCGCAGGAAACGGCGAAAAAAAGGTCCGGCAGTTTTCAATGCCTCCGGAATGCTGATTTTTTCTCTTGCCCCTTGAACGGGAAATGTTAGCGTTAATCATTCATGAAAAATTGTTTTGTGAAGTTCCTGACTGTATGCGCCTTGTGTCCGTTGGCCGTCCACCTTTCCCGGAGCGGGGATGTCCCGGAGAAGGAAACTCTTTCCGCATCTCTGTGTTCAGCCTATGCCAGAACATGGTGGCAGCCCGGTGTCAAAAATCCGGAAAAGACGTTTCATGTGGATTTGAAAATCATGAAGCCCGCCTTGTGGAGGATGGTGTACTGCAATGAGAAAGATGCCCGTCTGGCTGTGCATGATTCCACGGGCGGCCGTTTCGGCGTCCTTTGTTGCGAAGAATCCCTGTTCATGGAGGACCTGGAACATCCGGTACTGGAAATGGAATGCAGGGACTGGCTTCCTGCAGCTGGGGCGGCATGGGTGGAACTGAAAGGGAAAATTCCGTGCATTATCGGAAAGGAGGAGGCCTTGTCCGAAGGCCTTTCCTTCACCGTGGGGCAGAAAGACCAGAAGAAGCCTTTGCTTCTGAAAGGAGCCGTTCTTGAGGAGGCCGGAAGCGAAAAGGATGGACGGGGCTCCCTGGAGATGTCATTTGTCCGGGACAGGGATTCAGGGGGGCTCAGGATGGAGATGAAGTTGAAATCTTCCCGGTATATGGGGATTCTGCGCCTGGAGCTGACGACGCCGGAAGGCGCTCCTTTTCCGGCGAAAGAAGATTTATTCAGCCGTAGCAGCTCATCCGGGGAATATTCATGGTTCTGGTCTTATTTATTGAATCCGGATGAGAAAGGGAAAGTTCATGTTGCCGTGAATTACATGACCGGGCTGGAATGGGTGGATATGCCTGTGGAAATTAAATTCGGCATGTCCGGACTGGTGCAGGATTCTCAAAAAGGGCGAATGATATGAAGATGATGCAGTCCATAGGACACGGCGCGGGAATCTTTCTTCTGTTTTCCGGAGCGGCATTCTCCAGCGAGGGTGGAAAGGATGTTCCCTCAGAAGTGGGGGTGTCATTTACGCAAGTAGGACTGGAACGTGACATGTGGTTTGACGGAGAGAAGAGCCCATTGGAATGGAGGTGCCGTGCCGTTCTTTTTATCCCTGACCGCTGGGGATTCTGGAATCCTTCGAATGCGGAGCGGCAATTCATGGAGGCCGTGGATTCCACAGGCCGGGAATTGTCTCCGGTGAGGTTTGACTTGGGAAGGATGGATCAAAGCCGTGACAGGGGAATCTCTTATATGGAGATTGAAGGCTTTGCTCCATCTCTTCCTTCTCCCGGGGCGGAGTGGGTGCGGTTGAAGGGATTGCTGAGGGTCCCCGTGGCGCTCATCATGGATAGCCCTGTTTATGTACTCCCCCTGCGGAAGGGGGCGTCCGTCCTTATTCCCTTGCCGGGGAATGAAAAAGGGAATACGGGGAAGTTGGAGGATGTGGTGGCGTCCGACGACAGGCCGATGGGGATGCTTTATTTCAAGGATTTTACGTGGACGAGGAAGGATGGGAAAAAGACCTTTTCCGTAACGGTTTGCCTGGACGTGGATACTCCCTTTTATCTGGATGAATTCCAGTTGCTTGACGAAAAAGGCAAATTGCTGTCCGCCGGCATGGACAGTTATTCTTCATCCGGAAATGATAATTCAATAATATGGGAAACCGCGTTGGAATTTTCTGTTGCCAAAGAGATGGAGAACATTGGGATACGGTTGCGTTACAGAGGAGAGCCGGAACATGTATCCGTCCCTGTGGACGTCAAGCTGGGCATGGGCGGGGAAATCCGGAAGGAACCGGAGAAGCGAGAGGAAAGGCGGAATGGATAGGAACTCCGCATGAGGGGAATGATCTGGATTTTTGGAAGCCGGAACTGCGTTTTGACCTTGTTTCCGGGGGGGGCTGGTATGGTGAAAATTCCCTCGTACCCTTCCTGTTATGTTGTACGTTTTTTATTCCTTGCCGCCTTCGCCTGCGGCCTGATAACACCGTGTTTTTCTTCTGGAAAAGAATCCGTTCCGGAACCGTCCGTTGACGTCTCCCTTTATCAATGGTCCACGAACACGTCTTTTCGGCAGACGCCTCCTGTGGAGAGCAGGAATTCCAGCTGGAAATGAAGGTCGCCGGAAATTCTCCCTGGAAGGTAATCTATTGTGAAGATAAAGAACATGAATTGAGCCTGAAGGATTCCACCGGATCCTCCTGTTCGGGATGGAATGCAGGTATTACGCTTCCCATGAGCCGGAAAGGGACAGGAGAGATGGCATTGTTTACGTAACTGCGGATTCCTGGCTTCCTTCCCCGGATGCTGTGTGGACGGAAGTGAAAGGCGACATTCCCTGCGTGGTGTCTTGTGCCACGGCTGATTCGGAAAGCGTGAAAATCAAGCTGGAGAAGGGATTTTCCATTCCTGTGGTGCTAAAGAACGCCGGAATGGAACAGGAAGGAGGGAAAGGCGGCAATGATGTGGAAGCTGTGCTGGAGGTGGAAAATTATCAGGCCGGGAAAGAGGAAAACTCCGGCAGTTGGCTGGTACTCCAGCTGACTTCATCTGAAAAGATAGGTTTTCTGGATTTTGAATTGAAGGCGGCTGATGGTACTGTGTTATCGGTTAGAACCTCCGGGAGAGGATTTGGAACGGCTGAAGACAAGTATGAATGGAATCGATATTTGTCTGTGGAGGGAATAGAAGGCAATGAACTGTCCGTAACTGTCAGGCATGCGGTGAATTTGAAGAGATCATGGCTTCGGTTGATATCAGAAGCGGCCTGTTCGGGCAGATGGAGAAGATGGAAATGAAGAAAGAGGAAATGGCCATGAATAGGAAAAGTGCGGTAAACATGCTGCTTGTTCTGGGCGCTGCCGTTGCCATGGGCACGGAGGCATGGGGGAAGAGGCGGCGGAGAAACCCGTAAAGGCCAGATTTATCTCCGTGAAGGTGGGAAGCGAGGAATCATGGATGAACGGGCAGTTGGAGGAAGGTCCCTTGCAACTGGTTTTTGAGATAAGGCTGGATATCAAGCCCCATTTGTCTTTCCAAAGGAATTTCGATTCCATTCAATATCTGGAAATGACGGATTCCTCCGAAGAAAGCTGGCCCCTGTGGAATTTAATCTGGGCTATCTGTATCAGCAGGGTGATGATGGAGAAGCATATGCATGCGTGTTCGGGAAAGTTGGGGAATTGCCTCTTCCGGATGTGGCATGGCTCCGGCTGAAGGGAATGCTGAAGGTTCCCGTCGCTCGGCTGGTGACGGGGCCTGTTTATGAACTCGTTCCAAAAAGGGGAACGGAAATGCATGTTCCGCTGCCCAGGGGGAGACGGATGATAAAACTGCCGCTCCCGAAGATATCGTAGTGGCAGGAGATCCTACGGGAAGGCTTTTTCTTGATGAATATGAGGTGGTTGAAAAGAAGGGCAAGAAAACGGTTACGGCAGAGATCGGGCTGAAGACGGATTCTCCTTTTGAGCTGGAAGGATTCCAGGTTCTGGATGCCAAAGATGCCGTTTTGAAAACCGACTTGAGGGGCAGTTCTTCCGGAAGGTCAGGGGAGATTCAGGGAAGTGGACAAGATCTCTCCGGTTTGAGGCTCGAAAGACTTCTCGCAAAATGAGAATAAGAATGGTGTACAGGGTTCCTGTGGAATCCGTGGCCGTTCCGTGGATGCCAAAATAGGCATGAGGGGTGAGATACCGGAGGAGCCGGAAAAAGGAAAGGGCGGGGGGCGCCGGTAATGCGTGTTTGGGAGTGAAGATACGGCAATTTTGGGAAGTTGCTGGGATGGGCATTGGTATAGGGACATGGATTCGCGGGTGGTTATGTCCTTCCGCAGTCTTTTCATGACCTGACATTTCCCATTTCCGTCCGGATGTGTTGCAGGATGGCCTTTGTTGTTCCATCGTTGAAAAACCGGCTTCCGGAAAGTCTGCCGTATCCGTTTCGTGGTACGGTTGTATGCAGCGCGAAACTGCCGGGAATTCGCGAAAGTGCGGAATCCGTCTTCTTTCCGGGAATGTCGTGGAAGCATTTTCCCGTTGCCGCCGGGCATGATTCTCGTCTTTGGCGGGATGTTTACGTTTTCCCGGCAAAGGTGTATTTTAAAAGTTGATTCAGAAAATAAAATGTTACTTGTGTGAAATAACAAACTACCTGTGAATGAGATGATACAGTATTTTCATCTGCCCCGGGTGGCAGCCGTTTGCTGTTTTTTGCTTGCTTTCCCTTCCTATGGGGGGGGAGAAAGGAACCGAAAATCCGGCTTTTTTCCGCTTCGCTGTACAAATGGTCGACAAGGCCTGCCGAATCCGGGGATTTTCCCTTGAAGCGGGAACTTCAAATAGGCCTGAAGATCAAGGGAGGAATCCGATTGAAAATCGCCTATTTCCGGGAAGGAGGGACCGGTGTGACTGTGGTGGATTCAAGGGGTTCCTCCTGCTCCGGCATGAAGAGCGATTATTCCGTTTTTTTCTCTTCCGGATGCCGCATCAGGAATGAAAGAATCCTTCTGTCAACGGAGTCGTGGCTGCCGTCGGCGGAAGCGAAGTGGATGGAGGTAAAGGGAAACTTGCCTTGTGTCGTTTCCCGTGATTCTTCCTTGTCGGAAGATGTTGTGCTGAAGCTGGTCAATGATTTTTCAGCACCCCTGGTACTCGGGCGCCGCCCTGGATGGTGGGGATGTGAATGTTGTGCTGAAAGTGGGTTTCAATACACCGAGTCCCTCTAGAAAGGGCATTCGCGGGTTCTCCATCAGCATGAGCTCCGAAATGCCGGTGGGATTTCTGGATTTTAAGGTGCAAAGAGCGGACGGGACAGCGATTCTGGGGAAAGTTCGGCGGGGAAAAAGAAAAGAAATTCCGGACGGAAATATTCGTGGTACCAGTTTCTGGCTCTGGACGGCAGGCTGGATGAAGAAGTGATTGTGGCCGTCAAATATCTGGTCAGCTTGAAGGAAGCCGTGATCCCGTGCAGGGCGCAGCGGCTTGTTCGGCACGGTGGCGAAGGAAAAGGTTCAACCGGGAAGAATTGAGATGAAGGAGCATGAGATGATGAGGAGTGGCCGGATTTTTCTGTGTACCGTTTCCATGGCATGGGGTGCCTTGATGAATGGCGGCAATGCCGCGGAGGAAAATCCCGTGAAAGTTGGAGTGGGCCATGTCGGTTGGGAGCCCCATCTGATGTGGTACAGCAGCGGTGAAGAAGATCTGGGGGATTTTAAAGAAACGGATTCGGAGTTGATAATATCACTCATGCTGAGTGTCAGGGAACCGTTGTGCTTTCGGAAAATGCCAATGGCGGAAAACAGGTTTTAGATCTCCTTGATTCCTCCGGCAGGAAGGTGGCTCCGGTTACGTTCGATGTGGAACAATTATTTCAACAACAGAAAAAAGGAATTACTTATACGTCCATTACCGGAACTTTGAAGGAGGGCCCGGAGCCGGATATCTCCTGGCTGCGTTTGAAAGGGATTGAAGATACCCTGGCGCGGCTTCAGGAAAGTCCGGTTTATGAACTGGCCTTTTCAGCCGGGGGCGCAGATGGATGTTCTGCTGCCTCGCGGGAATACGGAGGAAGAGGCGGGAAATGGCGACATTGTCGTAGGTGAAGATGATTCTGCGGGAAAGCTTTCCCTCCATGAGTGCGAGACTTTTGAAAGGAGGGGAAAAAGATGGCTCAGGTGAAAAATTTCGTTGGATTTGGAGTCTCTTTTGAACTGGCTGAGTTCCAGATATAAATGACAGGAATGAAGTTCTGGAAACTACGTGCCGATGGTGGGAAGGCTGGGCAGGAGGCTTTTTTCTCTCTTCCTATTCGAAGAGAGTGCTTGGACTTGAAGCACCGGAATATATCCGGAAGCTCAGGATCAGGCTGCTTTACAGAGTGCGGCGAAGACGGTCACCGTTCCGGTGGATATTAATGGCATGAGGGGAAATCCGGGAGGAACCGGAAAAAGGGAAGGGCGCCCTCCTCCGTTGATTGTTGCACCGCACCCGGTACTGATTTTTTGGGAAATTATTCATGTTGATGATTGTGAGTAAATAATATATTTATTGGAATGAGACTAACGTTTAACTATTTTATGTTTGCCGTTTTTTATTCTGCCCGGCTGTTTGGGGGATGGCCCTTTGCTCTTCCTCTTTTGCCGGGGAAATACCTGAAGAACCTGTCATCACCGTTTCCCCTTACAACTGGTCCACACAATCTGTACGGATGGGAGATCCTTCAAAGAAGCGGCAGCTTGATCTTGAGTTGAAAGTCACGATGAAGGCCGCAGAAGAGTCCGGTTGGAAAATTGCCTGCTGCGGAGTCGGTGAAGGAGGATTAAAGCTGGCGGACTCGGAAGGTTCTTCCTGCCCCGGCATGGAGTGTTGTTATGATGACTCACCCTCGTTGCTGGAGGGGCTGGAAAAGGGAAGACGATTACTTTGTCCACGGAGTCCTGGCTGCCGTCGGCAGACGCGAAATGGATGGAGGTGAGTGGAAAGATACCCTTTTTCATCTGCCGGGCTTCTTTCATGTCGGAAAGCGTTTCCCTGAAAATGGAGGAGGGGAGTTCTGTTCCCCTGGTGCTCCGGAACGCCGGTTCGGATGGTGGGGATGTGGATGCCGTATTGGAGGTGGTTCCCTATAAGGTCATCGGGAGCCAAGGGTTTGTATCCTTCGCCTGTTGCACCGTCAAAGATAGGTTTTTGGGAGCTAACGTGGAATCCGAAGATGGAGCCGTGCTGCCGTGGATGGACCGTCGGAATATGTTCCCGGGAAGTGGACCATCCCGGCAGGAAATACTGCTGGATCATGAACTTCCGGGAGGAGGACATCAAAGAGGGGAATGGAAGGTAGCCGTCAAATATGCGGACGAATTGAAAGAAATCATGGTTCGGTACAGGCTCGGTTCGGCCTGTTCGGAGTCATGGAAAACCAGGAATATTCAACAGGAAAGAGAATGGAGATGAAAGCACGGCATGATAAATAACTGGCTTGTCCTGGCGGCGGTGGCCGTCTCATGGGTGGCGGTTCAGACAGGAAGCGGGCGGCGGTGGAAAATGGAGTGGGCGTTGGAATGGACAATGTTGGGTGGGGTAGCGATCGGACGTGCCGGAACGGCGTTTGGGAAGAAAGCGCTCTCAAGTTGAAATTCTCCATAGTTTTGAGTGTCAGTGAACTACGATGTTTTGGGCAATATGCCGACACCGGGTTGCAGTATCTGGATGTAACGGACTCTTCCGGACGAAAACTGGCACCGGCGGAAATCCGTTTGTCAGCACCGATTCAGAATGCGGTGGATGGCATGGTGTATTTACGCATTTCCGGGACTGCCGGAGAAGCGCCCGGCCCGATGCCTCCTGGCTGCGTTTGAAAGGAACGCTGCGGGTGCCTCTTGCCCGGCTGGTGAAGGGAGACGTTTATGAACTGCCTGCGGAGAAAGGAACGGAAGTTTACATTGACGTACCCGGCAGCAACGGCGGGGAAGGGGAGGCAAGTGAAGATGTGGTGACAGCCCGGACGGCTTCTTCCTCAAGAATTGTTCTGAAAGAATATAAAAAAATTGAGTATGAGGGCAAAAAATGGTCAAAACGGAGATTGGCCTGGAGGCAGACGCTCCCATTGAGCTTTCTGCATTTCAAATCTTGAATGACAAGAATGAAGTCCTGAAACCATGACTGGGGAATGTCCTATTCTCCAGTGGAATCTTCCTGTAGAGCGGATGCCACGTACTTTTTAAGGACCCTGGAGACGGAAAAACTCAGGATCCGGCCGGTTTACAGGGCCTTCCGGAAACTAGTAAAAATTCCGGTAGATATCAAATTTGGCATGAGGGAGAAATACGGGATGAGCCGGGAAAGAAGAAATAATATCCGCACCGGAAACGGCTCTCCGGTCATTGGAAAAATCTCTTCCGTTTTGAGATCATCGTTGGTAATGTAATGATTACTACAAGAAATCCTGTTTGTTCCCCTACCCATGCTCTACCGAATCATACCCTGGCCGTCCGTGTTTTGCTGCATGGCCGTTTGTTGTTCCGCACCTGCGGAGGAAGCTCCCGCGGAATCAGCCATATCCCTCTCCCTGGACAGATGGGAAATTACTGCGGATCCGGGAGAGGATTGACCTGGAACTGTCATTCCTGGAGGAAACTGACTGGAAGGCAGCCTATTTTGATGAAAGCAACGCAGTCTGAAATTGGTGGATTCCAAGGGAGATGCCGGTTCCAAAGGCGAGTGCCGGTATATTTCCCGCAATGACTTTGCTTTTTTAACGAAAAACCGGTGAGATTTCCCTGTCCTGGGAGGACTGGCTGCCCGCGGAAGATACGGAATGGGTGGAACTGAAGGGGAAATTCCTTTTCATGTACCGGACTGCCATACTGTCGGAGAAAGTGAAGGTCAAGCTGGTCAACGGATTTTCCGTGCCGCTGACGCTCAAGGGAGCCGGCATGGACGGTGGAGACGTGAAGGTTCAATTATCGGTGGGCAGGTTGGGTGCCTGGTGCGGACAGGAAGAGAGTTCTCAGGTCATGTTCTCCTGGTTTCCCCGTCAGGTGGGACTGCTGGACCTGGAAACGCAAACGAAAGACGGTACTCCGCTGCCGGTGGCGGATTACGGGGAAGCGGCATTGATCCCGGCGAAAGCATGGATGGTGCCGCTATCTGGAGCTGGGCGACAGGAAGGAGGAGGAACTTGATATTTCCGTCAGGTACGCAACCGGGATGAAAAAGATCGTGGTTCCGGTGGATATCCGCTTCGGCTTGTTCGGCATGGGGAAAAACAGGAAGGTTCAACGAAAGAAAATTAATATGAAGAGATATGGCATTCCGGGCATCTGCCTGATTCTGGGAGCTTCCTGGGGGCCGCCGCCCGGAGAAGGATGGGAAGGAAGAAAAGCAGCCGGTAAGAATTGAATTTGTTTCCGTAGGATTATCCAAGAGGGCGCGCAAGGAAAAAATCCCGTTGGAGTTGAACGTAGAAGCAATATTAAGTGTTAAAGAGCCTTTGTCCTTTGCGGTGTGGGAGCATTCCGGTGTCCAGTATCTGGAGGCCGTGGATTCCGCGGGGAGGAAGCTGGCCCCCGTGGAGTTTGACATAAGCCCGTTTCAATCCTCCCGGAAAGGATGGCGCCAAACCGGGATGAGAGGTACGGCGGGGGGAGATTCCGCTCCCGGGAGTTTCCTGGATACGGCTGCAGGGGTATGGCGCATTTCCTGGCCCGGACATTGAAAAGCCGCGTTTATGAGCTGCCTCTGTCAAAGGGGCGGAAATGGATGTGCCGTTGCCCGGAAACAGTGAAGAAGGGGAGGACGGCGTCGATGTTGTATCTGTTCAGGGGCCTTCGGCGGGAAAGCTCGTGCTGGAGGATTACAGCACGTATGAAAATCAGGATGGGAAAATGGCCAGAGTGATGATCGGTCTGAAGGCTGACTCCGCTTTCCGTCTGGACTCCTTCGAGATACTGAATGAAAAGGATGAATCATTGAAGGCGTTCCCTTCTGGTACCAACTATTCTTCTGATGGAGACGATTCTTCCGCCTACTGGGCAAAATGTTTTGTCTTTAAAGAACCGGAAAAGCTGGAAAAACTCAGGTTCCGCATCCTTTACCAAATTCCCCATGAAACGGTAGTTGTTCCTGTGGATGTCAAACTGGGAATGAGGGGGAAATCAGGAAAGGAAAGTGAATCATGGCTGCCAGGTATGGAAAGAACCGGAGTAATGCATAATGTGCATCCGGTGTGCTTCCTGGCCGTAGGGAGGAAATGAAGTTTTTCGCCGCCGGAGGACGGCGGGCAGGGACGGGAAGGACTTGTCCGGGGACCGAACAGGAAAACGATGCGGAAGCCGCTTGTATTCATTCATATGTAAGTTATACTGAATGGAGAATCTCTTTGACGTGATGTTCCGTACCTTGTTTTCATCCGTACTGGCGTGCGTGCCGGTGTTGCTTCATGCGCAGCCGGTTTCCGAACCTGCCGTGAAGGCGGTTATCCACCCGTGAATATATGGAGCGGCGAAGGCCGGTTCCGTGGGGAAGACACTGTCCCGCATCTGACCATGCACATGCTGTTCCAGTGTACGGCCCCTGGAAAATCGCTTCTGTGCATTTGGGAAAACGCGGCTGGATTTATGTGATTCCCTCGGAAGCCGCCCTGCCGGTGTGCAGTTGTTCCATCAGGCTTCCGTGACAGAACGGTGGATGGTAAGCCTCTCCGGCCATGGCTTTCCGTGGAGGGAAGGGATTGGACGCCTGGGCGGGATGCCCGCTGGGTGGAAGTTCGGGGGGAACTGCCGCCGTCACGGTTTCAAGCATGGACAGGGATTCGGAAGTGGTGTCGGTCCCGTTGGAAAAGGGGGTCGGGGTTCCCGTGGTGCTGGAAAAAGCCGCACTGAACCACGGAAGGAAGAGGATGTACACACGGAGCTGACCGTGACAAACTGGGGTTTTTCCATTCCCGGCCAGAAAGATAGTGTATGGGTGGAGTTGAGTTTGGTTCTTCCGGATGGAAGCGGAGCCCGCGAATTGGAATTAGTGGATCAGGACAATCCGGAGGAAAAGAACAATCAATCTCTGCTGCCGGGAAATTTCCGGAACGGGAAATCCGCATGGGCGGCATTCTTTGTTCTGCAAAGACCGGAAGACAATCGGTTGAATTTCAGGATCCGGTATGCGTCGGGATTGAAGGAAGCGGAAGTTCCCTGTTTCATTCAGGATTGGCATGGCGGAATGGTTCTCCCGGCGGGGAGGCCGGGGAAAACTGTGAAATAAACGGGAACGGGAAATGATGATGAAGAAAAGTTGCGGAATATTCTGGATGACAGGCTTGGCGACGTTTGCCGGAGCGCAGGATGAGGGCGGCTTGAAAAGTTCCGATGTAAAAGTGGAGTTCCCGGTAGTCCAAATAGGGTTGATGGATAAAAAGGGAGAGAGCCTCCCGGTTCCGAAATTGATATTTGGAGCCATGCTGAGCGTTCCTTCCCCTTGAATTTTGAATCTGGCGACAAGGTGCAGGAGCAGGTTCTGACGGCGGAGGACTCCACGGGAAAAAAGCTGGGCGTCGTGACATTTAATCTTGGTTTTTTGGGGATCCGTCCAGGGAGAGCGTGAACAAGGTTGTGGTTTACGGCGAGTGCCTCCGCCTGCCGGCTGCGGACGCGGCATGGGTGCGTTTGCGAGGAACGCCCGTGTTCCTGTAGCGCGTGAGCGGGAGACGCCTCTTTATGAATTTCCGCTGGAGGAAAAGGAAGTCAAAAAGGATGTGCCTTTGTCGCCGTATGCTGAAAGAGAGCAGAAGGGAGACATCATCGTTGCAGAGGAGGAACCCGCCTGTGAATGGACGGTAAAGTCTGGCGGAAAGGAAAGGAGAGGAGTTCGCCGTACGTGTGTCACTGGGCAGCGAGCACCGTTTCATGATTGATGAATGGCAGTTGTTTGATGGAAAGGAAGGAAAATTGATTCTTCGGTGTTATCCTTTTTCGGGAGTGTTTCGAGAATTTTCAGGAGGATGGCTATGTCCTGCAATTCCCTTTATCAGGAGAGTTGCCGGTGTTGAAAGTCAAGCTGCTGTACAAGCAGCACGTTGATATCGTTACCGTGCCTGTGGTTGTCAGAATAGGATTGGGAGGCCAAAGAAAGTAATGGAGGCCTCCAGAGCAGAAACTCCATGGCCTCTTTGTGGCGGTTTCTCCGGCTGGGGCGGAGGAATGGTTCCGGAAGCATTTTTTGTGTGAATCCATGTTCCGGATGGGCAGGGACGCGGTTTTTCCCTGATTCCAGGCTGTCCTTCCGTTTAAAGTACCTTGGAGAAGAATCCTTCAGCCTGGGATGTGACGGGTGGTCGATGACCTGGGAAGGGGAGCCTTCCTCCACAATTTTTCCCTGTCCATGAATATAATACGGGTGGCTACTTCCCGGGCGAATCCTATTTCATGGGTGACGACCACCATCGTCAGGCCGCCTTTAGCCAGCTCTTTTCATCAGGGAAAGGACTTCCCCCACCATTTCCGGGTCCAGAGCGGAAGTCGGTTCGTCAAACAGGATGACGTCCGGATTCATGACCAGGGAACGCACGATGGCAATGCGCTGCTTCTGGCCGCCGGAGAGCTGGAGGGGATAGGCATGCCGCTTGTCGTACAGGCCGATGCGCTGGAGCAGGGCTTCCGCCTGGGCCGTGGCTTCCTTTCTGGTGGCGCGGCCCGTCTTCACGGGGGCGATCGTGATGTTTTTCCAGAATGGTCAGATGAGGGAAAAGGTTGAAATGCTGGAAGACCATGCCTACGTGCTGCCGGAATTTGTTTACATCCGCATGGGACGCGTTGATAAGTTCCCCCTTGAACCGGATTTCCCCGGAGGTGGGCTCTTCAAGCAGGTTCAGGCAGCGCAGGAGAGTGCTCTTTCCGGAGCCGGAGGGGCCTACGATGAACACCACCTCCCCTGGCTGATCTGCGTGGTGACGTCGCACCGCATGGACGGCATTGAACTCCTTCACCAGATGGCTGATTTCGAACATGGGCATGGGCGTATGTTGGGGCGGCTCATTCATTGTTTTTCAGTCTCCTTTCCAGTTTGCCCAGCAGCCAGCTGAACAGCATGACCATGGCCAGGTAAATCAGGGCCACGGCCATCAGGCATGAAGGCGGTGTAGGTCTGGCTGCGGATGATGTCGCCGCCCCTTGGTCAGGTCCTGCAGGGCGATGTAGCCGGAGACGCTGGTTTCCTTCAGGAGCACGATGAATTCGTTCCCCAGGGAGGGCAGCACGTTTTTAAATGCTTGCGGAAGAATGATGTAAATCATGGTCTGCGCATACCCCAGGCCCAGGCTGCGGCCTGCTTCGAACTGCCCCTTGTCAATGGCCATGATGCCGCCGCGGATGATTTCCGCCACGTAGGCGCCGGAGTTGAAGCCGAAGGCGACCACAGCCACCAGCACCTTGCTGATATCCACGGAACCGAAGATGATGAAGTAGATGATCAACAGCTGCACGACGACGGGAGTGCCCCGGATGACCGTAAGGTACAGCTTGCAGAGAGCGTTCAGGAAACGGAGCTTTCCCGTCTTGTCATGGGTGGCGCGGATGACGGCCACCACGAAACCCATCAGAACGCCCAGAAGTACGGAAAAGAAGGAAATTCCACGGTAACCAGAAAACCGTTGGCCAGGTACTTCCAGCGTCCTTCCTGAATGAAATTGACCTCAAACGACTCTTTCAGGTCCAGCCACTTGCCTTCCAGCCAGCCGGTGCCTGCGGCATGGGCGCCGGATGAACCGGGGGGCCTGACCTGCATGGCGGCGTATTTGGTCCGTATCTCTTCCAGCTTCCCGGACGCCTGCATGTCGGCAATGACCTTGTTGACGTGCTGGAGAAGTTCCGTGTTTCCCTTGCGTATGGCAATGGCGTACGTTTCGAGGTCAGGGGCTCCGGCAGTATTTCCAGCTCATCATGGTTGGCCAGGTACATCCTTGCCGGGTCCCGGTCAATAACCACCAGGTCCACCTTGCCTGCCGCCAGCGCGGCCACGGCCAGCGCCCCGTTGGGAAAGCGTTCCGGCTGCTGGATGTTGCGGGTGACGTAAATGTCCCCCGTAGCGCCGTGCTGGACGCCGATTTTCCGGCCACGGATGTCGTCCCTGCTGCGGATGGAGGAACCTTTGGGAACGATGATCACCTGGGCGGCTTCCACGTAGGGAATGGAAAAATCCACTTGTTTCCGGCGTTCCGGCGTCACCGTGATTCCGGAGGCCGCCACATCCGCCTTGCCGGAAACCACGGCTGTAATCACGGAATCGAAGCTCATGTCTTCAATCACCAGCTCCTTCCCGGCGCGCCTGGCTACTTCCCTCATGATCTCCCGGATCAATGCCCATGATGGCGTTTTCCTCCCGGGAATTCATAGGGAGGGAACGTGGCCTCCGTCACCATCAGGATTCTGCCGTTATCCGCCGCTGAGGCTCCGGAACACAGCAGGCACCAGCTTGTCAACAGGACTCCGAGGCGTTTCAGAAGATGGATCAGCGGCATGGCAGGGTGAATGGCCGCACGATGGCGGTTGAACCGCTGGGATATATGACTTACCAGCCAGGAAGGCAATATAAAATTGACGCAAGCCTCTATTCCGGCTGCATGGAAAACGTGAGATGCCCATCCCGTGCCGCAGTTGATTCAGCCGTCCGCCGGATGATGTGGCAAGGCGCATCCTTTCAATCCGTTCCCGGACAGTTGCGGATTATCCGAATCACGCGGCTTTGAGCAGCGTATAGCCCAGCCAGAGGGTCAGAAAGCCGCCTCCCAGGCTCAGCACGGCATAGAGAAGCAGCGTGAAGAATTGCGCGCCCTGCGCCATCAGGAAATTTTCATTCATGAAGGTGGAAAAGGTGGTAAAGCCTCCGCACAGCCCGATGGTGAGAAAAATGCGCAGTTCCTGATTGATCAATGCACCGCGGTCAAAAAAGCCGTACAAAACGCCGAGGAGAAAACATCCGGCCAGATTGACGGCCAGAGTGCCGAGGGGAAACCCTTTCACGACGGAATCATTCAGGCAGCAGGAAAGAAGGTGCCGGAGAACTCCGCCGATGAAGCTTCCCAAGCCGATCAGGAGGATGCTTTTCACGGCGGAAATATAAGCAATGCCCGTCAGCGTGTACAGACCTTTGATGCGTTCCCGGAATGGAAAATGAATGAGACAGGGTCCGCTACCGCGCAAAAGGTAATCGTTCCTGTCATTGTTTCGTTATAAAACGGAGGTAAAAATGCCGGGTAAAAACCGCTGCAAGCCTTGTCAGCCTGCAGCGGTGGAAATGATTTGGAATAAGAGATCGGATTGGAAGCTGTTGCTTCCTTGCCTGTGTTCGCTTGTCCCCATATCAGATCATGGAGTGGCAGCATCAGGCATCTTCATTTGCCGTTTTTATCAATATTTGATAAGAGGCATCAATGCAATATTAACAGGACGGTTTTCTTCTGCAGTTGGAACGGCCGCCGACGTATCAAAAGTGATTTCCGATGTGGCTGTATAGGTATTAAGTGTCAGTTTTTTCATCGGATAACTAATACCTGCATTGGTTTTATAACCAAAAGGCCCGGACAGAGTTTTTGACCATGTAGAATAATCAAGGTCGCTCATCTGTCCAAAACTACCCTTGATTTGCCGCATGGCATCACCCTGCACAGTTCCTGTTTGCCTGCTTGCAGTAGCGGCACGGATAAACAGGCCTGCATCATTGTTTGTCAAATCGGGAAGGGCAAAGGTAGTCGTGCCGTTTCCTCCGTAAGTAGTGCCGATGGCTGCATGGAGGGCCGGGTACTGGCTGATCTGCAACAGGGCTCCGTTGCATTCCAGCCAGCCGTCCGGCGGTGTGGAGCCGCAAAACCACATGAAGCAGCCCGGAGCAATTCCAGACCCGCCCGGACCCTCCGGACCGGCGGGGCCGGGATCGCCCTTGTCGCCCTTCGGACCTTGTGCCCCGGCAGGTCCCGGCGTTCCCGGTTCCCCTTTGAGGCCTTGCGGTCCCTGGGGGCCTGGGGCTCCGGGATCGCCTTTGTCCCCTTTCTCTCCCTTGGGGCCCTGGCCTCCGATGTTCCATTTTTCCTTTTCCTCCGCGGTGACGTGGATGGCCGTATTTTTGGCATGCCCGAAAAATTCATCCTGCATTACCATTGGAATTCCGTTAATAGTCGTGGTTTCACTCATGATGGTTCTTTTTTGGTTGTGAAGTGATGGAAAATTCCGTTGCCGCCCATAGGAAACAGGGATATTCGTGATGTATCCACTTGCCCGGAGGCGTTTTTCTTTTGCCGGATAAGCGGGAACAGCTGATAACACTTCAATGGGAATGTGCCCTCATTCCGGGAAAAGATCATCCCGTACGAAACGTTAAGAGTCCCAAAAATGTTCTTTCCCTGTAAAATGAAACCTGGGATGATGGCGGCGCATGCATCCTCCTTAGAAGGGCAGGGAGCTCATCCGCTGTTAAAGTGCCGATTGCTTCCGTACTAGGCTGTCGGCCTTCAAATTGCAGAAATACCTTCTATTAACTTGCCATCCGCTCCCGCTCCTGCGTTGCTGATCCGATCAGCATTCTCATTCTGGATGGAAGAGGCAAGCGCGAGATAGACGGGTGCCTGATCATATGTAACTATTTAAGAATAATGGAATTGATTTAGCTTTGTCCTTCAGGCTTGTCTTTGATAAACAGACGGTGTCCTGTTGCGAATCGAATTTGGCTCCTGTTTCTTTCGAGGAATTGTAATAATGTGTATTAATATGGTTTATTGTATTCGCCCAGCTTAGTTAAGAGCATGTGATCCAATGTAAACTTTGCCCCCGTCGGAAGTAATGTAAATAGTAGTCGCATCCTTTTGTCAAAGCTGCATATTGGGCGTTCGTCAGGTCTGTTCGCACCTTGGCCCATCGGGTATCTCCTTCCGCCAGATTTGGTACATCCGTAGAGTTAAGGGGCTCTTTCTGGCTTTGCTTGATAATTCGAGCCGGTTCTCCATCGGTACGGCCAACGTTCAAATTGACGCCCATAGCGTAATGATCATCTCCACATAGTTCAAATACACCGCTTGATCTGTTCTGCCATACGGCTGTACCCATCTGTACGGAAAACAAGCTGTATTCCTCACTATAAACGGCACAGCGGTACATGGTTGATAGTCCTTTAACGTTAAGCGTCTGATTCATTGTGACACCAGAATTGAACGAGGCTGTATCAAAAGCCTGAAATTCTCCAAACGTCGCAAAAATGCAATTGACACGGAATATACCAGTATTATCAGCATTCGGGCCTCCCACATACATCATACCGTTCACCGAAAATATACCGGTTCCCACTTCCCCTGACGATTCTAAGAACATGATTCCATTTGCAGCCCCGGAACCGGGTTTAATAGTTACTTTGGAATATTCCGGCGCATCGGTAAGGAGAGAATAACGGGCGTCGGCTTCTTTTCGATTAAGTACGGAGTTATCATTTAGAGAGCCGGGTTTGGCATTATCCTTGACTAGATTTGCGTATATGACATTGTTTTGGTCTCCAATTTGGACGGTTAGTTCACCAGTCCCAGATGCCCCCCCACCCGTCAAATACAGATGATCGTACGGGTGCTGGATCCATCCTCCTTCCCGACTGTCCATGCCTGGAAATATGGTTGCTCCTACGCGAAATTCTCCGCCTATTTCCGCGTACGAAGTAACTTTCAGTGTCTGACTCATCGTGACGCCGGATGTAAATGAGGCTGGCCCTTCTGCCGTAAAATTCTTTTGGACGGTTAAGTTTTCCAGTTGCGTGCGGCTGTACCAGTCAAATAATAACACAGATCCGCAATTACCGGCTTGATCTCGTAGCCATAGCCCACCATCTCGCACCTCAACATCTATGGCCGAATTATTATCGGAACACCACAATTCCGCGACTTTAGGTTGGGTGGGGGTTGAGTGGAGAGACCAATAATTAGTACCCGCATCATTGATTTGGGTAGTAATTCCACCATCTATCGTGACACTGCCAGAAAACGTTTGTGTACCATCCCATGTATTGTTTCCTTCGACCATGCCATATCGCTTGTCTGTAATATCCAGGGAGGCAGACTCACCAGGATCGCCTTTGTCTCCTTTCTCTCCCTTGGGGCCCTGACCTCCGGCGTTCCATTTTTCCTTTTCCTCCGCGGTGACGTGGATGGTTGTGTCTTCGGTATGCCTGAAAAAGTCGTCCTGCATTACCATCGGGATTCCGTTGATAGTCGTGATTTTATTCATGATTATTTTTTTGAGTTGTGAAGTATGAGAAATCTCCGTTGTATCACATGAAGAACAGGGATATTTGGAATATATCCATTTGCCTTGAGGTGTTGTTCTTTTACAGGATAGGCGGGAGCGACTGATACCACTTCAATGGGTATCTGTCCTCATTCCGGGGAAAGATCATCCCGCATGAAACGTTATAAGAGGACCGAAGATGTTCCACCCCTGGAAAGTGTAACCTGTGGTGATGGCGGCTGATGTTTTCTGCCGTAGAATGATAGGAGGGTAGCGGAGAACAGGTGAAGGCTACCCTGAAGTGCGTATTGATCCGGCCCGGAGAGCATATCTGCCTGTGACCTGTCTTTCAGCGGGAAACAGAAGGACGCTGTCTCACGCTGGCATATTTCCCGCGGTAGTCGGCATGTCTTGAGAAACAGGAAAATAAAAACCGCCTTAAGTGTTTAAACTTAAAGCGGTTAAAATTGGTCGGGTTGACAGGATTCGAACCTGCGACCCCCTGCACCCCATGCAGGTGCGCTACCAGACTGCGCTACAACCCGATAAAACCGGACCGACCGGGGCCGTGTCTTGCGACGGCGAGGTGTATATAGGAAAACTTTAGTGTTGGCAAGAGTCTTTTTTCAATGCATACCTTTTTTGTCATGAAGCAAGTTCAAGTAGCAGTTGTCGGGGCCAGTGGCTATACCGGGCAGGAGTTGTTGCGCATTCTACTGAATCACCGCGGAGTCAGGCTGGTATGCGCTACGTCCCGCCAATATGCCGGACAGCCGCTGTGGGAGGTGTTTCCCCGTTTCCGGCAGGTGCCGGGTTCCGATTTGAGGTTTACGGATTCCGATGTGGAAGCCATTGCCGCCACCGGGGCGGAAGTGGCGTTTCTTGCCCTGCCGCATGGCGTGGCCGCCTCTATGCGCGCGGGCTGGTGGACCGTGGCGTGCGCGTGATTGATTTGAGTGCGGATTTCCGCCTGAATTGCCCGGATGTGTATGAAGAGTATTACGGAAATGCCCATCCGGATACCGCCCTGATGCAGGAGGCCGTGTACGGACTGCCGGAATGGCGTCCGGCGGAGATCGCCCGGGCGCGCATCGTGGCGTCTCCCGGTTGTTATCCCACCAGCATCCTGCTGCCGCTCATCCCTTTGTTCAAGGCCGGGATTCTGGAACCGGAAGACGTGGTGGTGTGTTCCGGCAGCGGCGTAAGCGGCGCGGGGCGCAAGGCGAGCATTCCCCTGCTGTTCTGCGAATGCAACGAAAGCTTCCATGCCTACGGCGTGCCGAAGCACCGCCATTTGAGCGAGATTGAACAGGAGCTTTCCTGGGCTGCCGGGGAAACTGTGGTGATGTCCTTCACCCCCCATCTGATCCCCGTGAATACCGGCATTTGCTCCACCATTACGGCCAGAGTGAAGGAGGGGGCGGATCCCGATTCCATCGGCCGCCTGCTGGAAGAAGCATATGCCGGGGCTCCGTTCGTGCGTTTGCTGGGCCGCAACCAGCCGGCGGATACCAAGAATGTGACCCGCACGAATTGCGTGGACATCGGCTGGGCCTACGATCCGCGCACGAAACGTGATTCTGATGAGCGCCGAGGATAATGTGGTGAAGGGAGCGGGCGGGCAGGCCGTCCAGTCCTTCAACATCATGTGCGGGTTTGATGAGACGGAAGGCTTGTGGGTATTGTAGTTTTTTTGTTATGCTGAAAGGTACTTCAAGACGATGAATGATTCATCCTATATTCCGGTTGACGGGGGCGTTTGCGCGCCTCAGGGCTTTCTGGGCAGCGCGGTGAGCTGCGGCATCAAGAAGCCTGAGGCCACGCGCCTGGACCTGGCCCTGATTTATTCCACGGAACCCTGCGTGTCTGCGGGCACGTTTACGACAAACCGCGTTCAGGCGGCCTGCGTGAAAGTGAGCCGGGAGCATCTCCGCAAGGGGGATATCCGCGCCATTGTGGCGAACAGCGGCAACGCGAACGCCTGCACCGGAGCCCGGGGGGTGGAAGACGCCAGGGGGGAATGCACGCGCATTGCGGGGATTCTGGGGCTGAAGCCCTGCGAAGTGGCTGTCTGTTCCACCGGGGTGATCGGCCTGCCGATGCCCATGATGCGTATCTATCCGAAGTTCCCGGAACTGGCGGAAGGCCTTTCCCGCGACAAGGGGCATGAAGTGGCGCAGGCCGTGATGACGAGCGACACGAAGGAGAAGATTATCGCCATTGAATTCATGGTGCAGGGCAGGCCCGTACGCATCGGCGCCTGCTGCAAGGGGGCCGGCATGATCAACCCCTGCATGGCTACCATGCTGTGTTTTATCACGACGGATGCGGGCATTTCCCGCGACGTGCTGGAATTGTGCGTTCAGTCCGGAGTGAAAAGTTCTTTCAACTGCATCACGATTGACGGCGACATGAGCACGAACGATACGGTGCTGGTGATGGCGAACGGAGCATCCGGCGTGACGCTGGAATCCCCGGAAGACATTTACGCATTTCAGCAGGCCCTGGCATACGTGATGCTGGAGCTGGCCAAGCACATCGTGCAGGACGGGGAACGCGTGACGAAGTTCGTGACCGTCCGTGTGACCGGAGGCCGTACGGAGGATGAGGCGAAGAAGGCGGCGGAAGCCGTGGCCAAGTCCTCCCTGGTGAAGAGCTCCTGGAACGGGAATGACCCCAACTGGGGGCGCATCATCCATGCCGTCGGCTATTGCGGCGCGAAGGTGGATGAAGAGAAGATCGACATTGATATTGCCGGGCTTCCCGCCTGCCGGGGCGGCGTGCAGGCCGATACTCCGTCCGACGATTTGCGGCAGGCCGTGCAGGTTCCGGAGTTCCAGGTGGACATTAATCTGAACTGCGGCGAGTTTTCCCACACGGTGTACACGACGGATTTGTCTCCGGAATACGTGGATTTCAACCGTTCCGAATACGCATACTGGAACCAGGCGAAGGCCGACGGCCTGACCCGGTAGTGCTATCGATCATGGCCTCAGGCAGATGCCGTCATGGAAGGGCGGAGGGGAATGCCCCCTCCGCCGATGTTTTAGCGGCGGTGCGCCGGCTGCTGGAGGAAGGCGCCCGGCGTGTTTCCCGCGCGCAGCGTTTTTGTATGGGTACGGCGGATTGCTGCCGCTTCCGTCTGACGGGAGAGACGCCGCACGTTACCTTGGGCGAGGCATGGCTGGCCTGGAAGGCATGGCGCGCGTCCGGGCGCACCCGCGTGGAGTTGCCGGATGACGGAAGCTGCCCTTTTCTGAGCGGAGAGGGCAGATGCATGATTTATGAGGGAAGGCCGCTGGCCTGCCGCACCCATTTTTGCGTTTCCGCAGGCGGAGCCCTCCCGCGCCGGGATGTGATCGACTTGATTCATGGCCTGGAAGACATGGACGCTGCACTGGGCGGCGACGGCGCCTGCCGCCTACCTGAAGCTGTCGAGCGGCTGTCCAGGAAAAGCGCCGGGAGAGGGAGAAAAACCGGCCGTTAGCGGGATTTGAATTGCGCGCCGTTCAGGGTATGGCCTTTAAAGGGTACGTCCCCATGAAGCGGGTGATCACCGCTGTGTGCCGGAATGATTCCCGCTGCACGGCAGGGCACATGTGAAGGGGAATGCCGTCCGGTTATTTGCCGGCGGTATGAGCCCGTGCAGGGTGAATAAACTGTTCAGGCCTGGGAACCGGATTCCTGGTTTTTCTCCTGCTTTGAATGGAGGTGGCGCAGGGCGCTTGCCGCCTTTTTATTGCCGTTGGCAATGGCTTTCCGGTACCAGGCTTCTGCCTCTTCATCATTTTCTTCAATGCCGTAGCCGTGTGCATAGCAGTTGCCTACGTTGAACATGGCTGTAGCGTTGCCCTGTTCGGCTGCTTTCAGGTACCATTTCAAGGCCTCCGCATGATTGACAGGGGTGCCTTTGCCGTTCAGGTGGCACCATCCCAGATTGAGCTGGGCCGTATTGTGTCCCTGTTCGGCTGCCTTGGTGTACCAGTAGACGGCCTTGTTCATGTCCACTTCCACTCCGCGGCCGTTGCCGTAGCACCACCCCAGGGTATATTGGGCTGTGATTTGCCCCTGCAGGGCTGATTTGTGGTACCAGACCAGGGCTTTGTCCAGGTTGGGCTGGACGCCGAATCCGTTTTCATAACACCATCCCAGGTTGTACTGGGCCGGCATGGTTCTGCTGGGCGGCTTCCTCATACCAGTAGGCGGCTTTTTCCGGGTTTTTGGGCGTACCGCTCCCGTTGCCGTAGCACCATGCCAGGTTGTATTGGGCGCGGGGATCTCCCTGTTCCGCCGCCTGCCTGTACCAGTATACGGCCTGTTCCCAGTTCTGCTGGGTGCTGCTGTTTGCATAAATCCAGCCCAGATTGAGCTGTGCGACGGCATGCCCCTGTTCCGCCGCTTTCGTGTACCAGCTGATGGCCTGGTGTTCGTCCTTTTCCACTCCCAGACCGTTGATGTAGCAGAATCCCAGGTCGAACTGGGCGGTGGGGTGGCCCTGCCGGGCCGCCTTTTGATACCAGTAGAATGCCTTGTCGTTGTCCTGCGGGACGCCGATTCCATTGGAATAGGCCCATCCCAGATTGAGCTGTGCGGTGACATGGCCCAGTTCCGCCGCCTGATGGTAGCAGTAAAAGGCTTCCTGATGGTTTTCCGCCACGCCGCGGCCCTGCTCATAATTGATAGCCAGTTGGAACAATGCCTGGGGATCTCCCGCCAGGGCCGCCTGCTGGAGGGTTTCTATATCGACGGAATAGGTAGAGAGTGTGTTTTCCTGGTCGCCGTGATTGTCGGAAGCGTCGTTCATTTCACAAATGCGCACTGGAGAACATTGAAACAATTGGTGCTCTCCTGAGTTGTGCGTTTGCCTATTCTGCACATTTGCCCAGTAAGAATCAAGGCCCGTTTTTGAAAGAGCAGGGGAGTGGAAGCTCGTTTAATGGAGGACGCGTCTGCGGCGGGGCAGGAAAAGGAAGACGCCGCACAGGGAGAGAATTCCGACAGACGGTTCCGGAACCCTGAGATCGCCCAGAGGTGCTGTAAAACTCTGCATTTCACCAAGCATGGTGCCGGTCAGCTGTGCTTCATCGTAAGTATAGCCGTATACGTTTTCTTCTCCTTCCAGGCTGGTCAGATAAATGTCGCAGTGGAGAAACTCATACTCATCCTTGTAGTTGTTGATAATAACCTTTTGACGGAACATCCCCAACTTGTAATCGTCGGAGTCCGTCAGATACACAATCAGGCTACCGTCCACATCCATATCATATCCCCCATGGTGATAGCGTGGCCTCTTCCATCCTCCCCAATTGTCAGCGTAGTTCCCCAATTGTTGTTAATGCTTTCCATCAACATTTGGTAAACTTCGTTTTTGGTATTCCCAGAGTGGAATCCATATCCAGTAAATAAAGGATTATCTACGGCGCCTCCAGTGATGGATGGCGGAACCGTCAGTCCAAGCTCCTGCCAGTATCCTCCCGGAGCGGATGTCGTGGATCCGGTTGGGTAAGCGGTGGTGGACAGCATGCCTCCGTTGAACCACCAGTTGTAGGCCTGTTCCACGGAACCGCCCGCATTAGACCAGTTTTTTGAGATCGTCTGGTAAATGGCCATTGGGAAACTTCCGGCATGGCGTCGCAAGTGGCGGATTTTCCATTGGGCGTAGTGGGTTTTCAGATCGCTTCTGGTGTCCTGCCACCATTGAAGGACGTTGGAAGCTGCCGCCGCCCAGCAGAGCTGTGAATCAACTGGCAGTGAGCTATATTCCGGGGGACGGACGGGAACTTGTATACTCGGATCGATGCTACCCGGCTTGCTGCCCCAGTCCCATTTGGCTTTCTTGTTGCAGTCGTACCATCCTCCGGATTCCGAGACGTTTTCCAGGAATACGGGAGTGGCGCATGACGGTTCAGGCAGAAGGCTCAATGCAAGAAAGGCCACTGGCAGGAGACGAGAAAATAAAGTAAACATAGGTATGAGAACAGAATTCTCCTAGTCCTAGGGAAAATCCTGTTCAGCGTCAAGATAATAATTAAACCAGTTTTTAAGCAGGATTCAGCCAGCGGGACGTGGGCGCCTCCGGAATGGCCGCCACGGCGGAGGGTGCCCCTTCCGCGACGATGTTTCCGCCGTGCCTTCCGGCGCCCGGTCCCATGTCGATGAGATGGTCCGCCGCATTCAACAGGTCCCGGTGGTGCTCCACGCACAGGACGGTGTGTCCGGCGTCCCTCAGCCGGAAAAGGGCCTTCAGGAGAAGTTCCACTTCATTAAAGTGCAGCCCCCCCGTGGGTTCGTCCAGAATGAACAGGGCGCACTTGTCATCTTCCGCCAGTTTCCAGGCCGGCGCCTTGGCGAGCTCCGAGGCTATTTTGATGCGTTGGGATTCCCCGCCGGAAAGGGTGTCCGCCCGGCGGTCGAGGTTGAGGTAGCCCAGCCCCACGTCTTTCATGCTTTTCAGAATGGCTGCGGCCTTGGGCAGCGTGGCGAAGAATTCCGCCGCTTCATCCACGGTAAGGGCCAGCGCCTGGGCGATGGATTTTCCCTTCCATGTTACTTCCAGTGTTTCGCGGTTGTAGCATTGGCCCTGGCAGGCGTCGCAGGGCATCGTTACGTTGCCCAGAAAATTCATGTCCACTTCTATCATGCCGGTTCCCAGGCACCGTTCGCAGCGGCCGCCGCGGACATTGGTGGAGAAGCGCGCCGCCGTGTAGCCCCGCTGCTTGGAGAGGGGCAGTTGGGCGTAAAGGGGCCGCAATATATTGAGCAGTCCCGTGGCGGTGGCCGGCGTGGAGCGCGGGGATTTGCCGATGGGAGACTGGTCGATGACGACCAGGCGGCTGAGACGTTCCGATCCCTGTACGAGGCGGGGGACTCCCTTTTTCCCGCTTAAATCCTTTTTAAGCGCGGGAATGAGGCAGTCCCGCACCAGGGTGGATTTGCCGGACCCGGACGGCCCGGAAATGCAGGTGAGGGTGCCCAGCGGAAGACGCAGAGTGATATTGTTCAGGTTGTGCCTGTTCGCATGTGTCAAAACGAGCTGGCCGCTGGGGGCTGCCCTGCGTGGTGGTGCTGGCATTTGCCGCGTTCCGGAAAACCATGTCCCGGTGGGGCTCTCGGCGTTTGCCATGATGTCCTGAAGGGAACCCTGCGCCAGGATATGGCCGCCTCTGGCTCCGGAGCCCGGGCCCATGTCCACCAGGTGGTCCGCCGCGCGCAGAATTTGTTCGTCGTGCTCCACGGCAAGCACCGTATTGCCCAGGTTGCGCAGCGTTTGGAGCGCCCGCAGCAGGCGGTCCGTGTCGGAAGGGTGCAGCCCCGTCGTGGGTTCGTCCAGGATGTACAGGACGCCGGAGAGGCCGCCCCCCAATTGGGAAGCCAGCCGTGCGCGCTGCAATTCTCCTCCGGAGAGCGTGTTTGCCTGGCGGTCCAGGGAAAGGTAGGACAGCCCCAATTCATTCAGGAAGTGGGTGCGCTTGTTGATTTCCTCCATCACGGGATTCAAGGCGGGGGCCAGGGCTGCGGGAATTTCCAGCCGTTTGGTCTCTCCGACCATGTCCTCCAGCGGGAGCGCCGTGAGTTCCGCCAGATTGTAGGCGTGGTCTGGCGTGTGCATGGTAACGGCCAGAGCCAGCGGGGAGAGCCTTTGTCCGCGGCATTCCGGGCATGGACCGTTTTCCTGTTTGTTGAGCCCGGTGCCGTGGCAGGCGGGGCAGGCGCCCAGAGGGGAGTTGAAGGAAAAATGGCGCGGCGTGAGCTGGGGAAGCAGGTATCCCGTTTCCGGATTGCGGTAGCGGGTGTGGAAGGCCTGGACGGCGGGTTCCTCTTCCGGCCTGGTGATGACGGCCCTTACTTCGTCCGGATTGATGCGGAGTGCGGTTTGCAGGGAGTCCGCCAGGCGGGAAGAGGAGCTTTCCCCCCGGATAATGATGCGGTCAATGACCAGGGCCGCGTCCGGCGCCGGAGCGTCCGGAACCCCCAGTTCCTCGATATCCCGCACTTCCCCGTTCCAGTAGATGCGCAGAAAGCCCTGTCTCTGGAAGTCGCCCAGCGTGGCGGCGGGGTCCTGGGCCAGCAGGGCTTCCGCGGGGGCCGTCAGTACCAGGCGCGTTTGTTCGGGGAGGGAGGCCAGGGCGTCCGCAATCTGGTCCGGGGTTTGCCGGACCAGTTCCTTTCCCGTCTCCGGGTCGTGGGGGCGCCCGGCCGCCGCGTACAGGATGCGCAGGTAATCCAGGATTTCCGTGATGCTTCCCAGCAGGGTCCGGGGATGCTGGTGCCGGGCGGACTGCTCCAGGGAAAGAGCGGGGGGAAGTCCCGTGATACTGTCCACGTCCGGCTTGTCCGGCTGTTCGATTCCCTGTCTGGCCCTGGCGGACAGGCAGTCCAGAAAGCGTCTGCGGGATTCGGCAAAAAGCGTGTCGAACGCCAGGGAGGACTTGCCGGAGCCGGAAGGACCGCTGAAGGCGATCAGCTTGCCGGAAGGCAGGTCCAGGTTCAGATTCTGCAGGTTGTGCTGGCGGGCGCCGCGGATGGAAATGGGAAGATTCATGTCAGGACAGTCTGGTGAGGGAGCCCTGGTGGATTCCCCCTTCTTCAATGACAAGGCGGCGCGCCGTAATGTCACCAAGAAATTTGGCATGCCGGTGGATGGTGACAGTACCTTCCGCCGTGAGGGCGCCTTCCAGGGTCCCCTGTATCCAGGCGTTTTCCACATGCACGCCGCCCGTGACCAGTACGGCCGTCTTTTTTTCCACGGTTAGCCTGCGGGCGCGCAAGGTCCCGGAAATATGCTGGTCCGCCTTGATTTTGCAGACGCCGCTGCACAGCAGGTCCCCGGAGGCTTTTCCATTCAGGATCAAATCCCGGCATTCAATATGCAGCCCTTTCAGGTCGGCATTCGCCTGCACGGTCACGCAGCCGCAGGTCTGTACCTTGGTCCGGTGCGTCCTGCTGTGCAGGGTAATGTCGTCCAGCTTGATATAGGCGGAGCAGTGGCTGCACCTGGCGGAGACGGCGGTAACGGGAACGGCGGTACGCCGTCGGCAGGCAAAACATTCCACGTTCCGGGAAGGAGCGTGGCTGCTGCCCGTTGCCGCCGGGAGCGTCCAGGGCGGGGCGGGGCTTGGCTGGCGGATTTTTCCGGAGGGCCGGGGGCAGATCCGGGGCACGGGGTGGAAAGGAGTGTTCATGGGACAAGGAGGGGCGGCAAAAGAACCTTGCGTTCCTTTGCCGCCCCTGAAAATGGCTGATGGGTGGAATGTTTATTCCGCATCAATGTCCAGCGTACTCTGGCTGGCCGGAGCGGCGGCTTCCGGTTCCGGAGAGAAAGAGGAAACGGGCAGCGGCTTCTGCGCGGTAGCGCCTACGGTAGGGGCGCCTACGGTGGAATGGCCGATGAAGATGGCTCCCGCTTCAATCGCCAGGGAGGCGGCCTGAATGTCGCCCACAAGTTCCGCCGTGCTTTTCAGTTCCACGCGGTCCGTAACGGTGACGTTGCCGATGACCTTGCCGTGGATGATGACGGACTTGGTATTGATTTCCGCGCGAATGACGGCGTTCTGGCCGACGGAAAGGACGCCTTCAGAAGAAATGTCGCCTTCCACCGTACCGTCAATCAGCAGGTCGTCGGAGAAGCGCAGGGAGCCGACGACTTCCACGTCGGAATTCAGCACGTTGCGTGTCAATTGCTGGACGCGGGTGGTGGGAGCGTATGATTCGGGAGCGGAAACGGGGGGCGCGGCCGGTTCCGGAGCGTCCTGCCCTTTGGCGATGTCCATCCAGCTGGGGGAAGGTTCCGCGTTCTTGTTGCCCTTGGGGGCGGGGACGGTAGTGAATGATCCAAACATGGTGTTAAGAGGGGGGTAAAGGTTAGGTAGGAGCTCTTGAAACTCGTCGCATCCAATGTACATCACCGCCACGGAGAAGTGAAACAATTTTCACCGGGAGGGATAAAAAAATGTGTCTGTTTTTTATCGTTGCGTTGCCCCCGCCGTTCCGGTAGTGTTTGGGCATTCTTCCGCAGGGGTTTTTGCGGATATTCCCGGTTTGCAATGAGTGATTTATCTGAAAATACCCCGGTTACTCCCAGGATGAAGGAGGGGCGCGGTCGTCCAGGCGGAATGTCCGTGAGCCGCATTCTTTCCGTGATCTTTTTCCTGGCGGCGCTGGGCGTGTTTTTGGGAGGAGCCTTTTTCTGGCTCCGCAAGCATCAGGCGGCGAAGGATTCCTCTGAGGCGGCGCGGATTTGCGCCACGCCGGAAATGCTTTCCGGAAAGGTGAATGTCGCGTTGAAGGACAAGGTGGATTACAGTTTCTGGCCGCCTCATTACGTTCCTCCCATGGAGCGGCAGGACTTGCTGCGCCAGTGCCTCCAGACGGCCCAGCAATACTTGAGCTCCGGCGACATGGTGCAGAAATCCTCTTTTGTGTGGAATTCCCTGGAAGCGCTGCCCCTCATGGTCAAACATTATGCCGTGACCAAGCCGGAAGTCATGCTGAGCCGTCCCGCAGGCCCTAAAAAATTTGCGCTGCTTGAAGTGGAGGGCCACCCCTGCGCCCAGCTTCTGATTGCCTTTACCGATTCCCCCGACATGGAATTCTGCTTTTTCAAGGATGAAAAGGACGGACTCTGGAAGCTGGACTGGCAGCAGTTCGCCCGCTACCAGCCGCAGAGCTGGGAGGACTTTGTCCGCGGCAAGGGGGAGGGCATCGGGGAATTCCGCGTCTGGATGATCCGGGACCGCATGTCGGAAAGCAGGGACGATTACGCGTACAGGCTGATCGCTCCCGGCATGAACGGCACGAATGACCGCAGCATTGCCCGCCCCATGGTGTACGTACCTAAGAAGTCGGACATGGGCAAGCGCCTGTTCATGCTGTTTAAAATGGACGAGGAAATGCTTCATTCACCGTACAAGGTGCTGAACGCAAACGATGACCGTGGCGCCCTCCGCGTCCGCGTCCTGCTTTCCCGCAGCAAGGAGCCCAACCGCAAGGGGGAATATTCCTTCACGCTGGTAAAACTGCTGGGGAAGGGTGGTATGGCCTTTCCGCGGCAAAATAGACGGAAATGGAAGATCCGGGTGTCTGACAAATGGTGGCGCTTGTAAATGATCCTCCTTCAGGGTATCAGGGTGAATTTGATGCTGTCGGAGTTGCTTTCTTTCGTCCCGTCCTTGAAGTATAGCGTCACCATGCAAATAACGTATCCCCCGGGCCAGGTTTCAGGGTCGTCCGGCATCTTGGCGCCGTTCAGGTCATGCATGGTGACACTGGCCACGGAACTGTTTTTGTCCGTTTTTTTATCGGTTACGGCTTCACCTACGATCACCCAGTGGTACTCGACTCTTTCCAGATTCTTGTGCCTGTTGGTTTCATCCAGAGTGTAGCTGGCCCTGTAATCATATTTTTCACCCCTGACAGGATACGACGGCCCGCTGAGGGTGACGGACCAGGCGAAAACATTGGCGCTGCAGAGGGCGGACAGGAGGATGAAAATAGAGAGGGATTTCATAAGCATGATAAGTTTATTATTTTATAAAGTGACTGATTGTCAAATGTTTTTTACTTTTTCTCAACATGGCGGGTTTTGTCGTGGAAAAACCGTTGTCATTCCCAACTTTCTGAAGTTAAAGACGCGATGTATTCCTTAACTTCCTCTCTTGTTTTTTTGTCGCTGGAATGAAGAAGTTCATTGAGTATGTTGGTAATGTCAAATGATAAAATCAGCATTTTGTCGTCTTCGTTGAAAGTGGCGCAAATGAGGATGTATTTACCGTTTTCCTTGATCAGTCCGCTCCCCTGTGTGTTTGGCCCTCATGATTCTTCGTGATATAATCATTGATTAAATTTTTCATTTCCTCACAGGTTTTAACGTTCCTGTAATCCAGCGAGATTGGATTTTCCATATTCTTGACAGACTCCTTCAATTCTTCTGTCACCGAGTGAGTGTCGGAGGCTGGAGTCTGGTCTGAATAAGATAAATTCATGAGGCTGCAGGAAATGCATGCCGTGATCAGTGTTTTTATGTGGAATCTTTTCATGGGTCTATTGTTTTTTGTTTTTCTTCTCTGAATTTTTATAACGTTCATGTTTTCATTGCTTTACGGAATGGATGGGCCGGAAAATGGATTGTTGATCATGCGCTCATGAAAACAGTGGTGCGGATGCCGGGAAGCGGGGGAATGCCGTTGAGGATTTTTTAAGGAGAAACATTACCGGAGCCTGTGGAAACGGGACGGATGTACGATGGGGCGGGGCCTGGGGCTGCGGGAACGGTAGCGGGGCCCCGGAGGAGGAAGCGGTCTTGCATGCCTGCGGGGCGCCGGCGGAAAGTACTCGCGGCGCACGTCCACGGGCCAGGAGTGGCCGCGGTAGTGCGGGCGGGGATTCCATGCCGGGACGAGGCACCCGCTGTGAATGCCGCTGATGAGGAAGATGGGCTTTCCTCCGGGAGAATAGGCGTAAATGGGGCGTCCGCACGGGCTGTAGCCCCAGATGGGAAATCCCGCGGAGTCGTACCGGATGAATATTCTGTCTCCGGCGGGAGTGCGCAGGACCTCTCCGGCATGGACTCCCGCGGCGGCCTGTCCGGCGGAAAAAGCGGCGAGGGCCAGCAGGGCGCTTCCGGCACAATAGGAGAGGATATGGCTTTTGGCTGATTTGTTTTTCATAAGACGTACAGGGTAGGAGCTTTTAATGGAAAGCGGATGAATCCGCCGTTTTTGTTTAAAATATGTTGGAGAAGGGTTTTCACAAGCGGCGGGAATCCCTTCTTGACCTGCCGGGGTGTGCCGGGGCAAAGTGGCCGCGTGACCAGATTCAGACCATGCATTGACCTCCACGACGGCAGGGTGAAGCAGATTGTAGGCGGTTCCCTGACACGGGATGAAGCGGGTTTGCGTACCAATTTTGTTTCCGACCGGGATGCGGCGTGGTATGCGGATCTCTACCGCCGGGACGGCCTGACGGGAGGCCATGTGATCAAACTGGGCCCCGGCAATGAGGAAACCGCCCTCTCCGCCCTGGCCGCGTGGCCGGGGGGGCTCCAGGTGGGGGGCGGCATTGTTCCGGAAAATGCGGAACAGTGGATTGAAGTGGGAGCCAGCCACGTCATCGTCACGTCCTGCCTGTTTGACGCGGAAGGAAAATTTTTGCAGCAAAGGCTAAAGGACCTTGTTTCCGCCGTCGGCGCGGAACGGCTGGTGCTGGATTTGAGCTGCCGCAGGGTTTCCGGCGGCTGGACCGTAGCCATGAACAAATGGCAGACCCTGACGGAACTCCGGGTGACGGAAGCCACGCTGGACATGCTGGCGGAACATTGCGCGGAATTTCTCGTGCATGCCGCGGACGTGGAAGGGCTGTGTTCCGGAATCGACCGGGAACTGGTGGAATTGCTCGGCGCATGGCGGCGCATTCCCATGACTTATGCGGGCGGAATCAGCCGGATACAGGACTTTGAAGAAATAGACGCCTTGAGCGGAGGCGCTCTGGACGCCACCGTGGGGAGCGCCCTGGATTTGTTCGGAGGCCGTTTGATCAGGTATGCGGACCTGGTGGAAAGGCAGCGGGGGGAAACGGGAGCGGAAAAGGCATGAAACTGGCCCTGAAAGTCATCCCCAACGCCAAAAAGAGCGAGGCCGCGGGCTGGGAGGAAGACCCGCGGACGGGCCGCACCCTGAAATTGCGCATTGCCGCTCCCCCCGTGGAAGGGAAGGCAAACAAGGCCGTCATTCTTTTTCTGGCCTCCTGGCTGGGCATTCCCAAATCTTCCGTCATCCTGCTGCGCGGAGAAACGGGGCGGCTGAAGGTGGTGGAACTGCCGGAGGAATGCGCGGAAAAGCTTTCCCGGCTGGCGCCCTGAACTCGCCTTCCGGCCATGCGGGCAGCCCGTTCGGGGGAAATGTGTTCCCGTTTCTGCATAGAGGAGTTGCATTGCATGCGCATCATCACGTGTCAAACGTCAGACATGTCTTAGCAGGCCGTTGACGCAAACCGTAAAAATATTTAGAGTACCCGCATGAGCGACGAAGAACAGAATCAGAACGCGGATGCCGGGGAAAAGGAAATCCTGGAACAGGCGCAAGGAGCGGCCGCAGAGGAACAGGAAGCTGTGTCTTCACTGGAAGAGGAACTGTTGAAATGGCGGGATTCCGCCATGCGCACCGCAGCGGAATACGACAACTACCGCAAGCGCATGGTGAAGGAAAAGGAAGAGTGCGCCAAGTTCGCCAACCAGCGTCTGCTGGAGGAACTCCTGCCCGTCATCGACAATTTTGAAATGGGCATGGCCGCCGCCAGCGCGGATGCCTCCTCCATGATCTACGTGGGCATGAGCATGGTGAAAAAGCAGCTGGACGAATTCCTCGCCTCCAACGGCGTGCAGGCTTTGGACCCGGTTGTGGGCAGCATGTTTGACCACGCCACGGAAGAAGCCATCCAGCGCGAGCCTTCCGACCAGCCGGAGGGAACCGTCCTGCGTGTTATCCGCAAAGGTTACACGTTGAAAGACAGGCTTCTGCGCCCGGCAAACGTCGTGGTGGCCCATGCGCCGGAACCCGAGCCCGAAGTTTGACCGTTTTCCAACATTCACGCCACATGGCTAAAAAAGATTATTACGAAATCCTGGGCGTTTCCAAAAGCGCCACAGATGACGAGATTAAAAAGGCCTACCGCAAGCTGGCCCTGAAATACCACCCTGACCGCAACCCGGACGACCCCTCCGCGGAGGAAAAGTTCAAGGAGCTGGGGGAGGCCTATGAAGTGCTTTCCGATGCGGACAAGAGAGCTGCCTACGACCGCTTCGGCCACGCCGCCTTTGAACAGGGCGGAACCGGGGGCGGCGGCTATGCCGGAGGCGGCGGGTTCCAGGACCCGATGGATATCTTCGCCCAGATGTTCTCCGGAATGGGAGGCTTTGCGGACATGTTCGGGGGCGGCGCCCGCGGCGGCCAGAAGCGTTCCAGCAAAAGGCCCGGTTCCGACCTGCGTTATGATTTGGATATCACGCTGGAGGAAGCGGCCCGCGGTTGCACCAAGCAGCTGGAAATCGAACGCCTGGTAACCTGCAAGACCTGCCACGGCTCCGGAGCCAGGGAAGGCAAGGAAGCGTTCAAGACCTGTCCGACCTGCCAGGGGCGCGGCATCATCACCCAGCAGAGCGGGTTTTTTGTCCAGCAATCCACCTGCCCCACGTGCCACGGCACCGGGGAAATCATTTCCGACCCCTGTCCCGTCTGCCACGGAGAGGGCCGCGTGAGGGAGGACTCCCATATCACCATCCGCATTCCGGCGGGCGTTACTACGGGCAGCCAGCTCCGCATTGCCGGGGAAGGGGACGCCGGCGTCCACGGAGGCCCCACGGGGGACCTGCACGTATTCATCGACGTGAAGCCGCACGACATCTTTCAGCGCGAGGGCAACGACCTGAGCTGCACCGTTCCGGTGCCTCTGGCTCTTGCCGTCACCGGCGGCAAGCTGAAAGTCCCCACTCTGGACGGGGCCGCTACCATCAAGCTGCCGGAAGGCACGCAGAACGGCATGATCTTCCGCCTGCGCGGCAAGGGCGTCAAGGCCCTGCGCAGTTCTGAAGTCGGAGACATGCTGGTGGAGGTGGAAGTGGAAATCCCCACCCAGCTCAGCAAGGACCAGACGGACAAGCTGAACGCCTTTGCGTCCACCCTGGATGAAAAGCGCAACCAGCCCGCCTGCGTGGCGTTTGCCGACAAGGCCGCCCGTTACCTCAAGAACAAATAAAGGCCGGAACAACTTTCCTCGCACATGGCGCGCTTCTTTCTCCCCCCATCGAAATGGTCCGCTCCCGTCTGGGAGCTCCGCGGGGATGAAGCGCACCATGCGGCCAAGGTGCTCCGCCTGAGACAGGGAGACGCCTGCGTGGTCTTTGACGGCCGGGGCCGGGCCGCCCATGCCGTGGTGGCGGAAGCCCCGCGCAGTTCCGGTGTGCTTCTGACGCCCGGGGAAGAGTGTCCCCCCGCTCCGTTCCTGGCTTCCGTGACGCTTTGCCAGGCAATCCCCAAGGGCGCCAACATGGACCTCATCATCCAGAAGGCGGTGGAACTCGGCGTTTCCGCCATCGTCCCCCTCATCACGGACCGGACCATCGTGCGCCTGAACGCCCGGGAAGCGGAGGCCAAAAGGCAGAAATGGCAGCGCATCGCCCTGGAGGCCTGCAAGCAGTGCGGGCAGAACACGCTCCCAGCCGTGGAGCTTCCCGTGCCGTTTGCGGAATGGCTGGGCCGCGGCGTGCCGGACGGCCTGAATGTGATTGCCTCCCTGGTGCCCGGTGTGCGTCCCGTGCGGGACGTTTTGGAAGAAGCGCGCGGCCGTTCCGTAAAAAAAGCCTCCCTGCTGGTAGGGCCGGAAGGGGATTTCACGGAGCAGGAAACCGCGGCGGCCCTGGAGGCGGGGTTCGTTCCCGTGACACTCGGCCCCATCGTCCTGCGGGTGGAAACGGCCGCCTTTTTCGGGGTGGCCGCCATGCGGTACGCGCTGGATTGAGTTTTCCCCTACACATACTCCCATGTTCAAGAATCTGATTTTCGATTGGTCCGGCACGCTGGTGGACGATCTGGCGCTGACGCTGGACGCCTCCAACTACGTCTTTTCCCAGTACGGCAAGCCCTGCATGAACAGGGACGAATTCCGGGCGGAATTCCAGCTCCCCTATCCGGACTATTACGCGCGCGTCCTGCCCCAGGCGGACCTGAACGAACTGGAAGACCATTTCCGTTACGCATTCCGCGTTTCCACCGCCACGGTGGAGGTGCTCCCCCACGCGCGGGAATTCCTGGAATTCTGCCGCGCGCGCGGCGTACGCTGCTTCATCCTGACGAGCGTGGACGCCAAGGAATTCGACATCCAGTGCCGGGAACTGGGAATGATGGAATACTTTGAGGCCATTCATGCGGGCATTCGCCACAAGGACACCCACATCCACACCCTTCTGGGTCAGCATGGCCTTCATGCTCATGAAACCGCCTTCATCGGGGATATGCAGCACGACGTGGAGACTGCCCACCATGCCGGAATCACGTCCATTGCCGTTTCCTGACTGGCCATACGACGCGCCTTTCTCAAGGAAGCCGGACATCATCGTTCCGGACCTGCTCGTCCTGCGCACCCTGATGCGCCGCTACGCCCTGCCGTCGGACACGCAGGACTCCATCAACATCCACGGCCTGGAACTGGACACCTTCATCGGCGTGCCGGATGAGGAACGCGCCTCCATGCAGACGCTGAAGGCGGACATTGCCTTTTACCCGGATGAAGCCCTGTCCGGATTGAACGATGATTTTTCAAAGACCGTCTGTTACGACTCCATCGCCCAGGCCCTGAGGGCGGAAGCCCTGGCGCATCCCCGCAAGCTGGTGGAGACGCTGGCGGAGGATCTCGGCAACGTCTGCCTGGAACAATTCGGCGCGCGGCATGTGGTTGTCACGCTGCACAAATTCATCCTGCCGCGCACGGACAGCGTTTCCGTGACGGTGCATGCTTCCCGGCACCGTTAGGCAGGGTATTCCCCTCTTTGGGGCATAAAAACCGTGCAAAATTGTTGAGCCTGACCTGCATCAGGGCTGGATAAAACGGAATTCTTTTCCGTATCGCGTACGGAGACTCACCTCCTTTTCCGGCTGCGGCCTGCCGTCTTGCACAGCCCCGTACAGGCATTTACCAGAGGCGGATGCTGGACGCAGGCGCCGGAAAATGCGGTCTCATATCTGAACGGGGATATGTCCGGAAAAAAGTCCGTGAAAAACGGGCGCGCTTACTTTTCATCCTTTTTCATCGGCCGGGACAGAAAGCCCACCAGCTTGTCGTAATAAGCCTTGGACTTGTCGTAGTAGGACTGCGGGTCAATGTCCAGCTTGGTGCGGAATAGGAGCCAGAGCTTGTGGAAGGTATTGACGCGGTAGCGGATGTCGAAGATGCGGAAGCCGCCCGCCTTCATCTTGTCCAGAATGGTGTGGTAGATGAGCGACATGGCCTTCGAGCGGGGACGAGGGCCGCCTTGTCTTCCGGGCTGAGGCGGTTGTATTCCTCTTCCGCATCCCGGAAGAACTGTTCCGCCAGGTCCGCCTCATATTGCAGCAACTCCTTTAATTGCGGAGAATACACGCCGTTGCGCAGATCCTCCAGGGTATAGCCGAAGCGCTCCATGTCCTCTTTGGGAAGGTAAATGCGGTTGGATCTGTTGCAGTCTTCCGCCACGTCCCGGATGATGTTCACCATCTGGAGCGCGTGCCCCAGGGCAATCGCATACGGGTAGGACTCCTCGCCTGCCCCCATGATGCGGGCGGATGTCAGGCCTACGCAGCACGCCACGCAGTACGTATAGTCCAGAAGTTCGTCACGGGTGAGGGGCTGCTGCTGGCTGATGTCGGAACGGCAGCCTTCGATCAGGTGGAGCATGGGTGTGGTGTCCAGATCCAGGTCCTGGATCAGGGCCACGATGTCCTTCCTTCAAGTTCGACAGTTCCAGCCCCTGTTCCCCAGTTGATGACCTTGATCCAGCGGTTGAGGGCGTTGTGGCGTTCCTGGGGCGTCATTCCGGGCTCGTCCACAATGTCGTCCACGGTGCGGCAGAAGGCGTAGAATTCCGCCATGTGGCGGCGTTCCTCTTCCGGAAGGTCAATGAGAGCGAAGGCCAGGTTGGATTTGGCCTTGCTGGTGATGGTCTGGGCTTGGGTCATGTCTTGACGGGAAAAAACTGCCTGGCGGCGCATGGCGGGGATCAGGGAATGAGTCCCCAGTGGGAGGTAAAGGGCCACAGGCAGAAACTGGCGGGGCCTACGATGTTGTATTGATGCACGGGCCCCCAGTAGCGGGAGTCGAAGGAATTTTCACGGGTGGAATTGTCCCCCAGCGCCACGTATTCCCGCAGATAGGGGCGGTTCTTGTCCTTGGACAGGTGCACGGTGGTTCCTTCCGTAATATAGGCCCTGCCGTCCAGCAGGCTCAGCGGGGCGGGGAGCGCCACGTAGCCGCAGGGCTGGTAGGGAGGCTTGCCGGAGGCCACCCGCTGAATGGTCCATTCCTTGGCGGGTTCTCCGTTCACGATCAATTGGGAGTCCTTGATGCTCAGGGAATCTCCCGGAACGCCGCACAGACGCTTCACGTAATGGGTGCCTCCTTCCTGTCCGGTGCTGCTGCCCTTGTTGGCGATGCCCTCAATGCCGCGCGTGTCGAACACGAAGACCTCTCCGCGCTCCGGCTTGCGGAAATGGTAGGCCATCTTGTTCACCAGAATCAGGTCTCCGGCGTCAAACCGGGCGTTGACGATGGTGTCTCCCGGCAGGTAGGTTCTGAAGGGGGTGTTGCGTTCGGCCTCGAACCGGGGCTCCTGGTTGAGGAAGTAGCGGCGCGTTTCCGCCTCCGCCGCCGGGATTTCCAGCGTGGAGCCGTCGTCGAACTGCACGTTGGTGACGGTCAGCAAAAGATACTTGGTGCCGGGCACGAAGCGGACAATCTTCTTTTCCTTCTGGGCCGTTTCATGGACATAGGAGCCGCCGTAAAGAACCATGTCCCCTATTTTCTTCATCAGGGAGGGGATACCCTCCTGAGGAATGGCGCGGATGCCGTTCAGGGAAGGCTGCATGGAGCCGGTCGGAATGCGGAAGGGCTGGACCACATAGCAGCGCAGACCCAGGAAAATGGCCAGAATCACGAACAGGACTTCCACGTTCTCCGCCAAGCCGGAGGGCAGCGCGCCGGGAATGGACTCCAAGGTGGATTCCAGTTTGGCGGTGACGGACTCCGTTTGCGCCCTGTCTCCGCGCAACAGGGCGGTTTTCAGCAAATCCCGGTTTTCCTGGAATTCCGCCAGGCGTTCGGGCGGCAGGATGTCGCGGTTGTAATTGATGTAGCGGCGCACCGCTTTCAGGGCCATGCGGCCCTTCCTGCGCCACTTGGGCGTGAACCAGGCCAGGGGATGGTCCAGCATGAATACCAAGATGGCATCCGCTGCCGGAAAGTGATCGAAAAGGTAGGCTAGTATGGACTTGTGCGGACTGTTCATGGTAGCTGGGGATGATGCCCCGTCCGGGGCCGTCATGGAAGAATAATTTACGCTACGGAAGTCCCATTTTTCCCGGATTGAGCAAATTTCCCGGGTCCAGGGCGGTTTTGACGAGTTCGTGCAGGTGGAAGGCGCCTTCCCCCACGGCTTCCCGGAACCATTTGGCTTTCGCCAGGCCGATGCCGTGTTCTCCGGTGATGGAGCCTCCGCAGGCCAGCACCCAGTGGAACAGCCTGTCCACGCAGGCGTCCGCCAAGGCCTTTTTTTCCGGGTCCGCGTAATCGTCCACCATGATATTGGTATGGATATTGCCGTCCCCGGAATGGCCGAAACAGGCGATGTCCAGCCCCGTTTCCCGGTGCATGGCCTCGCAGAACTCCACCAGCTCCACCAGGCGGGACCTGGGAATGACGATATCCTCGTTGAGCTTGGTCATGCCGGTGGCTTTCAGGCTGTAGGAAAACTCCCTGCGGAGCTGCCAGACGGCTTCCGCCTCCTCTTCCGTATCGGCCCTCAGAATATCCGTGGCGCCGCATTCTTCCAGCAGGGCGCACAGGGAATCCAGTTCTTCCTTCACGGCGGCCCGCCTGCCGTCCACTTCCACGATCAGGTGCCCGCGGCTGCCGGAGGGGAGGGAACTCTCCCCCAGATAGGCCCGCGCGGCCTGGAGGGTGAAGCTGTCCGTGATCTCCAGCGCGGAAGGGAGATGGCCGCCGGCCAGTATCCGCTGTACGGCGGCGGCGGCCAGCGGAAATTCGGGAAAGCTGACGCTCAGCGCGCTGAAGGCAGCAATACGTAACTGGAACGAA
>VOFH01002786.1_pt1 | contig 40038 bp, 58 predicted proteins | sample 5384091 | NCBI WGS metagenome assembly VOFH01 (sample SAMN12384727, study PRJNA508395) | human gut metagenome | isolation source: healthy gut G | host: Homo sapiens
TCAGTACTTCGTTCAGTTACGTATTATTGCTTCTCCAGATAGATGTGACATCTATCAGTCCCGGACAGACGACAGCCCCCTTTAAATCCACTTCCGTTACCCCTTCATAATCCCCCACACCCACGATATAGCCGTCTTCGACAGCGATATCCGCCTGTTCCAGCGCGGCGGTAAATACATTGACAACCGTCCCATGCTTCAGTACCAGAGACGCCTTCTTCGTCGCGGAGAGAATGCTCTGACAGTTTCTATCCATAAGATGAATACCCCTTTCTGCTTCATATTCCTATCTGCCTGCCAGCTTTGTGATGGAAGCCGTGATCAGACGCTTAAACAGCGGCGGTCTGCCGGTCTCCTGACCTCAGTATGGCTGAGAGGCTCCTTGCTGATTCCGCACGCCATGTTGGTGATGCAGGAAATGCCGCAGACAGCCATTCCCATATGATTTGCCGCTACAGCCTCGCAGGCCGTACTCATGCCGACCGCATCCGCGCCCAGCATTTTGCACATGGAAACTTCGGAGGGTGATTCGTAGCTGGGCCCTGTCAGCTGTAAATAAACGCCCTCTTTTAGCTCAATGGCCTCTTCCTTTGCCGTCTCTTTGATGATATCACGCAGTTCTCTCCGGTAGATATCACTCATATCAGGGAATCTCGGCCCCAGTTCATCGATATTGCCCCCGATCAGCGGTGACGGCACAAAGGAAGCGATATGATCGCGGATCAGCATAAAGTCACCGGCATGGAAGGTACTGTTTTATACCGGAAGCATTCGTCAGGAACAGGGTCTTCGCTCCATGAGCCCCATAAGCCGTGCGGGAAGTACCACATCGCTCATCGGATATCCCTCATAGAAATGAACGCGGCCCTGCATAATCACCACCGGAACGCTGTTTACATAACCGAAAATAAACCTGCCCTTGTGTCCCGGCACTGTGGACACCGGAAACCCTTCAATATCTTTGTAGTCAATGGTCTCGGCAACCTCTATCTCCTCCGCGTATTCTCCCAGACCGGACCCTAACACCAGCGCAATCTCCGGCTTAAAATCTGTCTTTTCCCGCACACTCTTTAAACACCCCTGCAGTTTCTCATATACTTCGTTCATCTTGTCTTTGTCCTCCTTCATTTCCTTTCTGTAATATAAGTATAAGTGATTACAGTATATCACAATTTTTAATATATCACAATTTATAATTTTCAGATCTGAACAGGTTGAAGCGATCAGTGAACCGCAGCGTGAAATTTTCATGCCGGAACACAGGTCCATAAGATGTTTTGACAAAACCTGCCAGGTAATGGTATACTGGACTTGTTCGTTCTAACCCGGAAGGTGTTCCTGACGGAGAAGGCGAGGAGAAATCATCGATCGCGGGATTCCCCATGCCTTTTTGGTGTGGTTTTTTTATTTTCCGGTACGGAAGTCCGGCTCGCCGGGCTCTCTGTGATTTATGGCTGCGCAATCGGGTTATTGATACGGACAGAAAGCGAGGATGATAATTATGAGAAAAGTATTACCTGTACTCATGGCTCTTGCCATGACGGCGGCGGCACTTACCGGCTGTGCAAAAGGCGCTGGTGAGACGGCGGCGGAAGCCACCACTGCAGCGGCTGCCGAAGCTTCCACGGAGACATCCGCAGAAGAAACTGCAGAAGCTCCTGAAACGGAAAGTGAAACTGAAACGGAAAGCACCGGCACCTCTGCGGCTGCCGGCTATACGCTTCGCATCGGCTCTTTAAAAGGCCCTACCTCTATGGGACTGGTAGAGCTGATGGATCAGGCAGCAAAGGGAGAGGCCAAAGGTTCCTATGAGTTTACGATGGTGACCGCAGCAGATGAACTGCTCGGAAAAATCGTGAGCGGAGATCTCGATGTGGCGCTGGTGCCCTCCAACATGGCCTCCATTATTTTCAACAAGACCAATCATGGAGTTAATGTTTTAAATATCAACACCCTGGGAGTACTGTACGTAGTGTCTTCGGACGACTCCATCAAATCCATTGAGGATTTAAAGGGAAAAACCGTCTACTTAACCGGTAAGGGAACCACTCCGGACTATGCGCTGCAGTATTTATTAAAGGCAAACGGAATGACCACGGATGATGTGACTCTGGAATATAAATCAGAGCCAACCGAGGTCGCCGCTCTGTTAAAAGAAAAACCGGATGCCATCGGACTTCTTCCTCAGCCGTTCGTCACCGTTGCCATGGCTCAGAATGACACGCTCAAAATGGTTCTCGATCTGACCAAAGAATGGGATGCCGTCTCCGGCGAAGACGGCGGCAGTCTCGTAACAGGTGTAACCATCTGCCGCGGTGAATTATTTGAAGAACATGCCGATGCAATCCAGACTTTTATGGAAGAACAGAAGGCTTCAGCAGCATTTGCCAATGAAAACGTTGCGGAGACAAATCGTCGCGGCCGCAGGCATCATCGAAAAGGCTCCTGTAGCCGAAAAGGCCATTCCGTACTGCAGCATCACCTATATAGACGGAACTGACATGAAAAACAGGCTCTACGGATATCTCTCTGCTCTGTATGAGATGGATCCGGCCACAGTAGGCGGCGAACTTCCTACAAAAGATTTCTTCTATATACCAAGACTAATGAATTGACGGACGAAGTTCGAACAGCTGAACCGGTCTCCGGCCGCCAGTACAAGTCTGACAAAACAAGCAGGAGGAACTCAATGAAACCATCAGGTCTGGGGCGGAAAGCCGGCATTATCTGTTTCTGGCTGGTGCTCTGGCAGCTTATCAGCATTGCCGTACACAATTCCATCGTCCTGGTCGGCCCCGCGGAGGTCGCGGGAGCACTGGTTTCCCAGATTTCCACCGTGGAATTCTGGCGTACGATCGGCCTTACCTTCGGTAAAATCTGTTCCGGTTTCTCAGGCGCGTTCCTTGCCGGGATTCTGGTGGGAAGTGCCGCCTGCCGTTTTCCTTTTTTAAAGGATTTACTGGAACCTGTCATGGTTCTGGTCAAATCGGTACCCGTAGCTTCCTTCGTCATACTGGCACTGATCTGGATCGGCTCTAAAAATCTGTCGGTCTTTATCGCTTTTCTGGTGGTATTCCCCATGATCTACGTCAATACCATCTCGGGACTTAACAGCGCAGATGCCCAGCTGCTGGAGATGGCCAGGGTCTTTCATATGTCGGGCTGGAAGAAATTCCGTTACATTTACTGGCCGGCCCTGCTTCCCTATCTCATAAACGGCGCCGCTATCAGTCTCGGTATGAGTTTTAAATCCGGTATTGCCGCCGAGGTCATCGGTGTGCCGGATCATTCCATCGGCGAGAAGCTGTATATGGCAAAAATCTATTTAAGCACAGCGGATTTATTTGCCTGGACACTGGTAATCATTGTCATCAGCGGTCTGTTTGAGAAGGTCTTCATCCAGCTTCTCAAGGCTGCAAAACGGCAGAACAGAGCAAACGGAAAGCGGGGTGCTTAAGCGGAAACCATGGAAATTACAGTTACAAATCTCTCAAAATCATTTGAAGGGCGGGAAGTCTTCCGCCAGGTCAGCCAGACCTTCCGGACCGGAGGCATCTACTGCCTCATGGGCGCTTCCGGTTCTGGAAAGACCACGTTCTTCCGAATTCTCCTTGGCCTTGACAAGCCCGACAGCGGAACCGTAGCAGGAACAGAAGGGGCCTTTCTCTCGGCGGTCTTTCAGGAGAACCGCCTGTGCGAATCCTTTTCTTCACTGGATAACGTGCTGATGGTCTTTCCAAAGGTTACACGGGAAATACGGGAAGCCGCAAAGGAAGATTTATGTAAACTTCTTCCAGAGGAGTCCATCTACAGGCCTGTCTCCACCTTAAGCGGCGGCATGAAACGCCGCGTTGCCGTCTGCCGGGCGCTGGCAGTACCCTTTGATGCCGTCCTTATGGATGAACCGTTTACCGGTCTGGATGAGGACACGCGCAGAAAGGTCATCGCGTTTGTAAAGCAGAAAACCAACGGAAAGCTGGCGATTATCAGTACCCATCAGGAGGAGGACGTTCCTCTTCTGGGCGGCAGTCTGATACGGCAGAAAGAAAAGGGATATGACCCCTCAGTCCGGGTCATATCCCTTTTCTTTTATTCAATCCGGTGACGCCGGATTATTTAATCTTAAATGATTTTACAGCCTCTTCAATCTGTTTGGCCACAGCCTCTCATCTGTTGACATCACAGTTCCTGTTGCAGGAGTAGGTCTGCTTTGCCGCATCATAAGTACCTGATTCTGCAAGGTAATGAATTCCGTCGCTGGGATTCGTATACTTCATATGGAATACTGGAAGGTCTGGCTTCATCCCTTTTGTGTTCACATCGTAGGACAGGATTTCCATCCCGTCGCCGCGGCTCACCATATTCTTGTACTCTTCGGCGGTATCCGGATAAATTTCCCGGACAGAGTCTGCGGAACTGCCGCTGATGGTCATAATTTCAGCATGTCTTCCCATTTGCGAAAGGAAGGTCACATATTCATCATCACTTCCCTCATCAATGGTCCAGCCAGCCGGAACCTTGATCTCGAACTTCCCGTTGGCTGCCTGAAACACGCCGTCGGAACCGATCTCTCCCGATGCAGACGCTGTCGTCTCTTCTGCGGCTTCCTCAGCCCTCATCTGTCTCTTCCCCTCTTCTGTCTGATCTTCTGCCTCTGTACTTTCAGCTTCTGACAGTGACGTCTCCGCTGCCGCTGTTGTGGTTACTGCCTCTGTCGTTGCCTCTGTGGAAGCAGTAGTCTCAGTCTTATCTTTTGATCCGCACGCAGTTACTGCCATCATAACGGCTGCAGCCACTGCCAGCGTTATGATCCTGCTGTTCTTTCTCATAATAATCTCTCCTCATGTTCTGTCTTAACTTGTTGCGACGAAGAGGATTATAACACGTTTAAATTCTTTTGTATAGCGTATTAAAGGAACCGAAAGAAACACAAATAATTCTTAATAAACTTTATGTTCTGTTTATCATGTTCTCATTATTTTCCACAGATTACCGGCCGCCATTCAACCATATCAAAGCCTGAAACGGGACCTCAGTGCCCGTCAGAGGCGATGGAGACCAGGAAGCGGATTGATCTTCCCCTTATTCTCCTCATAGAGGTCAATATTTTCATAAAGTTCTTTATAATAAGTAAAAATGAATTTTTCGTCTGTATGGTATTCTTCATCGTGGCTTCCTTCGCCACCAGGCTGTTTTTGTCTTCATAATAATAGGTCGGATACGGCAGCGCAGATGCGTTCCACGCATAGCAGAGATACTGAAGATTGAACAGAAAATCCTCGCACCAGTTCAATTCCCCGAAGCTTATATGCGTTCAGAATATCCCGCCGGTACAGTTTATTCCACATGACTCCATAGTAAAAATTGGCCGGTTTTTCCATCATGTGCTCTGCAAAGCCTTTCCTGGTCATAATTTCAGTATTCCTTAATATGGCCTTTTCTTCTGATTTTATCGTGGTTGACACGGAAAAAGTGAGTGATAACCATATCGCAGGAGCCATACTCGGCCGCCGATACCATCATTCTTGTAGCATCCGTTGTGATCAGTCGTCGCTGTCCACAAATTGCAGGTACTTTTTCCCTCTGCCTGGTCCATTGCCAGATTGCGGGCGTCGGACACCCCGGACTGCTCCTTCCGGTTACCTTAACCCTGGCGTCCTTCGCATAATCGCGGCAGATCGCAAGGCTTCCATCCCCGCTTCCGTCATCTACCAGAAATACCTCCAGTTCCTGGTAATCCTGCTTTAAAATACTGTCAACACACCGCTTCAGTGTCTTTTCGAATTGTGAATCGGAACTATTATACTTACCAATGGCAGCTGCACGTTACTCTCCTCCCGCTCTGTCTCCTGCAATTTTCTTAATATAGGAAGTCCGTCCCGTATCCGGCCATACTTCCTGCTTCTAACAGCCAGTATACCATAAACAGGCCATTTGGGAACCCATTTGGCGGCTTTACACCGGATTTTATATTTCTTCTTCCATTTTCAATATTTTCTCATATTTCTTTAAGTTTTTTTTATGAAATGTTTATGGTGCGGACAAATTTATGACACAATTTTCTCCTATACTAAATAGTGTAAAGGAACCCCACCCTTTTAACATTGACTTTTTATTTTTCATACTCGGCCGGCAGTAACTCGATTGTTACTGCCGGCCCTCCCATTTATGGGGTTTTTATTTTCTGCCCGGACTGTTACTGTTATGATATTTTTTTATTTTTTTCAAATAACGGTTGACAAGTTTTGCAGTATCGTATATAATAACTCTTGCGTCGCGAGACGGTGGATAAAAATTACAGAGAAATTCTGTTTACGGGGTGTGGCTCAGCGGTTGGCTAGAGCGCCTGGTTTGGGACCAGGGAGGTCGCAGGTTCGAATCCTGTCACCCCGATGAGCGGGTATAAAAAGATAACATTTGTTATTTTGACTGCTGTCTCTCAAGTTGATTTGCGGGTGTAGTTCAATGGTAGAACACTAGCCTTCCAAGCTAGATACGTGGGTTCGATTCCCATCACCCGCTTGTGAGTCTGTAGCTCAGTTGGATAGAGCAACGGCCTTCTAAGCCGTGGGTCGGGGGTTCGAATCCCTTCAGGCTCGTTTCACATCAACTAACCAGAGATGTGAACGTTTTATGGTGGGTATGGCGAAGTTGGTTATCGCGCCAGATTGTGGCTCTGGAGGCCGAGGGTTCGAATCCCTCTACTCACCTTTCCCTTTAAGGGATTTTTTTATCAGGAATTATGAAGGCGATGGGCCATCGCCAAGCGGTAAGGCACAGGACTTTGACTCCTATTTAAAACCACAGGTCTAAAAAATTTTTAGATACAATGTGAATTGCCCTTTTACCTCCTCGTGTATATAATAATGGTATCAAAGAAAGAGAGGTGTTACATATGACGTATTTGGCATATATCGTAGTATTCTCACTGCTGGCAATGGAACTCTACCCGATCATCCGAAACGGGATTCACAAAGCTTAATCATAAATTCTTGACATTTCCGCCCTCAGATGGTATCATCCATTGGTGTCAGCGGGTATGGCGGAATTGGCAGACGCGCCAGATTTAGGTTCTGGTGGGAGACCGTGCAGGTTCAAGTCCTGTTACCCGCAGTTAAGTAATTTCGTAAAGCAGCGGTTCAGATTCATCTAACCGCTGCTTTTTTCTATCTGTAAAACCAGTCACAGTATCTTCTGCTCCTCCTGATCTCCACTGCATATCCTTCTATATCGAAGAGGAGTCTTATCCGTCTGTTTCTTAAATACCCGTTCAAAATATGTCACGCTCTCAAATCCCAGCAGTTCGATATCTCCGTCACTGAATATTCACTGCCTGCAAGCAGCTCCTTCGCCTTCCTGATCCGTGTAATATTCCGGTATTCATTGACTGAGAAACCGGTCACCTCCCGGAATATCCGGCTCAAATACGACTTACTGATAAAAAAGCGTTCCGCCAGCTCCTCCAATGACTCGTCCGTATCGTAATGGTGAAGCAGGTAATCCGCCACCTCATGAACCTTCTGGTGTCTGGGCGTCTGTACCGTCGATAGTTCTCCTCCCCGCTTATGATATACCCGATTCCTGCGGCACCGGTAAAATAAGCAGAAGAATTTCCGCCAGCTTTAACTTCACCATCCCGTCATACTTCCCCTGTTTCTCCTTTAGCTCATCCCGAATTTCAAACAGAAGGCGTTTCACCTGCTCCCATATCTTTTCCGGAAGCTCCGTTACGCCATAATTTTCCTCAAACATCCTGGTCAGCGGAACCACCCCGGCCTGCTCCAGCAACGGGCTGAAGCCTTCCTGGCTGATCTGCAGAAGGATCCTGTCGTGATACGATTTCCCAGCCAGACTGGTCTTATGAATCTCTGCCGGTTGACCAGAACCACCATTCCTTTTTTTACATGGTAGGTCTCGGTCGATAAAGTAGTACCGTTCACCCTCCAGCAAAAAAAATAAAGTTCAAAGCTGTCATGAAAATGTTTGGTCTGCATCGTAAATTCGTAATCACGGATTACCTCGTCGATGGTAAGCCCTGCCATCTTTTCTGAAAATACCGTTCGTTCCATTCCCTGCTCCACATCTCCCGTCGTTTTACGTCCTGTCGTGTTTCAATTGTAGCCAAAAGTACGAAAATACCAGAAAAAGCATCGATTCTATAAGCTTTATAATACTATACTGCTGTATAATTAGCAATAACGAATAACAAAGCAGGAAATGCACAGAAGGAGGATTTAACCATGAAATATGAAAACAACAAAGTCCGTGATTTAAATATTGCTTATATCGGCGGCGGTTCCAGAGGCTGGGCCTGGACCTTCATGACCGACTTATCCATGGACGATTCCTTAGGCGGAACCATCCGTCTTTACGACATCGATGAAGCTGCGGCCAAAAACAACGAAATCATCGGAAATAAGCTGACTGCCAGAGAGGATACCACTGGAAAATGGGATTACGTTACCTGCAGCACCATCGGAGAAGCGCTGACCGGCTGTGACTTCGTCGTCATTTCCATTCTGCCCGGCACCTTTGATGAGATGGCAAGCGACGTTCATCTGCCGGAACGCCTTGAATCTACCAGTCTGTAGGCGACACCGCCGGCCCAGGCGGAATGATCCGCGCTCTGCGTACGATTCCCATGTTCGTCGAAATAGCGGAAGCCATCAAAAAATACGCGCCCGAAGCATGGGTCATCAACTACACCAACCCCATGACCTTATGTGTGAAGACTCTGTACCATGTGTTCCCGCAGATCAAGGCATTCGGATGCTGCCATGAAGTATTTGGCACGCAGAAGGTATTAAAGGGAATCTGTGAGGAAAACCTTTGGCCTCGACAGCATCGACCGCCGTGACATCAACATCAACGTGCTGGGAATCAACCATTTTACATGGCTCGACAAGGCTTCCTATAAGGGAATCGATCTCTTCCGGTTTACCGCGACTACATCGACAGCCACTACGAAGAAGGCTACAACGAACCGGATAAGAACTGGGCCAACAGCACTTTCGACTGTGCTCACGTAAAATTTGATTTGTTCCGCCGCTATGGCCTCATTGCTGCCGCAGGACCGTCACCTGGCAGAGTTCATGCCGGGCGGTGAGTATTTAAAAGATCCCGAGACAGTAGCTTCCTGGAAATTCGGCCTGACCACAGTGGACTGGAGAAAGGATGATTTAGAAGCGTCTCGACCGCAGCCACCGTCTCGTTTCCGGTGAAGAAGAGATCAAGCTTGAGCCCCTCAGGGGGAGGAAGAATTCTGTTAATCAAGTCCTTATGCGGCCTGGAGCGCTCCATCAGCAACGTCAATATCCCGAATACTGCGCTGCAGATTGCCAATCTCCCAGCCGACGCCGTGGTAGAGACCAATGCCGTATTCAGTTTAGACAGCATCCAGCCCATCGTCGCCGGAGCCATCCCGGAGCAGGTAAAAAGGCCTTAATCACCCCTCATGTAGAAAAATCATGAGAGAATCTAAAAGCCGCCCTTACATACGACCGCAGCCTCGTCTGCGAGGCCTGCCGATCCCCTTGTAAAGGACGCGCATCCGAGGAAGAAGTAAAAACCCTGGTAGACGACATGATCGCCAACACCATAAACTATCTCCCCGACGGCTGGAAATAAAATAAGATAAAAAGGTGCTTCGCTTTATATCCCCAAAAGCGAAGCACCTTTTATCTTCCCCTCCCATAGCCAGTACACAGCCTCAGAGCTTGTGGGCGGGAGGGAGGCAGGGGTGAAGGGTTCCTTTTCCCGTCTTTCCGCTTTAGTTCCTGCCACCGAGGAAACAAGAACCCCTTCGCCCCTGCCTCCTCCCCGCTCTCCACACAAGCTCTGAGGCGTACCCATTCTCACTCCCCTTCCCTCGGCATCGTCCCACTATAACACCCACTCTTCATCCACAGCGGAAGCAGCTTCGCCAGCACACTGAACAGAAGTCTCCCCTCATCGCTGGAGAGGTCCACATCCCACAAGTCCTCGATCAGCTTAATCCGGTATCGGATCGTGTTGACGTGTATACAGCTTGTCCGCGGTCTTCTGATAATGGAATCTGCATTTGACAAAAGGTTCTTATGGTCATGGCAAGGACATCCCGTTTTTCCTCGTCCATCTGATTTAAAAGCTCGTCCATTTCCCCCAGCATCTGATTGATGGGCCACGAATTCTCCGGGTAGTTGAGCAGCCGGTAGATGCCTAAATCGTGGTAATAACAGATCCGCTCGCCGTACTCCAGAAGTCCGGCGATATGGGCCGCGCTTTCCGCCTCAAAGAACGCGGTAACCGCCTGGGAAATGGGGTAATACCGGCTCACTCCCGCCCTGCACCGTTTGCCGGCGCCGTCTAAAATAGCCAGCAGGCGGCGGGCAAAATGGTCCACGTCTTTCCGCCGAAACAAAGAGACGCAGACTCCCTCCGCCGAAAAAGCTGTAACAAAGCTCCTGGGGAAAATAGTGATGGATCAGATAGGACAAATACTCCTTTTTTCCCCTCCGCCGGTTGCCTGCCTCCCTGATCACACAGCACCAGCGCATATCCCGATTCACGGAAACAGCTCCATCACAGAGGAATCCGGCATCTGGCCGCCGCAGATCATTTCGACTGCGGCCTCAATCCGGCGGGAACGCCGTTTGTAATCGTCGATGCCGGTGCAGAGAATGGAGGCATAGTTCAGCAGAATATCGTCTGACGGCTCCGAATACGTCCTCGTCTCCAAGAAGGCAGAGCACTCGAACGGCAGACGGTTTTAAACAGTTCCGCCTGAAGCAAAACATATTATCCGAAAAACGATGAGGAGTAACAGCTCACATGGGATAACCGGACTTTCGGGGCTCCCTTTTTCCAGTAGGCCGGCTAGAAAACCGCCTCATTCAGTACGGGAACCGACGGCTTCACAAACGTGTCCCTGCCCCACGATCAGTGCGGCCTGGCAGCCGGTCCAGTAACTCAGGCCGTCTAAGAGAGAATCCGTTCCGCTGATGTAAAACCGGTGCTGAAGGTCCTCCAGCACCCTGTCATATGATTTTCGCTCCATCCGTTCTGAGGCAATCAAATGGGAATAATCGTTTATCAGAGCCGTAAATCCGGCCGTCTCTGCAGTTCCGAAAACCAGTTCCCGTTCACGGCAGGCCTCTGCCAGCTTCGAGAGATCCTCTCCTCGCTCTCCCCGGATAAGTCCGCAAGTAACCCTGGCTGCCTCCGTGCCTTTCGCTCATTCAGCCACTCGTTTAGCCTCTCCCCATCATCCGGAATCAGCCCCCTGCATACCAGAAGCAGACTCTGCGGCTCCCGGACAGCCGCCCATTTCCGCACATCAATTCCAGGCGGCTGACCTCTTTCCCATAAAACGGCGTCCGAAAACAGCACGCTGTGAATGCCCCATCCGGCCAGATACTCAAGTTTTAATTTCATTTCCGGTGAAGCTCCTTTCCCTACAAAAACGTATCTCACTTTTGTAGACTGCCTGACTCACACCTGTGTTACATAGTTATTTTAGGCTTAATGATATATTTTTTGTCAATATGGTTTGATCAATTAAAAATACCATTGTAAGGAGGTTATAAAATTATGGGTGATAACAAAAAATCGGTCACCATCACTGTCAACGGTGATGTATACCGGCTGGGCAGTGGGAAATGCAGTGGGTGAGATTGCTCCTGCGGACACACACTGGCAGAGCTGCGTGAGCGCCTTCGCTGACAGGAACCAAGATTTCCCTGTGATGACGGCGCCTGCGGCTGCTGTACCGTCATCATGAACGGGAAAGGCCATACCGTCCCGTACGGGTGCTGACCATCGAATGTGACGGCGCCGACATCCGCACCATCGAGGGACTCAGGACCCGAATACAGGGGAGAGCTGGATAAGGTACAGCAGGCATTTGTCGATCACTCCGCATTTCAGTGCGGATACTGCACACCGGGAATCATCATGACGACCGACGCTGCTGCGGAAAATCCGCATCCGGATGAGGAAGAGATCAAGGAAGCTCTGGCCGGAAACTACTGCAGATGCATCAGCCATTACCAGGTGCTGGAGGCCGTGAAGCAGGCCGCCAGGGAAGGGAGTGAATGATATGGGTAAGGAATTCAGATATGTGGGCAAGCCGACTCCCCGAATAGACGGCAAGGCCATTGTAACAGGTTCCGCGGAGTACCGAACGACATACATATGCACGGGAATGCTCTACGGACGGATTAAAATGAGCCCCCATCCTCACGCCATGATTACAAAAAGATCGATGTGAGCAAAAGCCCTGGAGCTGCCCGGCGTCAGAACCATCATGACCTACGAAAATGCCTTTGACTGGGTTTACGGGTATGCCGGCACAGAAAAAGGCTTCTGGACCGTCATGTGCGTTTTTGTCGGCGATCGGTGGCACTGATCGCCGCCACATCAAACCGATTGCCGAGGGAGGCTTGCTGAACTGATTGAAGTGGGTATGAGTGCTTCCCGCTGTCCAGGACTTGAGACGAGGCCATCGCCGACGGACCCCCAGCTGTATGAGCAGTTCCGGGCACAATATCATAGAGCGGGGCTGCCCGCCTTTCGGCCCCAAAGCGCTTCAGGAGCTGGTCATTGGTGACACCAAAAAGGCTTTGAGAGTGTTCCGTCGTCGTGGAAGGGACCTCAAAATATGAGACCATATCAATCCGCTTCCGGCTGAAAGTCCGGTCTCGTTGCCTGGTGGGACGGACCAAACCAGTGCAATATGAAAGGCGCTTCCAGAGCCCAACATCCAGAAAATGATCATGCAGATTGCCATGCCCAATGTCAATGTCCGCGTCATTTCTGCCAATGTCGGAGGAAGCTTCAGGAAGCAAAAAAACACGGTTCCCCATGGAGGGACTCTACTGTGCCGCCCTGGCTAAAAGCCTCCCGGCAGACCGGTGAAGCTGATCATCTCCAAAGGAAGCTCATTTAGCCACCTATATGCTCCTTTAGGCAGCCGTCTGACCACTAAAGTGGGACTGCTGGCCGACGGAACGGTTCACGCCTATGAGGGAACGTGGCTGGTCGGTTCCGAGTTCACTCCGATTTTGGCCAGGGCCAGATCGCCAACGGCTTAGGGCGCGCCATGCTGCTGCTCAAAAATGCAAACACTGGAATTACCAGCCCTGGTCGCCACCAACGCTGCCGTTCCGGCGGTATCCGCGGATTCGGCGGACGGAGATCCCTACGCATCACTCGTTCCGGTTCTGTCCATGGCCCATGGCGCAAATGAATCTGGATCGGTTGATTTTTCAAGAAAATATGTGTGACATCAACGGCGAGTTACTACTGGGTCGAGGGACACTGGTGGGAAAATCATTTCTTAAGCTATAACGATGTCGATGGATCACGCCGAACATTTCGGCTGGAAGGAGAATTTCCCCGGCTGGCTAAAGCCGTACAAAACCGAAGGAAGCAAACAGTACGGCGCAGGCTGCCGTCCGTCCACGGAAGCGCAGACTGCGGTATGCTTCACGGCGAGGCCTTCGTCAAAGCTGGACGGTTGGGGGACAGCCAATATCAACGTCTGTATTGCCGAATCCGGCATGGGACAGAGGTCTGCCGTCGTAAAGATGGCTGCTGAAATATTGAATCTGCCGCTGGATAAAGTAACCATATCGACTCCCGACAGCCAGGACAATCCATGGGACTGGGGACTGGCCGGTTCGCGGGGCACCCTTGTATACGGGCGTATGGTAGGCGACGCTGCCCGAAGCGCCCAGAAAGCAGCTTTTAGAAGCCGCGGCCGCCATTCTCCACCTGCCCTGCGGAAATGCTGGATACACGGGACGGAATCATCTTCATGAAAGACAACCCGGAAGTCGCGCTTCCATGGATTGCCGTGTTAGGGCCCATGAACACCATTACAGGCCATGGCGTCTTCGAAATGGATCACTCAAGCCATGCTTCGATCGCATTCGTAGAGGTGGAAGTGGATACCGACACACCGGCGATGTGAAATTGTGCGCGCGTGGTAGAGGGCACCGACGTCGGTCAGGTTATCGACCCGTTTTTTCCTTAAAGATGCAGCTGGAAGGCGGCCTGGGAGCTGCGGAAGCGACAGCGCCATTAACGAGGAGATGATTCTGGACAAGAAAAGACCGGAAAATTCTGACTAACAATCTGGTTGATTTTAAGTGGAGAGAGAGTCTTCCGGATCTTCCGGCGCTTTGAAACCCCATATTGAAGAAACCCCCAACGATTTAAGCGCATTTTGGGGAGGAATCGGGTCGGTGAGATATCGGTGCTCCGTTACCGGGCGCTATCATATCAACGATACCCAATCGGCATTCAGCTGATGGATTATCCTCGACACCGGATCAAATCCTGAAAGCGTTAGGAAGAGCGAGTGTTTCACCAAATAGAAAAATTTTAACCTAGCTGCGGAGCTTAAGCTTAGGCCGCCGGCATTTTAAAGGACGAACGAACAATGCCCGGATTATCTGCAGGCTGGGTACGGACTTGCTCAGCGTTCTGAAACATAAATTAGAACCCGGATTGCCGGAAAGCAATTGTCGAACCTCAAAATCCATCGACGGACTGGACCGCATAGGAGGGACGAAGACGGCTTAAAGATCCGGGGCAACTGCCAAAACTCTGTGATATCGCGCGTCCTCACCGCTAGATCCGCGAAGACACAGCGCGCTGTCGGGCTGACGCTGCGAGAAGCGTGGCAACGCCCTGATCCGTCAACTTAGCCACCATCGGCGGCAATCTCTGTCAGGAAGTCCGGTGCACAAGGCTGATTACCCGCTATCCCCGGTAAGAGATCGGCGGCAGGAATTCAGTGTCTCCGAAAATTGGGGCATACCTGCAACGCAATGACCGGAGAAAAATAAGAACCACTCCATCTTTGGGGCCAGAAAAGTCCATTTTAAGCGGCTGTTCTTCCAACTGCCCCGCCCATGGACATCCCGAATATCTGGCTAAGCGCTGCGCGCCGGAGACATGGACGGAGCTGCCTCGATCCTGCTGGAAGCCAACCCGATTCCTGTCACCTCCCGTGTCTGTACCCATTTCTGTCAGATGAACTGCAAAGCGGAAGGAATACGACGAACACGTCAATATTGGAGGCATGGAGCGGTACGTGGGCGACTACATACTGAACACAGCAATCGTTTTATGGCGCCGCCAAAAACAGACAGCGGAAAACGTGTTGCCATCGTAGGCTCCGGGCCCTGCTGGTTTAACCGCGCCTTCTATTTAAGAAGCCGCGGACACAGCGTCCGTGTATACGACAAAATGGAGGAAGCAGGGCGGACTTCTCCGCTATGCGATCCCGGAATACCGTCTTCCTAAAGATATCGTCAGAAACTTAATCGCCTCCTTAGAACACATGGGAATCGAATCCCTGACCGGTATTGAATTCGGAAAGGATATACCGGTCAACGATCTGGTGGAACAGTATGACAGCGTATTTTTAAATACGGGTGCATGGAAGCGGCCCCTTATCGGACTCGATGGGGAAGAGCTCACCACCTTTGGCCTGGGATTTCCTGGATCGAAGTCAATAAATGGATGGAGCAAGATCGGCAGAGACATCATCGTTGTAGGCGGCGGAAACGTGGCTGTAGACGTGGCAATCATGCGAAACGTCTGGGTGCTGCCAATGTCGTCATGGCGTGTCTGGGAGCCGGGCATCCAGATGCCGGCAAGCGAGGAAGAACTCAACCGGGCCAGAGAAGAAGGAATCACAATCCTGCCGTCCTGGGGACCGAAAGAGATTCACCGCGACCACGGAGAAATCGTGGGACTTGTTTTAAAACAGTGTACTGCAGTCTTTTTGATGAGCAGGGCCATTTTGCCCCGTCTTACGATGAGAATGAGACCACCACACTTCACGGCAGCTCCATTCTCATGGCCGTAGGCCAGAAAACCGACCTCTCCTTCCTTGGTGAGAACTGGAGTTTAAGGTCAGCCGCGACTGATTTCTGTAGACCCCGCAACCATGAAGACCAGCGTAGATAAGGTCTTTGCTGTCGGTGATGATCACAACCGGGCCCAAAACAGTAGTGGACGCCATTGCAGACGGCAAGAAAGCTTCGGCCGCAGTCCATTGCTTTATGACCGGAGATCCGGAAGGAGATGCGAAGCATCCGCTTGGAGGCCTGATTACGTTTGACGCCTCCTGTACCGGCCATTCCCAGGGGCCAGGCTTCCGGAACGCCCGAAGGAGGAGCGTGGACTTCATCTGGAGGATTCCTATGGACTTACGTGGGAACAGGTGCAGGAAAAGAGGCAAAACGCTGCTTTAACTGCGGCTGTCTTTCGCCGTGAACCCCTCCGATGTAGCCACCGTACTCACGGCAATGGATGCGGAGATCGTAACCAGCAAACGAAAAGAGCCAATCGAAGAAATGATGAAGAAATCCCACTGCCGTCTGGTTGAGGAGGATGAAATCGTAACTGAGATCCGCATTCCGGCATCGACAAAGGAATACCGGGTTGGCTATGATAAATTCCGGGTCAGGGATTCCCATGATTTCGCCGTAGTCAGCGTCGCATCCGCTTATAAGATGCAGGAGGGCGTCTTACCGATATGCCCGGATTGTACTGGGCGCCGTAGCTCCGATCCGCTGCGCGCCAGAGGCGAAGCCTATATCACAGGAAAACAGTCACAGAGGAACTGGGCGCCGAAGCAGCGGAGATCGCCCTTTCAGAGCACTGCCGCTTTCTACGGAACGGTTATAAAGTTCAAATAGCAAAAACACTGGTACGCAATTCCCTGCTGAATGCCAGATAGGAGGTGCACAGATGGGCAGAATCGAAGCAATACTGTTAGCCGCAGGCTACTCTTCAGGATGGGACGTTTAAAACCACTTCTGCCCATAGGGGGAAACCACGGTGATCCGGAGGCAGGCTGATATCCTTCATGGGCTGACCGACCGGACCATCGTGGTAACCGGTTACCGCGGAGAGAAGTAGAAGCGCATTTATCCGTGCCATGCACACAGTCAGAAATCCGGCCTTTGCGGAAGGGATATTCACCTCCGTAGGCCGGGATTCTGGCTCTTGACCGACGTATCGGCATTTCTGATTCTGCCGGCAGACTACCCGCTGGTAACGCGTAAACTGATTGCAGATCTGATAGAAGAATTTCAGCGTTCGGAGCCCCTCGTCCTGTATCCCTCTGTCTCCATGCACGCAAGGGCCATCCTCCGGTTATTTCGCGTCTGCCTGCATTCCTGGGATTCTCTCTTATCAGGGCGGCGCGGGACTCAAGGGGCGCTGACACCGTTTAACGGCGGGGCGGGTATTTCTCCGCAGAAGATGAACCTGTATCATCGATATGGACACGCCGGAGGACTATAAAAAGTACTGGCACTGGTTTCCAAAGCCTCTAATGGTACTGCGGCTCCAGAAAGTTTAAGGTAAAATGTGCCTTTCCTGATCATCAGTTCCATAATCATAAACGACGGCTTCCCTTCCATCTGTCTGGGATAAGACAGACTTCCGGGATTTAAAAGATGGTCACCTCCCGCACCTCATAGAAGGGCCTGTGGGTATGGCCGTACATGACGATATCCAGCCGGCGGTCTCTCGCTTCCTGTTCCAGACGCTCCACGCCCAGAGACACATTGTAGTAGTGGCCGTGGGTCAGTAAAACCCGGTATTCTCCGATCTTCAATTCCTTTTTCTGTCCAGATTGGAAAAAAGTCGTTGTTTCCCAGTACCATCTCTCCAGATCACAGCCTTCTCCGACCCATGGCTGGTCTGTTTTCTGCCGGCGATCTTCGTTTCACTGCCTTCCGCATCGCCGAGATGGATGAGCATATCAAGCGGAGATGTCTTCTCGATCACGTTTTTTAAGATTGTCATCTTTCCGGTGTGTATCGCTCACAATTAATATCTTCATCGTACATCCCCCTTATAGAGCTCTTCCAATTTCCGCTTCATTGCCTCAAGCGCTTTTCCGCGATGGCTGATCCTGTTTTTCTGTTCCACGGTAATCTGCACTGGTCACTCCGAACTCCGGTAAAAACAGGATTGGATCGTATCCAAAGCCGCCGGTTTCCTGCCGCCTTCTCTGCGATGATTCCTCCATGGTCTCCTCCGTATGAAGGACACGCCCATCCGGCAGAACGGCCGCGATATTACAGACAAACCGGGCGCTTCTGTCGTCCCCCCGGCGCCTCATTAACCCGGGGAGATAATGGTCTGGTTCTTTATCTCGTAGGACGTATCCTCGCCCATATATCTGGCTGAATAGATCCCCCGGCTCACCTCCCAGGCAGTCCACCACCAGACGGAATCATCCGCAAGGACAATTCCCCCCGTCTCGGCCCACACGGCTCTCGCCTTGATCTCCGCGTTCTCCCCAAACGTTTTCCCATCCTCGACGATCACCGGATCCGCCCCGGCCTCTTTCATGGATAAAATCTCCATTCCCAAATCGGCCAGAATCAATCTCCTTCATCTTTCCGCATTGCCTGTGGCAAATACGATCCTGTTCTCACTCATCTGTATACTCTCCTTCATAAAACGGATTCATCGTTACTGTTTACGGCCAGTCCGGCACCCGCCGCCTGCTCTGGCTCTGGCGCTTCCCACGGTCCTTCCGCAACTGACTTTGCAGGGCATTAGCAATTCTTAACGCGCATAATTTTTCGTTCAGGGAAATCCCCCACCTGTCAATGAGCGCCGAGTTTGGGGCCCCCCCCGGTTTTAGAAAAATTCTGCACGTTTAGAAGTGCTTATGCCCGAAACCGGAACTGGAAGGACCGGCTTTTGATGTACTGAAGTCACTAATAACGATTCATCTTGTCCGTGGTATAGGCCTTCAGGCAGAGGTTGCATTTCTGCTCCTCCTCGACCCTGGTAAAATTTCACCGTCACTGATGTCCACGACCGTCTTTCCATCCCCCGCATCGTATTCGATCGCAGCCGGATGGACGCTGTCCGGTGGCGTCAGCTTTACCATCACGGCAAACCGCTCCCCCGGTTCAAGCTCCAGTCCTTCCTCTGGTTCTGCTTCCAGAGGAATCGTATAAAAGCCCGCATAATCGAGATTTCCCGACGCCGCCAGCCGCCGGTTCCGGAAACCGTCCCTGACTTTATGGCTTCCTCATCTCCCAGGCTGTCTCACAACATAGACTTCATAGGAAGAATGTCTGTCCGTGGAATAGAAGCCCACAGCTTTTTAGCGTCTCCTTCCCCTGCGCCTCATAAACGTTGGAAAACCATACCGTATCAGAACCATACCCCAGCTGCCCCACCCAGCCCCTTAAATCTGTCTGGTAGTTATGATCGTAATGATCCGGATCTTCACGTCCGTATATATAATATTGTTCAGCCCGATATTGGAGTCGTAATATGACACATAAAAATATCCGTCATCGCCAAAGTCGTCTCCCCAGCTGTTCATGCAGATAAACGCTCCATCGCCATTGACTTCCATGTTAAAATTCTCCCGCGGATACCCGTCATCAGCCAATGATCACAGAATCGTGATTCGGCGGTTCCGATCCGATATAGCAGTAGGCGTACTGATCCTCATTATAATGGGCGGACCTGCTTTCCTCGTTCGTCATGGAAGTATAGAGGGAGCTTTGTACGCCTCCGTACTGTAAGACAGCCCGCTTAATCTTTTCATAATCTTTTCCCGGCACCAGCTCCACTCCCTGGACATGCTTTACTGCCTTCAGGCCATCGGGTGAGACCCCGTCTCCCATAGGGATCATCCGATTCCAGGACAGGCCCCTTCAGGACAGGAGATAGGCCATAGACATGGTGTACTCCCTCCATCACTCTGCGGAATACAGAATCCATTATTCAGGGACATGTGGTCCTCGGAAAAGTCATTACGTCTTCATCATACCATTATAAATCTTGCGGTTCTTGTCCGCTTTCCTGCCAATATAGCGCTCTGCGTCCTCATACGCGGTAATCAGGTACATCGACCAGGAATCCAGCGCCTTAAACCGTTCACCGATCGTCTTATAGAGCGCTGGAAGGTTCTTTTTCTCCTCGATACGCTCGCCGTAAGGCGGGTTTGTGATAATAAAGCCATATTTCTTCGGATGGCTCAGCTGCGCCACCGGGCGCTCCTGGAAATGAATCATGTGATCCACTCCGGCTCTCTCCGCATTTTCCCGCGCCGCCTTGATTACCTCGCCGTCAATATCGTAGCCCTGAATGTCTACCTTTACGGTATCATCCACCATCTCGGTCGCTTCATCGATCGCGTCGTACCAGCATTTCTTCGGAATCAGGTTTGTCCAGCTCTCCGACAGGAAGGAACGGTTCATGCCCGGTGCCATATTTGCCGCGATCATCGCCGCCTCGATTGGGAAAGTACCGCTTCCGCAGAACGGATCGACCAGAATCCGGTCCCTTTCCACGGAGTCAGAAGAATCAGCGCCGCTGCCAGTGTTTCCGTGATCGGCGCCTTACTCGTCATCTGACGGTAACCGCGCTTGTGCAGCGACTCGCCGCTCGTATCGATACCGACTGTCACCTGATCCTTATAGAAAAAGACGCGCAGCGGATATTCATTGCCCGTCTCCGGCATCCGGTCCAGACCGTATTCCTTCTTATCCGTTCCACCATCGCCTTTTTCATAATCTCTGGATATCTGACGGGCTGAACAGCTTAATGGAGGACTTTCCCGGAGCACATGGGTGATGCCATGAAGCAGAACATCCCTTCTGCATGGGTGGAAGGTGATTCTCCATGATAAATGGCCATGTGTGGCATAGATGGTGATTCCATTTTCGCCAGCTTTAGTCCCCATCACAGGAAATTCCAGCACCATCTGGTCCACCTCCGAAATCACAGGGCCCCGACACAGTAGATCCTGCTTTGCAGCCGTTTAACATGGCAAGCACTTCTTTGGGAGCATACTCCTTGGCAGATCATTTCTATGGTCCGTGATAAAGCAATATCTCCAGTAAACAAGGCGATTCGCCCGGATCTCAAACGCTTCCAGCAGCTTTCTGCAGTAGAACGCGGAACCGTGGATATCGGACGCAATCATATATTTCATAAGTAAATTCTCCTTCTTGCATTAATAGGTATATTTTAAGTCTTACAGGGCGCATCTGTCAATGAATTTACCCCGAACCAGATATATTTTCCCCGGATAATAGGCGATTCCATTGGCCACATTCAGCACGAATATCCCATGCGGGACAGATAGCGGCATACCATCATGCTTTGTCCGCCTCTTCGCGCAGTAAAAAACCAGAATTTTATCCCTGGGCAATTCTGAAATTCTCTGATCGATCTCTTCATACGGGATATTGACAGCCCCATTTATGTGGGCTCTCTGATACGATGCGGCGTTACGCAGGTCAATCACCATCATATCGTTTTGTTTTCTATATAATAATCGACTTCACCAATCGGTATTGTCTTGAACATACAATCACCTGTCCTTTCTAATACCATTATATTCACTGCCCCGTGAAAAGTTTATCTTTTCTGGTCATCGCCGCATAAAGGTATATTTTAAAAAGCTTACAGGGCGCATCTGTGCAATGAAATCATGAACTTATTGACAAGTCTGTTATTTTCGTACCACCAGACAGATTAATAGTCAGACTTATTCTGGCTGTTATTCTGGTTGTTGTTGCGGCTGCTGTTCTGGCTACTGTTCTGGCTGTTGTTGCGGCTGCTGTTCTGGCTGTTGTTCTGGTTGCTGTTCTGCTGCTGTTGCGGCTGCTGTTCTTGCTGTTGTTCTGATTGCTGTTCTGGCTGTTGTTTCTGGAAGAATTGCTGCAATCGTTTGTAGTTATCATTGTAGTTGTTATTGGACATCTTATGATACCTCCTGTCGGATTTTTTGTTACACCGTTAGTATGGCTGACTGTTCAAATAATATACAAAAAAATTTTAAAATAACTTTGCTTTTTTTATCTGCCTATATTATAATTAAAGTGAGGAATTAGATTTCCTCATCCTTATTAATTATTTATACTCCCTCAGAAGAGTCCGGATAGCTCCCCTATCCGGGCTCTTCCTTTTTATCGTACGATTCCGGAGTCCATCGATAGAAGACTCCCGGCAGCCAGTGCCGGGAGTCTTATATCCCTTATCGAAAATCCAGTTATCCGCTTGTCCATTATTCGCCAATGACATTGACGATCTTGACGGAGTCCGGTAATTCCACGGAGAAACCTTGATTCCGTTTTGTGGTGGAGGAGTGTACGATCTGTCCGTTGCCGATATACATGGCTACGTGATTGATCGACCTTCCGTTTCCATAAAAAATCAAATCTCCCGGCTTCATCTGGTCAGAACTCACAGCAACTCCTGGGAAGCCTGTCCGCCTGAAGAACGGTTCAGTGAGATACCTGCCGCATGCTGCATGACGTATCTCGTAAATCCGGAGCAATCCACTCCGGGTATGGAGGATCACTGCCGCCATAGGCGTAACGTCCGCCCACAAACTGCAGTGCGTAATGACAACACTCTGCCGGAACCGCAGGAGCATCATATGCTGCCCAGTGCGGCAATGGTAGCTTCATCGGTCTGGGTAACAGTCGCATTCCCGTCGACCGAAGATATCCGTATGTATCCTTCACCTTACTTTACAAATCCGTCGCCCATGTCTTCCACGACCTGAAAGGAAGATCCCTAGAAGTCGCCCATCAACAGCCTCCTGGCCGCTCTCCTCATCCGTGCTGATATTCACGGTCTCTGCTTCAACTGTTGCGATATAATTACCTGAACTGAGTCCTGGTCCGGAAACTTCATCCGCTTTGGCATCTGCCGGATTGGCAAGTACAATTGCTCCACAGAAAGCCAGGGAGGCTTAACGTTTTCCCATGCATTTTTATCATTGGGACATTACTCCTGTTTTTTTACTTTTTTCGTTCTAATTATTACGTAATTGTTAAAATCATTACGTTTATTATACATTTATCTTGCTTTTCAGTCAAGTACTATTTCAAACTGGTAACATTCCATTATTTTCCATCCATCAGTCCAGAACCCTGACCACCTTAACAGGCGTGCGGTACGTTGCGTTCGATATCTTGATTCCCGTCCGCTCCGTGGAAGCATGTACAATCTGTCCGTTGCCGATATACATGGCCACATGGTTGATATAGCCCCTTTGCCGCCGTAGAAATCAGATCGCCCGGCTTCCCTGTCGCTGTAGCTGACGCTGCGTCCCTCTCCCGACTGTGCTCTGGAGCTGTGGCTTAAGGAGACGCCTGCCGCGTGCTGCATGATATATCTTGTGAATCGGAACAGTCGGCTCCGGTATTCGGATCTGTTCCTCCATATACGTAGCGGTTCCCTACAAACTGAAGCGCATAATTGACCACGTCCTGGCGCAGCTTCACGCTCTCATCGACTTTTTTCCTTTGTCTTCTCAATCAGGGTCGCCCGGTTACTCGGTATGTACCCCTCTCCTTCTGCGGTGCTGATCTTCACCCAGCCGCCTTCTGCCGGTGCGGTAACTTCATAAGTCTGTCCCCGCGATACTTTTGTAACCGCCTCTCCGCCCGCATTCTTAGCCTTCCGTACCACGACGTCCGGCGCATCTATCTTCGCATACAGTGTTGTACTCGTTTCCACTTCGATCTCTGCCGCTTTTGCGGTAACTGGTGAATTCAGGCCAGAACCGCATAGAGGCCGATAACCCCAGCAATTTCCAGGTTTTGTTTCTCATGTTTTCCAACCCTGATTCTTACGTTTTATTTCGTTTGTTTATCAATGTAATATGTTACAAATGTTACAAAATTAGTATACTCTACTCATCGTCATATGTCAATAAAAATCAGCAAAAACGCAGTCACCGATGAAACACCGGTATAACTGCCGTTCCACTTTTGTAATATTTATAATCTGTTTTTAATATATTCCTTTACTGCCTGGGGCCCTGGATCAGCCAGATTACAAGAAGAATCGAGAAGCAGCGGTCCCATCAGAGGAATCATCAGAATGACTGAATATACCGGTCACGATACTTGCGACCAGGAAGAAGAATAACACTGTCACGACTACAGCCAGGAGCTCCAGTACCATTTGTTTAGATCGACAAATGGAAATGGCGGCCCGGTCCGGCCTCTTCCTCATATACTGTCTGGCCCTCGTTCCGGTACGTATCATACGCAGACTGGTAGCTTCCGCCCTCTCTGGCATTCTCCGTGGCCTCCATGATCGTCTTAGCGATCAGCCTCGGATCTCCGATCGCGCCGGTCACTTCGTCTCCGACTGCCGCCATGCGCGGTCTCCGTTCTGATATAATCGTCATAGTATCTTATATTTTCCTCAATCACATTTCCAGGCACTTCGCCGGTCAGCGTGTCCCGCAAACGCTGTAAAATTCCTGTCTGCTCATTGAAGCCTCCTTCAGTAAAGTAACTGACCTTTCCTAGTATACCATTTCCCCTGGCTTCGTAAAGGAATCTTCTGTAAATTAATTATTAAAATTTCATAATTATTCTACTTTTCCTTCAATATGCCTTCTCTGTAAGCGCGCTCGCCAGTTCCTTTAAGTCTGCGATACGTCCTGCCAGCTCCACGCCCTTGTCGGTGTCTGCCACCATAACCCGCTTATGCATATTCTCCACAATGGAGACCCTGGGCGTGCTCTCCTTCTCCGGATCGAACGGCTTGTGCTCCGCCAGAGCCAGATGATTGGAGTTATAAATGAGCGTATATCCGGCAATCCCGGTCCTGACTGGTACGCCTTGGATAGGCCGCCGTCAATGATAAAGAGCTTTCCGCCCGCCTTCACGGGGATCCTCTTTGATTTTAACCGGCATGGCGGCCGTTGATGATATGGGAACCGGACCTTGGAAGCCCGAATTCTCCAGAATCCGGTCACACGTCTCTTCCTTCAACGCTGAGCCGGTAATGGGTTCATCGGTTCTTTATGAGTGGCCGGGTTCGATAAAAATAGTGTTCGAAGGTCGTCATTTGCCCTTACCGTAAACCGGCGATTTGGCTCCGCACCACAGATACCACATAAAGTCCATGGCGTCCTCCTTTTCCGGGGATTCCTCCGCCATGAAATACGCGTTCTGCACCTTCCGGTCCACATAGTCCATCAGCGCCTGTCCCGAATAGGAAATGCCGTCCACCACGATCTCATCAAGCTTCCATCCTCCTTCATCGGGATGCGCCCATGGTAGAGCAGGTTTGAGTTATAGCATTTGTACAGGCTTCCGTGGGAATAGAGGAAACGGATATGCTTTTGTGCAGAAGCTCATTATGCCTGAACAAAGCTGAAGCGTATGAAGAAGGTCTTCCTCCTCCGCGGTCAATGCAAGCGTGATCCTTCGATCCACCGTAGGGAAGGATAAATCCAGCATGGGATATTCCTTTCCTCCAGCACCACCCTCCCTCGGTCGAAATCCACGGCCTCTAAAAGCCTCCCGTCATCCATCTCATACCCGGATGACGCCCGATAATCTGTCCCTGTACCTTAAACTGAATGATGGCGATCGCCTTGTGCATCTTCGCCGCCAGCCCCGATCCACCGCATCGTAGATATTCTCATCCAGAATCTGGGGAACAAAGCGCTCGCACGGATCATTGTGGTAAACCCTGGCCGCGAACATGGACAGCGGCCGTAATTAATCCCATAGCCGTCCTCCAGCACATCGAAGCTAAAGATAGCTGATCGCAATGCGAAGCACATTGCAGATGCAGGCCAGATTGCCGGTTGCTGCCCCCATCCAGGAAATATCATGGTTTCCCCACTGGATATCCACATCGTGGAACTGCATCGTTCCTTCATGATAATGTCGGCTCTGGGCCCCCGGTCAAAGATATCGCCAATGATATGCAGGCTGTCAATCGTCAGATTCTGAATCAGCTCGCACAGCGCGATGATGAATTTATCTCCGACCCGATGTCGATGATCGAACGGATAATCTCGCTGTAGTATACCCGTTTATTGTCGTCATTATAATCCACATGAAGAAGTTCATCGATCACATAGGCAAATTCCGGCGGCATTTTCTTTTCTCACCCTTGGAACGGGTGTATTTGGAAGAAACCACCTTGCAGATCTGGACCAGACGGTAAATGGCAACTCTCTGCCAGTCGTCCGTAGCCATTCCCTTTAGCTGCATCTGGCTCACCACCCGCTCGGGATAGTAGATCATGTTAGCCAGTTCCACCTCTTTTTTCCGGAATAATATGTCCGAATGTCTCCGTGATCTTTTCCGGATAATACCGGAAGCGCTGCGCAGCAAATGGATAAACGCCTCATACTTCCGTGCAGGTCACTGAAAAGTACTCGGTTCCCTTTGGAAGCCCCTGATCGCCGTTAAGTTAATAATCTCGCTGAGGCCGCCTTGATCGTCGGATACTCCCGCGCCATCAGCTTCAAGTAAGCTAAGTCCTCATAATCCTCTCTCTCACCCATCATGCCGCTGCCGGCAGTACCGCAATATGCCTCCTCTCCTGTTACACGCCGTTCAGCTGCATTTCTAATAAAATAATAGTAACATAAAACACTGCCTTTTGAAAGCCCCTTTAGCCCGGCAGAAACCGCGTAAATTCAACAGACGGCAATTACGGAATCCATGGCCGGATAGACTTTGCAGGTTCCTTTCAGTTGTAGTAACATACTTTACAGGAAAACCTGCATACAGGACAATTCATACACAGGATCATTCATACACAGACAGCCTATCCTCGGCTGTCGGAAATCAGGAGGCAGAAGATGGAACAGTTATATATTCGGAACCGGTCACGCCGCCGTGACACGGTGTTATAATACGTGCTTTGCCGTAGAAAAGGACGGAGAATTTTTCATGACAGATGCAGGCGGCGGCAACGGCATACTGAGGATTCTCCAGGACATGAATGTGACATGACCCGCATTCACCATATCTTCGTCACGCACAGCCACACAGACCACATCCTGGGGATCGTCTGGATGGTGCGCTTTTATCGGTACCAGGATTTTAAAACGGTTCCTATGAGGACAGCTGCATTTATACAGCCATGAGGACTTACTGCCGGCGATTGAACCCTGTGCCGGCTGACGCTTCAGGAGAAGCTGTGCCGGCTCATCGGGGACCGCATCAGTTGATTCCCGTCTCTGACGGAGAACAGCGGCAGATTCTGGGCATGGACGTTACCTTCTTTGACATCCATTCCACCAAAGCGAAGCAGTTCGGTTTCACCGCCGTTCTCTCAGACGGACGAAGGCTGACCTGCTGCGGAGATGAGCCGTTTCACCCGCTCTGTGCCCCCTACGTGGAAAACAGCGCCTGGCTGCTCCATGAGGCATTCTGCCTGTATGAGGACAGGGACCGGTTTAAAACCGTATGAAAAACACCACAGTACCGCCAGGGACGCTGCCCGACCGCCCAGGATATGAAGGTGGAACATATCGTGCTGTGGCACACCGAGGACACGGATCTGGAACATCGCAGAGAACGGTATACGGCAGAAGCGGAAGCACTGTTCCATGGCGGAATCTTTGTTCCCCGCGATGAAGACATCATTCCTCTTTCATAAAATTTCATATTCTCCCCCGTCTCTGCATAGGATGAGATGGAGGAGATTTTCTTATGAAATCATGGAAAGAACGAATCGCAGAATCGCCGGAGACTCTGCATCACATTATTATATACATAGAGGTCATTGTACTGACGTGCCTTTTTAGTTTCCCTTTTTTCTGATCAGCCCGGAGGAAGGTTCTCATTTCCGCATCGAATCAGGACGGAAAAGCCACGTCCTCTGAGGCCCGGAACTATATTAAATGGGTGGACTTTAAGGTTACCTCCAAAGCCATGCAGGAGGCCTTCCTGGTACGATGTCAATACGTGCCAGTCCAGCCCGCACTTAAACTGGGTGGAGCTGCTCTCTATCTGGGTGCCAGGTACGGCGGTGACTTTTCCCGATATTCCACTAAAGACTTGGATACACTGGCAGAACAGCTTCTGTCCGAAAACCATGGAGGAGCTGACGGCAAACATGAAGTATTATTCCTATTACCGTCAAGGCCTACGGCGCTGTTTAGACGGCCTCGTCGGCCAGTACGACATCCAGATCGCCGCGGAAAACGCGCCTTTATTCGCCTCCCCCCGTGGTCAATGCCGACGGTACGGCGGATCCGGACCGGGTGTGGGTCACGAAATACGGTTTAAAGGCCTTCTCTCCCATTGCCAAGGGATTTCCCTATCAGGACTATGATGACTTCGGCGTCTCCCGTTCCTACGGCTATAAGCGCCAGCATCTGGGCCACGATATGATGGGCCAGGTCGGAACCCCCGTAATCGCCGTGGAGTCCGGATATGTAGCCATCGGCTGGAACCAGTACGGCGGCTGGAGGCTGGGTATCCGCAGCTTTGACGGAAAACGCTACTACTATTACGCACATTTACGAAAAAACTATCCCTACCATAAATCGCTGAAACAGGGAAGCATCATCACAGCCGGCGACGTCATCGGTTATCTTGGACGGACCGGTTACAGCCGAACGGAGAACACCAACAATATTGATGAGGCCCACCTGCATTTCGGCCTTCAGCTTATTTTTTGACGAATCTCAGAAGGAGGGAAACAACGAAATCTGGGTGGACTGCTACGAGCTCACGAAGTTTCCTGTCCATGAACCGCTCAGAGACGCTCAAGGATCAGGAAACCAAAGAGTACGACCGCATTTACGATATGAAGGATCCGGATATCCCGGAAAACTTCGTCCCCACGCCTCCCTTACCGGAGGAACAGCATATTCCCGATTAGCCAGGCATGGCTGCCGGGCATATTTCCGGCCCGCAGGCAGAAGCCTTCGGGATGTAGATAAGGCAGACGGAAAACGCCGTTAAACGGCGTAATCCGTCTGCCTTATCTCTGCCCCTAAAGTGCCATCCGATAGATCTCCATCATCTCACGCTTCCCAAGTTCCCTGATTCCCGGAAGCACCCGTCTGCCAAAGTTCGTGCATTTTTCTGCCATCTCGTCAAAGTCTGCTTCCTTCACATCCACCGCCAGTTCCGAGAGACGAACCGGCATATTCAGACTCTTAAAATAGTCTTCTATTCTCTGAATGCCGTCCAGTGCAGTCTTTAGAGGGTTCTCGAAATTCATCTCCACATCCCAGACACGGACCGCCAGCTGGGCAAAGCGCATGGGATCATCTCTGCAGACATATCTGGCCCAGGAACAGAAGAGCGCAGAAAGACCGGCTCCCGTGGGCTACCTCAGGATATTTTCCCGACAGTTCATGTTCCAGCTGATGAACGGTCATCATGACCTCCTTCCCAATCCGGTTAAATCATTATGGGAAAGACTTCCCGCCCACATCAGTGTCGCTCTCGCCTCATAATCTTCAGGATTTAAGTCCGCCGCTGTCCCCGCCTCGATCACAGCCTTCATAAGCCCCTCTGCGATGCGATCCGTCAGCGCCGTGTCCTTTGTGGTTCCGCCTAAATACCGTTCCAGCGTATGCATCAGAATATCCACAGTCCCGCGGCCTGTCTGGAACCGGCTCACCGTAAAGGTCAGTTCCGGATTACAGACAGCAAAAGCGGCCGGTGAGCCGGGCAGTTAAAGCCGCGCTTTAAGCCATTCTCTTCATTGGTAATCACGCAGGACTGGCTCGTCTCGCTCCCGAGGCGGACAGCGTCAGGATATTGCCGTGTGAAAGCGCTTTGGCGGAACAGCTTCCTTCATGAAAAATTTCCATGGATCAATTTCCGGATTCGGCGCCCCATCCGCAATGCACTTTGCCGAATCGATGACACTTCCTCCGCCTACAGCCAGAATAAAGTCCACGCCTCCCGGCGGCAGATCTCCATGCCTTCTAACGCCTTAGACAGCGTAGGATTCGCCTGACTCCGCCAAAAGTACCATTTCAATGCCCCTTCTCTCAGCGATGCCGTCACCTGGTCCAAAGGCCGCTTCTCTTTACACTGCCGCCGCCATAGTGGATCATGACCTTCCGGAAACCATACTCTTGTTATGAGTTCTCCTGCCCGTTTCTGCGTGTCTCTGCCGAAAATCACTCTGGTCGGGACACAATACTCAAAAATTATTCATATTTACCTCCCCGTTCCATTCCCGTTTAAAACCGTACCTGCTCACTTCACGCTACCTCTTGCTCAATAAATGTATAAACAGCCCGCTCCGCAGCTTTGGCTCAAACCATGTGGGATTTCGGCGGCATCAACAGGCCTGCATCGGCCACGCTAAACAACTTCAATCGAAGTCGGAACCATGGAGAAGGCCACAGTCATATCCTCTCTACACCGTTTTTCAAGCTCTGAAAGTCCCCGGATTCCGCCGATAAAATCAATCCTCTTATCTACCCGCGGATCCCCGATTCCCCAGAACCGGTCCCAGTAAGTGATCCTGGAGAATGGAAACATCCAGCCCCTTCACCGGATCGCTGGTCAAAAGGCGCTCTGCGGCCGTAAGGCAGTACCATTGTCCACACAAATACATTCCAAAGGTCCCTTTTTCCACAGGGGCAAAGCCTTCTGTCCCCATGGAAGCCACCGTAAACCCGGCCTCCTCTACACGCTTAAGGAATGTCTCCCTCCGTCATGCCGTTTAAACCTTTACTACACGGTTATAAGGCATGATCATCAACTGATCATCCGGAAATAAGACTGACAGGAAATAGTTGAACGGCTCATTCCCCGTATAGTCCGGATGCTCTTCCCGCCTTTTTCAGCCCCACCTAACCGCGGAAGCCGCACGGTGGTGTCCATCTGCGATATAGGTAGCCGGAATACCGGCAAACGCCGCTTCCACCGTCAGGATAGAATCTGCATTTCAATCTCCCCATACGCGGTGGCGAATCCCTATCCTCTGCGGTAAAGTCATATAACGGCTCTTGTTCCTGTCTTTAAATCCACGACCTTATTAATCATCGCATTGGAACGGTACGCCAGAAAGATCGGGCCGGTCTGCGCATCCGTGGCATCCACGTGCCGGATTCGGTCCAGTTCCTTCTCCTCACGGGTATTCTCGTGTTTTTACCACTCCATTTACATAATCGTCGATGGAGGAGCACGCCACATCCTGTCTGCTTTCTTCCATCCATCGTAAGCTCATAGATGTAATAAGCCGCCAGCGGATCCTGCACGAAAGTCCCGTCTGCGATCCAGCTCTCAAGCATCTCCTTTGCCTTATCGTAGACGCGGTCGTCATACATATCCAACCTCATCCGGAAACTGGGTCTCCGGCGTCAATATTTAAAAATGATTTCGGATTGGCGTGATAGCGGTATCTTCGCCTCCTTCCGGTTATACACGTCATATGCCACGCAGGCGTAAGATACTTTTATCCGGTCTCACACACGGAAATGGTTTTACAACAGCCATTCTATTCTCCTTTGATTTTGAGACGTCCAAACGGGCCACATGGATACTTCCATGCCCCGTCTGGAATTGTAGTTTCTTATGTACCGTTTATTTGATTACACGCACTCAGCACGCCCTTTGATCGCATTCAGCTTCTTGAACGTCATGCTGTCCGGAACAGACTCCTAAGTCCAGAAGGGTATACGTATTTATCACGGCTCTTGTTGGTCATATCGAAATGTTGGCATTTCCGGCCGCGAGAGTTCCGGTTATCTGGCCGATCATGTTCGGAATAGATGAAGAACCGCAACACGGCTTGCCATCGACACACGCCCATGTCACATGCCGGGAAATTAACGGGTTGCGGATATTGCCGTTGTTATGTAATCCATGATCTCTTCAACAGCCATTCTCACAGTTATCTTCCACTCTCTGTGGATGCCCCAAAGATGCGGAATCACAATGGCGCCTTCCATGTTGACAGATTTTGTATTCGGAAATCCGTCACATAGCATTTTACCTTCTTGGAGGCAAGAGCTTCCGCCATGTCATCCTCATTCACCAGCACGTCGCGGAGAAGTTTAAGATTACCACGCCGTTCTTCATCTGGGCCAGGGATTCACGCTTAATCATTTCTCTCGTGCTGTCCAACAGCGGCACATGAATGGTGATGTAGTCGCACTCACGGTAGATCGTCTCCCACGGAAGTGATATGCCTAATACATTTCTGAAAGCTTATCCATGCCGCATTGACCGAGATAAACGGGTCGTATCCGTAGACCTCCATACCGAGGGATGGCCGCATTGGCTACTTCGCACCGATCGCTCCCAGTCCGATGACGCCCAGTTTCTTTCCCTTGATCTCGCATCCGGCAAATGCCTTCTTGGCCTTTTTCCACGGATTTAGCGATATTTTCGTCTTCTTTATTATCGTTTACCCAGTTGATCCCGCCTACCACGTCACGGGAGGCCAGCATCAGTCCGGCGATTACCAGTTCCTTTACGCCGTTGGCATTGGCCCCTGGTGTGTTAAATACCACGATTCCTTTTGTCTGCACACGCATCCAGAGGAATGTTGTTGACTCCGGCGCCCGCGCGGGCTACAGCCAGCAGGTCATCAGGAAGCTCCATCTCATGCATGGAGGCGCTTCTGACCAGCACCCGGCGGCCTCTTTCATATTCTCGGTTAACTCATACTCCTCATTTAACAAAGCCGTTCCTTTGCTGGAAATGGCATTCAGGCAATATATCTTCTTCATTCCGCGTCTCTCCCTTCCCTATTTACCATTTCTGGCTTCAAAATCCTTCATAAAGGCAACCAGCGCTTCCACGCCTTCCATCGGCATCGCATTGTAGATGCTTGCGCGCATGCCGCCTATCCAGGAAATCATAAAGGATCTTTGCCTTTTTTCAATGTTGCGTCCTGCATTTCCTCTAAGCCGCCCATCTTTTTCAGCCACTTAAAGACCTTACCGCAGATATAAATGCCGTAGCATGGCGGTGTGTTATACAGGCTGTCTTTGTCTGCCTGTGTCTTCCACTTGAGCATGGTTGGTGTGCCAGGAAGTACATCATCTGTAATCAGGTCTTCCCGTGCATAATTACGATTACAACACCTGCCGGTCCGATATTCTTCTGTACGCCACCATAGATGACGCCATACTTTGTCACATCTACAGGCTCAGATAAGAAGCAGGAAGATACATCAGCAACCAGTGTCTTTCCCTTTTCACAGATATAAACGTAATCCAGATCTTCCGGGATATCCAGGTCAGAACAATCCGGGATATAAGAGAATGTCTCATCTGCAGAAGAAGCAAGTTCAACTGCCTCTCCGTAGATTTTTGCTTCCTGGTATGCTTTCTTTGCCCACTGTCCTGTGACAATGTATCCAGCTTTCTTATTCTTCATCAGGTTCATAGGAACTGCTGCAAACTGCTGGGATGCTCCACCCTGTAAGAACAATACCTTATAATTATCTGGAATGTTCATCAGCTCTCTTAAATCTTTTTCTGCATCCTTGATGATGTCATCGAACACTTTGGATCTGTGGCTCATTTCCATAACGGACATGCCGCATCCTCTGTAATCCAACATTTCATCTGCTGCTTCCTGCAGTACCTCCTCCGGCAATACTGCCGGTCCTGCTGAGAAATTGTATACTCTGCTCATTTCAAACTTCCTCCTATTTTTACTATGCTGTTGCTTATTTATTCTTGCTCTCGAAATCTTTTCCATCAAACATTCATTGATCGGAGCCCCGGTGCAACCATCGGCCATACCTTGTCATCCGAATCCACAATTGCGTCAATTACAAACGGCGTCTTACTTTCCAATGCTTCCTGAAAAGCTGCGTTAAACTCTTCCTGTGTTGTCACACGCCGGGCAGCTGCGCCCATCGCCTCTGCAATCTTTACGTAGTCCACCGTCATCATTTAAAACCGTTGCGGAATAATGCTGTTTATAGAAAAGTGTCTGCCACTGGCGGACCATTCCGAGTACATGGTTATTGACAATCACTTCAATCAACGGAAGCTTTTGTCTGGATGCTGTTGCAAGTTCATTCATATTCATGCGGAAACATCCGTCTCCGGAAGGTTCGCGGTTTTTGTATTTAAAATACTGTGCAGCCCACATCTGATGCTGACCGACTTCCGTAACAATGATGGCATCGCTTTGGGCCATCTCATAGATCTTTCCATCATAAACGGACCGGTTAACCCTTCCTTTGGTATGCGTCAGCGGATACATATCCTTAATCCGCAATATATGGAGATCCACTCGTCATGATTCTGCGGATCGAGTTTTGCATTTAACTTCTTCAGAATCGTTTTGACATCACCGATCACGCTGGACGTACGTCTTCACGTTTTGTCGATCTCTAGCCGGGTCCACGTCAAACTGGAGAATCTTCGCATTGTTTTGCAAATTTCTTTGCATTGCCCGTCACACGGTCGTGAAACGCGCGCCCACAACGATCAGAAGTCGCATTCCGTGATTCCGAAATTGGAGGTCTTCGTCCCATGCATCCCCACCATACCGGTATAGAGCTCATCGGTTCCGTCAAACGCGCCTTTTCCCATGAGGCTATCTGCCACCGGGGCCTGATCTTATGGGCAAAAGGCCTTAAGCTTCATCTGGACATCCGCAATCACCGTTGCGCCGCCGCCTGCAAAGATGAACGGTTTTTGCATTTCGGATCAAATGAAAGTGCTTTCCATGTCCTCTTCGCGGATTTGGAATGCCGAACAATCGGCTGCGGGATTTTTTGTCTTTCGTAATCACAGTTTTATTGGCAGTAACGTCCTTCGTAATATCAATTAACACAGGGCCCGGTCTTCCGGTCTGCGCGATCGTAAAGGCACGTCTTATGGTGTCCGCCAGTTTCGTTATATCCTTGACAATAAAATTATATTTCGTAATCGGCATGGTAATGCCCGCAATGTCGATCTCCTGGAAGCTGTCACGGCCAAGAAGGCTCACCGCCAACGTTACAGGTGATGGCTACCATCGGGATGGAATCCATGAACGCGGTAGCGATACCCGTTACCAGATTGGTAGCACCTGGTCCGGATGTCGCCATACAGACGCCCACCTTTACCGGTGCTTCGCATAGCCGTCCGCCGCATGGGCCGCCCCCTGCTCGTGAGAGGTCAGGATATGGGGATTTATCCTGGATGTTTATAAAGTGCATCGTAAATATTGAGAATCGTTCCTCCCGGATATCCAAAACTGTATCTACACCCTGTTCTTTCAGGCACTCAATTACGATCTCTGCTCCTGTCAATTTATTCATACGCCTTGCTCCCTTTCTCTTAATCTCCCCGGTACCTCCAGGATTGCCCCTTTGCTTGCCGGTGCTGCCATAGCAAAGCATAACGCGCTAAGTATCCGGTTGTTACCTCCGGTACTCTCGGCGCCAGTTTCGCCTTTCTCGCCGCCATCTCCTCATCGGAGACCTTCACGTCGAGACGGTTGTTGTTGATATCAATGCTGATTATATCGCCTTCCTCAACAAAGTGCGATCGGCCCGCCTACTGCGGCTTCCGGGCACACATGGCCGATCGATGCGCCTCTCGATGCGCTTGCTCGGAGAACCGGCCGTCCGTGATCAGCGCCACCTCTAGAGCCAAGTCCCATACCGGCGATAACGGAAGTCGGGATTAACATCTCTCTCATTCCCGGACCGCCCTTTCGGTCCCTCGTAGCGGATCACAACCACATCGCCCGCCACGATCTTTCCGCCTTTGATCGCCGCCACCGCGTCTTCTTTCACAGTCAAAGACTCTGGCCGGCCCTTCATGTTTTAACATCTCAGGCGCTACTGCGGAGCGCTTCACCACTGCGGAATCAGGCGCTAAATTGCCTTTTTAAGATAGCGATCCCGCCTGTCCTGCTGTATGGATTTTCTACCGGGCGGATCACCTCCGGATTTAGTTGACACAATTTTTAATATTCTCACCGACTGTTTTGCCGGTTACTGTCATGCAGTCAGGTTTAGAGTCCCAGCTTGCTGATCTCCTTCATAACGGCGTAAATACCGCCGGCCCCATTCAAATCTTCTATAAGTAGGACCCGCCGGCGCCAGATGACAGAGATTCGAGTCTTCGCCTTAATTCATTGGCTATGTCCACGTTTAACTCCACGCCGGCCTCGTGTGCAATCGCCGGCAGATGAAGCATGCTGTTGGTGCCGCAGCCCAGGGCCATATCCATGGTAAGCGCATTCTTAAACGCGGCTTCCGTCATGAATGTCGCTGGGTTTTATATTTTCCGGTACATCTCCATGACCTGCATGCCGGCGTGCTTTGCCAGCTTCAGACGTTCGGAGTAAACCGCAGGAATCGTTCCATTTCCCTGCAATCCCATGCCCAGAACCTCGGTTAACAGTTCATGCTGTTGGCCGTATACATACCGGAACAGGAGCCGCAGGTCGGGCAAGCCTGCACTCGTACTCTCTGACCTCTTCTTCTGACATGGTGCCAGCTGTATAGGCGCCTACCGCCTCAAAACATACTGGAAAGGCTGGTCTTATGTCCCTGCACATGGCCCGCTAACATTGGTCCGCCGCTGACGAACACTGTGGGCATTAATGCGCGCCGCTGCCATTAAAAGTCCGGGGACATTCTTATCGCAGTTGGGAACCATGACGAGAGCGTCAAACGCGTGGGCCCTTCGCCAGACATTCCGTGGAATCCCGCAATCAAATCTCTCGTTACCAGGGAATACTTCATGCCGATGGGCCCATGGCGATTCCGTCACAGACGGCAATAGCCGGAACCATAACCGGAGTTCCGCCCGCCATGGCGACTCCCATCTTAACTGCCTGCACGATCTTATCCAGATTCATGTGGGCCCGGTACAATCATTATAGGAACTGACGATACCGACGAGCGACGTCCATCTCTTCTTCACGTCATTCCTGGAGGGCATTTAACAGGGCGGTGAGGCGCCTGGCATGCCCTTTTTTACTGAATCACTCTTCATATTATGACACTCCCTTTTAAGGCGTACTTGCCATCAGGTTAAATCATCTTGTGATTAAATCTCCCATCCTCACTGGTGGAAACCTTCTTGGCATCCTTCCGACATGATATCGCCCGTTCTGAAGCCCTCGGACAATACCTTCTACAGACAGCCGCTTCCACTGCATCCGCCTCCCGGTCAAGATCGAAGGAAAAACGAAGCATCATGGCCGCTGACAGAATCGTGGCGATCGGATTGGCAATGTTCTGTCCGCAATATCCGGTGCGGAGCCGTGGCTCGGCTCATACATGCCGAATTTGCCTTCATTCATGCCTGGCAGATGACAGCATTCCGATGGAACCGGTAATCATACTCGCTTCGTCCGGATAAAATATCTCCGAACATGTTCTCGGTTAAGACTACATGAACTGGCCCGGTTCATCACCCTGCATCGCACAGTTATCGACCAGCATATGCGTAAGCGTCACTTCCGGATAATCCCTGGCAACCTCTTCGACGACCTTTCTCCACAGTCTGGAAGAATCAGTACGTTGGCCTTTATCTACACTTGATCGCTCTTTCTGCGCTTCATGGCAATGTCAAATGCCTTTACGGCAATTCTTCTGATCTCGTTCTCGTTATATGTAAGGGTATCCACGGCTGTCATCACGCCGTCCACTTCCGTCGTATGGCGCTCTCGAAATAAGACCGCCGGTCAGTTCCCTCATGATGACCATGTCAAATCCATCGCCGATGATCTCCTTTTTTAAAGGGCAGGCCTCTGCCAGTTCCTCGTAGAGATAAGCCGGACGGATATTGGCGAATAAGAAATTAAGACCTGCGGATTGCCAACAGGCCCGCCTCAGGTCTCAAGTTCGGTGCCACGTCGTACCATCTCGAATTTCCCGTCTCCTCCGACTGCTCCGGAAGAACGGAATCACTTTTTTTGCTGTCTCCAATGCCATCCGTAAGAGAACACCGTACGCGTCGATGGATACTCCTCCCATCAAAACCTCGGTATAAGAAAAACTCATGGCCGTACACGGTTCCGATCCTGTCCAGGACTTTTCTTGCCTCTCTAATGATCTCCGGCCCAATCCCATCACGGGAATTACCGCTATATTATAACTCATCTTTATCGTCTCTCCTCTTCACAATTCTGTTCTGTCACTGTACCATGGAGTGTATTTCCCTTCATCATAGAACATTTAAAGGATTTTTCAACTATATTACGGATTTTTCTGCAAAATACTATATGAGATTGGAATTAGTACTATAAATGGAAGTTATACACCATTCTTCCTCCACTGCTCCTTGTCCATTATTTTCCCTCAGGAACAGGAGGAAAAGCGAAAGTCCCGAAAAACCTTTGCAGTGAAAAGATATCCGGCAGTCTAAAGCGCAGACTTTTATTATCCTCTTTGCTGATTTCACCGTGTTTCTGCTTATCTCAACGGTTGTGCCTTATAAAGTATCAAGCGCCGCTTTCATTCTCTTCATGCATTCTTCCACCGTACTTCTCTGGGCAAGGCTGCATTGATCCGTTCAAATCCGCTTCCCTCCGGTCCGAAAATAACCTTCGTCGAAGATAATGCCAGCTTTCCTGACCATCAGTGCTTCCAGCTTCTCAGAATCGGAGCAGTATTCATTCAACCTCTGATAAGTGTCTCACAGTCCATCATCATCACTGCCTTCGGCAGGTCTCTTCTTACAAACTCTTCTTATATAACGGATTATTCATCGACAGGGTCTGTCTGTCCTTCCATAGTGTCATGAAAGTCCAACCAGACTGCAATACGCCAACGGATAAACGGTCTATAATTTGACTCTGTCCATCAGTTCCTGGTACCCTTATTAGTATTATAATGTTGGAAAATGCCATTAGGTTTGAAGGTCTTACTGAGCGGTGTTGTAGACGATGATTCTGTCACTGTAGTCCGGCGCAAGCTTTAATAACGGTGCAACCTGATTCTCGTTAAATTCAGCTGAATTTGGAAGAATCCATTTATCATACTTCTGCAATATCGACAATCTTCCAACTCCATCCTCTCCACACACGTCAACTGGTTATGAGGGTCACAGAATCATCTCTTTGTATTGTCATCAAAAACCATCCTCGATAGATCATCAATCATGTTAATTTTCCGGTAAATGGATGGTAAACCGGTCTGGATAATCACCCCGTCCTTCCTTCGTCAGAAATTGAATTAAAATGCCAGCGCCGGAAACGACCCCCGGACTGAAGGAATATATCATGTTTGTCGATCTCCCAGCCAAAACGCTTTCCGGTACCAGCCCATAACGGCCTGTTTGCATTCCTCATCTCATAAACCGTAAACCGAAAATCTTCTCGGTCGATCCGTTCATGAAGAGCATAATCGGTTCCATGCCAAGGCAGGTCCATATCCGCGATGGATTGAATGCATTTCACTGGCTTCCTCCTGTATCGTGTCATACTGAAAGAGTATGCCTCTTCTCTTCTCTACCCGTGTGTCAAAATCATACTATCTTATGTTTCTGTCCCATGTTCCACTTTAAGATGTTTCAATTAATATTTAATCTGCTTAACTATCTATCATACTCAGATTTCAATACAGTTCCTGCTGCTTTTGTCAACTGAATCTTTCAACGCTTGAACTGTCTAAACTATGGGCATGATATAGAATTCATACTATTCAATTGTGGGAACTTCGCCAACCGCAACCAGAACATGGAGGATGTACCAAGATGATCACCATATTTAACAGAAAAGACCAAGTAAATTACTTATTCCATCATGAGGCACGAATCAAAAAATTTTGGCGGCCGAAGGAATCAAATACATCATCGATACCAAAGGATTTCATGCAATTTTGGATCGTGACACTCACAGCAGTTTGGTGGAGAATATCACGGCTTTCAAGTACAGAATACTGAACTACGTTTTAAACTAGATTTACACAAAGACTTCATCTTATCCATAAGTAATAGATACAGGGCTTGGAAAACCCCATGCTTTCTGGGTCATGGCTCCAGCCCCTGGTCTGGCCCCTGCTGTTTCCTGACACGCTATTTCCCTTACGTCCAGCTTAAATTGGGGTTTAACTGCTTCAGAATTCCAATATGCTCCCTCATCCTCCTGAGATCCTATCCATGTCCTCATAGTTAGTGTATCTTTAAACTCTTCATGCTTTTTATAAACTACTTCTCCTCTGTCAGATAGAGGTTATATTCCTGGTTATTCTTTTCTGTTCCGCGGCCTCCTGGCCTAACGGCCCTTTTCTTGGATCAGCCAGCAGGCGCTGGTCTTATCAACACCCGGGATAGCTCTGAAGCCGTAATTCCTGGCAGCACATGCACCGAACGAAGCATACTGA